>Ga0335085_10003184_pt1 | contig 28952 bp, 25 predicted proteins | sample Lox_Sample_45_FD_206712 | JGI IMG/M metagenome (GOLD analysis project Ga0335085, IMG submission 206712) | Soil microbial communities from Loxahatchee National Wildlife Refuge, Florida, United States - Lox_Sample_4.5 | ecosystem: Environmental > Terrestrial > Soil > Wetlands | place: USA... | reverse complement strand
GCCAACCTGACCGTGCAGCGCGACGTCCTGCGCGCCTACCTGGCGCGACTCTCCAAAATCTAGTCCGGTGACCAGAGTTCAGGTCACGAACTAATTTCGAATCGTTATTGATTCGATGATTATCTAATCATCGAAGTAATCCAACAATGGACAGGAGATTTCATATGAGCGAACTGACAGGTAAAGTGGCCATCGTAACCGGGGCATCCAAGGGCATCGGCGCCCAGATCGCAAGAGATTTGGGCGCGGCGGGCGCGGCCGTGGTCGTGAACTATGCTTCCAGCAAGGAGGGCGCCGAGCGCGTGGTCGCGGACATTAGCGGCAAAGGCGGCAAGGCGATTGCCGTGCAGGGCGATGTTTCGAAGGCGGCCGACGTGCAACGGCTTTTCAAGGAAACCAGGAAAGCGTTCGGATCGCTGGACGTGCTGGTCAACAACGCCGGGGTTTACAAGTTCGAACCGCTCGAGGCGGTCACCGAAGAGGAATTTCACCGCCAGTTCAACACCAACGTGCTGGGCTTGCTTCTGACCACGCGGGAAGCGGTCAAGTATTTCGGGCCCAGGGGCGGAAGCGTGATCAACATCGGATCAGTGGCCAGCCGACTGGCTCCGGCCACGTCCTCCGTTTACTCGGCCACCAAAGGCGCGGTGGACGCGGTCACGGCCGTGCTCTCGAAAGAATTGGGCCCCCGCAAGATTCGGGTGAACTCCATCAATCCGGGAGGGGTCGAGACCGAAGGCGTCCACAGCATGGGCATCATCGGCAGCGACTTCCAGAAAGGGATGGTCGCGGCCACCCCGCTGGGACGCTTTGGCCAACCAGAAGACATCGCGCCTATCGCGGTCTTCCTGGCGTCAGAAAACTCGAACTGGCTGACCGGCGAAACCCTGCTGGCCTCGGGTGGCTACCGGTAAGAGACGCTGCGCCGCAGCTCATTTAGGGACGGGCGCCCTCGCCCGTCCCAGCCGGGCCAGACTCGGCAAGATTCCGCTGTGACCAGGGAAGAGCTAACCTGGAACTGGGCGCTTCTTCGCCGCGAGAGCCGCTCAGGAAGAATCGCGAACCAGGTGAGAGTGGAACGTGCTCAGATCATGCTGAGCGTCACCGTCACCCACTTACCGGTTGGAATGGTTGTGACCAGTTTGATCACGTAGGGAGGTTCTTTTGTCACCCAGAAGATGCTGTGACTCTGGTTGGCATAGTTCCCTTCGGTGTCAACTGGCCACGCCAGCACTTGCTTCCCCGGCCCAGCATCCATCAGCTCCTGCTTGCCTACCGTGAAAGTGATCCAGTCCAGTTCGTTCCGGTCTTCGGAAAGCGCCGGCAGGGTAGCCTTGAAACCCTCTTTGAGCGGGAGCGCTGCCAGCAGAACCCCGTACATTCCGCCGTTGTAGTCGAAGATGGGCTCTTCCATCTTCAGCTGCCCGGTCTGGGTTTTGGCCGGGTCGGCAGAATCTCCGCGCCGATACTTCACCACAGCGCCGTCGAAATCGCGATGTGCCCACTCTCCCGTATCGCTGCGCTTGAAATCCATTGAGACAGGAGACATGGTCTTCGGGTCAAATACGTTCGCGTACGTAGTGACGATGTTGTATTTCGCGTAATCGGCAATTTGAGTGCGCTGGAGCAGGCGCCGCCCATTGCCTTCCACTTCCGTGAGTTCATCCGTCCACACCCCCACCAGAAAGGGGTCCTTCCCCGGAAATGCGTAGACCACCTTCCACGCATTTTTGTAAGGCTTGAGAAACGTTCCATCTACGGAGGGATCGCCAAGCTTGATCTTGAGCGGAGCCGTTACCGGATTCTGGGCGTTTCCAGCGGATGAAAGCACGATCAGCACCGTGAACGCTAGAAGAAAACCGAGCCAAACCAACCTGGTAAACATGGGATCTCCTTTTCTCTCCGCATTCCGGGTAGGGACTTCTAATCTGACGCAGGCTGCACCGATTGGTAAGCGAACTGGGTAAGGGTGAAGCCCGCCTGCTCCTGCCCAGGCGGAGCTTGGATGAGGCACCCCTTCCACGGTTATGAAATGCACATTCCCGGCCAGATGCTATGATTAGCAGTTCGTCCCAAGCGTTCTGACCCTCATCTTCCGGCCCGCGTATAGAAAGGTAAACAAAGCAGTTGTCCTCTGATGAATCAATGAATCGACGATTCTCCATCCTCACCCTGCTCGTGATGTCTCTCGGAATTTACGTCGCCACTGCCGCTCAGCCGGCGCTGCTCGACGATGCCGACGCCTCGCACGCGCTGGTCTCCCGGGAGATGCTGCAGCGCGGCGACTGGGTGGTGATGTATCAGGACGGGATTCGCTATCTCGAAAAGGCGCCGCTGCATTACTGGATGGTGGCGGTCAGCTACAAACTCTTCGGACAGGGGGCGTTCCAGACCCGGCTGCCGCTGGTGCTTTCCGTGGCAGGGCTGGTCCTGATGGTCTATTTTTTTGCCCGGCGGTTTTTCGGTGAGACGGCGGCGTTTTACTCTGGGCTGATCATATGCACCAGCGTGGGACCATGGTTGTTTACCCGCGTGATGGTCCCGGAGGCCATCTTCGCGCTGCAGTTGACCACGCTCTTCTACCTCTTCCTGCGCGGCTGGCAGGGCAGCCTGGACACTCGTGTGGCCTATTGGGGCGCGTCGCTGGTGATGGCGCTGGCTGCGCTGACCCTGGGCCTGATCGGGGTGCTCTTCCCTCTCGGGGTGGTGTTTTTCTTCATCCTGTTCACGCGCGGCTGGGGACGCTGGCGCGAATTGCGGATTTTCTCCAGCGCCCTGATTTTTCTGGTTGTCGCCGTGCCCTGGCACTGGATTGCCGAACGTCGTTCGCCTGGATTTCTGTGGTCTTACTTCATCAACGAGCATTTCAAGCGCGCCCTCGGCACCCGCTACCCGCCGGATTATGAAGCCGTACCCCTGCTGTTGTGGTGGGCGCTGCACCTGGTCTGGTTTTTTCCCTGGAGCTTTTTCATCGGCTATGCCCTGCGCGAGTTTCCGCGACCCAAGACCTGGGGACCGAAGATGGAACACGTCCAGGAAGCACGCCTGCTGCTTTTCATCTGGGCAGGCCTGATCCTCTTTTTCTTTTCTCTGACCAGCGGATCGCGTATGGAGTACTACAGTTTTGGCGCCTGGCCGGCTATCGCCGTGGTACTGGGAATTGGGCTGAATGACGCCGAAGAAGTGCGCGACCGCTGGCTGCCGCGCTTGCAGGCGGGACTCGCTGTCATCGGAGTTCTGGCCTCGGTGTGCCTCGGCTACCTGGTTTTGACTTCGCTCGACGTTTCGTCCAAAGGTGGCATCTCGCACCTGATCCAGTATCACCCGCTGGATACTTACCGGCTCTCGATGGCGCACATTTTCGATTTGACGCCGCAGACTTTCGCGGCGCTACGTGGCCCGGCCGTGTTCGCGATCCTGATCTTTATTGTTGGTTTTGGCAGAGCCTGGCTGTTGCGGCGGCGCTCCGAGAACTTCGCCGCCACGCTCACCCTGGCTTTCGCCATGGCGCTGTTTTTCTTCGCCGCCAACTGGGCCTTCAAGCGCTTCGAGCCGCGCATGTCGTCGCGGGCCCTGGCCGACGCCATCCTTCCCTACCTCCGTCCCCAGGACCAGATCGTGCAGTATGGCGATTTCAATTCGGGCTCAAGCATTCCCTTCTACACCCACCGCCACGTGTGGATTTACAACGGACGCTTTGGCACCAACCTTGAGATCGGCTCGAATTATCCTGACGCACCGCCCACGTTTCTGGATGACAAGCAGTTCCCCGCCTTCTGGAAAGGGCCCGAGCGGGTGTTCATATTTGTTCCGGAAGAATTTCGCAAGGACGCGCTGTCTCGATTGCCTCCGGATTCCAGTTACCTGCTGGCGGAGAGCGCAGGAAAGTATATCTTTGTGAACCAGCCGGTGCGCCCGGACATGCCGCTGCTCGCATCCGTGCTGAAGCACCACCCGGCGGAGTAAACCGTTGATCCGCGCGGACACCCTTCCCCCGCCCGACAAAGCTAACAGTGATGAACTGTTCATGGAGGAAGCTCTGCGCTCAGCGCAGCGAGCGCTCGAGGCAGGCGAAGTTCCGGTGGGCGCCGTCGTCGTCTGCGGCGGCAAGATCGTGGGACGCGGCGGCAATCGCAGCCTTGCCGATTGCGATCCCACCGCACACGCCGAGATCGTCGCCCTGCGCGAAGCCGGTGCCGCCCTCGGCAACCATCGTCTGGAAGGCTGCGAACTGTTTGCTACAATTGAACCGTGCGCCATGTGTGCCGGCGCGCTGGTTCATGCCCGGCTGAAACGCCTGGTTTATGGCGCGGATGACCCCAAGGCGGGCGCCATCCGGTCGGTGATGCAGGTGCTGAACCACCCCAGCCTGAACCACCGCATGGAAGTTCGCACTGGCGTTCTGGCCGGGCGTTGTGCCGAGTTGTTGCAGAGTTTTTTCCGCCAGCGGCGGGAAGAACAGTCGTCGGTCGTCAGTCCTCAGTCGTCAGCGACCGACGAATTTCCTGACGACTGAAGACCGACGACTGCTTTCCGGAGAGGTGCGTGAGTGGTTGAAACGATCCGCCTCGAAAGCGGACATACCTTAACGGGTATCGGGGGTTCAAATCCCTCCCTCTCCGCCATTTTTTCTTAGCGCTCCGCCCTTCCTCATGTGGACCTAGTCACGCTCTCTTGAAAAATTGCACTGCGCGCTCGTGCTTCTCAGCCGCGGCTCGACTCCCGAAGGTTCCCAGGTTCCGTCGCCGGCCAGTCTTCGGATTCTTCTTCCTCGAATACAAACGGTACTGTCCAGATTTTAATTTGCGGATCATGGCATTGAGATGCGGATTGGGGCGAGGCGGTTTGTCAGCGCACGGCCGCTATAATCGTGACGTCTGAGAACTGAGAATTGATCGTAACTGACAACTGACTATGGAAATTCGCCGTCTCACCAGTCTCGATGCTGAGTCCTACCAGCAGCTTCGCCACGAGGCGCTGGAGCGGGAGCCGCACGCCTTCACGGAATCGGTGGCCGAGCATCAGGCCACAAGTTTGGAGACGATCAAGAATCGTCTGGCCTCCAGCGACGACAACTTTGTTCTTGGCGCCTTCATCGATCGGCAACTCATCGGGATGGCTGGATTCTTTCGCCGCCGGGGAGAGAAGATCCGCCACCGCGGCGGGATCTGGGGAGTGTACGTTTCACAAGAGTGCCGCGGGAAGGGTGTCGGCCGGGCCTTGCTGGCAGAGTTGATCGGGTTCGTACAGCTCTTGCCCGGCATCGAACAGGTTGCGCTGGCGGTAAGCAGTCAGAACGCCGGTGCCAAGTGTCTTTATGAGTCTCTGGGCTTTGAGCTTTACGGTTGCGAGAAGCGCGCCCTGAAAATCGGGGATGAGTACGTGGATGAAGAGCTGATGGTATTGTACTTTCCCTCCTAGGTTCGCCGGCCAGATCGCGCTATTGCAGAAGCCCGTCCATCTGCACGATGTCCGAGTCGCCTTCACCCACGGCCGCGAAGACGAATTTTCCGTCCGAAGACCAGGAGATGCGGCGGGCAATGAAAGTGCGTTTCTGGCCAAAGTCGGTTATCTTTTTCAGCTTTCCATCCGTCGTGGACGCGATATAGATATTGGTTCCCAGGCTGTCGTCCAGCGGCAGAACCAGCCATTTTCCGTCTTTCGAGATCACCGGATGAAGGCCCTGCCAGAGCGGTACTCGCTGGCCGGAGATGCGGCTCAGCAGGGTCGAAGGGCCGCTCTCCGGGCGGGCCGCGCGCAGTTCGTAGTCCAGCGAGCCGTTCAGGTTCTGCAGCGAGACGACATAGTACAAAGCAGAGCCATCGGGCGCCGGCGCCGGTCCACGAGCATTGTCTGAACGCACCAGAACTGGCGTCCCACCCTCCACCGGAATCTTCATGAGTCTGAAGCTTCCAGTGTTCTGCCCCGGCGAGGGCTCGGAATAATACAGCCACTTGCTGTCGCCGGACCAGGCCGTCCAGGTCCCCTGCGGAATCAGAAGATGAAGATTGCTGCCGTCGGGATGGAGCAAAAAATAGTCCACCCGGAAAGCATCTCTAGAGGCTCGACCGCTTGCGAAGGTAATAAACTTTCCGTCCGGGGACCAGATGGGAACTCCCATCACCAGTGCGGGATCTTTCTCGAAGGTGATCTGCCGCCTTGGGCCGCCTCCCAAAGGCTGTACCCAAACATTGCCGTGCCCCCCACTGTCAGACAGATAAGCCATTTCATGATCGGTCGGATCCAGGGTGGGGGTCTGCACCTGTCCGGTCTGGTTGGTGATTCGCACCCCCCGGCCTACGTTCTCCGCGGGGTTCCCCTCCACGGGAAACTTCCAAATGTCGAACTCCATATGCTTCCGGCTGACCAGGAGGCGGCCGGCGCGATCCATATCGGGATTTTCATCGCCGGATTCGCCAAAGGTGAGCTGGCGCGGTTCGCCGCCGGATTTTGAAATTTCCCACAGGTGCAGTGTCGGAAGATAAAGCAACGTGTTTCCTCGCGCACTGCTGTAGACGAGATGGGAACCGTCGGGCAACCAGGTCAGCCCGCTCATCAGCGTACTCTCTCGAGTAAGCGAGCGAGGGGCGCCGCCCGCGGAAGGAACAAGATAGATATCGTCCGCCCAAAATTCCACACTGTGGAGGTAAGCAATTGTGCTGTCATCGGGCGCCCAACGGGGCTGGCGATAGCTGAAGCTGGCGACCGCCTGGGTCAGGACTCGCGGGTTGGAGCCGTCGCGATCCGCCACCACTAATTCCATTTGTTTGCCATTGAGGCGGAAGAACGCGATCCGCTTGCCATCATGGCTTACATCGGCGCCACTCATGCTGGAAACCAGCTGGCGAGGCGTCCCGCCCAGGGCTGAAACTTCCCATAACGTGCCTTGCGCATCGCCTTCCGGTGGCGGAGTGAAATAGATGATGGCGGCGGAATCCTGCGACCACCGGGGTTCAAGATGCGAGCCTTCGCCGTTCGTAATCTGCAGCGGTGGGCCGCCCGCCAGCAAGCGGACCCATATTTGCCGTGAGCCAGTCGAATCGCTGACGAAGGCCACGGATTTCCCGTCAGGGGAGAAGGCCGGGCTTTCTTCCAAACCGGCAAAGTCCGTCAGACGGAGGAAAGTAATTGTCCGCGGACCCGACTCCTCTCGTCCCCGGAACCACCACGCACCGGCCGCGGCCAGCGCGATGGCCAGAGCCACGACAAGACCCGCGACCATCCAGCGCGGGGGACGCACGCCTCCCTTCTTCTCGAAAGCCAGCGAGGGAGTTGCACCGGTCTCCGAAATCGATGACGTCGATTCCAGATGGAAGGCCAGATCACGGGCAGACTGAAAGCGCTGTTCAGGGCTCTTTTCCAGGCAGTGGCGCACAATGCGCTCGAGCCCAGCCGGAATGTTCTTCTTGATCGCCAGTAAGTCAGGAGGGTCGTCTTTCAGAATGGCGCTGGATCGATCGGCCGCCGTGCGTCCGTCAAAAGCCCGCCGCCCGGAAAGGCTCTCATAGAGCACTGCGCCAAAGCTGAACACGTCGGAGCGCTGGTCGGACTTCTCTCCCCGCACCTGTTCCGGGGACATGTAGCCGGCCGTCCCCAGGGTTGTGCCGATTGCGGTCTGGTGGTCAACGTCTAGCGTGGCGGTGGCATCGCCCGGCTCGGGCACACACAACTTGGCCAGGCCGAAGTCCAGAATCTTGGGGCGTCCGTCGCGGCAGATGAAGATGTTTTCTGGCTTGAGGTCGCGATGAACAATTCCCTTTTCGTGCGCCGCCGCCAGGCCATGCGCAACCTGAATCGCGAAGTCCACCGCCTTGCGGGCCGAAAAAGGGCCTCCACTCAGACGGTCACGAAGAGTGGAACCTTCCAGAAGTTCCGTCACCAGGTACGGCGCGCCTTCGTGGGTGCCGATGTCATACACGGCGAGAATGCTGGGATGGTTCAGCGCGCTGGCCGCGCGCGCCTCCTGCTCAAATCGGCGAAGGCGGTCGGGGTCGGCGCAGAAAGAAGCGGGCAGCACCTTGATGGCAACTTCACGGCCCAGGCGAGGGTCACGGGCACGGTACACCTCGCCCATGCCGCCGGCGCCGAGCGGAGCGATGATCTCGTAGGGCCCCAATCTAGTGCCCGGAGTTAGAGCCATGATTGGATTCGCATTATAGCGTTTTAGGCAAGGCGGGCCGGAGGCAAATGCCGGGCACCTCGTTAGCACGAGGCTGGTCAAAAGCGACCCGGAGACCGCGCCTTGGCGCTTGCGCGTGGCAAATTGAGCGTGGTGTCGAGCAGAAAGCCGCTCATAGGTCAATCTTCCGGCCGTAATCCGCTTTGCGGTTCAAATCCAATTCCGCCCCCGCCAGAGGCGACTCCGCGAAGAATTCGACCAGGCTGCGAGGCTGGCGTGTGCGGCCGGTAAGGCACTCGAATTCCTCCGCGGGGACGACCACGACCGCCTCCTTGCCCTGCCGGGTCACGTATTGCGGTCCTTCGGCACGCGCGCGGCGAAAGAGTTCACTGAATCGGGCCTTTGCGGTTTGCAGCTGCCAGGGGTCTTTTTTGGATTCGATTTTCGGTTTTACCATAACTAGTCTGACTAGTCGGATTGCGTGACCCCCAGGTTCGGCCTGGCCTTCACCAGTTCCGAGATCACATTGGATCGAGCGCACCGACGAGAGCCTGCTCTATCTGAGCGTGCTTACGATGGGAGAGATTCGCAGAGGAATCAGTTCTCTGCTCGACCCCAAGCGTCGCACTGCCATTGAAGCCTGGTTAGACCGGGATCTAGCGCTTCGGTTTTCGAACCGCATCCTGCCCATTGATCAGGCCGTCGCCGACCGCTGGGGACGACTTGCGGGTAGCGCGGCCGCGCGGAGGTCTCCGCTGCCCGTTGTTGATGGGCTTCTGGCTGCCACCGCCCTGCACTACGACCTCACGTTGGTAACGCGAGACACCAAACATCTCCAAGCTACGCGCATCGATTTCTTTGATCCCTGGGGAGGCTGATGAGTACGCTGAGAGGCATTGTCCTGCGCGGCGGAGAGGTGCGCCTACACCACGAAATACTTCGCCCCCGGGTGGTGCACCACGATAGCTGATGTGGACTGCTCGGGATCCAGCAGAAAGCCAGTGGTCAGGCGCACTCCGATGTTTTCCTCGGGATGGAGCAAGGCAAACAGCTTGGTCTGGTCTTCCAGGTTCGGGCACGCGGGATAGCCAAAGGAATATCGCGAGCCGCGATACTTCTGGTGAAACAGGTCGCGAATGTGGGGCGAGTCTTCGCCGGCGATGCCCAGTTCTTCGCGCATCTTTTTGTGCAGGTATTCAGCCAGGGCTTCGGCGGTTTCGACGCTGAGGCCGTGCAGGTAGAGATACTTGGTGTACTCTCCAGCTTCGAACAGCCTTTGCGTTTCGACCGATGCGTGGGGGCCCATGGTGACCAGGGACAATCCGATGACATCCATTTTTCCCGATGACTTGGGAGCGAAGAAGTCGGAGATCGAGAGCTTGCGGCCTTCGCGCTGGCGCGGGAAGGTGAAGCGGAGAAGCTCCCTGGCGTTGTTCTCCGGGTCGTACACGATGGTGTCGTTGCCCTCGCTCTGCGCGGGAAAATATCCGTAAACCGCTTTTGGTTCCAGGATTCCGCTGGCCATCACTTCTACTTCCAGCTTCTTTTTGATGGGACGGAATTTCTCTTCCACCAGGCGAAGATAATCTTCCTGCGACGCAGTTTTGAGCTGCCACTGGTTCTTGAACAGTGCGGTCTCGTTGATGTAGGGAAACAGTTCCCGCAGATCAAAGTCCTTGCGCACCTTTAACCCCCAGAACGGCGGGACGGGGATATTCGGGACATCTTTGACGACCGCGCTCCTCTCTGCGAATACCGGTCCGGTTTCTTCATCGACCGCGGCGGCCTTGGCGTACTCCTTGACGGTGCGTCCTTCCTGCAAGCGGGCCTGCTTCTTGCCGTTCGCGGTGGCCAGGTCTTCCATGATGTGCAGGCCGGCAAAGGCATCGTCGGCATAGAAGACTGCATTCGAGTATTCGCGGCGAAGATCGTCTTCCACGTACTTGCGCGTCAGCGCGGCGCCGCCGCAGATTACCGGGAATTCCAGTTTCTGGCGCTCCAGGTCCTGGATCACGTACTTCATCTCGAGGGTCGACTTCACCAGCAGGCCGCTCAGTCCGATGGCGTCGGCCTTGTGTTCCATCGCGGACTTGATGATGACATCACCGGCCTGCTTGATCCCCAGATTTACCACCTTGTAGCCATTGTTAGAGAGAATGATGTCCACCAGGTTCTTGCCAATGTCGTGGACGTCGCCCTTCACCGTGGCCAGCACGATGGTAGCTTTTTGTGAGCCAGCCTTCTTCTCCATCTTGGGTTCGAGATACGCGACCGCCTGTTTCATCACCCCGGCGGAGTCGAGCACCGACGGCAGTTGCATCTTGCGCGCCCCAAACAGGTCGCCCACCGTGCGCATGCCATCGAGCAGGACGTTGTTGATCAGGTCGAGCGGCGAATACTGAGTCAGAGCCTCTTCCAGTATTTCTTCCAGGGTCTTTTTGTGCGCGCCCACGCCGACCGCCTTTTCCCCGTTGATGATGGCAAACTTCAGCTTGTCCTCGACCGACAGCGTTTCCACATGCGCCGTGGTCTCGGTTTGCGCTTTGCCTTTCTTGCCGGCAAAGTGGTTCATGTATTTCTGCAGCGGATCGCCGTCGGAACCAGCATCGCGATAAATCAGCTTGAGCGCGAGATCAACTTCCTCCTGAGGAATCTTGTATAAGGGATAGATTTTGGAGTAGTTGACGATGGCCATGTCGAGGCCGTTGTTTACCGCTTCGTGCATGAAGACCGAGTTCAGCACTCGCCGCGGATAGGCATCGAGCCCGAAAGAAATGTTGCTGACGCCGAGAATGGTCTTCACCTCGGGCAGTTCGTGCTTGATCCGCTTCACTGCCTCCAGGGTCTCGATTCCCGCCGATCGGTAATCTTCCTGGCCCGTGGTGATGGGCAGGGTCAGGGCATCGAAGATGAGGTCGATGCCGCGCAGGCCGTATTTTTCCGTTGCCAGTTGGTAGATGCGTTTGGCGATGGCGACCTTCTTGTCGGCGGTGAGGGCCATGCCGTCTTCATCGATGGTCAAGGCAATCACGGCCGCGCCGTAGCGCCGCGCCATGGGCAGAACTTTCGAAGTACGCTTCTCGCCGTCCTCCAGATTGATGGAATTGATGATGGCCTTGCCCGGAATGCGCTTCAGCGCTTCTTCGACCACGTCGGCTTCAGTCGAATCGACGAGGATCGGGGCGGGCACGCGGGTGGCAACCTTTTCCAGGATGGAAGAGATGTATCCCTTCTCGTCTTCGCCGACGATGGCGCAGCACAAGTCGAGCATGTGCGAGCCTTCGTTTACCAGCTTCTTGGCCAGGGCGAGAATGTCGTCATACTTTTTGCCACGCACCAGGTTGCGGAAGTTTTCCACCCGCGTGGTGGTATTCATCTCTTCGGCGACCACCAGCGGTTTGGGATCAAGGTCCAGCGGGACGGAAGTGTAGGCGCTCGAGGCGGCGGCCGTGGGCTTGACCTCGCGCTTGGCCGGCTCAAGGTTGGCCACGGCATCGACAACGGCCTTCAGATGTTCCGGGGTGGTACCGCAGCATCCGCCCACGATGCTCACACCGTACTCGGTGACGAAACGTTTGTGATATTGCGCGAGCTCGGTGGGGCTGAGCTTGTACACCGCGCGCCCGCCTTCATTCTGCGGCAGTCCCGCGTTGGGCAAGATCGAGATCAGCTTGCTCGAATTCAACCCGAGAAAGCGCACCGCGTCGTTCATCTCTTTGGGACCAGTGGCACAGTTCAAGCCGATAACGTCCACGTCAAAAGGTTCGAGGGCCGTGAGAGCGGCGCCGATCTCGGTGCCGAGCAGCATGGTGCCGGTCGCTTCGAGCGTGACCTGCACCGTGACCGGCAGGCGCTTGCCCGATTTCTGCATTGCGTCAAAGATGCCCACCAGCGCGGCTTTGGCCTGCAGCAGGTCCTGACAGGTTTCGGCCAGCAAGACATCTACGCCACCTTCGATCAGAGCAGCGGCCTGTTCGGTGTATCCCGCCACCATGTTGTCGAACGTGATGTGGCCCAGCGAAGGCAGCTTGGTGGTCGGGCCGATCGATCCCGCGACAAAGCGGGGCCTGTCTTTGGTAGAAAATTGCTGAGCGACTTCCTTCGCAATCCTGGCGGCCGCGATGTTGATTTCCGCGACCTTATCTTGCAGGTCGTACTCCGCGAGCACCACGCGGGTGGCACCGAAGGTGTTGGTTTCTACGACGTCGCAGCCGACCTTGAAGAAGTCGGCATGAATGTCCTTGATAATGTCCGGCCGGCTGAGGACCAGCAGCTCGTTGCAGCCTTCCTTGCCCCAGAAATCGTCCACGCTGGGGTTGCGGAACTGAATGTTAGTCCCCATAGCGCCGTCGTAGATGACGACGCGCTCGCGAACGGTTTGGAGAAAGTCAGGCATTGGAAATCAGTCGTTGGTCCCTGGTCGTCGGTCGTTGGCCTTAGTCAAATCCCTTGGCGCTCATGCGCCAGCCCAGATCGCTTTGGCCAATGGCCAACGACCAACGGCGGCTCCTGCATCAACACAAACGCCGGCCCGCGCTGGGACCGGCGTCTGATCCTCTGACAGAACTTATGGAAGTTTAGCTCCCCTGTTCAGGTAACGAAGGTGCGCCAGCCGCCACTTCATCTCGATTGAATATTGCGTTGGCTCCCATATGCGCTGGCATGGGGGCCAGCATCTGCTCTTTGCGGTACACCAGGTTGCTGGCATTGAAACTCGCGATCTCAAACCCGTGCCCATGGGTGATGGCGTCGGTGGGACAGGCCTCCACACAGTAGCCGCAGAATATACATCGATTGTAGTCAATGTTGTAAACCTTGGCGTAGCGCTCCGCTCCGCTCACCCGCGCCTGGGCCGTATTTTCCGCCGCCTCGATGTAGATACAGTTGGAAGGACAGGCGGCCGCACACAGGAAGCAGGCCACACACTTTTCCAGGCCATTCTCGTCGCGCTGCAGCACGTGCACGCCGCGATAACGCTCCTGAAACTTGGCGCCCTTCAGCGGACCCGGCCCGTCGGGATAGTTTTCCACCACCGTGGGCTCAAACATCTCGCGAAAGGTAATGCTCATGCCTTTGGCTATGGCCGCGATGTTCTGAAGCACTGGCATGCTTTGTAGTATACCGAAAGCGCCCCGATTGTGTGGAGCGGGCGCCCCCGCCCGCGGCTGCTGTGCTTGAGCCTGACTTGTCGCGGATGGAAGCATCCAAGCCAAGTCCCTTTACCACGCTGAAGACTCCTCCGCGCCGGCCCCACAGTTGTATTGCACAGCCGCAGGGGTATATCGTCAAAGGCCTACGAAGGTCCGTGCTAAATCCAGGACGCCAGCTTCTGGCGCGTCCAAATTTAATAGTCATTTCGAGAGGAGAAAAAACGTGCCTGATCTATTCGAACAACTGAAGCAAAAATATCAGCCGGTCCTGAGCAAAATTCAGCAGGAAGGCGCAGAGCTGCAAAACCTGAATCTGGATGGCAACCAGCTCTACCTGAAGGCGACGGCGGTCTCAGAGGCCAGCAAGAACCGCATCTGGGATGCGATCAAGGCCGTCGATCCAACGTTCTCCGACCTGAAACACGACATTCAGGCCCGCCAGGGTGCGCAGGACTACACTGTGCAACCGGGCGACAACCTGTCGAAAATCAGCAAGCATTTTTACGGCGATGCCAACAAGTATCCCGTCATCGCCAAGGCCAATAACCTGGAGGACCCCGACAAGATCAAGGTCGGCCAGAAGCTGGTCATTCCGGCCGCCGCTTAAGGTCCGTGTCGGTCGGACACTCCTGTCCGACGCTGTTGATTTTGATTTTCAAGAAACCACCCTCAAAGTCAAAAGCGTCGGACAAAGCCTGGCCTGAGCGAAGTCGAAGGCAGTGTCCGACCCACACAAGAATCACCCGCGAGGAAACGATATGCATCTTCTATGGACACTGCTGATCGGTCTGATCGTCGGAGCGGTCGCGAAATTTCTCACGCCGGGTAGAGATCCAGGCGGATTCATCGTCACCATACTGATCGGCATTGCAGGATCGTTGGTTGCAACTTATGCCGGTCGCGCCCTGGGCTGGTATCGGGAAGGACAGGCCGCAGGCTTCATCATGTCAGTCCTGGGCGCGATCGTCCTGCTCGCCCTCTATCACCTGATCCGCCCCAAAACCACATAAGCCCACATGGTGGGTCGGACACTCCTGTCCGACGCCTTTGCCTCTGGTGGTTGGTTTTGACTTTGGTGGTTGGTCTTGCCTTTTGGTGGTTGCACTTGACCTCGGTAGCTTAGTCGGGAGCAAAGCATGCGCTGGACACGAGGTGGAAGCAATGACGACGTAGAAGACCGCCGCCCCGAGAGCGGCGGCGGCTTTCGGCCCGGAGGCATTCACCTGGGCCTGGGCGGCATTGTCATCCTGTTTATCCTGAGCCTGGTCTTCAAACGCGATTTCCTCTCGCTGGTGAGCACCGGATCCATGGACACGGGCACCACGGTCGGGCAATCCGATCCCGCCCGCGACCAGCAGGAAGAGCCGCTGGTGCAGTTCGTCACCTTTGTCTTGAACGACACCCAAAATACCTGGAGCCAGATCCTGCCGCAGCAGGGCGTTCCCTACCGCCACGCCAAGCTGGTTCTGTTTCGTGACGCTTACGATTCGGGATGCGGCATGGCGCAGTCGGCCACCGGCCCCTTCTACTGTCCCGAGGATGAAAAGGTTTATATCGATCTCGGTTTCTACGACGAGTTGAAGCAACGCTTCGGCGCCCCCGGAGAATTTGCCGAAGCCTACGTTCTGGCCCACGAAATTGGACATCACGTGCAGAAACTCCTGGGCATCGAGGCCAGGATGCGTGCGGCGCAGCAAAGAAACCCGGGTGCAGCCAACCAGCTTTCGGTCGCTCTGGAATTGCAGGCGGACTGCTTCGCCGGCGTCTGGGGCCACTCCACCGAGCAGCGCAACCTGCTCGACCCGGGCGATGTGGAATCGGGCCTGAAGGCGGCCGCCGCAGTCGGAGACGATCGCATCCAGCGCATGTCCCGCGGCACGGTCAATCCCGAGACTTTCACCCACGGAAGTTCAGCCCAACGCATGCAGTGGTTCCAGCGCGGCTTCCAGGACGGATCGATCGCGGCCTGCAATACGTTCCAGTAAGGGCACAGAGGGGAGCGACCACTCAAAACGACAATTTATAGGCATTTCCTGAACTTAGATTGACCGAACCCCATGCCAGGGGTGTGACCCCATCCTCTGAATAGACAGCGATCGTGCCCTGCAAAGATCCCGACGGAGGCCCGTGGAACCACTGACGATCGGGGCCGTATCCGCCTTGCAGCGTCATTTGTGCGCCCGACGAGTCCGTGATCACCGCCTTCTTCTGCAGCCAGCGGGCGAAAATCCGGTTTTGGTCCAAGGTGGGCGCTGCGCCCGCGCCGTACACGACTCCGAGCAATTGACTGCCGGAGGTGACAAAGCCAAGAGAGACGATAAAGGAATCGACCCCTGAGGCAAGACTCCCAAAGAGAACGTTCTCCTTGTTGAATTTGATACCGTCGTTCGACAGGCTGTACCAAAGCGTGGGAGCATTGTCATGGAAGCCCACGACATACCAGTTCTTTCCGCCACTCTGAAATATCTTCACATCCTGCACGGCATAGATGGTATTCATGGTCACGCCTTGCAACTGAAACGCGGGAAGCGAGGCTGTCGTGGCCCGGTACATCGTTCCTGTAGGGCCTTGGTCGTTCCAGTTGCTGAAATAGAGCGTCCAAGTTTGGCCATCCCATAGCAAAACATTCGCACCGTTGAAATTCCCGGTCTGGAACTTCGCGTAGCCTTGAATGCTAGCAAGGTCGCTCAACTGCGCCTGATACGGCTGTGGGGAGCCGTTCCAGGTAATCCCGTCAGGGCTGGAAAAATAAGCTGGCTTGTTTAAGTTATTTTGATCCGGGTAAGCCGTACAGATCATATGCAGAGAACCATCGACCAGCCTCTGAACGTTCACATTGTTGACGTGCACAAATGCGCCGTGGTCAATTACCAGAGCGCGGTGATCGAAGCTCAGGAAGTCGTTTGTCGTAATGCTGTAGACCCGATCGTTAGGCGTGTCCGACCCATCCCATCCTCCGTAAAACAAACGCCATCCTATTGGCTCCTCGAGAGGCCATGGGGCATAGATGTTCTGGTACGGACCGGTGGTTTGGGGCGCCAGCATCGGTATGCGTACATCGGGCACCCAGTTCAGAGTGTTTTGTTGCCAGTACGCGGGATTAAAGAAACCGGGGCTCAGGCCCTGGATTTCAATGACGCCCACGGGAACTTGCCCCGAAACATCCTGCAATTGTGCCGAAGCTACGCCGTTAACGTTGATCGTGTACGAACGATTCGCTGTGTGATTCTTGGCATCGGTGACTTGGATCGTGAAGGCCACTCCCGCTTGCACCGCCGCCGGTACGCCAGAAACGTCAGCACGACTAGAAGTACTGCTTGCCAGAGTCAAGCCTTCTGGCAAGTTCCCTGAGCTTATCGTCCAGGTTAACGGCGCAACTCCGTTCTTGGCGGAGACTGTCTGACTGTAGCTGAACTGTGCAAATGCATCCGGCAAGGAGGCAGTTGCGATCGTCAGAGAGGGAGGCTGGGTGGTTGTATTGGTTCCGCCCCCGCAACCCGGCTGTAGAATTGCGGTCATCCCGGCCAAAGTCATCAGAATGACCGTACGCGGCATTGCCTCTACCTCGGCCCGACAGCATAGCTGCAGAGGCCGGGAAAGACAAGATATGCTCCCGCGGATATGCTCCCGCGGCGTGCTCCGCGCGGCGGGCGGGACCGAGAAGGTAAGCTACAGAAGGGCACTGATAAGCAGCGGGGTGAGTTGGCCGAGATGCGCTTCATGCTCAAGGCCGCGGGCCTGGGATTCGGAGTCGCCAAACCCTGGGGGACAGCGAGCGTTACGACTGCGTACTGGATACCGGGCAAGGGCGATTTTGCCGCGTGCAGGTGAAGTCCACCTATGTCACGCGCGCCCGTGCGTATTCAGTGCATACTTGCGGAAACGGTAAAAAAAGCAAGGCATACAGCGGAAGAGATTGATTTCCTGGTCGCGTATATCGTGGTGGAAGATGCGTGGTATGTCATACCGGTCGCAGCCATTGCACCACGCCGTAGCCTGAAGCTCTATCCTTCCGGTTGCCGGAAGAAAAATAGCGGTCGTCACGAAAAATATCGCGAGGCGTGGGAGTTGATGAAAGAGCGACCAGACGATAAGCATCTCGCCGGCTCACACGCCCTGGGGAATCTGCTCCCACGATGAACACGTAGGGGCAGAGCCTGCCCTGAGCGAAGTCGAAGGATGTCCCCACCTGTCCGGCCGGGCAACGCTCGGCACGACCGGTCTAGGCAACCGCTGCCGCCTCTACGTGGGCTGTATTACTCCAGGCCCAGGTCTTTCCACTTTTTGTCCACCAGGGCTTTGGTTTTTTTGTCCATCAGGATTTCGTCGGGCCAGGGGCGGGCAAACCCTTCGCTGGGCCATTTGCGGGTGGCGTCGATGCCCATCTTCGAACCGTAGTTGGGCAGGCGGGAAGAGTGGTCCAGCGAATCTATCGGGCCCAGCGTGAACTGAATATCGCGCTCCGGGTCGATGTGATTTAACACTTTCAACGTGACCTCGCCGATGTCGTGCACGTTCACGTCTTCATCGACCACGATGATGCACTTGGTGAACATGGCCTGGCCCAACGACCAGATAGCATTCATCACTTTGCGCGCCTGGCCGGGATAGGATTTGCGAATCGACACCAGCATCAGGTTGTGGAAGATGCCTTCGACGGGAAGGTTGATGTCTACCAGTTCCGGAATGGTCAGCCGCATCAGCGGCAGAAAGATGCGCTCGACCGCCTTGCCCATCCAGCCGTCCTCCATGGGCGGCTTGCCCACGATGGTCGTCGAGTAAATAGGATCCTTGCGGTGGGTGATGCAGGACACGTGAAAGACAGGGTAAAGATCTTCGAGCGAGTAATAGCCCGTGTGGTCGCCGAAGGGGCCCTCGGTGCGGAGTTCGTCGAGGTGGACGTGCCCTTCGAGGACGATCTCCGCGCCGGCAGGAACTTCGAGGTCGACGGTCTCGCACTTCACCAGCTCGACCGGCTTCTGGCGCAGGAAGCCGGCGATCAGATATTCCTCCACATCGGGTGGGGCGGGAACGATCGCGGAAAAAGTCAGGGCAGGGTCGGTGCCGATGGCGACAGCGACTTCCATTTTGCCGCGGGGGCGGTCGCCCTCGATCAATATTGATCCGCCTGAAGTACGGGCCATGACATCGACCGCGGCGCTGGCAGCGGGGACACTGGCGCCGGCATTAACCTGGGCCGCGGTTCGCAGCGCCTCGCGGTAGTGTTCGGCGCCCACTTTCTGGCGCTGCCAGTGCATGCCCGTGGTGCGCTCGTCGTAGATCTGCATGCGGTACATGCCGACGTTGCGCTTGCCCGTCCTCGGGTCGCGGGAGACCACGCAGGGCAGCGTGATAAAACGGCCCGCATCCTTGGGCCAGCATTGCAGGATGGGAAAATCGAACAGCGAGAAATTATCCCGCTTGATGACTTCCTTGCACGGGCCCGTGGCCACGCTCTTGGGAAAGAACTTCCCCATTTCCGCCAGCATGGGAAGCATCTTTACTTTGTCCAGAAAGCCCTGTGGAGATTTCACGTCCATGAAAGCCCGGATGCGATCTGCGACTTGGTCGAGGGCATCAACCTCCAGAGCCAGGTTCATGCGGCGAGCGGATCCGAACTGATTGATGAGGACTTGTGCTCCGGGATGGCCCTTGACGTTTTTAAAAAGCAGCGCCGGCCCGCCCGGCTGCACGGACGGGCCCGCGCCTGCATTTTTGCTCACGCGGTCGGCAATTTCGGTGATCTCGAGAATTGGATCAACTTCCGTGCGAATGGTCTTCAGTTCACCGGCGCGCTCCAGCGCCGCGATCCAATCGCGCAGATCTTCGTAGGCCAAAGTCTTCCCCCCGTTTGGAACTGGCAATTATACGGTAGTGCCAATGTTGAACCTTGGAGAGGAGTCGTCAGATGGAAAGGCCGCTAGGCACGAGCAAGATTGCACCATTGATGCCCGTCCCGCACGGATTGAACGAAATCATCGCGACCTTCGGGGACATCCACGAATATGTCGGAACCGATGGCCAGCTTGACCCTCGTTGGCAGGCGGACTTCCTGACGAGAGTGAACCTGCCATTTCCGCTCCGGCTGGCTTGGGACCTGTCGAGCACCATCACCCTGATGACCTGCCATCGTCGAATGACTGGCGTCTTTGCTTCGGTGTTCGCGACTGTCCAGCAGCGAGGTCTGCAGGCTGCGGTGGCCAGTTTCGGGGGCTGCTATGCCTATCGCCCCCAGCGGACTGGCAGCAGACTGTCCACTCACAGCTGGGGCATCGCGATTGATTTGAATCCGGCGACCAACCTGCAGGGATCCGACGGGGACATGAATCTGAAGCTGATTGAGATCTTTCGCGGCGCAGGATTTGAGTGGGGCGGTGACTGGAAGGGCAAAACTCGGGACCCCATGCATTTTCAATTCTGTACCGGTTATTAAATTCCTGCCACCACGGGCCACATTTTTCTCCTGGCGGCATCCAAGAAACTCAGCCAATTTTGAGTTGAAGGGACGGTTTTTGCGGGGGCGGAATCTGGGGTTAGGGAGTCTGGGTTACGAAGTCCGGGTTTACGAAGTCTGTGTTCAGTTTTGAGTTCTCGATTCTCAGATTATTGGCCAGGGAGCTTTGGGTTCAATATATAGTTCTTGGGCACGATAGACCGACCATCGAGGTGGGTGAGTGAAGCGACGCGTGGTGATCACGGGCATGGGAGTGGTAAGCCCTAACGGCGTGGGGAACACTGCATTCGCGGATGCAATTCTCCAGGGGCGAAGCGGCATTCGGCGGATCACTCGCTTCGATCCCTCTGAAATTCAGGTACAGATCGCGGGCGAAGTGCCCGACTTCGACGAGTTGGCCTGGGTGGAAAAGCGGGAACGAAAACATGTGTCCCGGGTCTTGCCGCTGGCCCTGGCGGCGGCGACGGAGGCCTTGCGAAATGCGGGAATTGACGCCACTTCCCTGCCGCTCGAACAGAAGCGGCGCTTCGGCGTGATTCTGGGGTCGGGCGGCGGATCGCAGGAATTTACCGAGGAACAGTACCGGTTATTTTTTCACCAGCAACACAAACAGATGAGCCTGTTCTGCGTGCCCACCGGAGTGATGGGTACGTTGTCGAGCGAACTGAGCGTGCGCTTCGGGTTGAGGGGGCCCAGTCATGTAGTGACGACCGGTTGCACTTCATCGACCGACGGCTTCGGATACTCGGTGCGGCAGATCCAGTCGGGAAGGCTTGATCTGGTACTGAGCGGCGGGGCCGACGCGCCCATCTCACTGGGCATCGTCAAGGGGTTCATCCTGATGAAAATTCTTACGGACTCGTGGAACCACGCGCCGGAGCGCGGGTCGCGGCCGTTTTCCGTCGACCGGGACGGCTTTGTGGTGGCGGAAGGATCGTGGATGTTTGTGCTGGAAGAATACGAGCATGCACGCGCGCGTGGAGCGACGATGCTGGCGGAGATTGCCGGCTATGGCTCGACTTGCGAAGCATTTCATCGGGTGCGGTTGCAGGAATGCGGCGAGGAGCCGGCGCGGGCGATTGGTCTAGCCATGAAAGAGGCCGGGATCGGGGCGAATGATGTGCACTACGTGAATCTGCACGGAACCTCGACCCAGTTGAACGATCGCATCGAGACCCGAGCATTAAAACTGGTGTTGGGCGAACACGCGCCGCGGGTGCCGATGTCTGCTTTGAAGTCGCAGATCGGGCATCCCCAGGGAGCGTGCGGCGCGGCGGGGGTGGCAGCCACCATTGTCGCCATGCGGATGGGTCAGATTCCGCCGACCATCAACCTGGAGATGCGAGACCCGGAGTGCGATCTCGACTATGTTCCCGACGTGGGGCGGAAGCAGGCGATCGAGCACGCGGTGTGCAACTGCATTGCGTTTGGATCGAAGAATTCGGCGTTGGTGTTACGAAATTGTGCGTGAGCAGAAGCGGATCTTTGGTCCTTGGTCGTTGGTCCTCGGCGAATTCTAAGACTCCCTACCGCCGGCCTTGAGGGTTTGGCCACTGGCCAATGACGGTTATGCCCCCAGCAGGTGGAGCACCGTACCTTCAACTTTGGGCCAGGCGTTGGAGCGGGGATCGATCAGGTCGGAGTGTCCAGCGGTGGAGATTTCCAGATAGTGAACGTCTTCGCCACGCCTTTTCTTTTGCTCGGTGTAGTTGCGACTGAAAAAGGGCGGGACGGTGTCATCGGCCGCGCCGTGAATCAGCCATTGCGTGGCGGAAGCAATCCTGAGTTGCAAGGGGTCGGCTTCGCGGTAGCGCTCGGGGACACGGCTGGGCTCGCCGCCGAGAAAATCCACCACCGCGTTGTCGCTCAGATGAAGCTCCCAGGCCTGCTGCAAATCCACCACGCCGGCAAGAGAAAGCACGCGTTTGACTGTGGGTTCGTGTCCGGCCAGGCACAGCGCCAGTTGGCCCCCGGCGGAGTGGCCCATTACCAGCATCTTCGAGGCATCGAGATGGTAGCGCTGCGCGATTTGTGAAGTGAAGCGGTAGGCGCTGCGCACGTCTTCGAAGGTTCCCGGCCATCCTCCCCCGGGATTGCCCACCCGGCGATATTCCACGTTCCAGGTGGCCAGCCCCCTGGCGGTAAGCGCCGCACAAAGATGTCCCGCGTGCTTCAGATCGTATTTCGCGCGCCAGTAGCCGCCGTGAATATTCAGCACCAGCGGGAAGGGGCCGGGACCCTTGGGCACGCGCAGTTCGCCGAATTGATCGGCGTCAGAGCCGTAGGGCAGGCGTGCGTCGGCTGGGGGCGGAAGGAGTGTAAGGATATCGTCTGCGGGCATGGATTACTCAGTCTCGAGCCAGGCTCAGGGACTGGATTTATAGATTCAGTTGCCAGTTTTCAGCTCTCAGTTCTTAGTTGCCTTTGAGCTTGAGTTTGGCTTTGTTGTCTTCCAGAAACTCTCGGAGTTTGTCGGAGGCCTCGAGCAGCCGGGTCCACTGTTCGTAATAGAGGGTCACGGGAAAACGGCCCAGGCCGTAGACGCTGACGCCGCCCTTTTCGCTGACCCGGAATTCCAGGCTGCCGCTGCGGCGAGGACCCTGCTTTTCGAGTTCCGACAGACGGGCTTTGAGTTCTTCATAAGTCGGTTCAGCCATGAAATTACCTCGGAGAAGTAAGGATAAGTGCATTTGGAGCGGGAGACCGGGATCGAACCGGCGACATCCAGCTTGGGAAGCTGGCGTTCTACCGCTGAACTACTCCCGCGACTGAATCAGGTTACCACTGTGGCGAATAACGGGCAATGCAGCTACTCAATGGGCTCGATCAGGGTGACTGGCGCGGAGCGGCGGTTGGGCAATTGTACGACTGTGATGGCCGCCAGCACGAAGACTATGCCCACGACTTGCAGGGGGCGCATCAGTTCGCCCAGGGCGATGGCCGCGATCACGATGGAGAAGACGGGCTCCAGGCAACTGACCACGATGGCGCGGGTAGGTTCGAGATGTTGCAGGCCGGCAAAGTAGAAGGCGAAGGGGGCCAGCACCGACAGAAGGGAGAACAGCAGCAGGAAGAGCCACTGGGCAGCGGAATAGTGGGCGGCGATGAGTTTCCAGGGCGGGTTGACCAGGAGCCAGAACAGCGACGCGCTGCAGGTGGTGTAGAGGAGTACGATCCAGCGGTCACAGCGAGTCAGAATGTCGTGCCCGCCGATGTTGTAGAAGGCGAAGGAGAAGGCGGCAAGCAGGGCGGCGAAGAGGCCGACGGCGTCGAGCCGCAGGCCGCCGCCACCGAACAGACCAATCACCAAAGCAATTCCTGTCACTGCCAATCCTACCGCCGCGATCTGCTGCAGCGTTGGTTTTTGCAGCCGGCGGGCGACAGTGTAGAGCAAGACCCAGATCGGAGCGGTGTATTGCACGATGATCGCGGTGGCAACGTTGGTCCTTTGAATGGCCAGATAGTAGAAGTAGTTGGACGCAGCCACGCCCAGAATGCCGATCAGAAAGAGTTGGCCGAGGTCACGGACGGGAAGGCGCAAGGCACGACGCCCCCGGAGCAGCATCAGGATGGGGAGTAACACAAGAAACGAAAAGCTGGCGCGACCCTGGGAGAGAACCAGGGGATCGATGGCATTGACTTGATGAAGCCCAGGAATGCGGCCGGTGAAGGCGGCGCGGCCGAGCGTGGCGGAGACGCCCCAGAAGAATGTGGCACTGGAGATGTACAGGTAGCCGCGGACGGGTTGGCGGGGTTCGCGCAAGTTGGCAGATTACAACAAAACCCTTGCCGAGCTTTCGCTCGGCCGGGCCGACGAGGGGTCCACCCCTGCGTGGTTGGCGTGACTATCTCCGGTTATCTGTTCTGGGTTCGGGGTGGATCAGGACGCGGAACAGCTCCGGGAACTCCTGCTTGAAACGGATTTCGAGCTCGGTGGAAATATCGTGCACGCTGGACAGGGGCAGGTCATCCGCCATGGTGCAGTGGGCGGAGACGTAGATGCGGCCGCGCACGCGTTTGATCTGGATGTCGTGCATGTCCAGGATCTCGGGAGACCTGGCGGCGACGGCCTTCAGGCTCCGCTCCAGTTTGGCGTCGTGCAAGAGCTCGTCTCCGGCTTCGATGGTCGCGGGTTCGCTCTCGATGTGGGTGAGAATGGACGAGATTTCAGGCACGTCCTGGCGAATTTCCGATTCAAGGACGGTGACGCGATCGTGGGCCTCTTTCAGGCTGAGATTCTCGTCCAGTTCGAGGTGCTGTTCCACGTGCAGACGCCCCTGCAAATCCTGCACGCTGACGTCATGGACATTGAAATTGTAGCGGGTGGCGACGGCGCGGACGCGATCGAAAATATTCTCGGTGTGCAGGGCGCGGGGCACGGAATGCACGATCACATCAGCGTCGGGCAGCACCGCATGGACGGCGCTGGTCACGGCTTCAGACATTTGCTCGGAGCGCTGAAAGGTAACGTTGCGCGCCAGGCCGACCGAGAGATCGGCAAAGTAGCGGTTGCCAGCACGGCGAATGCGCACGCGGTCAACCTCAAGCAGGCCATCGACGGCGGAAACCGCGGCGATAATCTGGTTTCGCACTCCGGCGGGCGCAGCGTCGAGCAAGGCGTCAACCGTCCGGCGGGCCAGGCGCGAGCTTACGTAAACCACCACGCCGGCGACAAAGAGCGCGGCCACGGGATCAGCATCGCGCAACCAGCCAATGCCGTAGGTTCTTCCGAACAGGACCAGGAAGAGGCCGACAATCACGATGCCGCTCGACCAGATGTCGGTGGAGAAGTGGAGAGCGTCGGCCTCGAGCGCCTGGCTATCGTACTTGTTGGCAATCCGGGCCAAGGCGCGGGAACGCCAGAAGTCCACTGCCATGGAGATGAACATGACGACGAAGGCAGCGATGGTGGGCTCGATTTCGACGTGGTGAAAAAAGAGCCGCTTGATGGCTTCGTAGATGATCCAGATGCAGGTGAGCAGGAGCAAGCCGGTCTCGATGAAGGCGGAGACGTTTTCCACCTTGCCGTGGCCGTACTGGTGATCGGCGTCGGCCGGCTTGTCGGAGACCCGCACCGACATCAAGGTGATGATGGCGGCGACCAGATCGAGCACCGAATGCAGAGCTTCCGAAAGTATGCCCAGGCTACCGGTGGTTACACCCACGACGATCTTCAGGGTGGTGATGGCGAGAGCGGCCACAACGGAGTTTCCGGCCACGGCACGCTTCTCGGCGCGCATGGACTCCGAACTGTAAACCCCAAGCGGTCCCGACATAGCGGCATTATAGCTGTGAGGCGGACGCCGGCCCTCGGGCGTCGGACCTCGGACCTTGGACATCAGACCTCGGACATCGGGCGCTGCATCGGCGGGGCCCCTGCGGCTGGGTGCATGATCAGTTCCCAAGCTTGTAACGAGCGGGAGGATCAGGAAAATTTTCGACATCTCCAGGTCTCATAGCCCCAGGTCTCATAGCCATCGAGGCGCGGCAAGGCCTCCGAACCGGGGCCGAGGTCCGACGTCTGATGTCCGAGGTCTGTCCTTCGCTCTATGCTAGGATTCTCAGTGCGCTTCGGCGCTCGAGCCTTAGGAGGAATGCTGATTTGACGACCTATCGAAGATGGCTGTGTTGGTTGTTCTTGAGCACGGCAGCCTGGGGACAAGCGGCCAAACCGGCGACCCGTCCGGCACCGCCCAAGGCGGCAACCGCGGCGGCAGCGCCGGCCACCAAGACCGCTGAGGGGGCAACCGTGGCTCCGGGCACGCCGGTGATTACGATTGCGGGGTTATGCGACAAGCCATTGGCCTCCAAAGCAGCGGATTGCAAGACGGTGGTAACGCGCGCCGAGTTTGAACAGCTGGTGGAGACGGTGGCGCCCACGATTGCGCCACCGGCACGAAAGCAACTGGCAACCCAATACGGCATGGCTCTGGTCATGGTGCACAAGGCGCACCAGATGGGTCTGGACCAGGGACCGAAGTTTCAGGAACTCATGCGAGTGGCGCGCATCGGAGTGCTGACCAAAGAGTTGAACCAAAGCCTGCAGGACGAGGCGAGTCACGTCTCCGACCAGGAGATCGAAGCCTACTACCACAGCAATGACGCTGCATTTCAAGAAGTGGAACTGCAGCGAGTCTTTGTACCGCGCAGCAAACAGGTTGCGGGAGGCAAGGAGAAGCCTGCCGACGACGCGGCCAAGAAGCAAGAGCAGGAATCCGAAGATGCCATGAAGAAGCTGGCGGACGGGCTGCGGACACGGGCGGCGGCGGGAGAAGACTTCGACAAACTGCAGGACGAGGCCATAGCCGCGTCGGAAATGAAAGGCAAGCCTCCCACCAAGCTGGGCAAAGTGCGGCGCACCAGCTTACCCCCCGATCAGGCTGCGATCTTCAACCTGAAACCCGGCCAGACCTCGGAACTGATCAGCACGCCCAACGGATATTTGGTGTACAAAGTGGGGGAAAAGGACACCCTGCCTCTGGACAAAGTGCAAGCTGAAATCTCATCCACCCTACGCTCACAGCGCATGCAGGATGCCCTGGAGAAGATTCAGCAGTCAGCCACGCCGGAGTTAAATGATAAGTATTTTGCGGAAGCACCGGCGACGGCGCCGCCAGCAGGCGTACAGCAAGATGAGGGCCCGAAGCCACCGATGAAAGCCCCTCCATCCGGTCCCAAATAAATGGGCAACGCAAAACCAACTGTAGTGATTACAGGAATCTCTGGCAATCTGGGGAGCCGCCTGCTGCCGCAACTGGGCGAGTTCGACGTGATTGGTGTGGATATGAGCCCGCCGGTGACCGATCTCGCACTGCGCTTCGAACGCATGGACCTGGGAGAGGAGGAGTCCTGCCGCCAGCTTTTCTTTTTGTTGCGGGAATCCCGGCCGGAGGCGGTGGTGCATCTGGCATTCGTGCTGGATCCGGTGCACACAGGCGTACTGGATATAGATCGAATGTGGCAGATCAACGTGGCCGGGACGGCGCGGGTGATGGAAGCGATTACCGAGGCCAATCGCGAAGAGACGGTTGTCCGGAAATTTATTTTTCCCAGCAGCGTTTCCGTATATGGGCCGGACCTGACTGGGGCGGCGACCGAGGAACACCCCATGGGCGCCCATACCCTGCCCTATGCAATCCACAAGATGGAGTGCGACAAGGTAGTGCAGCAGCGGGCGCCTGCGCTGCGAGGTTGCAGCGCGTATATGCTGCGTCCGCATATTTTTGCCGGGGCCAGCGTGCAGAACTACATGCTGGGCGCCTTTCGAGGCACGCCCGGTGGACGAAGCAGCCGCGCGGCCAGCATGAGGGACCGAGGCAAACGCCTGCCCTGCATGTTGCCGCAGGGACGGCGGTATCTGGAGAACCGCATCCAGTTTGTGCATGTCGATGACATGGCCCGGCTGATCACGCGGATTCTGCAAAAGACCGAACCCGAGTCGCAACGCCTGACCGTGCTCAATGTGGCGGGGCGGGGTGATCCGATGACCTTCGAGCGCTGCATCGAAGTGGCTCAGGCCAGGCTGTTGCGGCTGCCGGGCAAACTGGCATTCCGGACAGCGCTGAAGATTTTGTGGCGGCTGGGGATTACAGCCATCCCGCCCGAGGCGGCACCTTACATGACCGGCGAATACATCATGAATACGGATCGCCTGCGGAAATTTCTGGGCGAGAATTATGAGGATGTGATCCGTTACACCATTGCCGACGCGTTTGCGGATTGCTTCAAGAGCGAGACGGCGGTGAAGGTGGAGGAGCCCGCGGCTGAGTTTTAGGGCTCGCTGCGAGGGCGAGATGCGCTCGCGCCCGGCGGCGGGACGCAGGCTACTTGAACCTATTTTTTTCCGCGGTACAGGCCGGCGATGCCTAGCGTGTATGGGATCCAGGAAGAATCACGGAAGCCGGTTTGGCGCATGCGTTGCAGCATTTCCTCGGGCGGGGGAAAGCGCGACACCGAGGCAGGCAGGTAGGCGTAGGGTCCTTTCACTCCGGAGATGAGGGTGCCGACCGCAGGCAGAATGCGTTTGAAATAAAGCCGGTAGCAATTTCCCACGAGGCCTTCAGGCTCTCCAAAATCCAGAATGCCAAATTCTCCGCCGGGACGCAGGATGCGCATGATCTCCCGCAGTCCGGCATCGTAATCTGCCAGATTGCGAAAGCCGAAAGCGGACGTAACCAGATCGAAGTGTGCGTCAGGAAAGGGCAGGCGCAGAGCGTCAGCTTCAATCCAGCGCACAGGGGTGGCTGCCGCTTTCTTGCTGGCCCGCTGCAACATGGCATGAGCAAAATCGGCGCCCAGGATGTTGGGGGAGGACTTCCCTGCCCGGCGGCGCAACGCCAGCGTCATGTCGCCCGTACCACAACACAAATCGAGGACCTGGGCTTGCGGACGGGAGAGAATGTCGGCAAAGGCCCGGGCCGTTTTTCTCCACCAGAGCCGGTCGATATTGAAGGAGAGGAGGTGGTTCAGCAGATCGTAGCGGGGCGCGATGGAGGTGAACATCGCGCGCACGGCGCGGGCGGCGGATTGCGGGTCAGTTGCGCCTTCAGGAGTGGCGCCGAGGATTGAGGATTTGGTGGAATCGGTCACGTTGGATTTTCTCTCTTGAACAGTTCCATGCGCCAGCGATGAGCAGGAGTATGTACCCCGGGGGCTAAAGCCCCATCCCACTTGGTGTGCGCCAATTGCAGGGCCGAGGCCTTGCTCCACCCGAACTTTCGCGGCACGACTGTAGTCGTGTCGTTCCCATTCTGCTTCGCCTAGCGGGAAAGGCGGCGCAGCTCATCGACGGCCTCGATCACCACCTGCTCGGGCACGTCGTTGGCAATTTCTACTTTGCCGACTTCGTGGGGCAGGACGAAGTGCACGACGCCGTTGCAGGTCTTCTTGTCGGATTGGAGCAGGCGCAGGATGTCGCGGCTGCGCGACCGGACTTTGGGCAGCGGACCCAGAGCACGCACCGCGTCGGTAATGCGGGCGGCGCCGGCGCGATCAATGCGATCTACCGCAGATGCAATCCTGGCGGACGCGATCATGCCCCAGGCCACTGCCTCGCCGTGCAGGAAATGGCGGTATCCGGTTTCCGCCTCGAGCGCGTGGCCGATGGTGTGGCCGAGATTCAATACGCGGCGCAGGCCACTCTCCCGCTCGTCGGAGGAAACCACTTCGGCCTTCAGCCTGACGGATTCGGCGATGATCCATTCCAGCTTTGCGGGGTCGCGACGCAATT
>Ga0335085_10003183_pt1 | contig 28962 bp, 22 predicted proteins | sample Lox_Sample_45_FD_206712 | JGI IMG/M metagenome (GOLD analysis project Ga0335085, IMG submission 206712) | Soil microbial communities from Loxahatchee National Wildlife Refuge, Florida, United States - Lox_Sample_4.5 | ecosystem: Environmental > Terrestrial > Soil > Wetlands | place: USA... | reverse complement strand
TCTTTTGCGCGCCCTCCTGTGCTCGTTTTCGTCGTCGTCACTTTCCTTGTTTCATTGCCACAGGAGGAGATTTACCCACAAATTCTGCCGTAGAGCCGGTTTCTTCTTGCTCCTCGGGGATGCGCTCGGCCAAGCGGTTCAGTTGCTGGCGGAGGTGCTCGATCTGCCGGCGTACCGCTTGGCGTTGCGGGTGATCCATGTCGGCTGCTCCTCCCCCAGCCAATCGCCGGCGAGCGCGGCTGAAGAGGGCGGCGGCCATTTCCAGATCGCGCCGCAGTCCGGCGCTCCCGGTCGGGGAGGCGGGTGGTTCCGCGGGCGGCTGGGTTTTGAAAAACAGCTCGGGTTGGTCGAGCAGGCGTTGGCGGGTTAGGGAGGAGCCGTCACGCCAAGCGGCATACAATTGCCCGGCTTGTCGGCCGTTGCAGTGATGCTGAACGAACACGGCGGCCATGCGCTGGCAGTCGCCCAAGCTGACGCGCGCGACCGGCACCAGAAATTTCATGGCTACGTGGGCGGAGAGCTTGCCCTCGCGCACTTGCTGCTGGATGGCCTCCGGCAGAAGATCCACCAGGGCCAAGCGCCGCGACACCCAACTGAGGCTGCGATCAAAGCGGCGCGCCAACTCCTCCTGTCCATACCCGTAGCGCTGTTCCAACTCCACCAGCAGCCAGGCTTGTTCCAGCGCAGTCTCGTGTGGGGAGAAGCGCAGCGAGCGATCCAGCAGTAGGGCCTCGGCTTCCCGCAGCGGCCAGACCACCGCTTCCACCGTGTCCCGGCCCAGCTGCTGCACACGGCGGTCCACTTGTCCTTCGACCGCCACCACCACGATTGGCGTCTGCTGCCCGACTTCCGCCAGCGAGGCCAGCAACTGCCGTTGCCGCGCGGGACGGCGAACCCGTAAATGCTCCCAGCGTCGGTCCAGTTGGTGAAATTCCAAGCGCATTCGCCCGCTCCCTTACGACGGCCCAGGGTTAGTCTGGACGAAGCAGTATCTGGTCTTGTTTGCCCGGCGGGGGAAGTGTGTCCGCAACCACTTGGAATCAACGTGATAAGCTCGGAACTGGTCTTGCGTGGCTCGTACCAGGAGTGCTCCCATAACCCCCATGAAATCCGCGCCTTGCACCCCGAACTGGTCTTGCGCGAGGTCCCAGGGGAGTCGGCTCAAAGGGGCAGGTAAACGCAGGGGTTCGGGCGGCTGGGCAAGCCCCCCACGATCTTGGATCCGACGGGCGATAAAGTAATCCGGATTCCGCGCTCGCCAACCGGCTTGGGTCTGGCGGCGGCGTGCGGCTTGGCACTCCGCTTTACGACAAGCCCGTTGCCGCACCCCCACGCGCGGATGGGGGCGGAACCAATGACGGCAGATGCAGCAGGGTCTTTTTCGATGATCAGGCATGGTGATCATCATCACCGTGCCTTGAGTGGGGTCAGTTGGAACTTAGCTTGAAACGCGGTGGGTCACTTTTGATTAGCAGACGTGGGTCAATTCTGGCGAGCGCCGAAGCCCTAGCGCAGATTTACGATTGGAGTTGGGTGCAACGGCAGAAGGACCACGCAGAAATCCAGAGGAACATTGTCGCCTATACGTCTTTGCCCCCCTTTTCATTGGTGCCTGCCGTCACTTCTCTGTCACCGCTTTCCGCCAAGCGTGGATGGCTCCTTGTCAATCTGGTTCTGCTCGCGCTTAGCGGCTGTCTCATGCAGCATCTGACGAAGATTGGCTGGCGCCGTGTCGCGGTCCTGATGTTTCTGGCCATGGTGCCTCTGCGCACCAGTTTTCTGTGCGGGCAGCAGACTGTTCTGCTCCTTTTCCTATTTGCGCTTGCGGGCCATCTTTACCTCGAACGCCAGCCCCTCGCCTCGGGGTTGACCCTGGCCCTCGGCGGCGCGCTCAAAGTCTGGCCCGCTCTCTTCCTGATCTACTTCGCGCGCAAGAAACAATGGCGAGCCGCGCTCGGGCTGGCTGTGGGCTCCGTCGGGTTGTGGTTGCTATCCGTGGGTCTTTTCGGCCTCGAGACGGTGCGGACCTACGTCGTGCAGGTGATGCCCTGGTCGCTCAGAGGTGAAGGGCAGGATCCGTACAACCTCACCTGGAACTCCATTTCGGCCGTGCTCCATCGGCTCTTGGTTGCCGAGCCCGAATTGAACCCGCATCCAGTGGCACATCTGCCGTCGCTGTATGCGATCTTGCATCCCGTGTGTCAAGGCTTGATCTTCGTACCCTTTCTTTGGCTGATGGGCTCTGAGAGCGCTGGCGACGGCCGCGAGAAGCTCCATTGGGGCACATTTCTGGCCATGCTGTTGATTCTTTCGACCCAGGCGGCGTCCTATGACTTTGTCACCCTGGTTCTGACGGCGGTCCTCACAGTAGGGTACCTGGCGCCTCGCGGCCGTTATGGCGAAATTGCTGCGACAACCGTCCTGTATGCGATGGTTTGCTTTCCGCTCTATCTTTGGGCGCCACACTCAGCTACCGGGTGGCAATCCCTACTGGCGGTGCCACGACTTTGGGCCCTCACGGGATTATGGATCTGCCTGCTGATGGTGTCATATCGCTCCACCTCCGGGCCGCCGCACGTGCGCCGGAAATCGCGGGAGGCCGCTGGTTTTGCTGCGATCTGGCTGGCGTTGGTGATTCCCGCCGCTGCCTTAAATTTGCGTCACGTCCGACACGAGTTCGACAACTACGCCACGCGCCTCGTGGTCGCGCCTGAGTCCTACTTGCAAACGGATCCTGCTGCGGCCGGAGACGACGTCCTGTTTACGATGACGTTAAACGACAGCTACCACACCGGAGTAGTTCGACAGGGCTTGCTCGATCGGTTGTCGCTAGGAGCGGACTCATTTCACCCCGCATTCGCGCAGGGCACGACGCGGGTGGAACTGGCAAGCATCACTTCGCGAATCGTGCGTTTCTCCCTGGATCCCGCCACCGTGGTTCCCAAGACAATCGCGGTTGAAGCCGAAGACGCTGAGAAACCGTCGGTCTCGGCGGACGGCCGATGGCTCGCGTTCATCCGAGAGTCAAAGGGGCGCGGGTCACTTTGGGTCAAGAACTTGCAGCGCGGGCAAGACGGCGTGCCTCCGAAGCCGCTCGAGAGGCAACTTTCACCGGCGGACCTCGACGTCCTCGAAGCGGCGTTTAGCCCCGCCGATCACTTGGTGTTTTCGGCGAGGCGGCCAAGCGGTTCGCCGACGCTGTTTGTTACGGCGGCTGAGCCAGGCGAGGTGATCCCCGAGAGCGCCTCAGCGCCGAGACGATTCCCGGCCATCTCGTCAGACGGCCGCTGGCTTGCCTTCAGCCAACTTGAAGGTAGCAACTGGCAGCTTTGGGTGCGAGATCTGGCGACAGGCGCCGAGCGCCGTCTCACCGAGAGCGACTGCAATTCCACTGCTCCGGCCTGGTATCCGGACTCAAAGCGCCTCGTTTACGCAACCGACTGCGGCCGCAGCCTCGGCCTTACCGCGCTCTGTCGAATCGAGGCCGTCCCCTGAGCATTCAACCCGGTGCATCTCGGCAGCCTCCTGCCTTTCCGGAGCCCGTCCGAGCCGCAGCAGGCTCAGGAAGAAACTGGATAGCACGATCTGTCCACCGAGCGTCAAGGCAAAAACTGCGGGAATGACGAGCCGCATCCCTCTCACGGGGTCGAATTCCCCGAAATGCAGTCCGCCCCACGTGTTGAGGGCAGCCACTGAGCCCGCCAACCCCAGCAGCGCCACGACACCCCCGGCCACGAGACCCACCTCCGGAGGTATGAGCCGCAGCAGCCTTTCGATCCTCTCATCCTCCGGAAGGAGCCCTTCTCGCACGGCGTAGATCTTCGTGAAGGCTGCAAAACTGACTGACTGAAACCCCAGAAGCACGGCTCCCGCGGCGTAGAGCAGGGTATGGATTATCATAAACGATTCCGGCGGCCGTGCGAGGACCGGGCATCAGCCACGCACCGACGGCGAGACCGAGGACCACCAGCAAGCGCACCCGGGTAGAAGAAGAGCCAGCGGGGGCTGTGCAGGAGCATCAGCAGCAGGTGACGCCAGCCGTCCCGCCAGGGCTGCAGGTGGGGAGGTCGACGTCGTCCGGCTGGGAATTGAGTCGTGGGGATCTCGGCGATGCGCATGCGAAGGTAGGCCGCTCGCTTGCAAACTCCATTCCGGTGGCGCGCAGTCGCATCTTGGAAAACGCCTCGCGGCTGAAGCCGCGGAATCCGCACTGTTGATCTCCACAGGGAACGCGGAAGAACAACTTGCTCACTCCTGTTAACACCGGGATCCCAAGATAGCGATGAAGCGGCGGCATCGCGCCCACTTCAATCTGGCCCTTGAAGCGGTTTCCTATCACCAGGTCGTAGCCCTCCTGCAGTTTTCCCAGGAACGCCGGAATCTGGGCCAGGTCGTGACTGTTGTCGGCATCACCGGTAATGACGTACTTGCCGTGCGCCGCCGCAAGGCCGCCGCGCAGGGCGTTTCCGTACCCCTTGTCCTTCACGTGCACCACACGGGCCCCCAGCCGGCTGGCGATGGAATGCGAGCCATCGGTGCTGCCGTTATCGGCCACAATGACTTCCCCGGCAATCCCGTTTTCGCGAAAGGCTCCCTGGATCTTCACGATGCAGTCCGCCAGGGTGTCCCCTTCGTCGAGGCACGGCACCACCACGGAGAGCTCCACGCCGGCACCGGGACCGGGGAGTCCCGGCACTTCCCGCGTTTCGACTCGGGATCCAGCCTGTGTCACGGGCAACTCGGCGCCGTTGCAGGTTCCAGCGGCTTGGCGTCAACGTTGGGCTTGGGAAGCGTCAGAATGTTCTTGAGTCTGCGATTCACCCACAGCTCCAAGGGGAAGTCATAGAAATCGTGGTCGAGCCTCCAGCGGGCCGGATAGCTTGTCAGATGCTTGATTCCGGTAGCCAAACGGCTGTGGTTGTCGGCGGCAATCGGGGCGCGATCAAAAGCGATCCGCAGATAATCGCGCATCCTCTGGATGCGTTGATGTTCTCTTCCTTTGAGCCACGGCAACACGGTGTACCGCGGGAAATAGTCCACCCAGCCTTCCAAAGACTGAGGGACCTCGATGCCGATCTCCTTGGCGCGATAAAAGACGGGAGATCCGGGGTAAGGCGTGAAAATGTTGGTCCAGAACTCCGCTCCCGGAAAGCGGCGGCAGACATCCATCATGAAGTCGATGGTCTCGCGGCGCTCCTTCGGACCTTCCCCTGGAAAACCAAAGATGATGTTGAAGGAAGGAATCACGCCGGCCTCGACACAACGCGCGGTGGATTCGTGGATGTCAGGAAGGACCTGGAATCCCTTGTTCATGAGCTTCATCACAGCGGGCGAGGCCGTTTCGATACCCTGGCAAATCTGGTGCAACCCGGAACGGCGGAGCAGCTTGAGCTCCGCAACACTCAGACGGGCAGTCAGGTTGGTGGTGGCCTGAACGCTCCATTTAAACGCGCCGCCGGCACGAATGAGGCCCTCGGCAATCTCGAGGGCGCGCGTCAGGTCCACCAGAAAGTTGTCATCGGCCATCCAGAGCAGCTCGAGCCGGTAGCGGCGAGTGAGGTCGACGGTCTCCTCGACGACCTGCTCCACAGGCAGAGCATTCCATTTCCGCCCATACACACCGGCATTGGTGCAGTAGGCGCAGTTGAACGGACAGGCCAGGCTTGAAACATACATGGCCCAGCGGCGTCCGCAGACGCGCTCGTAGGCGTCGAAGTCCGCCAGGTGGTAGGCCTTGGCCGGCATAATGTCGAGAGGCTGCAGGGGCCGCTCCGGTGTGAAATGTGGTTTGCCTTCACGCTTAAAACCGATGCCCTGCACGTCGTGAAGGCTCGCGTGATCGCTTAGACGCTGGGCGATCTCGAGCATACTGCCCTCGCCCTGACCGCGAACTACCACGTCCACATATTCAGCTTCCAGAGTCTGCGTCGGCAGCAGAGACGGATGCCAGCCTCCGAGAATAACCGGGAAGTTGCGATTCCACTTTTTGACGGCGCGGCAGATCTCCACGGTCTCGCTGATCATGGGGCCCGTCACCAGCGAAATGCCCAGACACAGAGCATCCTGAACCTCGGCGAGTACGCGCTTCTTGTAGTCCGGGACGATCGTGGAGTCGATGATGCAAATCTGGTAGCCGGCCTCGAGCAGAGGCGTGGAAATGGCCAAAAGGCCTAACGGCGCCGTGGCCTCAATGCTGGAGAACGAAGGGATGAAGAAGACGATCTTCTTGGAACTACTCATACGAGCGCTCCCCTGGGGACCATGGCCAAGCCTCGCCGCCGCATCGACGGTCTGTCGTACGCACCATGGTCACGACACTCACGTCCTGCCTAGGTGCGCCTTCCGGAGCCGTGCCGCTCCCCGACCAAAGTAACCCTAAACGGCATGTCGTTTGTCAAAAAAATGTCAATAACTCGTCACAACCTGCCGGCCCAGCGCCGGGGCTCCTAGTACACCCCGGGCACCAGTCGAGCTGTCCTTTGCGCATAGGCATCGTAGCGCGACCCAAAGATCTTGCGGAGATGCACCTCCTCGGCCCTGACTTTGTTGAGCAGCAGCAGCGTCCACGGCAGCAACAACAGCCAGCCCATCAAGCTGGCGAACACCAGTGCCAACGCAATCTTGCCTAGTAGGGCGGCAGCGTAACGCGGATGCCGGACAGTGCGAAAGGGCCCGACAATCGTCGGCGCCTCTCGGAAGTCGTCGCCGTTGAAATGCCTTGCGAGGTAGGAGTCAGTCCAGATCTGCCAGGCTACTGCTAGAAGGTAGAGCCCTAAGCCGAGAGACTGCAGCGCCGGCCCTTCGAGCGAGGGCATCAGATGCCAGTGACCGTAATCCAGAAACACCAGGAGGTCGCCCAGCATTAGAAGAATCACCCACTTGACGATGGCGGGATTCGACGTCTGCCCCCACCACTCGCGCCTGAGCGAAGTCGATTGGAAGGCTCGACGGGAAGAGATGAGGGAGTGTATGGACCCGAGAAACCGGATGGCCAGATACCCGGCGGCGAAAAGGTCGACCCGGGCCCACGGGTGGGCGGCGCCCCACTGGACGAGGCACGCCAAAGCCAGAAATAGGTAGACAACGGAAAGGACGGCGGTGAGTCCCAGCCTGTTCGACTCCGGCGCTCGCGGCGCCTCGCCCCCTTCGAAGGAGGACGGGGCGATCGGTGACTTCACGCTCTTATTCTCCCCTGCGTGTCTGCCTCCGAGTCCGGCCAACGAAGGCTCGCATAAACACAGCTTATGAGCTGGCCACTCGCGGTTCAACCGCGATTAGCTTCGAAAGAAGCCGGGCAGCCTCGACGGGCTCGCCACCGTAACAGAGATGATGAGCGGGCAGTCCGCGCAATCCCTCCAAGACCCGGGCTTGCGCCGAGGATTCCCTTCCTTCCCAGACAACACCGCAACGTTCGAGGTGAACCTCAATTTCGCTTTGGCGGAGCCGGGCTACTCTCGTGGCCGCGCCTTCCTTCCGCTCAAGGAAGACGCACGAGACAGGCTTGACGGTAGCCGCCGCCGGGCTGTGCTCCCCGCCCTGCTTCCAACACAAACAGGCGCCTCTCGCTGAGGCGAACGGCCGCGTGATCTCCGACAGCTCAGGCAAGAGGTCTGAGGCCTCCTCGTGGAAGGCGATCGGCCACAAACCGCTCCAGACGCGGAGATCCGGTTCCAGGAACGCTAAGTCACCGGCATGGAATTCGAGGCCCGGCTGGCGCGCCAGGTAACCGAGTATCGTCTTTCCCTGCCCGGGCGGAGCAAAGATCAAAAGTCCTCGACCCTCCTGGGCCAAGCAGGCTGCCGGGAGGGGTGTCAGCCCGAGAGCCGGTGCGGTCAAAGTGACCAGCGCCGCTAGGAAGAGACGCTCGAATCCCCATTCGTCGATCGCCAACCTCTCCTCCAGGAAACTAACCGCTGCGCGTGCTTCCAGGTCAACTGCGATGAAAGTCCGCTGTCCGACATTGACGAACGATAATCCTCCGTCCGAGAGAGCGGCCATCTCCGGAAAGGGCGCTTCCCCACCGGCAGACGCCTCACTGACCAACCTCCATAGGAAGTCACATGCGCCCGAGGAAATGCCACCGTATCTCGCCAGAATACTGCGGGCACGCTCCAGCACCGCGGCACTGTTGGTCTGCAGACGCACCGTGCGCCCCATAATCCTCAGGTCCGAGGAAAGAGGTGTCGGCGTCGATCGCCTGAGGAAGTCCGGTCGCATCCCGTTAGTCGGCGTGCTCGTGAGCGACCTCCCCGGATCGACGGTTGCCAGGCCCGCTCTCCACAAACTCAGCGAGCGCTCGGGCCACGTGTGCGGGTTTTCCACCGTATCGCAGCCGCCAGCAGGAGACACGGCCAAGGCCTTCGACGGTTTTCAGCAGCAGATCTCTTCCCTGAAGAAAGCCATGCCTCGCGAAGAACTCGGCGTCATCCTCAAACTCCGCCGCGACTTCAGCCGGCGACATCCTGCTGACGCTGAAGGCAGGGGCGTCCTGACGTTCGAGCAACATCAGCCAATCGGGCTCGGCGCAAGAGGACCTCCGGACTCCAAAAACGCGTTCCGGCTCGACCTCATAGGCGAGCTCTCCGTTGAGCGAAATGCCCGTCTGCATCTTCGCTAGTTCCGGAAAATGCTCAGTCGAGGGCGGAAGCAGCTTTAGGGCTGTCGGCAAGCTCCACGCCAGTAGACGTCCGTCCGACCACGAGAAGTAAGTCCACTCATCGGAAAGAAATCCAAAGCCGTTCTGGGCCAGCGCTAGCGACAAGGTGGATTTCCCGGATCCGGAAGGCCCGGTCAACAGCAGCCCGCGTCCACCGCGTTCCAGGCAAGCGCAGTGCAAGGGCGTCACCGGAATGGTGTACGTGAAAATACCGAACAGGGTCGGAAAGACCACCCTGCGCAAGTAAGCCTGGTCGGCGGCCATGGCGGGAGAGAGTCGACCCACGGCGCGTCGCCCGTTAAGGTCGACCAGCGCGGTATTCTCGGCATCAAACGCTGCAAAAACCAGATGATCCAGCCCTCGAAAATGAGCCTGGGGCCACGGCGGCGCGCTCCGGGCAGTGGGATCCACCCACAGACGCAGGCTGACATCCGTGGCAAATTGAGGCTCAGCCACAGGAGTAAAGCTGTCACGCGCAGCCGCCAGGATGAATTCAGAATTGGTGGATACCGAGAGAAGGGCTCCTGCGACACGGTAGGTCTCGTGCAGGGGTGCCACCAGGCGGTTCTCAAACAGATTCCGGAGATTCACGCGCAGGGTACCTCGGAGGGCCAAATGTAAGCCGGCACGCCACTTGCCCTCAAGATCGAAGAAATGATCAAGCCGCGCTCAGACCACCCCACGTGCCTCCTCGATAGAGGGTCCTCTGTTCGACGCTCCATCAACTTCGAAGGTTGCTGTCCTCGGGAAGCACATCTGAGGCCCCAGCTCGCGTCCAGGCCCCGTTCAACCCGTAGTAATTCAGGGCTGCTCCGGATAGACCACCCAGCGGTTCCGGCGCAGGAAGTCGCCCACCACCCCGGCGTCATGGCTCCCGCAGATCACCAGCCGGCAGAAGAGGTCCGCATTTGCAAAGCTGGCGCGCATGGCGGGGTCGCGGGCGATCTCGCCCAGCACCTGGCGCGCCTCCTTTTTGCGGTCGAGCTGCCAAAGATTCAAGGCTTGTAACGCCAGTACCTGCGCGGAGTGCGGGTCACCCTGCAGCGCCAAGGCGCACTCCGCCAGCGAACCCTCGAACTCGCGGTCTTTCCACGAGACCAACGCCAGGACCCGGTGGCCTTCGGGCGCATTCGGGTTCTTGGCCAGCATCTGCTGCGCCTCGGCCGTGGCCCCGGCCGTATCGCCCTGACGGAGATACTCCAAGGCGAGTTGCTCGCGCGCCGGCATGTAGTTCGAGTCGAGTTTTACCACCTCTTCCAGCAAGGCATGGGCTCGCGTCGGATCACCGGCGGCAGACAGGATCAGCGCCAGGCGGTAGCGGCTTGACCAGTCTTCCGCGTCAAAGTCGACCGCTTTTTCCAGCAGCGGCCGCGCCTCCGCCGAGCGCCCGGTTTGGGCCAGCAGAGCGCCGAGAGCCGCGTAGCCGGCGCCGGCGCCTGGCGCCATACGGATCACTTCCTTGAACTCCGCCTCGGCCTTGTCAAGGTTGTGCGCCGCGATGTCGACTTGCCCGAGCTCGAGGTGGGCGACGGCGTTCGAGGGATCAAGGTCGAGGGCCGCCAGGTACTGCGACTCCGCCTTCTTCTCTTCACCGTCGTCGAAATAGATGCGGCCCAGGTCGACCATCGCCGCCGATTTCTCCTGCGGCGTCTTGGCGCTATCCACTGCTCCTTGGGCCTTGGCGATCGCGTCCGCTTGCGCCTTCGACTGTTCAGGTCGCCGCTCCTGACTCGCCCAGCCGAACGAGGCCCAGGCGACCGCCAGAGCCATCGTCGCGAGCACGCGGCAGGACCGAAGGACAGGTGGCATTCGGCCTGCACCCTCATGGCAGCTGCGAGCTCGGCTGATGCCGCGACTCATGGCGCCTCACGAAACTGGCTGGGATCGCTCACAATGATCTCCGGCTGGCCATGATAAGGCACAATCTTACCGTGAATCTCGATCCGCCGGCCCCCGAGGGCGCTCAAGTTGCCGAACTTCGACCGGTCGGACGCAAAGACGACACTGGTGAAGGGGCAGTTGCGAAAGTCGGCGCAAAAGTCGAGGAAGGTGTTGCCGGACCTGGCGCTGAAAACCTTCAGCACCCGGCCGGACACGCAAGTCTGCTCTCCGGTGTGGGCACCCGCCAGGCGGAAATCGACGCAGTCCCCTGACCCAGCGCCCAGCCCTGCCTCAGAAGCTCCGGCCGCCAACTGCGTTCGCGAGAGACCGCGACGCAGGCCGGCGCGATACGCCACCAGCGCGCTCAGCACGGTTCCCCCTACCAGGACCACCGCCACCCCCGCTGTCTGCCGACGTGTCATGACTACGGCTCGATCAAGACTCTAGCGCAAAGTTCGGAGATTGTCACCGCGGAGGCCTGCGCCCGCTCGCTCAACGGTTGCGACGGTAGAGCACAAAGCTGGTGAAATCGGCCGCAGGATGATACTCGCCCGCCACCAGGCCGGCCAGCGCGGGGTACCGGCGGTCCAGATATCCGTCCGAGGAGAGGTTGACGTAGGTGATGCTGGGAAGGGCGTCGTCGCGGGCCACGACGATCCACTCCGGCGGCCGGGCCTTCAACTCGCCGGCCACCTCATCGCGCCAGGCCTGCGGCGCCCAGCGCGACATCAATCCAAGGTTGGAAACGAAACGGGTGACGCAAGCCCGCTCGGAGAGGTAGCAGATCAAGGTGTGGCCGCCCCAGAGGAAGATCCGGTCGTTGCGTGACGCGTTCGCTTTCACATAGTGGATCACTTGAAGCTGGCCGCTCATGTGCTCGAACGGAATCTCCCACGGGTGGTTGGCATAGAAACTCTCGGGCCCCGCTCTCCACTCGCGGAGGCTCTCATAGTCCATCTGAATCCGATTGAGCTGGCCGGGGAGCGGCCAATAGAGAAGATTGGCGAAGAGAACCCACACCAAAACGTGGGCCAGCTGCCAGCCTCGCCGCGCGCAGGCTTCCGCAACCGCCCGGCACAACTCCCAAAGAGTCACGACGAGATACGCCCAGATCAGGGCGAAGAAAGGATAGCAGGTGGCGAAGTAATAGCTGTGAAAGCTGAGTTGGACGGCAGTGCCGGCGTAGGCGATCGCGGCGGCGCCCGCCAACGGACCGAGCCGGGCCAGGTCCCGGCGAGCCCAGGCGATTACCAGGGCCACGGCGGTCGCGGCCAGGGTCGGGGCCCCGATGAAGAACTCGGATCGCACCGCGATCCATTTCCCCAGCGGCAAGCGCCGGCGTTCGGCGGCCATGGCGGCATAGCGAGGCAGGACCTGAAACTGAATTTCGCGCATCGCCGGCAGGGCGCCGTGCGCGGCGAAGTATCCCAGTACCAAGGCCACGACGGCGCCAAATCCCAGAAGCACCCATGCGACCCGCCCGGCCAGCTGGCGCCACATCACGCTGAAGCGCAGCCGTGGCGGATGCGCGTCGAGCGCAGCGCGATCGAGATACGGAATCAGCAGCAGCGGCAGAAATATGAAGGCGTTGTACTTCAGCCAGAAGGCGGCGCCGAGCAGCGCTCCGGCTACGAAGTGCCGGATCTTCCAGCCCCCGGCAAAGTGCTGAAGCTGCTCTTGAAGAGCCATTCGAGAAAGGCGCAGGCGGTCCGGAGGGAGCCCGGCCACGCTGCCGGCCACCAGGAGATAGGCGCCGAAGATCAGGGGCAACTGGAAGAACTCTGGCTGCGCGGTGAAAATGTAACCGGCTTCGACGTGCCAGGTGGCGTGGACCGCTACCGCCACCGCCGCGCCTCCCGGCCCGAGGTACCGCTCCGCAAACCGAAACAGGCACCACGAAACCATCAGCAGCAGCGCCAGGTCGACCGCCGCCGCGCACCACATGCGGACGCCGAACAACTTGCCGATGAGGGCGTAGATGTAAAAGATGCCGGGCGGCTTGTTATCCCAAAGGTCGCGGTAGAGGATGCGGCCCTGCAACAGGCTGCGCCCGATGGTGAGGTAAGTGCCCTGGTCGCGTCCGGGCGTATTGCTCAGCACCGGCCAGGCGCGCGCCACCACGAAGAGCATAGCGGCCGCGAACCAGGCGTTGTGGAACCGTGCCGAAGGCGCGGCGGGCACGGCACGGCGCGTCACCGTGGGCGCGGCTTCGGGCGCCGCCCTGGCCGGATGGCCAGCCTCCACCACGCTCGCCGCTACCACCGGACCTTCCCGGGCAGGGTGTTCACCGGAGCCGCTTCCGCCCGCCTCGACGGAGGTTGGCCCGCTCGCGGCGGCAGAGTACAAGCCCAGGACTGCCAGATGCGAGGCACGTTGAAGACCAGGTTCCAGACACCTCCGGCCACGACTCCCAAGGCCGCCGCCAGCGCCGGTGTCACTCCGCGGGCGATGGAACCTATGGTCACAGCGGCATTGAGGATGGCCCCCGCCAGGCAGGCTCGCTGATAGCTGAGAAGGACGCGCAGCAGGCGCGCGGGCGGCAAGGGCCCCAGGTCCTCGCTGCGACGAAAGGTCAGGGTCTGGTTCCAGGCGAAATTGCTCAGCAGCGCCAGCTCGATGGCCACGGCCACCGCCGCGGCCGGATGCCAGGTCCCGCCGCCCACGAGCAGGTAAAAGATCCCGACGTCGAGCAGCGCGCCCGAAAGCCCGACGGTGGCGTAGCGGAGCCAGGTGCGGAGCTGGCCCGTCGCCCGCGCCAGTTGCAGGAGGTGCACCAGGTACTCCGCCGACTGGCGCCAGCCCAGCTTGGAGTGTCCCAGGCCACGGCGCTCAAACCCGTAGGGGACCTCGGCCAGGCCGCGCCAGTGTCCGCAGCCCAGCACTTCCAGCAGTATCTTGTAGCCTAGCGGATTGAGCTCGATGCCTTCGAGCACGCGAGCGCGCATCAGGAACATTCCCGACATCGGGTCGCGCACCCGGGCCAGCGTCCAGGGGAGCACGCACGCCGCCAGGTGGGTGCTGGCCCAGGAGACCGCCCGCCGCCGACGTGGCCAGCGCAGGCTGGCTCCGCCCTTGACGTGGCGGCTGGCAATGGCGATATCGACTCCGGGCCGGCGCAGCGCCTCCATCAGCCGCACCACCACTTCCGGCGGATGTTGCAGATCGGCATCCATAACGCCCCAGACGTCGCCGCGGGCGGCCTTCCAGCCTTCCACCACCGCCGTGGCCAGACCCTGGCGCCGGGCGCGCTGCACCACCCGCACCGGAATTTCGGGAGCCAAGGCCTCAGCCCGCGCTGCCGTGGGGTCGCCGGGCCCGGAGTCGTCCACTACAATCAGCTCGTACTCCTCGCCCGTTCGGGCCAGAGCGGCGGCCGCCCGACGCAGGGTGGCCTCGATCACGTCCGATTCCTGGTAGGTTGGAATAACCAGAGAAATCATCGTCGGCGCTGTTCTCCACGGACCGTCTTCAGAGACCCGGCTGGCAGCCTCCAGGCCAATCTACCACCGGGCTTTGGGGAGCCCAAGCTAATTCACCCGCGAATTAGATAACCTAGAGTAAAATCGGCCGAAACGGGACGAGGATTAGGACATCGCAGTTGCGGCCCTTGAGAATTTGCCGGGACCTCCACCCCAACCTCCCGATCCGGCTCCTCGCGGCTTAGGGGACTGGCCGCCCGACGCCTCATAGACCCGCACGACATACGTTTTGCGAAAAAAGGCCCATTTTTCGATAGAAGCTACTGAAAATAAGCCGGATAATACCGTTGGGTTCGCTTTTCGCTGAATCTGGCCTAGGCCTTTGAATCCTCTAGGCTTAACCCCTTTGGGTTCGCTTGGCTTCGTTTTGGTCCCGGCGGCCGGTTTGAAGACAGATCGCTGGTTTTCATTGACCGGGGCCGTGCCAGCATCAATCCTTCTTTCAAAAAACAGGCCTTTTGCCCCTGTAAGATATACAAAACAAGGCGGATAGCCATCTTGGGTTCGCTTTGGGTAAATTCCAGGTAACGATTGCATTTCAAAAGACTTAACTGTATTGGGTTCGCTTGGGTTCGTTCTACTCTTCACGGCCCATCACTCAGCCTCCCGGTTGGCCCAGTGCCAGGCGGACCGTTCCGGTGCCAGAGGCTTGCTGGACCGGCGTGCGCCAGGGTCCAGGCTGGAAACGATATCCATGTCTCAATAACTCTATGGTACAACACGCAGCTTGTCAAGACGGGCTCTAAGGCGCGGCCTAAAGGGCTGGTAGACTGGATCGGAACGCCAATGGGGATACAACCAGGAGCCGCGTCCCGCATCGAGCTCCCATCGACCGGCCTTGCGAACCTTCAGGAGAAACCCTATGGGGAGAAAAATCGGCATCGGCGTCGTCGGCATGGGCTGGATGGGCAATGCCCACGCGCGCGCCTACCTTCAGGCGGCGGACCGTTTTCGAGGCGAGATCCCCCAGCCGCGCCTGATGGCCTGCGCTGACGCCGTGCTCTCGCGGGCCGAAGAGGCCCGTCAACACTTTGGCTTCGAGCGCGCCGCCACTGCCTGGCAGGAGGTGGTGGCCGACCCCGCTGTCGAGGCCATCGACATTACGACATCCAATGACTCGCATCGCGAGATCGCGGTGGCGGCCGCCGCGGCCGGGAAGCACATCTACTGCGAAAAACCGGTGGGACGTAACCCGGAGGAGACCGCCGAGATCGAGCGCGCCGCTCGCGCCGCGGGGGTGATGACCTTCGTGGGCCACAACTATCGTTGGGCGCCGCTGGTGCAGTACGCGCGCGAGCTTCTGGCCCAAGGCGAGCTCGGCCAGATCCTGAATTATCGCGGGCGCTTCTTCGTGGGGTATGCCAGCAACCCGCACGCCGTGCGGTCGTGGCGTTTCCAGCGGCAGCAGGCCGGGTGGGGTGCGCTCGGCGACCTGATGTCGCACGTGGCGGACAACGCGCTGATGATGGCCGGCCCGATCCGGCGAGTGGTGGGAAGCGCGCGAACCTTCATTGCCGAGCGGCCGCTGAGCGAGCCGGGATCGGGCACCCACTTCACGCTGCGCAGCGGGGGCCCGACAGGCAAAGTGGAAAACGAAGACTACGCCGGCGCCCTGATGGAGTTCGCCAGCGGGGCGCTGGGGACGGTGGAGGTGAGCCGGGTGATCGACGGTCCGAAGTGCGAGATGGCCTTCGAGGTCTTCGGCACAGGCGGCGCCCTGAGCTGGAGCTTCGAGCGCCTGAACGAACTCAACCTGTTTTTCACCGACTCTCCGGGCGCGCGCAGCGGCTACACCCGCATCCTGAGCGGGCCGGAGCATCCCTTTCACGCCCGTTTCAACCCCGGGCCCGGCGTGGGTCTGGGTTACGATGACCTCAAGACGATTGAGGCTTATCAGTTCCTGAAATCGATCGCCGAGGGAAAGCAGCGAGAACCCGGCTTTGGCGACGCGCTGGCGGTGGCTCGGGTGCTAGGGCTGATGAGCCGTTCCTGGGAAAGCGGCAGGTGGGAAGAGGAATGAAGGGTCGAGGAGACCCGGTCTGTGCGGCTGCTGCTTGGACCCCGCTTTCGCGGGGGTGACACCCGCTAAGGCCCAGCGACGCGAACCGAGTGTCATTGCCGCGAAAGCGGCAATCCAGACGCCTCATTGTTCGGCGATCTGGACCGCCTTGGGCCGGTAGCCGCTGCGGGTCCGGATGTGATAGCTCTTCGGGTTTTGACCCTTTACGGTCACCGTGATCTTACGCCATCCCATGTTCGGATTGGACTGGGGGTAGTAGCTGAACGAGTAAAGGTGTCCCAGATCGTCCCGGATCGAGCCGAAGGCCTTCTGCTGTTCCCTCCAGTTCTTGGCGAAATAGGCCTTGCCGCCGGTGCTGGCGCTCATGCGCCGGAAGACAGCGCTCGAAACCGGTTCCAGCTTGGCTTCCTGCGTGCTGATCATGTAAATGGTGATGCCTTCGGACTGGGCCAGCTCGCGCACGTCCTCGGGCGCGACCACGCTGGCATTATCGGGGCCATTGGAGAAGACCACCACAACTTTCCGGCCGGAGAGCCGGGCGGCATCCCTGACCGTCATGAGCAGGGCGTTGTAGAGGGCGGCGTCATCGCCGGCCACGGTCGATCGCAGCCCGCGCAGGACCATCGAGCGGTCGGGGGTGAGGGGCGAGGCGCGGGAAAAGTCGCGGCTATAAGAGTAAAAGGCGATACGGTCGGGGTGGTCCAGGGATCGCACGAATTCGGCGATGGCGTCCTGCGCAAACACAAAGCCCCGGTACATGTAATTGCTGGTGTCGAAAAGGATAAAAACACTGGCGCCGCTGACCGGCGACCGGGCCGGCCCTGCCTGGAAGGAGCCCGTCGGCGAACCATCGCCGACTCCAAGGTTGCCGGTAGGGTTGGAGCCGCTCTGGGCGGTCAGGGTGGAGTCTGGCGCCGGGCTCCTCACCTCTTCGAAGGTAGCGACTTTCTGCGGGAGACCGTCCTCGAAAATTTCGAAGTCGGAGGCTTTCAGGCCGGTGACGTAGTCGCCCCTCTTGTCGGTCACCGCCACATCCAACTGCACCAGGGAGACGGTACGGCGAATGACCGTCTCCTCCGACCCGGCCTGCTGGGGGGAGGCCCCGGGCGCACCGGCAGCGCCAATCAGTAGCGCCGCTCCTACACAGAGAGGCCATCGATAGGTTTGTGTCGTCATGTCGATCACCCGCGGCTTGTCGAAGCCGATAAGTCAACCCTGTGGGTCTTGAAGATGGTCCTAAAGCCCGGCGGTCCCGCTCTCTTTCTGCAGCGAGGCGATCTTGCCACCGCGAAATTCCTGCCCGGTTTCCTGCATGGCGCGAAGCAAGGCAGGCCAGTCGTCCAGATCGGTTGCGAAAATGTTCTCGACCATGTGGCGCGTCAGCTCGGGAATCAGGCGCTGAAGCGTGGCCGGCGAGTAACCCATCTCATCTGCCAGTCGAGCCCAGTAGAGATTGCTCGAATCCCAGGACTCCGCCAACAGACGGCTGGAGTAGCCCAGGAAGGTCGGAAAAGGCTTCACCGCCAGCAGCTCACGCGAGTAGGTCTGCGCCAGCGCCGGGTGCGGCACGCCGAAGTCCTCCGAGATGCGCGCCCAACTGACGTCGCCCGGGTCGCGCTCCGCGAGCGCCGCCAGGTCCTGCCCGGCCTTGCCCGACTGGGCGGCCTCCTGCGGATATCGCCGGCGGAACTCGGCCGCCAGGTAGAGGGTCTCGGCGGGAGTCACGTTGGACACGGCGGTTTCCGCCTCCCCGGCACGGAGAGCCGAGTCGACGAGCTCGAGTCTTCGAGGAAGGAGCCGGTCGGAAAGGATGTCCATTACTTTCTCGCGCGTCTCCCGATTGCGGGCGGCGGAGGTCAGAAGTTCTTCGCCCGCGCGCTGGTAGAGGGCGACGGCGTGCATTTCACTGGGCGAGACGCGCCACCAGCGCGGCAGCACGGCGCTGAGCACCAGGGACGGCACCAGATCCTGCCAGATAAGGGACTGGGTGTTCTCCGGCACCATAAAATCCTGCTCGATCTCGGCCAAGACGTAAGGGAGGTCAGCCAGCGAGCCCGCCAGGTGGGCGCCGCCGCTGGCCGTCCAGCCGCGGCCAAAGACGGTCGGCGTTTGCCACACCTGGTCGCCGCTCATGGTCATCTCTCCGGCAAAGTCGTGAGCCCGGACGAAGAGCGGATTATGGAGGACCATCTGGGCGCCCGGCGGTTCGTAATAGGCGTAGTTCAGTCCGACCAGGGTGTCGCGCAGGAAGGGGGTGAGCTGGCCACGAGCCTCGGCCAATTGGGCGGGCGATTTCGGCGACTTGATGACCTTGGCCAGGTTGGTCTGCAACTCGATCTGCGTGTGAGGGTCATTGTAGAGCCCCGAAACCCACTCCGATCTCTCCTGGGAGGTGAAGATCGGCTTCGGCATCTGGAACTCGCGCAGCTCCCCGGCTAGCGCGAGGATGTGGTCCGGCGTTCCGGCTCCCTGGGCCATCTGGTTCAACCCGTCGGCCAGGGCGAGCAAAGTATCGAGAGAAACCAGCCGCTGCGCTTCCAGGACGGAACGAATCTGGTTTGCGATCTCGTCCTTCACCCGCTGCCCGTCCGGATTCGTTTGCGCCGGGCCCGACAGCAGGTCGACGATGCCGTCCTCCGACGGCGCAACGTTGCCAGCGGCCTGAAAGAGGACGCGGAGCGAGCTTCGCCCGGCGTCAAAAAGCTGGGCGGAAGTGCGGACATGGTCAAAGGAGCCGATCAGGCGCTGCCAGGAGTCATTCCAGTTTGCCGGCGGGATCTGCCCCTGGCGAGCGAGGATCTGCCACAGTCCGACATTCGCCTCAAAGATGCCGAGGGCGTCGGCCCGGAGCCTGCGGTCCTGGATGTGGTCCACCAGTTGGGCCTCTTCAAGAAACCGGGCGATGGAAGCATCGTTCAGACCGGCAAACTCGGAGAAGATCAGGTACTGGTTGCGAAATTTCTGGAAATGGTCCGCCATCAGGCTGACAGTCTGGGGGCTCAGGCGCTGCCCAGTGGAGCGCCCCCGGTCGATCTCATTAAAGGTCAAGTACATCTGCAGCACGCCGTTGTCCGACTCGACCCGGGAGAGGGCAACGAGGCCTTCCAACAACTGTTCGGGGCGGGTCCAGCGGCCGGCCCGCTTGGCCCACTCCTTCGCGGTCTTGGAATCGTTCTGGCGAGCCACGATCTGACTCCAGACCTGCAGGTCGCCGGGAACATGGGGTTGACCGTCAGGATCGAGCTGCAGCCGGGTCGCCAGCAGCAGGAGGCCGGGGTCCGGGCGGAAGACGGTCCGGGCCGCGCCGGGCGAGACGTCGTTGCCCCGCAGCGCCTCGTAGAAACGCGACAGACGTTGGGCATCCGTGAAGTAAGACTGCTGGGTCCCGTTGACCCGGGCCAGGGCGTCAAAATAGGCCGCCGCCCAGCCCTGATCTTTAGTGAGCAGCTTGGTGACAAATTCCGCCGGCGAATCCGGGCTCGCACCCACAAGGCTCTTCCAGGCAGGCGCGGCGGCCGGACCTCCCGGCACCACCGCCTTTCCGGATCGCACGAAAATATGACTCCCGTAAAAATCCAGGACCGGAGCCAGAGGCAGCAGCTTCGCGGGACCCTGAGACTGCCACAAGAGCGTCCGGGTGTCGGCATCGATCTGCGAGAGGGCCCAGTAGAGCCGCGCCAAGGGTGGGTCGCGCAGGATCAGGTCGACGATATCGTCGCGGTCTCTTTGATACTTGTCGTGCACCATCCAATCGTTGTGGTTGAACAGCACCGGCACCTGCGAGCTAGGAAACGAAACCTCAAAGCTCTTGTTTCCCCGCAGCGACTCCTCCAGGCTGGATAGCGGAAATCCAGAATCGATGGTGAGAAACGCCTTCTCCGCGTCAGCGGTCTCCAGCGAAGCATCGGGGCCACATTCGTCACGCAGCTGGTAGCCAATCACGGCGAGCAAGGGTTCGGCCTCGGGGCAGGAGGTGACGCGGATCACGCCGCTCACGCCCGCGAGCTTTTGCAGCTCCCGGGCCTGGTCGAGGTAGCGCCGCAGCAGGATCAGATACTCCGTAGGCTTTCGCGAGTCGCCCTGCCCGGTATAACCGCCTACCACCACGTTGCGTGCCAGAAGCGGGAGCACTTCGTCCGGCCCGACCTTCTGGCTGATGGCCGCCATGCGCAGGAAGGACCGCAGGGGACCTGGAATGGTCACCGTCGGCGGCTGGTTTGCGGCCGTTTGAGAAGACGGCGGCCGCCCCGGCGTATCAGTAGGAGCAGCGGCCCCACGGCTCCAGCCGGTGCCTTGCAGGCAGAAGCAGGTCAGTAGAAAAACAGTTCTGAGGCATTGCAATCGGTAGGACAAGCTTTCCATGAGTGAAGCCTCCGGGCTGCGGCGGGGTTAACCTCGGAAACCCCGCGCATCTTGCTTCAACCGGGATGTGGCCTCGGTTTAGACACCAAGAGCATACGCCAGGATGAACCCTGGATTCAACCATAAGTCGCAGGCGAAGACCGGACGGATAACGATTCCGGAGAGGGGGGCCGGATGAGACTTCTTGTTGTCTTGCTGTGTCACGGAGAGGCGCTCACCTGAACCTGAGTCAGGCGCCCATAACCGAGACGCCGGGCTGGCTTTGATCGCGCGGAACCCACCGATAGGCTGCCACGGAGTTCCTCCAGAAGAACTTCTCCGCCACGGACGGACCCTTGGCCGTGAAGTACTGCTCGACGACTTTCAGGACCTGTCCGTAGGCGCCCCAGTGATCGCTGTTAGGCCAGTCGCTGCCATACATCAGCCGCTCTTCCCCAAAGACGTCCCAGATCTCGTCCAAGGTGGACCTGTAGAAGGAGAGATCGGCAGGTACCTGGCCGCCGACGCGGCGCAGAACTTCAGAGACCTTGACGTAAACCTGGGGCCGTTTTCCAAGCTCCTTAAGATTCGTCTGGACCGTGCTGCGGTCTGGCCAGCCCGCCGGAGGCCCCATCTGCGGCAAATGGTCAATCACCACTCGCAGATTGGGGACCAGGTCCGTCAGCCGCACCACCGCCGCGATGAGAGCAGGATCGGGATTGGCGGTATCCAGCTCCAGACCCGCGTCGGCCAAGGCTCGGATATCGGAAACGAAGTCAGGCTTTGACAGCTGATCAGCCAGGCTCCGGCCCCACAGATTTCCGTACCGGATGCCGCGGAACAACGGGTTCCGTTGAAAGCGCTCCAGATGCTGGCGGAACTCCGGCTTGCCCGGTTCAAGATTGCCGACCGTGCCCACCAGCAGGGTATCCTTGGCGGCAATGTCGAGAACCCACTGGTTGTCCTCCAGCCAGGGGCTGGCCTCCACCTCGATCGCCCCCACCACCCCGAGGCCGCTCGTCACCTTGCGATAGCGGTCCGGCAGCGCAGGCTGGTACAGAGCCGTGTCGCTCTTCTCCGGCCACGGCACCCCTTGCGGGCGGGTGGGATCAAACAGATGAATGTGGGTATCAATGATCGGCATGGCGGCTGCTTCCATCCTCCCTGCCAGGCCGGCGATGCCAACCGCCGCTCCTAGAAACGTCCGTCGATTCACTGACGGATTCTATCATGCTAATCCTAGCCGCCAGCCCTGGCTCATAGACCGGGCGAACGAACCTTCCCTGGGTTTTGCCACCTATCCCAAATAGAATCATAAGATTAAACCTGCCAGTTCGCTTGTCAGAAAACTGACTAAGCACAATCAAATCAAAGCGATACGCAATCCGGTTGGTTTCTCGCCGCTTGAGTTTTGGCACCATTTATATCTTGTTAAGGGACGGATCTTTTGATTACGCCGCGCCCCTTGGCCGGGCAGCATCAAGGCAGCCTTGCCACGATCTTCAGCCTTATCAAGGGACATAGAGCGTCGATCCTTGCGGTCCATTATTATCGGATGCTAGCTGACTTTCAAGTAAATCACAGTTCAGGGGGACTTTTCGCCGCCCGGAAGCTCTGCCGTGCTTCCGCCGTTTTCGCGCGGGTCGCGGAGTCTTGAAAGGTGTGGACTCTGCTCAACCTGGGCATTTGCCTTGACGTTAAGGTAGCCCGGAGATATTATCGTTACAAAGAGAGCGGGGGGCTGCTCTCATGAAGCTGGGATTGCCTTTCCGGATTTTTCTCCTTTTGTGCTTGGCGGTTCTGTTACTTGGGCTTCGGCCGATTAGCGCTGCCCAGCGCGGCGTGGTCGATTCGAGTTCGAAAACCTCGGCATCCGGCCAGTCCGGCCGCTACTACGCTTTGGTGATCGGAATCAACGGTTACAAGGATTTCAACCCGCTCCAGACCGCTCGTAATGACGCCACCGAGATTGCAGAGGTGCTTCAAAATCGCTATGGCTTTGATACCAAGCTGCTGTTGGATGCCACTCGGGACCAGATCCTCGGAGCGCTCGACGAATATCGCGGCAGTCTGGGCGAGGAGGACAACCTGCTGGTCTATTATGGCGGTCACGGCTGGGATGATAAACAAGAGGGCCAGGCCTATTGGGTCCCGGTCGACGGGCAAAAGAACACCTCAAGCCGTTGGATCAATGCCACGGAAATCACCGGCAAGGCCAAGGCAATTCCTGCCCGGCACGTCTTGATTATTTCTGACAGCTGTTACTCGGGCATGCTGGCGGGCCGCGCCGTCACGCCAACCGTCGGTGATCCTCGCCTGCGGGCGAATATGCTGGAAAAGGCCCGTCAGGGAAAATCCAGACACATCATGGCAAGCGGCGGCGATGAGCCGGTGTCGGATGTTGACGCCCCAGGCCATTCTTCCAAGCACTCGGTCTTCGCTAATGCCCTCTTGACGGGCCTCAAGGAAATTACGGTGAACGAGTTCACCGCCAGTGAGTTGTTCAACCAGTACGTTTACGAGCAGGTGGGCGGGCAGTCGAGGCAGACTCCGGAATACGACCCGATTCGCGAGTCTGGGCACAACAGCGGCGACTTTGTGTTCTCGCGGTCGGAATACCCGAACTTTGCTGGGGAATGGCACGAGGTAAGCCGTTCGTGGAATTGGCTCAAGATTTCCCAAGAAGGGCAGAGATTGGGCGTAGACGTGGACAGCGATATGTTAGGTGGGGGCGGGCCCCGAGTCCGTAGCCCGATCCTGTTCTGGAGCCCGTTCCCAGTCCTCAGGCCGCAACGCCATCTGTTTGATGATGGAATCTGCCCACCCTTCCAGGGCGAGGACGAGCTTTGGACTCCTCTCCCAACATCCGGTCGGGTCTGCGTCGATTTTACGATCGACAATACCGGAGTGGCAAAAAATTTCTTCGCGGGGTGTGATCCCTCACCTTTCGGAACATTCGACGAGAAGAAGAGCCGGACGGTTGAAATTGAAATTCAGGGCTCTTTCCTCTACGTTCGGTCTCGCTCCTGCGAGGAACAGCCAGCGCCTATTTCTCTAAAGTTTCAGCGTCCAAGTTCAGAGCTTCGCTAACACCAAACAATAAGTCGTTCCTGAAAGGGCGGGGCTGGCGCAGATCGAAGATCTGGGATTCATGGTTTTTCGCAATCGCACACCTCCGCTGTGCGCCATTCAGCCCGGCCCCCGGCTTATGAAAGCGCCTGGGCGGCGGGGCTCCTTCGCTCAGGACAGGTTCTCTCCCCTTGGAGACGGTCTCGATTCGCCATGGGGGCCGTATCTAGCCTACGCTCATCACCTTGCAAGGCCCGTAAAATTTACCTTTCGTTGACCAATTCTTGTTGACTAGGCTCCGGCAATGTGTCACAACATTTCCTGGAGGCTCGCGCGGGATGGGGCGATCGGCCAGGCCGGATAAGCCGGCCCAGCGTCAGTCGGGTGATCGGATGAACGAGCATGGCTTATGCCAGAAAGAAGGGCAAGTGACTGCGGCTGTGTCGGATAAGGAGCATCGATCAAGCCATGCGGGGGAATTTACCCCCCATTAAATCGAAAAACAAACCTGAGAAGTTGTTTAGAATCAACAAAACGTCGAAAAAACAAACCTAGAACAAACCTAAACAAACCCGAGCTTTGGTGCAGTCGGGATGAATAAACGCTTCAGAATCAGAGAGGTGTTCTCAGGGTTGAGAATACAAACCTAAACAGACCCGAGAACAAACCCGAGATGCGGCCCAGCGAGGCAACCCTTTGAGAATCAATGAGACAAAGAGACAGATCGCCATCCTCGGACAGACAGGTGGCTCAAGCAGCCTGGACGGCTGCCTGAAGCCCCAAACAGGTGGTCCAGCCAGCTTGAAACGACGGAACAGAGTCAGAGGGAGCGGAAAGCCTACTAATGTAGGCTATGAAGACTCAGCCGCCGATGGGATTATCTTTCGGACCGGCTTCGTGCGAGGTGTTGACCCGGATCAGGCCCGTCTGGTCGACAAAGTAGAAGGTGTTGCCCGTCTCGCCGGGTTTCACCGGCGTGACCTTGAGGGTGTAGGTCTGAATCCGGCCGTTGTCCGCCCGTGGACCGGGGGTGTAGACAAACGAATAGCCTTCCTTGAGGCCTTCTGCCAGCTCGCTATCGACGTAGCCGGCCAGCGACGAGCTCGGCATGGCGTCGGGTGGCGGGCCGAGATTGGAGAGTGATGATGTGTAGCCGGTCCCATAAGACTGGGCGTAATTGACCTCGGCTGCGATGATCGTTCGGATCGATCGTACTGCCGCTGTCTCGTTGATCTGTGTCTTTGACTTCCAGAGATTGGGCACGAGAATGCCCGCCGTCAAGAGAATGATGACGATGATGATGATGATCTCAAGCCACGAGAATCCGTGTGAATCCTTCCGCATTACTCCTCCTGGTGCCTAGTGCAACTTCCCCTACTTCCCGGGGCGCCTGCGCGCTCGCTGTCTAGAGGCCAAGCATGGTGCGAGTCTGCCTCCGCCCTCGTCCAGACTCGAACCTGCCGGCTCCAGACCTCCCGGAGTCTTTTGGGCCCTTCAAGTCCCTTGGTTAAGAGCCGTGTGAAGGTAGTTCATTCTACGACAGGCGGCGCGCTCCAGCCAAGTAGCTTCCCGGGTGCTTACCACGTAGGTAAGGGTGGAATCGCAAGGCAATCAACCCCTGCAGGCCTCAAGCACCGATTCTTCTCGACGGCCCTCGACCGGCTGTGCCAGGCTCAGAGGGCGGAGGATCCATGGAAGTCAAGAAGGCCTTCAAGTCGTTCCGATATCCAAGCACGGTGGTCTGGACCGCCGCCCGCCGCGGGCGCGGCTCGGCGCCCGGCAAGCCCGACCTCGACGTGGGCAGTCCGCCCGAGTTTCGCGGCGAAGAATCGGTATGGTCGCCGGAGCACCTGTTGGTTACGTCGCTCAACACCTGCCTCATGCTCACCTTTCTGGCCCTGGCTGAGCGACGGCGGCTGGAGGTGTCCGCCTACGAGAGCGGCGCTGAAGGCTTGCTGGAGCACGTGGAAGACAGATACAGGATCACCGCCGTTACGGTGCGGCCCCAGGTAACCCTGAAATCCGATGGCGATCTCGGTATCGCGCGTGAAATCATGGGCAAAGTGGAGGAGAACTGCTTCATCTCCAACTCCATCACTTCCAGGATCGATCTGCAGCCGGAGTTCCGGGTGGCCTGAATTAACGGCAGTTATCGAATAGCGCTCAGCGGGATGCCGAGTTTCCACCGCCCGGGCGCCCTCAACCCAGCGAGATCAGGGCGGTGCGGGCGTTCCCGAGTCCAGGTATTTGACAAGCAGGACCTCGTTGCCCTCCTGGCTGTAAATGAGTTCGTCCACCAGTTGCTGCGCCAGCAGGATGCCAAACCCGCCTGGGCGCATTCCCAGTTCTGCTCGCACTCCGATGTGGCCGACTGGGTTTTCGTCCGGCTGAGCGATGGCGGCATGAGGGATCTCGTCCAGAGTAAAGCCCGGCCCAGGGTCGGTGATCCGGCACGTCACCATATGGCGGGCGCGCACGTAGTCAATCTCCACGTACTGCGTCGGATCGAGTTGTCCCCCATGTTCGATGGCGTTCAACAGCATCTCGCGGAACGCCAAGGCCACCTCATGCCGCTCTTCGTCAGGCAATTCAGCGACCTCGTTGAGAAACTGCACCAGCCGGTCGGCCGTCTTCACGTCGCAACGAACTTGAGTCCGAATCCATTCCGGCGTTGCGGCCACAACCTCGATGCCGTCATCCCAGCAAGGTCCCTCGGCGGCATTCTGGATCATGGCGGCGAGCTCGTCCCGGCAGAAGGGCTTGGAAAAATAGCTGAAAGCGCGCTCCCGCATCGAGGTGATCACATCAACCGGGGTGCTCTCGCTGGCGAGGATGATCAGGCGGGTGTGGGGGCGCACCCGCCGAATCTTGCGGAGCAATTCGACGTCCTCCCGGCCGGAGGTTTGTTCGCCGGTGATAATGAGGTCAAAGGGCTTCTTGGCGGCGAGCTCGAGGGCCGCGCGATTGTCGGGAGCGTGCTGAATGGCCCAAGCCCCGTGCTCAAGGACACTCGACAGAAAAGCCTCGAATTCCTGATCAGCGCCCACCAGTAGGACGTTCCGAACGGCAAAAGGACGAACATCCATAGCCTCAGCAGTACCCATATCGCTTCCGGCCCTACGCCAGTCAGGGGAAGCCAAAGCACGGCCGCCAACTCTTAACTCCGATGCCAAGCCCCCGCTGCCGAAAATATACAGCCGACCGTTTCGCCGGCGCAACGCCGGATCGTTCGTCGGCCACCATTTCCCAGCTGATATATAATCGTTCTGCAATGCTGTACAAGACTTTCAGCGCAGCGGTCTTTGGGATTGACGCCTACCCCGTGGAGGTGGAGGTCGATGTCTCGGCCGGCTTGGGCTCCTTCACCACCGTCGGGTTGCCCGATGCGGCGGTGCGTGAAAGCCGCGAGCGCATTAAGTCGGCCATCAAAAACTGCGGTCTTGAATTCCCCTTCCAGAACATCACCGTCAACCTGGCGCCCGCCGACGTGAAAAAAGAGGGCTCGGGGTTCGATCTGGCTATCGCTCTCGGCATCCTGGGCACCACCGGAGTTCTGCTCAAGAACGATCTGAACGGATCGCTGTTTCTTGGCGAGTTGTCGCTGGACGGTAGTCTGCGGCCCATCAAGGGCGCGCTTTCGATCGCGTCCATGGCCCGGCAGAAGAAGCTGCGCCGCCTGGTGCTGCCGGCGTCGAACGCCAGTGAGGCAGCCGTGGTGGAGGGCGTCGATGTCTTCGGCTTGAAGTCGCTGCCCGAGGCGCTGGACTTCGTCAACGGAACCCGTGAGTTCGCACCCACGCACAGCGACCGCGCGGAGACGCTGGCTCACGTCAATCAGTACTCCGTGGACTTCCGTGACGTGAAGGGTCAGCTCCATGCCAAGCGCGCCATCGAGGTGGCGGCGGCGGGCGCGCACAACATTCTGATGATCGGGCCGCCTGGCGCAGGCAAGACGATGCTGGCCAAGCGCATTCCCACCATTCTGCCGCCCCTGACATTTGTGGAGGCGCTCGAAACCACCAAGGTTCACAGCGTCGCCGGCGTGCTGGCGGCGGGCACAGGCCTGGTGGCCGAACGGCCGTTCCGCGCTCCGCATCACACCATCTCCGACGCCGGTCTGATCGGAGGGGGCGCAGTGCCCCGCCCTGGCGAAGTGAGCCTGGCCCATTACGGCGTGCTCTTCCTCGACGAACTGCCCGAATTCGAGCGCCACGTGCTCGAAGTCCTGAGACAGCCTCTGGAGGATGGTCACGTCACCATTGCGCGGGCCGCGATGTCGCTCACGTTTCCGGCTCGCTTCATGCTGGCCGCGGCGATGAATCCGTGCCCCTGCGGTTACTTTAATGATCCGTCACGCGAATGCACCTGCACTCCCCCTCTCATCCAGCGATACGTGGCCAAGATCTCAGGGCCGCTGCTCGATCGCATCGACATCCACATCGACATGCCGGCCGTAAAGTATCGTGAGTTGCGGGAAGAGGCGGGGGGCGACACCTCAGACGCCATTCGAGCTCGCGTGGTGAAAGCTCGCGAACGTCAGTTGGAGCGCTACCAGGGCGAAAAGATTCACAGCAATGCTCAGATGAGCACCCGCCAGATTCGCAAGTACTGCGACCTGACGCCGGACTCCGAGCGCCTGCTGGAAAACGCCGTCAACCGGCTGGGACTTTCCGCGCGCGCCCACGACCGCATTCTGAAAGTCGCCCGCACCATCGCCGATCTCGAGGGCGCCGAATCCATCGCCAATGCCCACATCTCCGAGGCGATCCAGTACCGCTCCCTCGATCGCAACTACTGGGCGTAGGAGCTTTCAAGGGCAGGACCCGTTCCCCTTCTGAAGGCGTCGAGCCCCAACAAGCCGCACTCGCCCTTAACCTCGCACGCCAGCATGTTTTCCACCAGGAGATTCCATCCAACAAAGCCGGAGAAGACGTGGTTGGGCGACAGCGCAGGCGTCGGCGCCAGTCCTTCGCCCGTTTCGGCGTTGTAGTTCTCGTGCATCGATCCCCATTTGCGAATGTCCGCCAGAACCACTCGGCCCAGCATCGCCGCCAGTTGCACCGCCTCCGTCTCGAACCCGTAACGCTTAAGGGCGACATAGTACAGCCAATTCGCATTGATCCAGATCGGCCCCTGCCAGTTGGAATAGGGATCAATCATGCTGACGTTGTTGTATTCCGGGTCCTGCTTGGAGAGGCTGCGCAACCCATAAGGCGACAGCATGTGATGGGCGTTCCACAGATAACAGCGGATCATTTCCTGGGCATCCCGCGGCGGCAGGATATCGTCGATGAGGGGAACAAAGTTGGAATAGCTGATTCGTCTGACGGCCTGGCCGTTCTTGCGATCGATGTTGAAGAACATGGAATCGGGACGAGACCACATATGTTGGAAGTGTTGCAAATGCGAGCAAGGAGGCAGAGGTGCGCGCTCGTGAGGTTGAGTGGGTCAGGAGGTCTTCAGCCCGAGGGTTAGGTTGATGAACAGAACCTGCCCGCTCACATCCCCCTTCAGTA
>Ga0335085_10003182_pt1 | contig 28967 bp, 18 predicted proteins | sample Lox_Sample_45_FD_206712 | JGI IMG/M metagenome (GOLD analysis project Ga0335085, IMG submission 206712) | Soil microbial communities from Loxahatchee National Wildlife Refuge, Florida, United States - Lox_Sample_4.5 | ecosystem: Environmental > Terrestrial > Soil > Wetlands | place: USA... | reverse complement strand
CGGCGCCCTCGAGCGACTCGCCTCGCGTGGCGACGATCCGTTCGATCGCCTCGCCGATCTTGTTGTTTGGCGTCGACGCGCCGGCCGTAATCCCGATCGAGACCGGCCCGTCCGGAATCCAGCCTGACCGCCGCTCCTCCCGGCCCGACCCGACCGGCCGGTAGCGGATCGTGGCTGTGTCCGGGTCGATGCACGTCGCATCTTCGATGTGAAACGTCGGCACGCGCTGCTGGCAGATCGCCGCAAGGTGAGTCGTGTTGCTCGAATTGTACCCGCCGATGACCACCATCAGATCGAGCGAGTCCGCGATCAGCGCGAGCACCGCGTCCTGCCGGTCCTGGGTTGCCGAGCAGATCGTGTCGAAATTACGGAAGTGCTCGTTCAGGGCGGATTCGCCGTACCGCCGCATCATGCTCTCGCGCACCCGCGCGGCAATCGCGAGTGACTCATTGGACAGCATCGTCGTCTGATTCGCCACGCCGATGCGCACGAGATCGCGTGCCGGGTCGAACGCGGGGGAAAGCTTTCCGGCGAATCGACGCAGCAGGTCGGCGTCGTCGCCGCCGGCTTCGATATGGCGGCACACCTCCTCGGCTTCACCGACATCGCGAACCACGAGATAGCGACCTCCAGCATACTTCGTCACCTGGCTCGCCGTCGCCTTGGTCTCCTCGTGGTAGTACTTCCCATGGATCAGCGCGGTGAAACCGTCCTTCGCATAGCTGTCCACACGCTTCCACACGTTCAGGACCGACCCACAGGTTGTGTCCACGAGCACACATCCAATGGCTCGCAGTCGTTCGAAGTCTCGGACCGTGACTCCGAACGCCGGGAGAATCACCACGTCCTCGGAACCGACGCCGGTGAAGTCGAACTCACCACCATCGGGGCGGTGCAGGCACGCGACCCCCATGTCACGGAGCTTCGCGTTCACGTGCGGGTTGTGGATGATTTCGCCGACCAGGAAAATGCGCCGGTCGGGAAATTTTGTGCGCGTCTCGTAGGCGTACTCGACCGCTCGGTCGACGCCATAGCAAAAGCCGAACTCACGCGCCAGGCGGAAGGTGAGCGAGCCCGTGCGGAGCGCATAGTCCTGTTTCCGAATAACGTCGACGAGGCGGCTGTGATAATCGGCCGCCAGGGCTCCTTCGATGGCCCCTTTGAGGCCGAATCCGCGGCGAAAATAGGTCTGTCCCACGTCGTCCAATCTAGCAGGTTCCTAGAGTTGTACCCTGCAACTCACGCTGTCACCTGAGCTCGGCAGCGATACCACGGATCCCGCGAGACTCACCCGCTGGCCGGCCGAGTAGTCGACCCCGCTCCCCCGAACCGTGGCGCTGATGCGCGCGCCAGCCGTCGTGATCTGCACGAGCCCGCTGTCCACGCCGAAGCCACGCGCGATTTCACCCACCATGAAGCGCACCGACATCGCGGCGCCGCGGGGTGTTGTGCTGTCTCCGCGCGCCAGGATCGGATACTCGCCCGCAATCGCGGCGCCGGGGTTCCGGAGCCAGATCAACACGCCGTCGCCACCGTTCACGCCGGCGAGCATGAGGCCAAGAGCGCGCCGACACGGATGTGCCGAAGCGGGAACAACGAGCTCCGCGCTGTCGTGCGGCGGCCAGTGCAGCTGGATCCACACCGTCCCCGCTTTGGCGCGGGCGGCCCCCGGCCTCCGGGCGCAGGCCAGCCCGACGACGAGGCACGCGAGCGCGAGACACGCGAGCTTCAGGGTTTCGGCACTCCCAATTGGCTCCGGGCATCATCGACGGAAAGCGTGAAGGGAACGAGTGCGCGCACGACTTCGGGCGGGATAACCCGCGACTGGAGGGTCGGCCGCTCAACGCAAACGAGCACCTGATAGCCCGCTGCTCCAAGCCCCACAGGGTCGCCGCGGATGACGTCGAAATTCAGCGTGAGGGATTTCTTGCCGACGCGGCTCACGTATGCGGCGACGCGAAGCCGGTCGTCCAGTCGCGCCGGCCGGTAGAACTCACTATGAATGGCCGCGCGGGGAAACCACACGTTGTAGCGATCGAAGACGTTACGAAACGCGAGTCCCGCGGCGCGGAACAGCTCGGTTTCCGCGATTTCGAAGAAACGCAGGTACGCGCCGTAGCAGATTATTCCCGCGAAGTCGATATCGGACCAGCGGACGTACTCATCTATGATGTAGGGCTTTGCGGCCATCGCTCCCGCCGGTAGCAGGAGCCGGAGAAGCTAGGATCGCGTGGTCTCTGACGCCAGGATTTTTCAGCCCCGCCCCATCCTAGTTTCCGCCTGCCGCCCCGCTGCCACCATTTTCGGGCTTCAGCCCATACGCCTTGAGCCGCCTCCACAGGGTGGTTCGGCTGATCCCCAGCCGCCGGGCCGTTTCGGCGAGCTTCCCGCTCGTGCCGTGCAATGTCTCGACAATTGCCTGGCGTTCTCGGTCGGCCAACGTCCGCGCCTGATCCCCCCGGGGCAGGAACACGGCCTCCCCGAGACTCGTCCCCCCGGAGCGGAGCGGCGAGGGGCGGCCCCCCAGGGCGAGCAAGCGTGGCCGGAGGGTATCGGCCCGCTGGTTGGCGAAATCCGCCTCGATCCCAGCCATGCGCCGGGCGTGCTCGTTTGCGTAGAGCAGGCGCCCGTAGGGGTCAAAGACGGCCACCCCATCACTGAATGATTCCATCAGGGCCTGGCCGAGTGGCGTGAACGAAAGAGTAGTTGGCACAGTCGGAGTCTTTTCTTTATTTGTCATACGCATCTATGGTGCTCGATGTGAAACGCGGTGCCCGGTTTCAAGTCGAACCGGCTCTATACATAAAGGACCCGGCGCAAGGAATCCGGTCACATCTACCGGTGGCGTCGCCGCCGGCGTCCGCCGCGGGCCAGACGCTGGCGATCGCCCTTCGGGAGGCCCCGCAACTGTCGCTCCAGGTCGGCCAGGGTCTCGGCCCGCACCGTTTCGCGCTTACCCCGTAAGACCGTGAAGCGAACAGGCCTGTCAAACGCCGGCAAGTCCGTTGCACGCAAGCGTCTCGCCTGCCCCTCCTTGAGCCGTAATCGCACGACCCCGCCAGCTGGTTCTACACCGTATTCGAGCGGAATCCGGTCACCATGCAGGTGAATCGACGCTGGCAGCCGGTCCAGATCAGCCCGCGCCGGGCCGGGCAGCAGGGCATCGATATCGAGCGTGAGTCGTGTCTCAAGAAACTCGTCCCAGGAGCGCACCTGCTCGAGCTGGAGCAGGAGCAGCGCGTTGATCTGGTCGGGCGCGAGGTAGGCAAGCCGGCCGCCCGAACGGCGCCAGTAGAACTCTACTCGATCGAGCGTGCGCTTCACGCGTGACTGGTCGGGGTGAGGGGTCGCTCCCGCGATGACCGCATTCACGAGCGCCCGCCGCGCCGCCGCGGCAAGCTCCGGTGGGAAAGGGTCCGGTAGCGGCTCGGCTTCGTGGTCCAGCAGGAAGCCGAAGTATCTGACCGCACGAACCACGACGAGTCCTGCGTGACGGCGGTTGCGTTCAAACTTCACGTCCGGCGCCGCGCGCTGGGCGTAGTGTCGAATGAGACGCTCAGGGATCTGCGTCCCTTCAATGCTCGCCCGCGGCACGCCAAACCGATCCGCGAAGTACCGCAGCGCACCCGCGACGGCACCCCAGCTGCCGCTCACCGACCCGCGGCTCACGCGGGCTTCGCGCCCGTCCGCCGTTTGTTCGTCGATGACGAGATCGAGTGGCATGATGCGCGCCAGGAGATCGGCGAAACGGGCGAGCAGCGCCTGCTCCGCGTAGGGCAGCCGTTCCGGCAGCGGCTGTTCCAGTTGGCGATACACGGAAGCCATTCCCAGGGCCACGTCCTCGATCACCTTCACCAACACGCCGCGCCCCTCCGCCCAGCGGTCGATCGTATCGTGGAAGAGGTGACGGGGCAGTCCGTACACCTCGCCCAGGTATCCGTGCTTGTTCACCGCCTCCGCATAAATGTTGTAGCTCGTCAGATGGTCGCTTCCAGATACGACGAGCCCGGCGAGATTCCGCTCGTCGCGCGTCATCCGGTGCAGCGAATCGATGTTGGCACACACGGCGACAACGGGCAACAATTGAGCGTCCGCATGGTAGAGCAGCTCCCCGAAGGGGCGCTCGACCGGCATCGCTTCTACTTCACGCCCGTACGCAGTGAGGTGTCCGTGCTCGACCAGCCCGCGCTCGGAGAGCAGGGTGACCGCATCCCGGTATGCCCTGCGATCGAGCGGGACCGGCAGGTCGAGATCCTGAGCGTCCACCCCTAGTGCCGCGCAGGTGATCGCCACGCGCTCCGCATCACCCGCGAGTTGGAATTCGGGAGGAGCGGGGCGAAGCTCATCGAAGACCAAGTCCCGATCCGTCAGGATGAAGACCTGGCCGCTCGCCACGCGCCCGTGAACCCGACCGGCCATTTGAAGGATTTCGTTCGACCCGAGGTACAGGCGCGTGAGAACGTTCCTGCCCCGCTCCACGACGTTGGTGTACCGCGCATCGTAGATGACGACCGTATCCAGGCCATGGATGTTGAGCGCGGATTGGCCCGCCGCCGTCATCGCGAGGAGAAACGGTCGCGCTACCGAGCCATCGAGGAACGGCCGAATGACTCGGATCGGCTCGCCACCGTGGTAGAAGGCCGTCGACAAGGCCTGCCAGCGGTCACCCAACTCTCCCGCGATTTGCTCCACCTCGGCCCGGGTTGGGACGAATACGGCCACACCGCGACGTTCTCTGATTACGCGGCGAATGAAGCGCTCGTCGAGGAAATCGAGCGGCCGCACCGGGAGCACCCGTACCTCCGCGGCCTTCGCCGGATCGAAGGCGCGGGTCTCGAGGACCTCCGCGGAGTTCAGATACGCCGCATAGAACCGAGGGTCGACCGTAGCGGACAACCAGATGAAGCGACACCGGGCTCGCTTCCCGAGAGCAAGACACAGCTCCAGCTCGGCTGACGTCTGGTGGATCTCGTCCACCACCAGCGTGTCGCGCGCGGTAATCAGGCCATCCTCGAACCAGCGGCGCGCGATCCCGGTCGTCACGATCACGACGTTCCAGGTCGGCGTCTCCGGCGTTGCCTCGCGTTCCCGGTTCACGACCCCCACCCGCAGATTGGCGGCGAGGATGGTTTCAGCCATCGACCGGATCGCGAGCGTCTTGCCTGTTCCTGTTCCGGCGACGATCCCAAACCCCCGCCCCGACTGCGCGAGACGGCGAATGTCGGCGCCGTGCTCACGCGCCAGCAGTGTCTCGATGCGGAGTCCGAGAGCGAGCTCGATCGTCTCACACGCCGCGCGGGTCGGGGCAATAACGACGACACGCCCGGTCGGCGGCTCGGCGGCCAGAAACGCTTGTGGATCAGGCGGGAGAGAGTGGTCGCGAGAGAGGTGCACGTCTTGTCGGGGAGGCTTCAGGGGCCCCCGAATGCGGTGCTAGCGGTTTGGCTCAAGCCGCTCGATGGCTTTCAGCACTTCACCGCTCTGGGCATGGCGCCCCAAGGCGCGCTTGGAGAATACCTTACGGCCGTCCACTTCGACCTCGAACACCCCCCCGGAGGACTGGATCAGCTTCACCTCGGCCTGCGGAAAGGCCTTGCGAATTTCGGCCGCCAGACCGGCAGCTCGTGGTTCGTAATTTCAGACGACGCAATATTCTATGGTCACGCGCATGTACTTAGGATAGCTGAGCTTGACACACCGCGCCACATCTCCAACTTTGCGGCGCATCCAACACCCTCCAAGCTCAACCGCATCTTCCCCGTCCCACCGGGTCGCCACCGCCGTTCGGACCGTAAGCACGGCGGCCGCGATCGGCATTCTGATCGTTGCCGCCGTCATGCTCGTTTCCAGCGAGACCCCATTCGTCGCTCTGGAAGAAATGCTCGGACTTGTGTTCGTCGGAGCCCTTATCCATCGCGCCGGTGTGGCGCTCCCAGGCGGGGAATACCTCTCGTTTCTTGGAGGAGTGGCTTTACTGGGATTGTTCGAGCTGGGGTGGCCCATCGCCGCGTTCGTAGGAGCACTCGGGGCCGGGTTGACGGATCTGGGATTGCGGAAAAGCGGTTGGCGGGCGGCAGGGATGGATGTGTCGAGGTTTACGATCGGCGTTGGGCTCGCCGGAGCTTGTTATGAGTGGTGGGGTGGAGAAAACGGGGCGGGGGCGCTCTCACCAAGCAACACGCTCGCGCTCACGGGGACGATCGCGATCTTCACGGCGATTGCCGCGTTGCTCGCGGCCGTGGATCCCGGCATCAAGCGCAAGGGGGACAGTGCCCGCTGGGCCGCGGTGGTGAACGGGGTCGCGGCGTTCCTGGCGCTGCCCTGGCTCTGGCTGGTGCACGCCAGACTCGACTTTCCGGTTGTTCTCGCTCCCCTGGCCCTGCTTATCGCCGCAACCGCGGTCGCCTTGTTCCTGATCCGAGGAGCGGCGCGGTCGCTCGTCCAGGACCTGGCGCGCGCCTTCGACGAAACGCTCAGCGCCTCCCCCACTCTGACGGAGGGCTTTCCACAGGTCGAGGACCTGGCCCGTCGGTTCCTATCGTGCGATGAAATGGCGATTGGCCGCTACGAACCTCACGACGATCGCATCGCGGTAGTCGCCCATACAGCAGGCCTCACAGACGCGAATCTCGATATAACCACGGGCGCCGGAGCGGAAGCGGTACGACTGCATCAACCGGTCGTGTCGCGTGCCGCGCCTTCGGACGCCAGTGAAGATGGGCAGCCCGGCGTGGAAGTCGTGGTGCCGCTTTTCCATGGCGGACAGCTCGTCGGCATGTGGAGCGTCCGGCGGTCGGACGCCGGGACGTACGGAGAGCTCGATGCTCGTATGCTGGAGCTGCTGGCCAGCCCGATCGCGCGGCTGATCGCATTCGAGGGATCAATGCGTGTCCTGGGCGTGGCCGCCGAGCGCAGCACGGGCGCGGGCAGTCGGTTTGGTGCGGCGCTCGAGCGCGTCGAAGTCATGCTCCAGCAAGGGGGTATGGCCGCCCAACGATCCCGGCAGGGGGCTAGCCACTCTACCGGATCGCTTTCCGCAGCACTTCGGGAAGCTGGATCACTGAAAGAAAGTGCTGGGGAAGTCAATGCTGCTGGCGGGGCGACCCGGGATGCCGGGACCCGCATGGAGGAAACCGCCGCCAAGGTGCGGGTGGAGACCCAGGAAGCCGTGCGCCAGCTCGTCAGTCTCGGCGCGGCCGCGGAGGAGAGCGCGGCCGAAGTACGGCGGCTGCGCGACGTGGCGGAGCAGGTCGAGCGGTTTTCCGAGACGATCGGGTTCGTCGCCAATCAGACGAACCTGCTGGCGCTGAATGCCACGATCGAATCAGCCCGTGCGGGCGTGCATGGACGGGGGTTCGCCGTGGTGGCTGAAGAGGTGCACAAGCTTGCCGAGCAAAGCGGGCGGGAGGCTCGCAATATCGGCAAATCAGCGCAGGAGACCCGGCGAGCCCTCGAACGCGCCGTGCAGGTGCTCGAGCAAATGCGAGTCGACCTGGTGCAGGTCGTGCAGGGTTCGGCGAACTGGGTGAAGGACCTGGACGCCATCGCCGAGGCCGCCACCGGTTCCGGGCGCGCGGGGCGCCGGGTGGCCGAGCTGGCTCAGGGTATCGCGGAGCTTTCGGGTCGCCTGTCGGTTTCGCTCGAGCAACAGAAGGAAGCCGCCCTGGTGCCCGCCCGAGAAGCAGACGCCTCCGCGGCGAGCGCGGCGCAGCAAACCGAAGCGGTCCAGGCGCTGCGGCATGCGGCAGCCGAGTTCATTCTCGCAACGCAGGAACTCGCGCGCGCGGTCGCCGAATTGCGCGGGGGTCGGGACGTATCAGCGTCAGCCTGAAAACCGATTGCGCCCTGAGGAGAAATGATGCGTGCACTTAGAGTGCTCGCGCTGGCCGTGCTGTGCACGGTTACGCAGCTCAAGGCGCAGCACACCCGCGAATACGAGTTCGATATGTTCGGCGCGTACACGAAGTACGACGCGTCGTTCAATCTCGTGAACAAGTGGGGAGGCGGCATCCGGTTCGGGTACCTGTTTGGGTCCCGCGTCGGGGCGGAATTGGACATCCTGCTTCAGCCCGACTACCCGCTCGGGTCCGGGACGGGCACCATGGAGCCGCTGATCGGCGGCGGCAGCCTCGTCCTCAATCTCCTGAACGCACAACGCAACATTTTCTATGTGGTGGGCGGATACTCCCGGCTCGATTTCGGCGAGACGGCGCCCTACCAGTTTACTGACGGTGGATTCCACGGAGGAGTGGGCGACAAGCTCTTCCTCACGAATCGCGTCGCGCTGCGGCTCGAGGGGCGAGCCATCTATACGCCGGAGACGAAGTCGTCCTTCAGCACCAAGGCCGTAACGCACGTCGTGGCCACAGCGGGGCTCGCCATTTTCGCCCCCAACGGCAAACGCGCCCCGTCGCCAGCACCCCAGACTCCCGCACCCGTTGCCGTGGCAGCCGCGGCGCCGCTCCTTGTCGATCCCCAGCCACATCAGGGACCGCCGCCGTTGCCACCACCCACGCCGGTCGTGAGCGACGCGGACGGAGACGGAATCCCCGATGGTCCGGATGCGTGTCCGAATACTCCGCACGGAGCGGTCGTCGACGATCACGGTTGCGCGATCGATTCGGATCACGATGGCGTCCCGGATGGACTCGATCACTGTCCCGATACGCCAGCCGGTGCGATGGTCGATACGTACGGATGCCCGTCGGACCTGGATCACGACGGCATTCCCGATGGGCTGGACAAGTGCCCTGACACTCCGGGTGGAGCGGTCGTGGATGCCATGGGCTGTCCGATCGATCACGACCACGACGGCGTTCCGGACGGAATCGACAAGTGCCCGACCACTCCTGCGGGCGTCCATGTGGATGCGAGCGGTTGTCCGGTGGACGAGGATGCGGACGGCGACGGCGTTCCTGATTCGGTCGACAAGTGTCCGAATACGCCGCATGGGTTACCGGTGGACGCAAACGGTTGCTTGTTGTTGTTCCACCCGGAGCCGCCCGCGCCGGCGGAGCCTGGGCACGCCATGGCTCCCGCGCGCCCGACACTCATCCTGCACGGGGTGAATTTCGAATCCGGTAGATCTGTGCTCACCCGGGATTCCTACGCCGTGCTTGACCTCGTTGCCGGCTCACTGGTCGCGAATCCCGAAATCCGGATCGAAATCGCCGGGTATACCGACAACACCGGCCCCATGGGCGCCAACCTGAGGCTTTCGGAAGCGCGAGCCGCGGCGGTGCGAGCCTATCTGGCGCGCAAAGGCGTGGTGCCCGTTCGAATGACGGCGCGCGGATACGGCTCCGCTCATCCGATCGCCGGGAATGTGAGCGCCGCGGGGCGGGCGCAGAATAGACGAGTCGAGCTGCACAAGCTTTCCTGAACGGGACGTTTGAGCCCCGCAGGGGTCCGGACCCCCGGGTACCGGACCCCTTATCTTGGTCAACGTGATCGAGCGATTTTGGCTGCTCCTTGCGGCCGCATGTGCCTGCGCCAGTCCGGCGCTGGCGCAGCATCGCCCGCCCCCACCAAAACGAAAACCGGCGCCCGCCCATAGCGTCCCCGCGGCGCGGCCGCCGATCCCCACGCCTCGGTCGATCCTCGGCTTTGAGCCGGGTGACGATCGCAAGCTCGCTGACTGGCCTACGCTCGTCCGTTTCTACCAGGGGCTCGCCAAGGGCTCGGATCGGATCCAATACCACGAGCTGGGGCGCACGACGTTAGGCGCGCCGTTCATCGCGCTCGTCATCTCCAGTTCGCAGAATCTCAAACGCCTCGACTCGTTGAGGCGGCTCAATGCGAGACTGGCGGATCCGCGCACATTCCGATCACCGGCGGAGTCGCGCAATGCGCTGCGAGACGGCCGAACGATCGTGCTCCTGACGTCGGGAGTGCACTCCACCGAAGTCGGTGGGCACCTGACGCCCGTGTCCATTGCCTATCGACTGGCGACGGATACGAGCGTGGCGATTCGATCGATGCTGGACAACGTCGTACTGCTGCTCGTCCCGTCGCTCAATCCTGATGGCGTGACGATCGTATCCCGCTGGTACAATCGCACGTTGGGTACTGTGGCCGAGGGTACGAATCCCCCCGAGTTGTATCACCGCTACGCAGGGCACGACAACAATCGGGACTGGTACGCATTCACGCAGGTCGAAACTCAGCTCACGGTCGACTCGCTATACGACGTTTGGCACCCGCAGATCGTCCTGGACCTGCATCAGCAGGCGGCGGACGGCTCGCGGCTGTTCCTGCCGCCGTACCTCGATCCCATCGATCCGAATGTCGACCCGCTGCTCGTGGACGGCGCTAATGCGCTCGGCACCGCGATGGCATGGGAGCTCGCGGGCCAGGGGAAGACCGGCATCTCCATCAACTCGAGCTACGACGCCTGGACGCCCGCACGGGCGTACGAGCACTACCACGGTGCGGTGCGGATTCTCGCCGAGGCGGCGAACGCGAATCTCGCGACGCCGGTCGACATTCCGTTTGCGGAGCTCGAGGCCCGGGCACGGGGGTACGACGCCCGTACGCGGTCGTGGAATTTCACGGCCCCCTGGCCGGGCGGCCGTTGGACAATTCGCGACATCGTCGGCTATCAGACCTCTGCGGCATACGCGCTGCTTGACAACGCGGCTCGATTCCGCGACCAGTGGCTCGCGAATTTCCTCGTTATCGGGACACGGGCCGCCCATGGATGGAAGGGATGGCCGTATGCCTACGTCATCCCGCGGCAGCGCCAGGAGAGCCTTGGGGTCGCCACCCTGCTCGCGATCCTGCAACGCGGGCAGGTCGAAGTGCGAACGGCGCAAGAGCCGTTCACTCTGGGAAGCCAGCACATCGCCGCCGGCGCGTATGTCGTCGTATTGCGACAACCCTATGCCGCGTTCGCCAAGACGCTGCTCGAAACGCAGCACTATCCCGACCTGCGCCTCTATCCCGGCGGCCCGCCGGAACCGCCTTACGACGTAACGGCGCACACCCTGCCCTTGTTGTTCGGGATTAGCGCGATCTCCGTGGCCGAGTCGTTGCGCGTGCCGCTCTCTCCCCCAGTCGCACCGGAACGCCCGCGCGCTCCCCCGCCAGTGTTTGGGTCGGACGCTCCGGTCCCTCGAATCGCCGTGTACCGCTCCTACGCCGTGTCGATGGACGAAGGATGGACCCGCTGGGTTTTCGATCAGTGGAAGATTCCATACGCCTCGCTCATCGATTCGACGATCCGCGCGGGAAACCTGCGCGACAACTTCGACGTGATCGTCATTCCGGACGAGTCGCCCGTCGAGCTCATGGACGGGTTGCCGGCGCGGGTGTATCCGCCGCCGTTCGGCGGCGGGATCGGCCAGGAAGGCGTGAAAGAGCTGCGAAAGTTTGTGGAGGATGGCGGGACACTGGTTGGCCTGAACGATGCCAGCCGGTTTCTGGTCTCCCAGCTCCTGCTGCCGGTGCGGAACGTTCTGGAAGGCGTGGCCGACGACGAATTTTATGCTCCGGGCTCGATCTTCCGGCTGGTCCTGGATACGACCCAGGCGATCGCGCGCGGGATGCCGGAACAAAGCATCGCCTGGTTCGAGAACGGCCCGGCGTTCGACGTGCTCGATTCCAGTGCAACTACGATCATCGGGCGCTTCCCTACGGAGGCGGACAAGGTGCTCCGCTCAGGATGGGTCCTGCATCCGGACCGGATCGCCGGTCGCGGGGCCCTGGTCGAGGCGCGGCTCGGTAAAGGACGCGTCGTGCTGTTTGCCTTTCGCCCGCAATACCGCGGCCAGAGCCTCGCCACCTATCCCCTGCTTTTCAATAGCTTGCGGCCGCACTGAGCGCCTGTGACGGGCGTCTCTTGTCTGGCTTCACAATTGTGGTATCGTAGGTCCCCTTATGCGGTTGTCCCGGCAGGCAAGCGTCCTCTTGCTCTGGGCCGCACTCCTCACGAGTCGCGGCCTTTTTGCGCAATCCGTTTCGGATAGCGCGCCGTACGTCGTATTGGCTGATCAGGCCCGGGTGGCACTGCGCCCCGTGGACATTCGCTACGCGCAGCCCGCCCTCCCCCAGCTCTTACCATCCCGCCATGCGGTCAAGGCGCTCTACGTCAATGCGTGGGCATTCGGCTCGGGTCGTCTCTGGGAATTGATCCGTCTGGCCCAGGAGACCGAGATCAACTCGTTCGTTGTCGACGTGAAGGACGACACGGGTTGTCTTCTGTACCAGTCCGACGTGCCGACCGCGCAGCTGATCGGAGCCAATCAGTGCACGCGCGCCCGAGACGCCAAAGCCCGGGTCGACTCGCTCCTCGTGCACGGGATTTACCCGATCGCGCGGATCGTAGTGGCGAAAGATCCTCGCCTGGCGGAGCACAAGCGTGAGTGGTCAGTGCATCTCGCCGACGGTGAGTTGTGGCGTGACCGGATCGGGATGGCTTGGGTCGACGCCTACAACGATTCGGTGTGGATCTATGCGTCCCAGCTTGCGGCAGAGGCGGTGCGAAAGATGGGATTCGCGGAGGTGCAGTTCGATTATGTGCGGTTCCCGGACGAGCCCCGTGAGCGGCTGGCAACCGCCGTATTCTCCGCGCGCCGGCCGGGAGACAACGAGCGGCTCGGCGTGCGACGCAACATCCAGCTGCTCAAGTCTCGGCTCGCCCCACTCGGAGTGCCGGTGACCTTCGATATCTTCGGCCTCACCGCGTCAGCGACCGACGACATGGGAATCGGACAAGTCTGGGAGGACTTCAGCTCGGTCGCGGACGTTGTCCTTCCGATGGTCTACCCCAGTCATTATCGGGCCGGCGCGTACGGATTTGCGTGGCCCAATGGGCAGCCCTACAACGTCGTCCATCGGGCGCTGGTGGAAGCGCTGGGCCGCTCACAATCCGCCGACGCCGCCGAGATTCGCCCCTACCTCCAGGCGTTCACGCTCGGGCGCCGGCTGCCGCGTTACACGCCTCTGGAAATCCGTGAGCAGATCCGCGCGGCGGAGGACCTGGGGATCAACTCATGGGTGTTGTGGAATCCGCGGAGTGTATACCAGCGCGAGGCGTTGCGGCCGCTGCCAGGCGGCCAATAGCACTCACACCCCGGCGAAGACGAGGCCGGGCTCCCACGCCGTGACGTAGCCGGCAATTGCCGAAGCCGCGACCGAATAGGGATTGGCGAGATACAGCTGTCCCGGACCGGAACGCCCGGGGAAGTTGCGGTTAATCGCGCTGATCGTCACCTCGTCACGCGTGCGCGATACACCCGGACCGGCGTTGATACAGGCGCCGCACGACGGCTCGAGAAATGTCGCGCCGACGTCCCGAAACAGGTCCAGGTACCCCTTCGCGGCGCAGTAGTCTTTCACGTCCTGGGAGCCCGACTGGATAAAGAAGCGGACCCAGGGAGCGACGCGGGCGCCCTGGTCGCGCGCATCGCGCAGCACGCGGGCGTACATGTCCATGTCGGCCTTCTTCCCCGCGGTGCAGGAGCCCGCGTAGGCGATGTCGACGCGGACGCGAGCGGGCAAGTCCGCAATCGCCACGCCGTTTCCCGGATCGCCTGGTAGGGCAAGCATCGGGTGCACGGCGCCTACGTCGATTTCGATGATCTCGCAGTACCGGGCCTCGGGATCGCTCGCCAGATCGGCGCAGAGCCGCCGCGCCTTCTCCTCGCTCATTCCTCGTTGTTGAACCAAATACTCGGCCGTGCGATCGTCGGGTGTGACGTACCCCGTGAATCCCCCGACCTCCGCCGTCATGTTGGTCATCGTGGCGCGCTCGTCGACCGATAGCTCGCTGACCGCGTTCCCGCAGTACTCGACCAACTTTCCGATGGCCCGGCCGCTTCGGACGTAGGGATGGCGCAGGATTTCGAGCATGTAGTCCTTCGCCGTGACGTTCTCCGGTTTCGTTCCCCGCAGCACGATCTTGACCGTTTCGGGAACGGTGATGCGTACGTCCTTCGTGATCCAGGAGTTGAAAATCGCCGTCGTGCCGACACCGAACGCGATGCATCCGACCGCGCCCGCGTGTGGCGTGTGCGAGTCGCTGCCGATGATGATTTGCCCCGGCTCGGCATGTGACTCGAGAATCTTGGAGTGGCAGATCGCCTCCGAGCCGTGCTTCCCGAGCCGCAGCTCGCCGTACAGCCTGATGCCCTGGCGTTCGGCGAAAGCACGTTGCTTGCGTTCCAGATCCTGCGCCACATCGAGCAGCCCTTCCTTGATCCGCTCGGGCGTCATGGCCTCGGCGAGGAACGTGAGATGATCGCGGAAGAGCAGCACCGAGTCGGGATCGTTCACCTTCGCATCGGATCCAACCAGACGCTCGAAGAAAATGGCCGCCATCGGCGTCACGTATTCATGACTGAAGCGCGTATCGGTAACGACGAAGCCTTCGTCACCCGGTTTCACGGCGGGGACGCCGATCTTTCCCGCTGCGGCGTCAACCACCCAGTGACGCGCGATGATTTTCTCGCCGAGCGTCATCGGCCGTGTGGCGGTGTCGGGCGGCGCGACGGCAACCCGTCCCTGGAGGCGCGCCACGTTGTAGTTGAACAACCCACCGTACTCGATGATGCCGCGGGTGATCTCCCCTTCGCCGGCGGCGAAGATTGCGAGCGGAACCTCCTCGCCCCGCCTGACGCGCTCGAGGATCGAGAAATCGGTGGTCGTCAGGACCCCGAGGTTTTGACAGTTCTCGCGGTAGATGCGTTCGATGCTCTGCGCCACGACGAGCTTGATCCCGGCGCACAGCTCGGCATAGGGCGACTGTTCCCGAGACGATCCCTTCCCTCGTCTTTTCCCGCTGACGGAGACCGCGAATCCGCCCCGTTTCACCGCCCCGCGCCCGATCGGAAACTCGGAGCCGCACTTGAGACCCAGGTAGGGGAATTCCCCCAGTGTTTCGTCGTAGTAGTAGCAGATGTACGCGGGTGTGATCTCGTCGGTGGAGATGTCGTCCCGCAACGCGACCGCGGGCTCCCAGCGCAGGTCCTTGCCATCCAATTGATTCCGGACGAGGACCGGATCTGCCGTGAGGAAAAGAATCCGCCCATCGAAGCGCACGCGGTCGGGCAACCGGTGGACCACCCGCGAGAGTAATGCGTCGCGCATGGCGTGAAGATCACCCCTTGCTGTGAGTCGATCAAGCGGATTCGTTACGGCATGCCGCGACTGGTGCGAAGCGCCGTAATCGGGCTCGGAATCGCGGGAGCACTTTCCTGCACGCCGCGGGCCAACGTGGGGGCGCAGAGCCCCTCCCCGCCCCTCCCGGCCGTGAGCGGCGCCGCAATGGATGCGCATTTGAAATATCTCGCCGACGATCTCCTGGAGGGGCGCGCTCCCGCCACCCGCGGAGGGGAGCTCGCCGCCCGCTATATCGCCGCCCAATTCGAGGCGCTCGGCCTCGCGCCCGGTGCGGCGGACGGCTCCTACTACCAACCGGTAACGCTCGTTGGATTGATGCCCCGCCCCGCGATGCGGTGGGGAGGTGCCGGCACACCAGGGTCCCTGCGCTATCTCGACGATTTTGTCGCATGGTCCGAGCGGCCCAGCGCAGCCGTGTCCGCCAAGGGCGAGGTCGTGTTCGTCGGGTATGGCATTCGGGCTCCCGAGTGGAAGTGGGACGATTACAAGGACGTAGATCTCCGCGGCAAGCTGTTGCTCATGCTGGTCAACGACCCAGGCATGCAGGATTCGACGATCTTTCAAGGTCGCACGCTCACGTATTACGGCCGGTGGACCTACAAGCTCGAGGAGGCCGGCCGCCGCGGCGCAATGGGGGCCATTCTCATCCACACTACCGAGAGCGCCACCTATCCGTGGGATGTCGTGCGCGGGTCCTGGTCGGTTGAGCAATTCATGCTCGATGGCGCACGCGGCACCGGACTCGAATGTGCCGGCTGGGTTACGGAGCAGGCGGCACGTGCCGTGCTGCGGGACGCCAGGCTCGACTTCGATTCCCTGGTCCGCAGCGCGGCACGACGGAGCTTCCGTCCCGTCCGCACCGGCATCCAGGCTGAGATTTCGATCGCGAGCAAGCTGCGGCGGGTGCCCTCTTCCAACGTGGTGGCGCGCGTATCCGGAGAGAATCCCGTCCTGCGATCACAGGTCGTTCTCGTGACGGCACACTACGATCACAAGGGAATCGGTCCGCCGGTGAACGGCGATTCGATCTACAATGGCGCCGAGGATAACGCGTCTGGGGTTGCCGCGATGCTCGGGTTGGCGCAGGCGCTGATGCATGATCCTGCCCCCCGAAAACGGAGCGTTCTGTTCATTGCGACGACGGCGGAAGAGTCGGGCCTACTCGGCAGCCAGGCCTATGTCGAGAAACCGCTCGCGCCTCTCTCTGGCACCGCGGCGGTTGTGAATGTGGACGTTGCGAACGTGCGGGGTGCGACGCGGGACATTGCCGTGCTGGGTGGTGACCGCTCTACGCTCGGCACGCTTTTCAAGGACGCTGCGGCGCGGGAATCCCTCACGGCCACGGGCGATCCTGATCCAACCCGCGGGTCGTTCTTCCGTTCAGACCATTTTCCGTTCGCGCGCGCCGGCGTGCCGGCGATTTCCGTGGAATCGGGTGTCGAGTTCGTCGGACGGCCCGTGGGCTGGGGCGAGCAACAGAGCCGCATGTACAATGAACAGCGGTATCACGAGCCTACTGACGAGTACCGCTCCGATTTCAGGTACGAGGGGATGGTTCAAGAGGTGCGGGTCGTGCTGCAGCTGATCCGGGCACTAGCGAGCGACTCGAGCCTGCCGAAGTGGCTTCCGGGTTCCGAATTTCAACGCACTCCATAGCTGATCGCAAGCTCTTTCGATTCAGCATGTTGCGCAGCAGGGCGCCGACGGTGTTTGCCATATCTCTGCCATACCGGTAACTTTGCGCCCGTTTTTTACCTCGGAGCGAGCGCCTGGAACTCCCCACATCCCATCGGCTCCCGCTTTCCTGGCTACTGGAAGCCGCGAGCGTCCCGATTCAATATCGGGCCTACTCCGAGATTCTCTCGCCCACCGACCGGGACGCTGCGCAGCTCGACGAGCTGCGAACCGCGGATCTTGCGTATAAGCCGGCGCAGGCGATTGCGCGGCGCCAGGCCGAAAGCGGCCTCTGGAGCGGCAGCTTGCTTGGACTTGGGCTGACGAAGGGTCCAGGCGCGGGCGAGCCGGGAACCATCCTCCAGTACCGGCACCTGCTCGAAATGGGCTGGACGCCAGATCAGCGTCCGTTTCGGATCGCGGATCGCGTTTTGTTCCGGCTGTTGTCGCGCGACGAGGATCCGAATCTGCTCGGGGAATTTCAGCGCCCCGCGAAGAACGATCCCGGTCTCGCGATGTGGGCGCGTTCGATGGCTCGGCAGGGCGCGAGCGCCGCGCTCGCGCGCACCGGGGTTTACGAGGAGGATCCGCGGCTTCGCGGCGCGGCACACCGGATCGCCAACGATATCTCGCAATACCTGCGGAGCGAGCTGGCCACGAAGCCGTTCCGCAAGGCGCAGGGCAGTACGGTGCTCGAGCCACTCGCGTCTCCCCCCACGTTTTTTGCCATCGAGATGCTGGCGTTCCTCCCGGCGCTGCAGCGGGAGCGCGCGGGCTTCATCGAACGGTTGGGGCAGTACTTCGCGGTCCCAAGCCCGCGCCGCCGTTATTCCATCCTCGCGGGCAGCAAACTCCTCGACCCCGTCTACGAAATCCTGGGAGACCCGCTGCATGCGGATGCCCAGGGACGAGTGACGGATGTGCCGTTTGCGCTTTACTGGCTCGAGCTGCTCGCCCGTCTGGGGTTGGTACGGCAGGTGCCGACCGCGAGCAAGGTACTGGCGCGTCTATTCAACGAGTGTAACGAGCAGGGGGTATGGTCTCCGCGGAACTTACGTTCCATCCCAAAGTCTGCTAACCCCATGACGGCCCATTACTTCCCGCTCGAGGGGGCAGGCAAGAGCCCAGCGCAGCGGCAGACCGATGTTACGTTCCGCCTCGCCCTCATCGCCAGGATCATGAATCTGCCGATGGAAGTAGGATAGGCTGGCGTCGTAGTTGTTGTATATACTACTACGTGGATGATTCCCTCGACCTTACCCCGTTTGGCTTCACGCCCACCGAATCCCGTGTGTATGGCGTCCTGCTCGAAACCGGGCCCGTGTCGGGCTATGAGGTAGCGCGTACCGCACGGCTGGCACGCGCGAACGCGTACGGGGCGTTGGATGGACTCGTGAGCCGCGGCGCGGCGGTGAAGCTCCCCGGGAAGCCCGCCCGATATCGTCCGATCGACCCCGACGCGCTGCTCACCCAGGTCGCCAGCGCACAGGGGCGGGCGCTCGAGAAGCTCGGCGACGCACTGTTGCGGCGTGGGCACGGGAAGGAGCCCGAAACCCGATCGCTCGAAGGCATGCGAGCTACCGCCAATGTGATCCTGCAAGCGGTGGCACGAGCGGGACATACCGTGCGCGGCGTGATCGCTCCAGAGCTGCTGCGAGCAACGCTCCCGGCATGGCGACGGGCGGTGGAAAAGGCATCCGTGAGCCTTGCCACCTTCGAGGGCGGCAGCGCGGACGACCTGGCATCCTTCGCAACCGCGCGCGCACCCAAGGATTTCCCAACCCTGCTCATCATCGATGATCGCCAGGTGATCACCGTCATCCAGTCCGCCACGGGAGAGAGTGGTATGTGGAGCACCCATCCCGCGGTTCTGGCAATGGCCCACCGCGCGCTCGACGCGCTCGGGTAAATGCGACCCGCGACATTCGGTGTTCTTGCAGTGCTCGTCGCAGGCGCGTGCCGCGCGGGGCCGATCACTCCATCGGCACGCTATCCCGCAGGGACGTCATTCCGGGCCCGTTATCTGACGGTCGATCATCTCACGCTGCGGTATGTCGATGCGGGGAGTGGTACGCCGGTGATCCTGTTGCATGGCCTCGCGTCTTCGCTGTACTCCTGGCGATACGTGCTCGCGCCGATCGCCGCGGCTGGATTTCGTGTCATCGCGTTCGACAACAAGGGATTTGGGTTCTCCGACAAACCCCCCGCAGGCTATAGCAACACGGACTACGTTCGCGTGCTGATCCAGCTGATGGATTCCCTGAAGATCAGTGACGCCGTCCTGGTGGGCAGCTCGATGGGCGGAGCCATCGCCGCGGATGCCGCCCTCGCCTATCCGCACCGGGTCCGGGGGCTCGTGCTGATCGATGCCGCGGGGCTTGCCGTCCGTGGCCCGTGGCTGCTGCGGCTGCTTCACTCCAGCCTGACGCCTGCGCTGATCGCGCTTCGCGGCCGCTGGATCACTTCCGTAATTCTCAAGTCGACCTATGCAGATCCACACAAGGTGACCGGAACCGATATCGATCAGTACTATGCCCCCCTTGCGAGTCGGGAATTCGGGACAGCGCTGCGCGAGGTGCTACGAGAGTTTCGTTTCGATGATCTGCAAGGGCGGCTGGGCGGGATTGAGATACCAAGCCTGGTCATCTGGGGCGACGAAGATCCCTGGATTCCCAGGGCCGTCGGTGTGGAGTTCGCCCGAGCACTCACGAGAGTCGCCTTTGCTCCCGTGGCGCAGGCTGGACACCTTCCTCAGGAGGAGCAGCCTGCAACGGTCACCCACCTGCTCCTCGAGTTCCTGCAGCACGGCGTTCCTCCGCCGCCGCCAGACCTTGCGCTGGCCGTATTACGCCAGCATAGTTTCCTCAACCATCTGGTTGAGGATTCTGCTGGTGCGACCGAAACTAAGCAATGACAGAGCGTTACGTATCTTGAGCGCGGCCAGAGAGGAATTTGGAGCTCACGGCATGTCTGGTGCTCGGATCGACCGAATCGCGCTCCGGGCCGGCGTCAATAAGCAGCTGCTCTTCTACTACTTCCATTCCAAACGCGGACTGTATCAGGCCACGGTCACGGCGGGTATTGACGACCTCGAGCGGGCGCTCGCTCTCCTGGCGCGACCAACCCAGGGAGGGCGCGCTGTGCTGCCGCGATTGGCGCAGCTGCTGGAAGGGTTGTACGGGTTCTTCGAAGCCCACCGCGCCATCGTCGAGCTACTCACCCAAGCCAGCACGCCAGCAGTCCGGGCGTTTGGACCGGCAATCGATCGACTGGTAATTCTCCTGGCCGAAGGTCAAGGCGTGGGAGAGGTTCGCGACGATATCGACCCTCATCTGGCGGCAGCACAGGCCTTGGTGTTGATGCTCGCGTATGTTCGGTTGGAGCCGGTAATCGCCGTGAGCGCGGCTCCACTAGGCGTCGACGGATACTCCCTCGCGCGGCGCTGGAACCATGCGGCAATCAGGTTGGTCGTCGAGGGCGTGGCGGCGCGATAAGCCGAGCTTCAGAAAACGATCTCGGCACCAAGGCGGATTCTCCGACCGGGGCCGTAGAACAGCGCGGGGGCGTTCACGAGATTGTACCACGCGCCGAACGCTGCCCGGTACTCGCTCGGCGTGAAGATGCCGTCGCCGTTCCCAAAACGCTGTTCGGCTCGTTCGATCAGTACACAGTCGACAGGACCGCTCGAAAATCCTCCGCTGTTGCGCCCTTGCCAGTTCGCGCAGCCACCGAGCATCCGGAAATCCACACTCGAATCCGGCCGGAAAATCCCGGCATTCTGCGCCTCACCGGCGAGGAGACCGACCTGCTCTCCGATGAATCGCTGTTCGTAGGCGGGATAGGTCACATTCCCGGTTTCGACAAACACGTTTTTGGTATTGGTGAAGTTGAAGAGGTTCGTGGATTCAGCGAACAGGAATCCCCCAACGTTGCCGAACGAGAAGGCGTGACGAAGGCGCAGGTCGAGGCTTTTGGTCCACGGGAGCGACGCCGGGGTCGCGCTGGACAGCACACAGAATTGACAGGGATTCGTTAGTGTGAATCCCGCTCCCACCGGCGACACAGGATCATAGAGCGCGCCGCTCGTGGCGGCGAACGTCAGAAATGCCGAGGTGTTCGCGATCAGATGGGCCGACGCCGGGGCGTTCAGAATCACGGTGAGTGCGGCGGCATGATGGGGTAGATACGACTCCTGATGCGGGTGCTGGTACGTATATGCCAGCCTGACGCGTGATTGAGACGTCAAGCGGGTTTCGAGGTGTGCATCAAACCCGAGGATCTCGCCGGCGTCGTGTTCACTGTACACGACGAAGTTCGTAACGTCATAGAGATTGGGACCGATGGGCACCCCTGGATCAGGGTACTCCACAACCCGCGCGGTGATCTGGGACGGCTGTTGCTTGTCGAATACCGCCGCGTCAATGAGTGTCGCGCCTATCTCATGGGCGCCTCCGATCTCGAGAATCGACGTCTTTTCGAAATCCAGGTCGCGGCCAAAGACCGTTTGGCGGTTCGTCATCGACAGGTCCGTATTCACGTTCGCGAACAGCACGTCAAAGTCCGGTACCTGGACTTGCTGGGCGTATCCGGCGCGGAGCCATGTCTGTCGCCCGGCGGTCCACGTTACTCCGACCCTGGGACTCCAAGCGTGATGAGTGGTGGCAGCCACAAAGCGAGCTTCGGGATCATGAGGATCGAACGGTTGCGTGAGATCCGTGCCCACCACACACGTGGTCGGATTCGAGCTGCAGATGCTGTCTGACGGGAGCCTGGGCATGGTCGAGATCCGGCCCGGCACGGCGGGATAGCGAGCCTTGCTGTTGAACCAGTCGTACCGTATTCCCGCATGCAGTGTCACTTCCCCGGCGGTGAGGCGGTCCTGGAAAAACGCGCCGCCCACGACCGGCTTCTCCTGGTAGGAGTTCAGACTAAACCCTGAATTCATGCCGGATGGATTGTCGTAGCGCGCCGTGTCGAAGAAGCGCGCCTCGAGTCCCGCGCTTGCGACATTCTGCCGGGATGCCCAATCGATCGCGGCGCGACCCTGCCAGCGCGACTCACGTGAGAGATCCAGCGCTTCGTCTTGTCCGGACGTCCAGAGCGGGAAACGATTGCTTTCCTCGACCGCGTACGGGTTCATGCGATACGGCTGCACGGACATGAGCGAATTGTCATTCGGCGCGGCGACATTGTCCTCGCAATATCCCTCCCCGGCCTGCAGGCAACGCAGCTGTGCGGGATCGAGGTAGTGAACGTTGCTATAGCTCGAGTCGGCGATTTGGACATGATGAGTGGTGTTGAAGTCGACCACATGGGACAACCGACCGATCGCAAATCCACCGAATGGGGACCTGCTGTCCTGCTCCGATTGCGCCGTGAGCGGACCGGACGCCGTCTCATCCCGCTGGTACGAGAAATTCGAGCTGATCGAGACGCTTCGGTCTCGACCCTGTACGAGCGCGTGGGTCCAGTTCAGGATTGCCGCGACGCTTTGCATCGTGGTGGCCGTGTAATTCGTTGGGTTATACAGGTTCGAGCCGGGAAAATCCCGGCCCTGAAATTGGCTCAAGAGCCCCGTCACGCTCACACTCGAGCCGTTCCCGTATCCGGCACCGAGCCGGTTCTGCCACGCGTAGTAGCTCTGGACCGTGTTCGGGACGCGGATGCCCTGACAACTTACCCCCGCATTCGCTGCCGCATCGCAGCTCCCCATGGATCGCGCGAACTTCGGGACTGCGATGACCATCGTGTCGGTCAGCGGGTCCCCCACTGTCCTCGGCTGGTGCACCATCGTATCGCTCCCCGCCGTGGTGTACACAGGCGCCTGGGCATCACGATCCTTTTCCGTCTCAAGCGACGGCTGGCCGCTCAGCACCAGTGAACTGGTCAGGCCGAGGCTGCCGAACATCGGCCCTCCCACGCTGGCTGCGATGCGGTTGAGCCCGACGTTGTCCCACAGCGAGCCTACGGCATCGCTACGATACTCGAGCGCTCCATGCCACTGCGCCGCAGCCGTGCGCGTGAGGTACGAAATCGCTCCGCCCGTGGCCCCCGCGGAGCGCGCGTCGAGTGGTCCCGCCTGCAGCAGCGCTCGTCGGATGGCATTCGTGCCCACGATCAGATCCTGCCCGCCGTGCTGGCCGTTCCTGGTCGGAGCGCCATCCACGTAGTACTCGACCGCACCGGGTGCGCTGCCCCGGAGCGACACGCCCTCCGCCGCTCCGGTCTCGATTACACCGGGCTCCAGGTTGAATGCCTGCCGCGCGGTGGTTATGGGCAGATCATGAAAAACAGAGGAATCGATGACGATGCCACCGCTGTCGCGCGGTGGCGTCACACTGTCCGATTGAGCCGAAAGCGGAGCCGAGAGAAGGGCCAGCGCCAAGACCAACCAGGTCCGAGAGGGAACCATGAAGCCGAAGACAGTACCGCCCCGCGCGGCAGCTTGCTACCGGCGGGGCGGCATGTCCAGCCCTGAAACCTAGTTCTGCTTCACGACCAAGCCCGGCTCGATTCCCGCCTTCACCTGCTCGAACAGGAGCTGTCCGGCCTCGAACCGCGCGCCGCGCAGGGCGAGCGACAGCACCTCGCCGAGCTCTTCGGCCAAATGCACCTTCACGGTCGCACGCACGTCCTCGGGGAGATCTTCCAAGTCTGCCTCGTTCTCCCGTGGCAGGATGATCTCGTGAATCCCCGCGCGCACGGCTCCCAGCACCTTCTCCTTGACTCCACCGATCGGGAGCACCCGACCGCGCAGCGTCACTTCACCGGTCATCGCGATATCGTGCCGCGCGGGCCGCTGCGACAACGCGGATACGAGCGCGGTCGCCATCGTCACGCCGGCCGACGGGCCGTCCTTGGGAATCGCGCCCGCGGGCACGTGGACATGCACGTCGGTCCCCTTGAACGCGTCCGCGGGAATGCCGAGCTGCTCGGCATGCGACTTGGCGTACGTCAACGCCGCCCGCGCGGATTCCTTCATCACGTCCCCGAGCTGACCCGTGAGCAGCAGTTCACCTTTGCCACGCGTCACGCTGGCCTCGACGAACATGATGTCGCCGCCGACCGGCGTGTAGTACATGCCGGTTGCGACGCCGGTCTGGTCCTCGCGCGCTTTCCGCTCGGGGTGAACCTTGGGCCGGCCCACGAGGCTGTGGATGTCCTTGGCGTCGACGACTACCCGCTCGGTTGCCCCGCCTGCAATCTGGCGTGCCACCTTGCGGCAGAGCTTCCCGATTTCCCGCTCGAGCTGACGAACGCCGGCCTCACGCGTGTAGCTCGCCGTGAGCTCGTTGATCGCCTCCTCGGTAATCGCGAGCTGCTCGGCGGTCAGCCCATTCTCACGGAGCTGCCGCGGCACAAGATAGCGTTTGGCGATCTCGAGCTTCTCCTGACCCGTATATCCCGCAAAGTTCACCGTCTCGAGACGGTCGAGCAGCGGCCCGGGAATCGACTGCAGGAAGTTCGCCGTTGCGACGAACAGCACCTCCGACAGGTCGAACGGCACTCCGAGATAATGATCGGTGAACGAGTCGTTCTGAGCCGGGTCGAGCACCTCGAGCAGGGCAGCCGCGGGATCACCCTGGAAGGAAATCCCCAGCTTGTCGACCTCGTCGAGCAGGAAGACGGGATTCTTCACGCCCGCCTGCTTCATGCCCTGAATGATCCGGCCGGGCATGGCGCCGACATACGTGCGCCGGTGGCCACGGATATCGGCTTCGTCGCGCGCACCGCCCAGCGAGATTCGGACGTACGGCCGCCCCATCGCGCGAGCGATGGATTTCGCAATCGAAGTCTTGCCGACACCCGGGGGGCCGACGAACAACAGGATGTGCCCCTTCGATTCGTGGTCGTCGTCATTCCCCGGCACGGCCGACGGCGTGCCCTGCTGCCGGAGCTGCCGGACCGCGAGGAACTCGAGCACCTGGTCTTTCACGTCCTTCAGACCGAAGTGATCCTCTTCGAGAATTTCCGCCGCCCGCTTCAAGTCCAGCGACTCCTCGGCGCGCGTGTTCCAGGGGAGCTCGGCCATGGTCTCGAGATACGTCCGGATGACTTGCGCCTCCATGGAATCGCGATTGGCCCGCTCCAAGCGGGACAACTCCCGTTCCACCTCTTTTCTGGCCGCCTCGGGAAGATCGAGTTTCTCGAATCGCGCACGCAGCTCCTCCGCCTCGCTCGCTTCGTCCTCCTCCCCGAGCTCTTTGTGAATCGCCTTGAGCTGCTCGCGCAAGAGCATCTCACGCTGACGCTCACCCAGCTCCTCCTGCACCTGGGACTTGATCTGCTCCTGAGCGTCGAGCACCGCGATCTGGCGCTGGACGTGAACGAGCACCCGGCGCAACCGATCTTCCACCGAGAGCGTCTCGAGCAACGCCTGGCGCTCCGCCGGTTTGGCCTCGATGTGCCCCGCGACAAGATCCGCGAACCGGCCGGGGTCGGTCACGCCTTCGAGGATTTCTTTGACGACTTCCTCAGGCAAACCCGACTTCTCCCCCACCTCAGCGGCCCGCTGCCGCGTCTCGCGGTACAGCGCGACAAACGCGGGGTCGTCCCCGTTGAGCGGCGGCATCTCGGCCACTTCGCGCACATCGGCTTCGATGAAGCCATTCGTCTCGCGATACTGCACCGCCGAGGCGCGCACGTCGCCGTGCAGGGACATCTGAATACCGTTCAGCCCCCGCTGCACCTGTCCGATTCGCGCCACGGTTCCGAAGGTGTAGAGTCCGGCGGGCGAGACATGATCGGTGTTTTCGCGTTGCATGACCGCGAATACCCGGCGCGACGGTGTCTTGAGCGCCGCCTCGACCGCTTTGAGGGTACCGGGGCGTCCCGCGCCGATCGGTGCCGTAACGCCCGGAAAGAGCACCATATCCCTGAGTGGCAAGACAGGAAGCGTTAGTTTTTCGTTCATTCTGCTATCACTCACTCTCATTCTGGAAATCGGTGGAACCGCTTTCACCCACCGCCCGGATGAGCATCCGGTATGCCATTAGAAAAGCGCAGCAATGACGGGTTATGTTCCCTTTGCACCGCCAAATCGGCAACGTCCTGCCGCGGAGGCCGTTTGCATGGCAACCCATAGGCGCGCGCCCTCGATCAGAGGGCACGCATGAACGAAGCGGATCAGGCGCTTTCCGAGCGTCTCACCCGAGCGCTCGGTTCCGCATACACCGTCGACCACGAAATCGGGCGCGGTGGCATGGGCGTCGTCTATAGCGCGCGCGACGAGCTGCTCAAGCGGACCGTCGCCATCAAGGTACTACCACCGGAGCTCGGATTTCGGGAAGAGATCCGCACGCGGTTTCTCCGCGAGGCGCAGACCGCGGCCCGGCTTTCCCACCCGCACATCGTTCCCATTTTCTCGGTTGGCCAATCGCCGGACGGACTCGTCTACTTCGTGATGGCCTACATCGATGGCGAGCCGCTGTCCGCGAAGTTGCGCCGGCGCGGGCGGCTGCCGCCCGAAGAAGTTCGTCGCGTCATGGGCGAGACAGCGGACGCGCTCGCGGCGGCCCACAGCGTCGGCATTATCCATCGCGATGTGAAACCCGACAACATCTTGCTCGAGGGGAGCCGCGGCCGGGTCGTGGTCACGGACTTCGGAATCGCGAAGGCGCTCTCTTCGACCACCGGCGGCGCGACGCTCACGGGGACCGGCGTGGCCATCGGCACGCCGCATTACATGAGCCCCGAGCAGGCAGCGGGCGACCGCGAGATCGACGGTCGCTCCGACGTCTACAGTCTCGGGATTGTCGCGTACCAGGCGATCGTTGGTGAGCTGCCGTTTCGCGCGCCAACCGTGCCCGGGGTGCTCATGAAGCAGATCATGGAGCCCGCCCCGCTCATCACGACCAAGCGGGTGGACTGCCCCGAGGATCTCGGAGCGGCCATCATGCGCTGTCTCGAGAAAGACCCGGAAGACCGCTGGCCCACCGCCGATGCGCTGCGGCGCGCGCTCGAAGCTCGAAGTGCGAGTCTGCCTCGGGCGCAGTCACGGGCCGCTGCGATCGCCCCTCCCCCGGCACCTCGTCCGGTCGCGGCAGGCGAACGGCGTCCCCGTACCCGGGGGCGGGGGCCGCGGCGCAGGGAGCGGAACCGGGCACGCGACGAAACCGGAGCGAGTCTGCAGGACACGTCCGGCGAACCGCGGGCGGTGCGCGAAACCCGCGCGAGCTTCGTCCGCTGGGCTTCGATCACGGGCGGGCTTCTCGTGTTTGATCTCGTCACCGGCAGCCACATGCACGGCGCGCTCCTGACCGTTTCGGGCGCGCTGGCGGCGTTCTCGCTCGTGCCCCGCTATGTCCGGTTATGGCACGCCGGGTACTCCTGGAGAGACGTTCTGGCGCGTCCTCCGGCAGCCGACGCGATTCAGCCGCGGGGCTCGCCACCCGGAGCACTCCCGCAAGCGACGACAGACGAATTTGGTGTTCACGCGGACATTATCGAGCAGGTGCGCCGCGACCGCACCGCCATCCGTCGTATCGTGGACGCCCTGCCGCCCTCGGAGCGGCGGATGCTTCCCGACATCGATGCGACGATCCAAGCGCTGGCCAAACGGGCGGAAGAGCTCGCGCGTGTGCTGCACACTATGGGGACCGGAGTTGAAGCAGGCGCCGTGGCGCGGCTCGATGAAAAGATCGCCGCGGCCGAGCGCCAGTCATCCGAGCCGGAGGTCGCGCGCCAGCTCGAGCTGCTGCGCCGGCAGCGGCAGGCGCTCGTGGACCTCATCACGCGCCGGCGACAGGTCGAGGAGCAGCTCGAATCGTGCGGCTTGGCGATGCAAAACGTTCGATTCGACCTGCTGCGGTTACGGTCCGCGGGTGTGGATGCGGTGCTGGGAGATCTCACGCATGCGACCGCGCAGGCCCGCGCACTATCGCGCGACGTCGATCACGCGATCGCGGCCGCCGGCGAAATCCGTGAAGCGCTTGAAGGAGGCCGGGAGATGAGCTAAAACGCTCGCAGCTCGCGCAGGGCGCGCACGAGGTCTTCCGTCTGCGGCAGAATGAAATCTTCCAGGTCCGGGGCGTACGCCACGAACGTATCGGTGGACGCCACGCGTTTCACCGGCGCATCGAGCCACGCAAAACATTCCTCACCCAGCCGAGCGGCGATTTCGCCGCCATAGCCCCACGAGAGCGGATCTTCATACGCCACGAGGACGCGACTCGTCTTCCGGATGGACGAGGCAAGCGTTTCCCAGTCGACGGGCGAGAGCGATCGGAGGTCGATCACTTCGACCGAGCATTTGTCCTTCGCCTCGAGCTCTTTTGCCGCAAGCAGCGCCCGCTGGACCACCGCTCCGTAGGTCACGAGCGTGAGATCGGTCCCCGGCCGGACGATCTTCGCCTTGCCGAAGGGAATCATGAAGTTGGGGCCGGGATTCGGAGCCTTGTTGTATGTCTGGCGGTAGAGGTGTTTGTGCTCGAGGAAGAGGACCGGATCATCGCAGCGAATCGCGGTCCGCAGCAGCCCGTTCGCATCCAGCGCCGTCGACGGGCAGACGACCCGCAGCCCCGGAATCGCGGTGAAGAGAACCGCGCCCGTTTGTGAATGATAGACTGAACCCCCGCGGAGATAGCCGCCGTACGTCACGCGGACCACGAGGGGGCAGCTGAATGCGTTGTTGGAGCGCCAACGAAGGGTGGCGAGCTCGTTGCGTAGCTGGTGATAGGCCGGCCAGATGTAGTCGAAGAACTGAATCTCGACAACCGGCTTGTGCCCTCGCGTGGCGAGTCCAATGGCTCGACCCACAATGCTGGCCTCCGCGAGCGGGGTGTTGTACACCCGCTCGCTCCCAAACCGGCGCTGCAGTCCCCAGGTGACCTTGAAGACCCCGCCCTTGCCTTTCACCTGATCGAGGTATTGCTCCCGGCTGACGTCGGCGATGTCCTCGCCGAACACCAGAATCCGCGGGTTCCGGGCCATCTCGTCCCGCAGGCAGGCGTTCAGCAGGTCGACCATTGTCGTGGGATCGCCCGTGAACCGCGGATCTTCTTCGGTGTCGAACTGGTCGGACGTAGGATCGATGTCTCGAGAATACACGTAGAGGAGAGCGCTTTCGGGCGCGGGCTGCGGCGACGCGAGCGCCATCTCGGTCGCGACCTGAATCTCTTCGTCTACGCTCTGCTTGATGGCGTCGAGCTCTTGCTGGTTTGCGATCCCTTCCG
>Ga0335085_10003181_pt1 | contig 28983 bp, 21 predicted proteins | sample Lox_Sample_45_FD_206712 | JGI IMG/M metagenome (GOLD analysis project Ga0335085, IMG submission 206712) | Soil microbial communities from Loxahatchee National Wildlife Refuge, Florida, United States - Lox_Sample_4.5 | ecosystem: Environmental > Terrestrial > Soil > Wetlands | place: USA... | reverse complement strand
CAGATATCCAGCAGTGATCTGAACGGTGAAGTGGAATGGGAACCGCACGGGTATGAAACGGGCAGCCTGTTCCGCGCGCGGTTAGGCAATCTGCAAGCGATGAATGAGGAGCAGCCATTGCAGGCCGTCGAGCCGGATAAACAGGCATTGCCGGAGGAGACCGAGTTGGTCGAAAAGGCGCCGCCATCAAAAATTGTTCCGGGCAATCTGCCCGCGCTGGACATTTCGGTCGAGAACCTGCAACTCAAAGGCAAACAGATCGGTCACTTTGAACTGGTCGGGCATCCGGCTGGCACGGATTGGCAGATGCGCCGTCTGAACGTCACCAATCCGGACGGAAGTCTGGTGGGGGATGGCGTTTGGAGCGATGCGGATGGTCAGCAGAAATCCCAGTTCAATCTGGTTCTGAATATCAGCGACGCCGGAAAGATCCTGGCGCGATCGGGCTATCCCAATACCGTCAAGGGCGGAAGTGGCAGGCTGGAAGCAAATCTGACGTGGGCGGGCTCGCCGGACGAATTCAGTTATATCACCCTGAATGGCACGCTCAAGCTGGATACGGGCAAGGGACAGTTCCTGAAAATGAATCCGGGCGCCGGAAAATTGCTTAGCGTGCTGAGCCTGCAGGATTTGCCCAAACATGTGGCTCTGGGTTTTACCGACGTATTCAGCGAGGGCTTTCAGTTCGACAACATCAACGGCAACGCGACAATCAAAGACGGTGTAATCGAGAGTCAGGATTTTCGAATTTATGGGTCATCCGCCAAGGTGACCATGAAAGGCACCGTCGATCTCAACAATGAAACCCAGAATTTGATCGTGCGGATACTGCCCACGCTGGGAGATACCGTTTCGCTGATCGGCGCGTTTGCCATCAGTCCGGCCGTTGGCATAGGATCGCTCATCGTCAACAAGGTATTGGGCGAACCACTCGATAAGATGGCGTCATTTGAATACAATGTCAGCGGGACATGGAGCGATCCCAACGTGGTCAGGGTCGCCAAGGTCGTGGCGCAGCCAAAGCCGAATAGCCGCGAATAGGAAGGAAACGAATAGGAAGTAACTTATGTCAGTAGGTGAATCCACTCAGAAACGCATTGCCGCGCAAGCCAGCGCATTCAAAGTGGCTGCCATTCAAATGGCTTCCGGCCCGAATGTTGAGGGAAATCTCAGCGAGGCTCGGCGTCTTATTGCCAAAGCAGCCGAACAGGGCGCGCGGCTGGTGGTATTGCCGGAATTTTTCGCGATCATGGGCTTGACCGATCAGGACAAGGTCAAAGTGCGCGAGCGACCCGGGCAAGGACAGATTCAATCCTTCCTCAGCGAAACCGCCCGCAAACACAAAATCTGGCTGGTTGGAGGCTCGATCCCGCTGGAGGCCAGTTCGCCGGACAAGGTCATGAATACCTGCCTGGTGTTCGATGAACGGGGCAAACAGGTGGCGCGCTATGACAAGATCCATCTGTTCAATCTGGAACTGGGCAACGAAAACTTTCACGAAGCAAAAACCATAGAGCCGGGCAATCAAGTGGTGGTGATAGACAGCCCGTTCGGCCGCATCGGATTGGCAGTCTGTTATGACCTGCGTTTCCCCGAGTTGTTTCGCTCGATGAAAGATGTGGACATCATCGTGTTACCGTCCGCATTCACTGAAACCACCGGCAAGATGCACTGGGAAGTGTTGGTGCGCGCGCGCGCCATCGAAAATCTGTCTTATGTGATCGCCTCCGCCCAGGGCGGCTACCATGTCAACGGGCGTGAAACCCATGGCAACAGCATGATCGTTGATCCCTGGGGGCGCGTACTGGATCGTTTGCCGCGCGGTTCGGGTGTGGTGATCGCGGATGTCAATCCGTCCTATCAGTCCAGCCTGCGCACCAGCCTGCCGGCTTTGACTCACCGCATCTTGTTCAGCTGCGGCTGATGAAGGAATATATGGCATGAATATCCTGCAACAAAATCCAATCCTTGATTCCCTGTTCACCAATGCGCAGAAAGCGCTGCTCGATCCTTATTCCATCGGCACCGGACAAATCGAGCAAGTTTTCGCCAGCATGATGGCACACCGGCTCGATTACGCCGATCTGTATTTTCAGTACAGCCGCGCCGAAACCTGGTCGCTGGAAGAGGGTATTGTCAAGTCTGGCAGCTTCAACATCGATCAGGGGGTCGGCGTGCGCGCGGTCAGCGGCGAAAAGACCGCTTTCGCCTATTCTGACGACATCAGCCTGAACGCGCTTGACAGCGCGGCTCAGGCCACGCGTGCAATCGCGCGGCAGGGCGGCACACAGTCGGTGCCGATGCTGCATCACGGCTCGCGGCGCGAAATATTTCTGCCGCTTGATCCGATCGCCAGCCTCAAGGATGCGGAAAAGGTCGCGATGCTGGAACGGCTGGAAAGCTATGCGCGCTCGCTCGATCCCCGCGTCGTGCAGGTGATGGCCGGACTGGCCGGAGAATATGAAGCGGTCATGGTCGCGCGTAGCGACGGCCTGATGAATGCCGACTTGCGTCCGCTGGTACGTCTGTCCGTGCAGGTCATCGTCGAAAGCAACGGCAAACGCGAGCAGGGCTCGGCGGGCGGCGGGGGGCGTTTCGATTACGGCTATTTCGACGATGATATGCTGCGAAAATATGCCGCCCAGGCGGTGCACCAGGCGGTGACCAACCTGGATGCCGCTCCTGCACCGGCAGGCAATATGACCGTGGTGTTGGGCAACGGCTGGCCGGGAATCTTGTTGCATGAGGCGATCGGCCACGGACTGGAAGGCGATTTCAACCGCAAGGGAAGTTCGGCATTTTCCGGCCGGGTCGGCGAGCGCGTCGCCGCAGAAGGCGTGACCGTGGTGGATGACGGTACGCTGGCCAGACGTCGCGGTTCGTTGCAGATCGACGACGAGGGCAATCCCACCCAATGCACCACACTGATCGAGAACGGAATCCTCAAAGGTTATTTGCAGGACTCGCTCAACGCGCGTCTGATGGGTGTTCCGGTGACAGGCAATGCACGCCGCGAATCCTATGCGCATCTGCCGATGCCGCGCATGACCAATACCTACATGCTCAACGGCAGCAAGGATCCGAAGGAAATCATCGCATCGGTGAAGCGCGGCCTGTATGCGGTGAACTTCGGTGGCGGACAGGTGGATATCACCAGCGGCAAATTCGTATTCTCGACTGCTGAAGCCTATATGATCGAGGACGGCAAAGTCACCCATCCGGTGAAAGGCGCGACATTGATCGGCAATGGCCCGGACGTGTTGACGCGCATTTCGATGATCGGCAACGACATGGCACTCGATTCCGGAGTAGGCACTTGCGGCAAGGAAGGCCAGAGCGTGCCGGTCGGGGTGGGGCAGCCCACGGTGCGTATTGACGGGCTCACGGTGGGCGGGACGGCTTGATGGGAACCTCTCAAAATCCAGATTTCATCCCAACTGCTGTGTTGTGAAAAAAATTTCTTGCTTACATATTAGCCATATGCGGCGCAGCGAAATTTTTCCCGCGCCTTGCATTTGGGCGAACTCTGAATTTTTAGACGCTCCCATAGCGTTGCCGAGAATGCCATTGACCTTGCCATAACAGCAGAGTAATGTCCCCCAAGAGAAATAAATAAGGTTGGCTGGTACACTCAATCCAGAAGAGAAATGAGAACATTGAAACAACAGCGTGGTGCCTTCGATATTAGCGGGCTTGAGAATCAGCAGCGCCAAGGGGATCGGCCTGTAAGTTCAACTCCAGCGACGCAGCCAAATTCACGTGAACACCCGAGACCGTTTAAACGACATATGGCTATGCTTAAAACATTTGGCGTGTGGTTCTTTTTCGGAGCAGGACTTTTGCTCACCGGCCTTTTCTGCATTTCAGCAATGCAAGAACTCCTGAACGGTAGTAAGGCAGATGATTTTCTTTTTATGCTTGTAGTGTTTGTTGTCGCTGGGGGCGCTTTCTCCGGCTTACTTGCACTCGCAATTCTTCGCATTGGGCAACCCAATGCGTTAGGCTTCGGTAGCATTTTGCGTGGTGAGGCACTTATGGAATATGCGAACCGCTTGGGCGTTTCCATGAAGCATCTCCACGATTCGGATGCAAACCTGCTTGAGCCAGAACTACAACACCGTGTCTTAGAAGTCGAAAGAACGCTCCGTGAACGCAGGCTGTATCTGGTTGCTATTGGAGCAGCCGTTTTCTCATTTTTAAGTGCGCTTGCTGCATGGATGGTACATCTCAAATGATTGCGATCTTGAACTCTAGCCATGTTCTCCGCACAAACGTGACAGCAAGCATAACGTGTAAGGCCTAAGCGTAACTCATTTGCCCTACGGTATAATCCGCGCCTATGCTGATTCTACGCGGACTTGATTCCCCTGATTCCCAGCCTGTTGCGGTCACCATCGGTAATTTCGACGGGGTGCACCTTGGCCATCAGGCTTTGCTGCGCGAGTTGCGCGCAGCGGCACAGGAGCGGGACTTGCAGACTGCGGCGGTGATCTTCGAACCGCATCCGCGTGAATTTTTTGCGCCGCTGCAAGCGCCCGTGCGTCTGACCAGTTTGCGCGAAAAGCTCGAACTTCTTGCCGGGCTGGACATAGACCGCGTACAGATATGCCGTTTCGATGCGGTTTTTGCAGCGATAAGTGCAGAGGAATTCATCCATGCGCTTCATCAGAAATTGTCTGCCAGATTTGTGCTGATCGGTGATGATTTTCGCTTTGGCAGCGGCCGCAGCGGCGACTTCGCCTTGATGGAGAAGCTTGGAATGGAGCTGGGATTTCCGGTCCAGGCGGTTGACAGCGTGAAACAGGACGGGGTGAGGATTTCCAGCACGGCCATACGCGCAGCTTTGTTGGCCGGGCAAATGCGCGAGGCGCAGCGATTTCTGGGGCGCCATTACAGCATCAGCGGACGGGTTGTGCACGGGGACGGGATGGGGGAGAAGATCGGCTTCCCGACCGCGAATATCCAGTTGAGGCACAATCGCCCCCCGCTGTCCGGCATATTTGTCGTGCAGGTGCATGTCGAGGGTCTCGGGGTGCTGCAAGGCGTAGCCAGTCTCGGTGTGCGTCCAACGGTGAAACATGACAACATGCCGGTTCTGGAAGTGCATCTGTTCGAGTTTTCGCAGCGGATTTACGGCAAGCATTTACGCGTAGAGTTTTTGCAAAAACTGCGCGACGAAGAAAAATATCCCGATGTGTCGACACTCGTCAGGCAAATATCGCTGGACGTCGAACATGCAAAGAAATGGTTTGAACAACATGACTGATGATCCAAGATGACAGATTACAAAGCCACCCTGAATCTACCCGACACTCCGTTCCCGATGCGCGGTGATCTTGCCAAACGCGAACCTCAAATGGTTGCGCGCTGGCAGGCGCAGCAGCGCTATCAAAAGATCCGCGTGGCAAAACAGGGGAAGCCGAAATTCATATTGCACGACGGTCCGCCCTATGCCAACGGCGACATCCATATCGGCCATGCGGTGAACAAGATACTCAAGGACATCATCGTCAAATCGAAGACCCTGGCGGGTTTCGATGCGCCATACGTGCCGGGCTGGGACTGCCACGGACTGCCGATCGAATTGCAGGTGGAGAAGAAGCATGGCAAGGCGATCCCGCCCGCCCAGTTCCGCGCGTTGTGCCGCGCCTTCGCGGCCGAGCAGATCGAACGGCAGAAGAAGGATTTCATCCGGCTCGGCGTGCTCGGAGACTGGGAACATCCCTACCTGACGATGGACTACAAGACCGAGGCCGACATCATCCGCTCGCTCGGCAGCATTTACCAGCGCGGTTATCTGTACCAGGGCTACAAGCCCGTGAACTGGTGCCTGGATTGCCAGTCGGCGCTGGCCGAGGCGGAAGTGGAATACGAGGATAAGACCTCGCCGGCGATCGACGTGGGTTTCGAGGTGAAGGACAAGACTGGGCTGGGAAAGGCATTCGGTGTCTCGCTGCCCGGCGACGCGAAAGTGTATGCGGTGATCTGGACCACCACCCCGTGGACGCTGCCCGCGAACCAGGCGGTGTGCGTGCATCCTGATATTGAATACGACCTGATCAGGACCGAAAAAGGCTATTTGATCCTTGCCTATGATCTTGCGACGCAATGCCTGCAGCGGTACCAATTGGGCGGCAGCAATGACCGCGGCGATGGCATGGCAGCCAGTTGCAAGGGAACTGCTCTGGAAGGATTGTTGTTGCAGCACCCGTTCTACGATCGCGGCGTGCCGATCATCTGCGGCGAGCATGTCACGCTGGAAGCGGGTACCGGACTGGTGCATACCGCACCGGCGCACGGCCTGGACGATTATTTCATCGGCAAGAAATACAATTTGCCGACCGATAATCCGGTGGGTGATGATGGCAAGTTCGTCGCCGAGCTGCCCTTGGTCGGCGGCTTGTTCGTGTGGAAAGCCAATGATGTGGTGATAGCCGCGCTGCAAGGCAGCGGCCATCTGTTGCACATCGAAAAGATGAAACACAGCTATCCGCATTGCTGGCGGCATAAGACGCCGATCATCTTCCGTTCCACTCCACAGTGGTTCATCGGGATGGAGAGCAGAGGACACGGGACAGAGGACAGAGGACTGAATTCGGCTATCGACGAACTGGTGCGGGAGAAGCGCGAACATGGTATGGCGCCGACACCGCTTCACGACGGATCGAGTTTGCGTGATATTGCCGATCGCGCTGTCGAAGCCACAGAATTTTTTCCATCATGGGGACGCGCCCGTCTCGAGGGAATGATCAAGAACCGTCCCGACTGGTGCGTGTCGCGCCAGCGCAGCTGGGGTGTGCCGATGCCGTTCTTCGTGCACAAGGAGACCGGCCAATTGCATCCGCGCACGATGGAGTTGCTGGAGCAGGTCGCCCGGCGGGTCGAACGCGATGGTATCGAAGCATGGTTCAGTCTGGACTCGGTGGAATTGCTGGGAGCCGACGCAGAGCACTACAGGAAACTCGGCGATACTTTGGATGTATGGTTCGACTCCGGCACTACCCATGCTGCAGTACTGGCGAAACGCGCCGACCTGCGCTTTCCCGCCGATCTGTATCTGGAGGGCTCCGACCAACACCGCGGCTGGTTCCAGTCTTCGCTGCTTACTTCGTGCGCGATCAACGGCCGCGCGCCTTACGATGCCTTGCTGACGCACGGATTTGTGGTGGACGGCAGCGGGCACAAGATGTCCAAATCCAGGGGAAACGTGATCGCGCCGCAAAAGATCCTGGACACGCTTGGCGCCGACATTCTGCGCCTGTGGGTGGCGGCTACCGATTATTCCGGCGAACTGTCGATCTCGGACGAGATTCTCAGGCGCGTGGTGGAAAGCTACCGGCGCATCCGCAATACGCTGCGCTTCCTGCTGGCCAATGTTGCCGATTTCGATCCCCAAAAGCACACTCTGCCCGTGGAAGAGTGGCTGGAAATCGACCGGTATGCGCTGACTCTCGTGAATGCCTTGCAGATCGAAGTCCGGCAGGACTATGCGCGATATGAGTTTCATCAGGCCGTTCAGAGATTCCAGACTTTCTGCTCCGAAGACTTGGGCGGTTTCTATCTGGACATCCTGAAAGATCGTCTATATACCGCAGCTCCAGACTCTGCTGCCCGCCGTTCCGCCCAGAATGCGCTGTATCAGATCGCTCACAGTCTTGCGAGACTGGTCGCGCCCATACTGAGTTTTACCGCCGAGGAAGTTTGGGAAGTTTTGTGCGGCAGCCAGGAAAAAAGCGTTTTCCTGGGCGAGTGGCACCTGCTGCCCGATCCAAGAATGGATGGGGAAGCCGTTGCCGCATGGCTGAAGATCAATACTTGGCGCGGCAAGGTGAACAAACAACTCGAGGAAGCGCGTGAATTGGGGGTTATCGGATCGGCACTGGCAGCGGAAGTGGACATATATGCCGCGGGGGAGGATTATGAAGTTTTATCGCGGCTCGGCGAAGATCTGCGGCTGGTGTTCATCACTTCGCGCGCGACCGTTCATCGCGCCACGACCGAAGCGGAAGCGCACATCGATGTCTCTGCAAGCCTGCACGACAAGTGCGAGCGCTGTTGGCATTACCGCGAAGATGTCGGGGCGGATGCCCGGCATCCAACCTTATGTGGGCGCTGTGTGAGCAATCTGTATGGTAGCGGCGAGACGCGCAAATATGCTTGAAGAACCGCTGATTTTGCTTACAGTGCTCTTTGCCAGTCGATTCAGGGATTGCGCATGATCTATAAATGGTTATCATTGAGCGCGCTTGTGATCCTGCTCGACCAGTTGAGCAAGGCGTGGATCACGCATCACTTTGCGTTTGGCGAAAGTCTTGCCGTGCTCAGCGTATTCGATCTGGTGGTGACGCACAATACCGGCGCGGCGTTCAGTTTCCTGAACGATGCCGGCGGGATACAGCGCTGGTTGTTCAGCATCATCGCGATCGTCGCATCGGCATGGATCCTGTTCTTGTTGCGCAAGCACGGTAAACAGTTGTTGTTTGCTTTCGCGCTGAGCATGATACTCGGCGGCGCATTGGGCAATCTGATCGACCGGCTTGTATACGGCTACGTGGTGGATTTTTTGTCGTTCCATTGGGATCAGCATTTTTTTCCGGCGTTCAATCTTGCCGATTCTGCCATTACATGCGGCGCATTTCTGTTGATCGTCGACAGCTTCAAGGAGAAAGAACATGGAACTGTTGCTGGCTAACCCGCGCGGATTTTGCGCCGGGGTGGATCGGGCCATCGAGATCGTCGAGCGCGCGCTGGAATTGCACGGTGCGCCGATCTACGTGCGCCATGAGGTGGTGCACAACCAGTTTGTGGTGGACGGTTTGCGCAGGAAAGGCGCGATCTTCATCGAGGATCTGGCGGATGTGCCGCGCGGCAGCATCCTGATCTTCAGCGCGCATGGCGTATCGAAAGCGGTGCGTCATGAAGCCGAGGCGCGCGGGCTGACCGTGTTCGATGCGACCTGCCCGCTGGTGACCAAGGTGCATATCGAGGTGTCGCGGATGCGCGAACAGGGCAAGGAGATTGTGATGATCGGCCATGCCGGACACCCTGAAGTCGAAGGTACGATGGGCCAAAGCGAAGATGGGGAAAATGGCGGCATGTATCTGGTGGAATCGCCGGAACAGGTCGCAGGACTCAACGTGCGTGATGAGCATAATCTTGCCTATGTCACGCAAACCACACTGTCGGTGGACGATGCCAGCGCGATCATCGCGGCGCTGAAGACGCGTTTTCCGTTCATTACCGGCCCCAAGAAAGACGACATCTGCTATGCCACGCAAAACCGCCAGGACGCGGTAAAACTTCTGGTCAAACAATGTGATGCTGTGGTCGTTGTGGGTTCGCCGAACAGTTCGAATTCAAACCGCTTGCGCGAAGTCGCCGCAAATGTCGGGGTTCCCGCCTATCTGGTGAACGATGCCGATGAATTGCAACAGCGGTGGTTCATCGGAAAATCCCGTGTGGGCATCACCGCCGGTGCGTCCGCTCCCGAGGTCTTGGTACAGGGCGTGGTTGCGCGCATGCAGGAATTCGGCGGCAAAAAAGTCATCGAGTTGCAGGGGATCGTCGAGAACGTGGTGTTTCCATTGCCGAAGAAATTGATTCCGATCACCGCGCAACCCTGAATTTGCAGCCCTGACGTACCTTACCCCATGCAATCGGATTTCCTGATAGTCGGCGGCGGGGTGGTGGGTCTGACCAGCGCTCGAGCATTGCTGCAATCGGGGTATCGTGTCACGCTGGTCGAGCGAGGCACGGTCGGGCGAGAGGCGTCCTGGGCGGGGGGCGGCATCCTCTCCCCATTATGTCCATGGGATTATCGTGAGGCTGTAACTCGCCTCGCGCTGCGCGGCATGAATCAGTTCGCTGAGACTGCCGCCGAGCTGCAGGATTTTACCGGCATCGATCCCGAATACCGGCGCAGCGGCCTGTTGCTGTTGCCGCCTTGCCGGGCCGAGCTTGCCAGGCAGTGGTGCGCGCAGAATCAGGTCGCATTGAAATCCGTGGCGCTGGAAGAATACGTGCTTGGACTGAACGGGCCGGGGATGCTGTTACCCGAGATCGCCCAGATACGCAATCCGCGCCTGTTGCATGCTCTGCGAAAATGTGTGGAAATGCTTGGCGGAATCATCCTCGAACAGCATGAGGCGCAAGAGTTCGAGATCTCCGGAGGGCGTGTGATTGCGCTGCATACTTCGCGGGGAAAATTCGGTTCGGATGCCTACATCGTCGCGGCAGGCGCATGGAGCAAAACGTTATTGGGCGAACATGCGCTTCATATGGATATCCGCCCGATACGGGGACAGATCCTGTTGTTCAAGTTCGATGTGCCGCCGTTCCAACAAATCCTGCTCAAGGAAAATCTGTATTTCATTCCGCGCCGCGATGGCCACGTGCTGGTCGGCAGCACGCTGGAAGATGTCGGTTTTGACAATTCCACAACCGTCGAGGCTCGCGACAGCCTGTTGTGCCGCGTACGCGAAATTTTCCCGGACTGGCGCGAGCAAAAGCCGGTGCGGCAATGGGCCGGATTTCGGCCGGGTTCGCCGGACAACATCCCCACCATCGGACGGCATCCGCGCATCACCAACCTGTTTGCGAACAGTGGACATTATCGCTATGGTGTGACCATGTCCTTCGCCAGTGCCGGACTGCTGCTCAATGAAATCGAAGGCAAGGCGCAACCGTTCGGTGCAGAGGAATATCGCTGGCATTAAGCGCCGTGCCTCCACTATAATCGCCCACGATCCGCCGGAGTAGCTCAGTTGGTAGAGCAACGCACTCGTAACGCGTAGGTCGGAGGTTCGATTCCTCTCTCCGGCACCACCGAATTGATCCAAACACAACTAAGCGGTGCCGAACTTGGTTTCCACCATGATGCCGATTTCCTTGAGGAAAGGGGTGGGAAGGATGCCACCCGCACACACGATGACCGCTTGATTTGGTATCTGGATGGTGTGTCCTTGATGTTCCAAAAAAACCTTGTCTTCCGTGACTGCCTTGACGTTGGATTTCAGCAATACCTTGATTCGTCCACGCGCTTCCAAAGCATGCAATCGCTCCCTGTTTTTCGGTTTTCCACGCCCGAATGCTTCGCTGCGGTAAGAGATGGTAACCGTTGTGCCCGGTTCATCGGCGATGGAACAGGCTGCCTCCAGCGCGCTGTCGCCTCCGCCAACCACCAGAACGTGCATGTTTCGATACTGTTCCGGGTCGATCAGGCTGTAGACGACCTTGGGCAAATTCTCGCCTGGCACTCCCAGTTTGCGCGGCGTACCACGGCGGCCGATCGCCAGCAGCACCGCGCGAGTGTCATAGGATTGCTTGCTTGTTTTAACCACAAATCCTTTTCCGGTCTTGGTGACGCTTTCCATGCGCTCATTGAAATTGATCTTCATTCCGGTCTTGTTCACCACGCCGTTCCAGAATTCCAGCAGATCTTCCTTGCTGATCTCCCCCATTTTGACCTGGCCGATGATGGGCAGTTTGACCGGGGCCGTCATCGCGATCTTGTTGCGCGGGTACTGAAAAATGGCGCCCCCAAGGGAGCCTTCCTGCTCCACTGTTACATACTTGAGTTTGCCATCGATCGCTCCGAGCGTTGAGGCCAAGCCGGCCGGCCCCGCACCCACGATGACCACATCATAGTCATGTGCGCCACCTTTCTGCTTCTTGATGGTGTTGATCGCCTGGGTACCCTGTGTCGCTGCTTTGCGTATCAAACCCATGCCGCCCAATTCTCCGGCAATAAAGATCCCCTTCACATTGGTTTCAAAATTCGGATCGACCTTCGGGATATCCATGCCGCGTTTTTCTGTGCCGAATACCAGGGTGATTGCATGGTGAGGGCAGGCGGCCTCGCAAGCGCCATGGCCGATGCAAACTGTGGGATTCACCAGATGGGCCTTGCCGCCGATCATCCCGATCGCTTCTTCCGGACATGCTTTGACACAGCCGCCAGCACCCAGGCATTTGTTGGGATCAATATGTGGATGCAAGGACGAGGGTTCCGTGAGCCCGGCTTCGATCGCCTCCTTCTGCTGCGCGAGGGCCGCCTGAGTATTGCGATGCCTGCTCCGTACGTGAACGAACGCAATGAGCAGTACGGGAATGAGATAGATATAGAACGCTGACAGTCCAGAGATATTCATGTAACGGGAAGCGGGAACTCGACTCCAATATTGGTAAGCGCTGATTGTAATTCGGATCGGGCTTCAATCCTATCTGTCCTACGACTATCTAAGCGCTTGCCCTATCCGGAGAACGATCGCCATATTTCCAAATCCGTATATCGGGATTCAGCTTCCGTACATCGGAATTCAGCTTCGTGTAAGGTCAGGTTCGTAGAATTTGAAGTAAGATTTGTAGAATAATCAAAACTATGGGATGGCCAATGGCATGCCACCCACGGAAATTCCGGTAACACGGTTTGATCCGATAATTGAGGAATGAATGATCTCACAAACATCAACCCTGCCGCCAGTGGAAAGGCGCAAGCCTAGAATCAAGAACCAGCCAAAGAAATACGGCTGGGCGCTATACATCATCACAATCGCTCTTGTTTTGATAGTAGGGTTCTTCGTTTCTCACGGTCACCCTTACAAACCCGGCGACAAAGTAGGCTATAACCTCGGGCTGGCCGGCGGAATCATGATGCTGACACTGTTGCTGTACCCGATGCGCAAACGTATCCGCTTCATGAAGAACTGGGTGCCGTTGCCCAAATGGTTCAAGTGGCACATGGTATTCGGCATACTCGGGCCGACGCTGATCCTGCTCCACTCCACTTTCTACATAGGCTCGATCAATGCAGGCGTGGCCATGGTATGCATGCTGCTCGTGGCTGGCAGCGGGATCTTTGGCCGATTCGCCTATACCAAGATCCATCATGGTCTATATGGCAGGCTGGCGACGCAGAAACAGCTGCAGGAAGATCTCGAAGGTTCAGGTGACGTTGGTTCGATGTTCAGCTTTGCACCCAAGATTCAGCAAAAACTAGTCGAATTCCGCGATTTTGCAATCGACTCTTCAATAGCGGGAAAGGTCAAGATCATGAATGTCCTGACCCTCGGCATTCGCGCAAAATGGCTGGCCATGAAATTGGTCAGGGAGTTGGAAGACGTCATGTATTCGAATGCAAACGAAAAAAAATGGAATGAATCGCAAATGAAGCGACTGGACGAGCTATATTACCAGAACGAAAAATTCATCCGTTCATATCTTTCCGCGGTTCGGGACCTGGCCCAATTCGGGACCTATGAAAAGCTGTTTTCCCTCTGGCATGTCTTCCATGTGCCGATCGTTTACATGCTGGTATTCAGTGCGATCTGGCATGTGATAGCAGTTCACATGTACTGAATAATAGGAATCCCAATTGCCGGCGAATTTCAGAGTTCTTCTGTTAGCGATTGCCGTGCTCGCTTTTCCTGTGCTGGCACATGCGGATTCGGTAAACAATTTGCTGCTTCCCGGCCCTGTGATCAAGGGGCATGCCAAATACGAAAGCGAATGCAGCAAATGCCACAAGCAATTCGACAAGGCAGCCCAGTCAGGTTTGTGCAAAGACTGCCACAAGGACATTGCGAAGGATATACAGATCAAAAGAGGCTTTCACGGCCTGATGAAAGAAGAAAAAGGATGCAAGGAATGTCATACCGAGCACAGGGGCAGGGAAGCAAAGATTGCGAAACTCGATCCGACGGATTTTGATCATTCGGTTACCGGATACATCTTGAAGGGCGGGCACCTGAAAGAAAAAGTGCTTTGCAAGGATTGCCACCTACCGCAGAAAAAATACCGCGAAGCGCCAACCAGATGTGTAAGTTGCCATGTCAAGGACGACAAGCACAAAGGCAAGCTGGGAAACGAATGCGCAAATTGCCATGAGGAGAAGAACTGGAAAACGACTCATTTCGACCACAGCAAAACTCATTTCCCCTTGCTCGGCAAGCATGTGGAAGTCAAGTGCAAATCCTGCCACTTGGATGAAAGATTCAAGAATGCCCCGTTGCAATGCAACGCGTGCCATCGGAAGGACGACAAACACAAGGGTAGTTTTGGACCCAAGTGCGAAACCTGCCATACCGATAGAGGATGGAAAGAGATACTTTTCGATCATGACAAACAGACAAAATATCCGCTGATAGGCAAACACCGCGAAACGAAATGCATCAGTTGCCACACGGGCGATCTGTACAAGGTGAAACTTCCGACCATCTGCAACTCATGCCACAAGAAGGACGACAAACACAAGGGGACTTTCGGGCCCAAATGCGAAAGCTGTCACAGCGAGCGCGACTGGAAGCAGGTGCTATTCGATCATGACAAAAAAACCAGGTTCCCTTTGCTTGGCAAACATCGCGACGCCAAATGCAGCGGCTGCCACAAGGGAGACCTGTACAAGGAAAAATTGAAAACGGACTGCTTTTCCTGCCACCAGAAGGATGATAAGCACAAGGGACAGGAAGGCAGGAAATGCGAATCATGCCACCATGAAGATACCTGGAAACTGAAGACGTTTGACCACAGGATGTCCAACTTTCCGCTTACCGGCAAACATCTCTTGACCGAGTGCAGGAAATGTCATTTGGCGGTCACTTTCAAGGATGCCAAATCAGACTGTGCTTCCTGCCATTCAAAGCAGGACGTGCATAAGAGGACCCTGGGAACTGACTGCGGTTATTGCCACAACACGCGGGACTGGAAGGACTGGGATTTCGATCATGATAAGACAAGCTTCAAGCTGGAGGGAAAGCACAAGAATATCCGCTGTGCCGAATGCCACAGGACACCGACGAACACCAAGGTCACCCTTGCAGTCAGCTGCGTAAGTTGTCATGGCAAGGATGACAAGCACGACGGTGCTTATGGCGATAAATGTGAACACTGCCATATCGGACTGTCGTGGAAAACGATCAAGGTTGGAAGCAAAATCTGGATCAAGAAATGATGTCGTCCGTCGTTGAATATCCTCCGTTCATCGGCTCAATGTTCCGTTCATTCTCCGGGCATATTTCGGATAATCGGCTATTTCATGAGCCAAAATATATTAATACACTGCTGCCCGAATCCAAGGTTTGCATAAACAGATTGTCAGAAAACTTGCATTCAGTTTAGCGAGGTTAATCATGCGGAATTTAACAGAATCAACAAGAACGATGATCGTGAGCCTGACCTGCTTGATGTTGTGGACGTCTCCGGTCGTTCACGCGCAAACCATAACCAGCACGGATCCATTCAATCATACCCAAACCGGGTTTGTGCTAAAGGGCGTGCATACCACCTTGAAGTGTGAACAATGCCACGTTAGCGGCATCTTCCAGAACACGCCCAATTATTGTTCGGGTTGCCACGCGATCGGTACGCGGGTCGGAGCCACGCCGAAACCGATCAATCACGTGCCTACCAATAGCGAATGCGATACTTGCCATGTCAGCGCTGCAAGTTTTCAGGTGAAGAGCTTCAAGCATTCAGGCGTTACGAGCGGGTGTTCATCCTGCCACAATGGCCAATCGCTTGGCGTGGTCAGCAAACCTGCGAACCACTTTCCCACGTTGTTGCCTTGCGAAAACTGCCATATCAATACCAATACATTTTCGATCGCCCGGATGGACCACACGGGGATAACGAGTGGTTGCGCCTCATGCCATGGCGGGCAATTTTCCGGTGTGGTCAGCAAACCCGCGGCACACCTCGTTACATCGGCTCCATGTGAAGTATGTCACGGCAGCACCTCCACATTTCTTGGCGCGACATTCGACCACACTTCGATTACTGCGGCATGTTCTACCTGCCATATGGGTCAGCAAGCCGGGGTCGTATCCCTGCCGGCGGTTCACATTCCCTATGCCGGGGCGCCATGCGATGCATGTCACACTGCGACCAATACGGGCGGTTTCACCTCATTCCTGGGCGCATTCTACGATCACGTAACCCCGGTATCGGCGACCAATTGCTCATCGTGCCATTCCGGGGCCTATTCCGGGGTACTTGGCAAGTCTTCCTACCCAAGTCATGTCACGACCAGCTTGCAATGCGACTCGTGCCACACATCCAGCAATACCGCGAATTTCACCACTTTCCTGGGCGTGGTATTCAATCACTCGACCATAGGAACGACACGCTGCGATTCCTGCCATAACGGGTCCAACGCCACCGGAAAACCCTCGTACCATATCCCGATCGTGCCTGCGGGATCGGACTGTGTCGCTTGTCACACATCTTCCAACACAAGCAACTACACGACCTTTTACGGCGCGACATTTAGCCACGTGACCATTACCGCCGGCACCACTTGCTCTTCCTGCCACAATGGAGTGACTGCAACGGGCAAGAATGCCGGCCACATTGCGACTTCGTCAGATTGCTCGACGTGTCATATCAATACCGCCAGTTACACGACTTGGCTTGGGGCTACCTATACTCACAATCCCAATCCCCCGACCCCGTTGTCCTGCCCATCGTGCCACAACGGGGTGACAGCGACCGGGAAACCCGCCGGCCACGTCGTGACGACCTCGTCATGCGATGCTTGCCATACCGGAGCGAACACTGCCAATTACACGACCTTCCTCGGAGCATCCGGTGCAATCGATCACTCGACGATTGCCGCTGGTACCTGTGCGACTTGTCACAACGGCTCTACGGCGACTGGCAAACCGGCAACACATATTCCCGTAGCGATTTCTTGCGACGGATGCCACCAGAAGTATAACGGCACCTCAGTCCTGACATTTGCACCGGGAACCATGAACCACACATTGGTCACTGCGACGACTTGCTATACCTGCCACAACGGATCGTATACCAGCCAAGGAACGATGGGAGCCCAAGCCATGCCGATCAACCATATCCCGATTACGATCACCGGGGGGACGGGCGGTTTGCCTTGCACGACTTGCCATACCAGCCCGACCTATACGAGCTCCACCGGATGGCTGGCGGAGAAAATGAATCATAACGGCGCACAGGGTGGAGGATCGCCGGTCTATTGTGTCACCTGCCATCTTTCCGGCACGAGTTACCTGGGGAATATGCAGAAGAAGAGCCACAACGGCGCCAGCACGTCAAAGGATTGCTCGAGCTCAAGCTGCCACAAACCCATAGGTAAAGAAGGATCGACGTACTCAAGTTGGTAAGAGCCTGGTCCTGTCAATTCTTACATGAGCCGACTTTCGATAAGCCGGCTCTTATTTCTTTCTCAAGCTTGGAAATCATTCGTAAGCTGGTTCGCAGCAGTACACGGATCATGATTGCGCTTATATTTTGTATGGCGTCTTCTGGCATCGCGTCCGCCGAAATCATCGACGACATCAAACTAAAGAGCGATGCAAATGGCGAATTGAATGTGCACATAAAATTTACATTGCCAGTCCAGCATTTGCGCTACTTCCCGCCGAAGAAATCTCAATATCTGGTCATCTATTTTAGTATCGTCGACAGTATTTCCCAGGATCAGTGGCGCAACTACATATCTCACGATTTCCCGCCATCGGGTGGTTTGGTGACCAAATTTACCGCGACTACGCGCGATTTGAATACCGGACCCAAGATCGAAATTCAATTTGCACGTCCTGTCGAATTCAGTCTTAAGGCCGGCAGAGACGGGCGAAGCCTGCATTTACATATCAAACCGGGTCTAGCGTTGCAGAACAATGAAACCGCTTCTGCTCCAAGCAATTTGGCAGTTGCTCCTGCAGCTGCGGCTACTGCCATTTCGGCAACCCAAAATATGCCTCTGCCCGAAGCTTCAACCAGCATAACTACGCAATCCACGATACCTTCCGGTATCACAGCAAAGCCGCCTCAACCACCAACGTCTAACGGATCGCAACAGCTCGGTGGAAAAGACGGATTGCCGCCCTTTCCCCAGATCGATCAGGCTTCCCAAGACGCGGCAAATCTCCCGCCGACAAGTGAGCTTACTCTGACGGAGAAGATCAAAAAAGCAGACAACGATGCGGCAATGCAGATGGCGAAAGGGCGGGATGCGTTACTGGCGGGACAAATGTTTGCGGCAATAGAGGCATTCAACAACACCCTCAAACTTCCCCCCAACAAATATACCCAGGATGCGCAAGTCTGGATCGGAATCGCGAGGGAAAAGTCGGGCCAGCCGGCCAAGGCCAAGCTGGAGTATGAAACCTATCTGAAGCTCTATCCTGAGGGCCCCAATGCGAAATGGGTAAAGGGCAGGCTTGCCTTGCTGAATACCTTGCTACCCCCCTCGCCACCGTTTGCCCCTGTAGCAGAGCCAGCTATGGTTCAGAGCAGCGCTTTCCAGAACACGGCATATGGCAGCTTTTCCATGTATTACTATCATGGCGCCAGCCATACCGATACCACGACAACAATCGGTAATGTCCAGACACCATCCAGCCTGACGGTAACCGATCAATCCTCGTTGATCACCAATTTAAGCGTGACTGCGCGTTCATACAGTGACGCATATGACAATCGCATGGTATTCCAGGACTTCTATGCAGCCAATTTTTTGCCTGGGCAGGACAACACGAATAGGCTAAATGCAGCTTTTTATGAGTTAAGGAGCCGGTTCCATGACTATTCTGCTCGATTGGGGCGTCAATCCGCTCTCGGAGGTGGTGTGTTGGGTCGTTTTGATGGCGTGTCGGCCGGATTCGGATTTCTGTCAAATTGGCGGGCCAATGCGGTGGCGGGGCAGTTGTCGGATCAAACGATCGGATCCAAACCGGTATTCCTCGGAGCAGGTCTCGACTTCGGTGTAAAAAGTTCGATGGGTGGCCAGATTTATGCGATCAAGCAAACCGTCTACGGCCTCACCGACAGGCAGGCGGTGGGAGGGAATCTGAGATATTTCGATCAGAATAGAACAGCCATAGCCCAAGTGGATTACGATACCCTGTTCAAGGCACTGAACATGTTTACACTGCAGGGAACCTTCACGGGTATTTCGAGTACGGACTACAACTTCCTTTTTGACTGGCGTAGAACACCATTATTAAGCATCAGAAATGCTGTTAACGGTACAACCTCGTCAATCGATATTCTGCTGCAGAATGGATGGACGCAGGATGATTTGCTGTCCCTGGCCAAGCAACGAACCGCGACTACCAGTCTTGCGCAATTCGGTCTGACCAACCATATCAGGGAAAAGTGGCAGATCGGCACCGATTTTTCGGTATCAAATACTTCTGGCCTGCCTGCAAGCGGAACGCTGAATCCGGATTTCACAACCGGCGTCGAAGGGTTCGTGCCTGCTACCCCTTCCACGGGCGTAGCTTGGACCCTTTCCGAGAGAGTGATCGGCAGTGACCTCATCTCCAGGGGTGATGTGTCGGTTTGCAGTCTGAGCTACACCAGGAGTCCCCTGATCGCGGGCACGACGCTGCTTTTGAACAACCATTCTGTGATTCGTGAGTTGTGGACCCTCGATTCGACTTTGCGGTTTTTTTGGCAGTCCGACGGCCAGGGCGGCAGAGAAAACATTATAGCCCCTACGCTTAAACTGGGTTACCGGGTGAAAAGCAGCCTATTGCTGGAAACGGAGGGTGGGCTCGAGTGGACCAGCGCTACTCCCGGCTCGATGCCCGCATCGACCACAAATCGGACATATATTTCGGTCGGTTTCAGATGGGATTTTTGATGCGTTGTTTGAGAAGCCGAATTCCTAAACAATCGGCTTCATTTGCAGCGTCAACCGTGTAACCGCCGGAAAATACTTTGTGCAATCGCGGACTTTTCAAGGAGAGGCTGACTGCGGTTCATATCAAGCCTCAAGAAAATAATATCCTTCCGATCATAATAACCTATTCCCCACTGCGGATCGTTGAGCAACCCGCCGACTAGCCTGGATAGTTTTCCTGATGGTCTTTCATGGACCGGGTACAGGACAACGCCTATCCGGTACTTGCTGAATATCCCGGAGTAATCGCCGCGCCAGCATTGCGAATATTCCTCGTAGGTATTCCAGGACAGATTTCTCTGGTCGATGAAAATTTTCTGCGGGAATAGCCGCCAGCTCAAGTAGCCGCCATACTCGAAATAATTGAAGAGGTTCCCGGATGGATTGGATCGCATCAGGTAATCGACGGCGGCAGAGGGGATCACGCCGGTTTCCAGGGGTGAAGCGGTACGTGGCGTGATCAGTAGCGACGTCCTGCCTAGGGCCGCGTTCGCAAGCGATCCCGTCGCAATGCACCACAACAATATCATCGGGATACCATTGACGCCTCCCAGCCAGCGATTGAGATCGCGAGCGAAATAGACACTGGCAATCGCAAGTACCACCGTCACCATCAGCAGGCTGAAGCGGAATGACATGATCCCCGCAATCAGGAACGAAGCCAGCAGCAGTATGTGTTGCAGTTTGAGCTCACGCCATTTGGTTGCCAGTGCCAGTGCCGGAATGATCGCGGTCGCCACGACTAGGTAGCCCATGTGTTTCATGCCGAGGAATTCAAAATATCTCAGCGTTCCCAAAAATTCGTCAATCACCTGTGAAAAGGGCCCGGAAACTTCGGTGAAACTGGCCCACGTTGCGGTGATGCCAACCGGGTTGACGAATGCGACCGTTGAGGAAACAACCGCCATGAGAAGCAAGCGCCGGTACGCATTGTCGGATAGCGGGTTGCGCATAGTCTTGCGGGCAATCCATTCGGAAAAGAGATATACGATCAAAATCCCGATCCCGATGATGAAACCCCGATGAAGATTTGCCCAAAGCAGCATGATGGCCGGAAGCAGGAACATATATCGTCTCGTCGGCTTCCCGTTCCTCTCATCTGCCAGGAAATGTTCGATCAGTTGCAGCACCAGCAAGGTGAATATGAAAGAAAACACCTGGGGACGAAGCTCGTCGAAGCGGAAAAACATCAGCGGCAACACTCCGACGATGGCCAAGGCCGTTATCGGATGGAGGCCGTTGCGCCGAAAGTGATTCCACAACACTCCGTAGAACAACGTCATCAGCATGCTCTTCAGCATCACCAGCGCATTTGCACCCGCCAGCGAATAAGTGCCGAAAAAAAGCAGCTGGGATAACGGATAGCCGCGTAAAATCAGTTCCGCTCTGGGACCCAGCGGGGTCACTGAACTGTACAGGAACGGATCATCGGTCGGCATTCCACCATTGGCCCATATCCAGCGGCCGGTGTTCAGGTGCCACCAGAAATCACTTAAACCCAGCGGATAAGTGTGGTAAAGAAAAATGCAGGTAAATGTGGCCAGACCGAGTATCCACCGCACAATTGGCTTGCTGATGAACGAACCGGACAACAATGCGAACTTTCTTGCCGGGTCTGATTCTGACCTCTCCATATGCGTGGATACCCTGAAATTGGTGTAAACGGGACTCGTCCATGATGTGGCATCCGTTTATCGATCCGAATAATAAGGCGGTTGAAAGCGGTTTTCCAGTCTCTAAATGGCCAAGGCGAAGCTACGAATCGTTTGAACCTGTAAAATGACCGGCGTAGCGCCATGTTTGACGATTACCTACAACTCGATCCATGACACAAATTCTTGCGGCCGACGACTTAAAACATTCCCATCGATTTGACGAAGGCAACCCTCTCGCCGAAAGAAGCACGCTGCGGGTAGCCATTCTGACCGCGGTGATGATGGCGGTCGAGATCACCGGCGGCTGGTATTACAACTCGATGGCTTTGCTGGCCGACGGCTGGCATATGAGTTCCCATACGGTTGCATTGGGCTTGTCGGTCTTTGCCTACGCTTACGCAAGAAAATACGCTCACGATCCGCGTTTCTCATTTGGCACATGGAAGATCGAGGTGCTGGGCGGCTATACCAGTGCGATCTTCCTGGTGATGGTGGCAGGATTGATGGTTTACCAATCCGTCGAAAGGCTGATCACCCCCAGCCCGATACACTATAACGAAGCAATTGCAATCGCGATCGTCGGGCTGCTGGTCAACCTGGTTTCCGCGTGGTTGCTCAAGGACGGCCATCACCATCATCACGATCATGAGGACAGCCATGATGTGCAAGGACATCCTGGTCATCACGACTTGAACTTGCGCTCGGCATATCTGCACGTTCTGGCCGATGCGGCGACATCGGTGCTGGCCATCATCGCGCTGTTTGGGGGCAAATTGTGGGGCGCAAGCTGGCTGGACCCGGTGATGGGGCTGGTCGGCGCGGGATTGGTTTCCGCATGGGCCTTTGGTCTGCTGCGGGATACCGGGCGCGTGCTGCTTGATGCCGAGATGAACGCCCCGGTGGTGACAGAGATACGCGAGGTTATCGATGCATTGCCGTTCAAGGCTATACTCAGCGACCTGCACGTGTGGCGTGTGGGGAAGGGGAAGTACGCTTGCATCCTGAGTCTCGCGACCGACTATCAAGCATCTCCGGAATATTTCAAGCAACAGCTAAGCATCCACGAAGAACTGGTGCATATCAGCATCGAGATCAACCCGATTGGCGGATAGATAACTGGCAAGGGATTTGTATGGCTGACTTTTCTCGCGCGAGGCGCAATGCTTTTTTGCGTTACCTGTCGTGGCTGGCGGGAATCGTTATGCTGGCGATTGCGGCATGGTACTTTACACGGTCCGCGCCGATACGCGTTCAGCTGGCCAAGGTCGAGCGGGGTGTGGTGGAAGCGACAGTGAGCAACACGCGCGCAGGAACGGTCAAGGCATGCCGCCGCGCCAAGCTGGCTCCTCCGGCTGGAGGGCAGATAGACAAATTGCTGGTGAAGAAGGGGCAGCGCGTAAAGAGCGGGCAGGTGTTGCTGGAATTATGGGACAACGACCTGCAAGCCCAGGCGCGTTTGGCCGCGGAACAGCTAGCCACGGCCCAGACCCAGGAGCAGCAGGCCTGCGTGCAGGCAGATCTGGCCGAAAAGGAAGCCGAGCGCGCGAAACAGCTCATGGAGAAAGGATTCATTTCTGCCGAAGGACTGGATCAGAAAGTATCCGCTGCCAAGGTGAGCCGCGCCGGTTGTGAAGTCGCACGCAGTCAGATCGACCAAAGCCGGTCGCGAGTCGCCGCAGCCCATGCCGAATTGCAGCGCATGGTGTTGCGCGCCCCATTCGGCGGAGTCGTTGCCGACATCAGTGGCGAACTGGGCGAATACGCGACACCTTCGCCGCCCGGCATCCCCACACCGCCCGCGATCGATCTGATCGACGATAGCTGCATGTTCGTCAGCGCACCCATCGATGAAGTGGATGCGTCCGAGATCAAGGTCGGGCAGATGGCGCGCATCACGCTGGACGCGATCAAGGACAAGACATTCGCCGGCAAGGTCAAACGCATCGCGCCCTATGTTCTGGAATTGGAGAAGCAGGCGCGCACCGTGGAAGTGGAGGTGGCTTTCGACGCGCCGCCCACAGCTGAAAATCTGCTGGTAGGCTATAGCGCGGACGTGGAGATCGTGCACAATTCACATGCGAGTGTGCTGTACATCCCCACGCAGGCTTTGCTGGAAGGCAATCGCGTGTTGTTTTACCGGCCTGATGGCGTGCTCGAAGACCGCACCGTGACCACGGGGCTGGCCAACTGGGATCGCACCGAGATCACTTCAGGGTTGAAAGAAGGCGACCGCATCGTGTTGTCGCTTGATCAGGCCGGAGTCAAGGCCGGGGCCCGCGTGCAGCCGGAAGAAAACAATACCGGCAAATGATCCTGAGCAAATGATTCGGCTACAAAAAGTCAGTCGCAACTTCATTGTGGGCGATCAGCAGGTAGCCGCGTTGCGCGGCATCGACCTGGACATTGCGGCGGGAGATTATGTCTCCATCATGGGGCCGTCCGGCTCCGGAAAATCCACTTTGCTCAATCTGATCGGTTTGCTGGATCGCCCGAGTTCGGGGACATACCTTCTGGATGGCGGCGACGTCACCGCGCTGAATGACGTACAGCAGGCCAAAGTGCGCAGCGAAAAGATCGGTTTCGTGTTCCAGTCCTTTCATCTTGTGCCGCGCCTGACTGCCGCGATGAACATCGAATTGCCTTTGATCCTGGCGGGTATTCCGGTTGCTGAACGCAAGCAGCGAGTCGCGGTTTTGCTGAAAAATTATGGGCTGACCGACCGTGCCGACCATCGTCCCGACCAGCTATCCGGCGGGCAGCGCCAGCGAGTCGCGATCGCGCGCGCAACCAGCATGCATCCCGCAGTGCTGTTGGCAGATGAACCGACGGGCAATCTCGATCAGACTACCGGCAAGGAAGTGATGAACCTGCTCGAACAGATGGTTGCGAAGCGGGTGGCCTTGATCGTCGTCACCCACGATCCGGTGATCGGGGGACGTGCGATGCGCCAGCTGCATATGGTGGATGGACAATTCACCCGTGAGACCGGACGCGCCGCATGAAGCTGTTTGACGTATTGCTATTCGCTTCGGGAAGCCTGCGCGGCAGCCGCACGCGCACCCTGCTGATGATCGTCGCGATGTCCATCGGTGTGGCGGCGGTGGTTGTTCTTACCTCGCTGGGCGAGGGAGCGCGGCGTTATGTGATCGGCCAGTTCTCTTCGCTGGGCAGCAACCTCGTGATTGTGCTGCCAGGCCGATCCGAAACGGCGGGCGTCAATCCGGGCATGCTGCTCGGCCAGACGGCGCGCGACATCGTGGTGGATGACGCAGAGGCCCTGTTGCGCAGTCCCGCCGTTCGGCGCATCGCACCGCTCACCCTGGGTGCGGCGCAGGCTTCGCATGGCGCGCGCAACCGCGAAGTGATCGTGCTCGGTTCCACTGCGGACCTGCTGCCGATCCGCCACATGGAACTTGCGCAGGGGCAGTTCCTGCCACAAATCGATATCAATTCGGCCATGTCGGTGTGCGTGGTGGGTGCCAAAGTCAGGCGGGAGTTGTTCGGTCCCGATACCGCGCTGGGTGCATGGCTGCGGATCGGCGACCGGCGCTTCCGGGTGATCGGGCTGCTCGCCGAACAGGGTGAATCCATGGGCATGAATACCGATGACTTGGTCATCATTCCGGTGGCGTCCGCACATAACTTGTTCAATACCCAGGCATTGTTCCGTGTGCTGATCGAAGCCAAGAACCGGGACATGATCGAGGCGGCAAAACATGACGCCGAGGAGATATTGATGCGCCGGCACGGCGGCGAGCGCGATGTGACGGTGATCACCCAGGACGCGGTGCTGGCGACTTTCGACCGCATCCTGCGCGCGCTTACGCTGGCGGTGGGCGGCATCGCGGCCATCAGCCTGTCGGTGGCGGGGGTGCTGATCATGAACGTGATGCTGATCTCGGTTGCGCAGCGCACCCAGGAAATCGGTTTGATGAAGGCACTGGGAGCGCCGCAGGGCGAGATACGCAGAATGTTCTTCGCCGAAGCCGTGTTGCTATCCATGGTGGGCAGCACGGTTGGCTGGTTGCTGGGAGAGATCGGCAGCGCCATCATCGGCATGGTCTATCCCACGCTGCCGGTGAGCGCGCCGTGGTGGGCGGTACTGGCGGCGCTCGGTACCGCGCTGCTTACCGGGACACTGTTCAGCGTATGGCCGGCACGCAGGGCAGCGAAACTGGACCCAGTCGCGGCATTGTCCAAACGATAATGTTATTCCATGACCTTCTTCGTCTCACGACCTCCAGCTTGGCGGCCTACCGCGTGCGCAGCTTTCTTACCGGTCTCGGCATCGCCATCGGCATCACTGCGGTGATCCTGCTGACCTCCATAGGCGAGGGTTTGCACCAATTCGTATTGTCCGAGTTCAATCAATTTGGCACGAACATCATCGGCATCCAGCCGGGCAAGACCCAGACGCACGGTGCGAGCGTGGGCGTGTTCGGCACGGTCAAGCCGCTTACCATCGATGACGCGGAAGCATTGCGCCGCGTTCCGAACGTGGACCATGTGACGGCTGTAGTGCAAGGCAACGCTGATATCCACGCCAACGGCAAAAGCCGGCGCGTCACGGTGTATGGAGTGGGGCCGGAATTTTCCCACGCATTCCAGATCAGGGTACAAGTGGGCAGTTTCCTGCCGAACGAAGATCCCAACCAAGCGCGCGCATTCGTGGTGCTGGGCAGCAAGGTGCGCGACGAGATTTTCGGCGAAGAGAATCCGCTGGGCAGCTATCTGCGGGTGGGCGGGCAGCGCTACCGGGTGATCGGGGTGATGGAACCCAAGGGACAGATACTGGGTTTCGATCTCGACGATACCGTGTTCATCCCGACCGCGCGCGGTCTGGAATTGTTCAATCGTCCCGGGGTGATGGAGATCGACGTCACCTATCCGGATACTGCGGATGCCGAAAAGGTCGAGCAAGGCATACGCCGTATCATCACTGCGCGCCACGGGCGCGAAGACTATACCGTCATCTCGCAGGAAAAGGCCATGGAGGTTCTCGGTTCGGTGCTGGATGTGATCACCTTCGCGGTCGGCGCATTGGGGGGCATCTCGCTGCTGGTGGGTGGCGTCGGCATCCTGACCATCATGACGATGGCGGTCACCGAGCGCACCGCAGAGATCGGTTTGCTGCGGGCACTGGGCGCACGGGAACAGCAGGTACTGACACTGTTTCTCGGTGAGGCGATCTTGTTGTCTGCACTGGGCGGCTTGGCCGGATTGGTTCTCGGTGTCGGCATCGCGCAGTCGTTGCACTGGTTGTTTCCGGCACTGCCGGTCCATACCCCATGGGTTTTCGCCGCACTCGCCGAGCTGAGCGCGGTCTGCATCGGACTTGCGGCCGGCGTGATGCCGGCACGGCATGCGGCGCGGCTGGATCCGGTAGAAGCATTGCATGCCGAGTGAGTCTGAATCGATGTCTGTCACTGCGCCAACTTGCTGCGACATCTTCTGCAATGTCATCGACAATTTCGGCGACATCGGCGTGAGCTGGCGGCTGGCGCGGCAACTGGCAATCGAACACGGCCTCTCGGTCAGGTTGTGGGTGGATGACCTGGACAGTTTCGCGAAGCTATGCGCGGAGGCGGATACCGCGTCGGAAACACAAATATGCCACGGGGTGGAGGTGCGCCAGTGGCGCAAGGAATTTTCCGGCGTGCAGCCTGCCGAACTGGTCATCGAGACATTTGCCTGCAAATTGCCGGAAAACTATGTGGCTGCGATGGCAAAAATCGTGGAGCAATCCTGTCGGAAGCCGGTGTGGATCAATCTGGAATATCTATCTGCCGAAGATTGGGTCGAAAGCCATCATAAGCTGCCGTCGCCGCATCCTTCATTGCCGCTGACCAGGTATTTCTTCTTTCCGGGTTTCACTGGAAGGACCGGCGGTTTGCTGCTGGAGCGCGACCTGCTGAAGCAACGCGATGCATTTCAGAACGAGGCCTCAAAGCAAGATGCGTTCTGGCGATTTATCGGTATGGAAACACCGGCAGGGGATACGCTGAAAGTTTCGTTGTTCGCATATGAAAATCCCGCACTGGAGGGCCTTTTCGATGCCTGGTCATCCGGCAAACGATCCGTGTTATGCCTGGTACCCGAAGGGCGCATATTGCCGCAAGTCGGTCAATATTTCGGCGGCCCTGCGCCTCGCGCGGGCAGCGATTATGTGCGCGGGCAATTGCACGTGCGCGTTCTGCCGTTCGTGGAACAGGAGCGTTATGATGAACTTTTGTGGGCATGCGATGTCAATTTCGTCCGAGGCGAAGATTCATTTGTGCGCGCCATCTGGGCGGGACGCCCGCTCGTTTGGCAAATATATCCCCAGCATGACGAAGTGCACTTGAAAAAGCTGCAAGCCTTCCTCATGTTGTACTGCAAGCATCTCAGCCGGTCTGCCGGCAAGGCGACAGCGGACCTTTGGGAGGTTTGGAATCGGGGAAGTGAAGCAGGACAAAAATGGGCGGCGTTTGCAGCCGAAATCGGCGAAATCAGCCGGTGTACGCGCGATTGGACGCGGCCATTGGCGGAAAACAATCTGGCGGTGAATATACTGGATTTTTCACGGGAAATCGGTAGAATGCGCGCCTTGAAAATTGAAGGGTAACAAACATGAAAACAGCACAAGAATTACGCGCAGGAAACGTCATCATGGTCGGTGCCGACCCGATGGTGATACTCAAGGCGGAATACAGCCGTTCCGGCCGCAACGGGTCGGTGGTCAAGATGAAGATGAAGAATCTGCTGACCGACTCGGCCAAGGAGACCGTATACAGCGCGGACGACAAGTTCGACCAGATCATCCTGGACCGCAAGGAATGCACCTATTCCTATTTTTCGGATCCGATGTATGTGTTCATGGACGGAGATTACAACCAGTACGAGATCGAGGCTGAAAGCATGGGCGACGCGGTCAACTACATCGAGGACGGCATGCCTTGCGAAGTGGTCTTCTACAATGACAAGGCCATTTCGGTCGAACTTCCCAACACCATCGTGCGCGAAGTCATCTATACCGAACCCGCTGTGCGCGGCGACACTTCCGGAAAGGTGATGAAACCGGCCAAGATCAACACCGGCTTCGAGCTGCCCGTTGCGGCCTTCATCGAGATCGGCGACAAGATCGAGATCGACACCCGCACCAACGAGTTCAGGAAGCGCGCTTGATTCCAGCATAAAGTTGTTCGAGACCATAGGCCAGCCGCGAGGCTGGCCTTTTTGTTTGCAGCTTCTGCTAGCACGGATGCTTTAGTTTTGTCGAGAGTGGGGTTAAGCATATACTTCGGGTTATGATTCGCTGTCCCGGTTCCATGCACGGGACGTGAAGCAGTTTTTCTTCAATGGGTTTAAGTCGCGGATAGCTTGGCGATTTAAGGAGATGGAATGGAGCGCGTCCCGACAAGGCTATTCACGATGGACTTCAAGATCGAAGCCGTGAAGCTGATCACCGCACTGCGCCTGACCTATACCGAGGCGGGATATCGTCTCGATATTTCCCCGGATTCGATCAAGCTTTGGCATCAACAGTTCCTTGCCGGCACGCTTAGGGGAGACCCGGGCAGCGTCGAGCTCAGCCCCGAACTGCAGCGCATCCGCCAGCTGGAGCGTGAGCTGTCGATCATGAGGCTGGAACGCGACACCTTGAAAAATACCGTGGTGCACTACTTTACC
>Ga0335085_10003180_pt1 | contig 28995 bp, 25 predicted proteins | sample Lox_Sample_45_FD_206712 | JGI IMG/M metagenome (GOLD analysis project Ga0335085, IMG submission 206712) | Soil microbial communities from Loxahatchee National Wildlife Refuge, Florida, United States - Lox_Sample_4.5 | ecosystem: Environmental > Terrestrial > Soil > Wetlands | place: USA... | reverse complement strand
CTCAGGTTCCTGATCGAAGGCGAGGAGGAGGTGGGCTCTTCGAACCTCGCCGCGTTCCTCGAGCGCCACCGGCCGAAAGTCGACGCGGACGTGCTCGTTCTCTCCGACACCTACAACTTCGCGACCGGCGTGCCGGCCCTCACGTGGCAGCTGCGCGGGCTCGTGCAGGTGGACGTCGAGGTCACGTGCCTCGACCGGCCGGTCCACAGCGGGGACTTCGGCGGCGCCGTGCCCGACCCGGTCCGGATCCTCTGCCGGATCCTCGACGACCTCCGTTCGCCCGACGGCCGCATCAACGTGCGCGGCCTCTACCGGCGGGTGGCCCGCCCGAGCGCCGCGGTGCGAAGCCGGCTCCGCCGGCTGCCGTTCTCCGAGGCCGCGTTCCGGCGGGGGGCGGGGATGCTGCCCGGGACGCGCCTCGAGCGCGAGAAGGGCGTGAGCGTCTACGAGCAGGTCTGGACCCGCCCCTCGCTCACCGTGATCGCCATCGAGGCCCACCCGATGCGTGGCGCGGCGAACCAGATCCTGGACTCGGCCCGGGCCCGGCTCTCGATGCGCACGGTGCCCGACATGGACTCGCGGGAAGCGGGGGAGGGGCTCGTCCGCAAGCTCACCGCGAAGCCGCCCGCCGGGGCCCGCGTCGAAGCGCGCATCACCCGCTCCACGCCCTGGTGGACGACCGAGCCCATCGGCCCGGCCTTCGAGGCCGCGACGCGGGCGCTCGAGAAGGGCTACGGCAGGAAGCCCGCCCTCATCGGCTCCGGGGCGTCGATCGGCTTCGTGAAGCCGTTCGCCGACGCCTTTCCCGGCGTGCCCTGCCTCCTCACCGGCGTCGAGGACCCGGGTTGCGGCGCCCATTCCGAGGACGAGAGCCTCCACCTCGGCGACTGGAAGAAGTCGATGCGGGCGGCGGTGCACCTCTTCGACGAGCTGGGCGCCCTCGGCGTCGCGGGGCTGAGGCGGCGGCGCGGCCACCGTGTCCGTACACGCGTCGTCTGAAGGCCTCGCCTCGCCCGGCGCGCCGCACGTTCACACCACCCGCCGTACAATGACGCCGTGCGGTGGCAGGAGGTGATCCGGGAGCTGATCGACGAGTACCGGGACCGGTGTCTCTGGTTCCTGCGCAGTGACTACTACTCGGCTACGCCCGAGGAGGCGGAGAGGGTCCTGCGGTACATCGAGCGGTACGGCGACCTCGAGGCCTTCCGGCGCGCCGCCCGGATCCGCCCATGGCTCTCACCGCCTTCCAGCGCGACGTCTGTCGGCTCCTAGCCGAAAACCGGATCCGCGGCGGCGAGAGCTACCTCTTTCACGACACGGCAGAGGCGCTCGAGGCCGCGTGGCGCGCCGACCGCAGCTCCCTCGAAGCCGCGAAGGGGGCGTTCCCGCAGGTCGTCCGTTGAACTGAACCGCATCGAGGGGTGCCCGTCGGGGCGCAGGAGGGAGAGTGGGTGCTTCAATCTCGGCCGCCGTCGTCCTGGCGGCGGTTCCGATCTTGTCGACGGCCGTCTCCGTCGGCGCACCGGCCGCAATCGGCGAGCGGCGGGGCAAGCCGTTCTGGGTCGCCCTCGCCGCGGAGTGCTCCGTGCCGGCGGGAGAGACGGCCTTCGGCCTCGTGAGCGAAGCCGTTTCGTTCCTCGGCCACGCCGATAGCTTCTGGCGGGACGAAGTCGGGTACGGCGTCGTGGCGAGCTGCGTCTACCAGAAGAGGCTCCTCAAGCCGGACGAGCGCCGCACGCTCGTGAGGCAGCTGTCGGAGAACCTGCGGCGAGGCATCGGGGAGTCGGGGACCGAGTCGGTCCTGCTCCGGACGTTCTCCGCTCTCGATCTCTCGATCTTCGCCGCGCTCGAGGACGCCGATCCGGTGCTCGACGCCGCCGGCTACCGGCGGCTCGTCGACGATGCGCTCGCGTACCTCCGCGACGAGCGGGACCTGCGCGGCCTCGAGCCGCGCCTCGGCTGGATCCACGCCACGGCCCACACCGCCGACCTGCTCAAGTTCCTCGCGCGCGATACGCGCTTCACCCCGGACGACCAGCGCCGTCTGCAGGACGCCGCGTGGACGAAGATGACGGCGCTGGGCACGCCCGTCTTCACGCACGCCGAGGACGAGCGCCTGGCGGCGGCGGTCCTGTCGGTCGTGGGGCGTTCCGACTTCGACCCGGCCCTGCTGGACCCCTGGCTGGCGCGGTTCGTGGATCTCGAGAAGCAGGTCTGGTCGAAGGCGCCCCCGGACGGTTCGGCCCTCGACGCGTCGCAGAACGCGCGCAACCTGCTGCGCAGCCTGTACGTGCTGCTCTCGCTCCCGGGCCCGCCAGGTCGAGCGACGGGGGGAGCCGAGGCGATGGCTCGGGAGAAAGTGCTCGCCACGCTTGGAGAGACCGGAAGGTAGCGTTGTCGCCGCGTCGCTCCTCGGCGAGCGGGGCTCTAGCCGAGCTCCGACGGACGGGTCGCGAACGGGCTGACCACGCGAATGCCCTGCAGATCCTGGCCGACCGGGAGGTCTTCGCTCAGGACGACGCGGCAGGACATCGCCTGCGCCGCCGCGAGGAGAAGAGCGTCCCAGAAGGACAAGGAGCAGCGATCCTGGAAGCTCCACGCCGCCTCGATCGTCGCCTCGGGATCGACGGGCGACACCCAATGGAAGAGCGCCCGCACGTCGGAGCGGGCTTCCGCCGCGGGAAGGCCGGGCCGCAGCTTCCGGGTGACCGTGACATAGTACTCGTGGAGGACCTGTCGACTCAGCCGCCCCCGCCGCGTCTCCCAGAGGAGCTCCATCCAGGCGCGAGCCCGCTCGTGCTTGGCTTGGGCCCGCGAGTCGCGGGAGTAGACGAGGACGTTCGTGTCAACGAAGACCGGCTCGGTCATGGATGTCTTCTCGCGAGGGGTAAGGGCCCTTGCTGAGGACTCGCCGCTTGGCGCCCAGGAAACGCCGCTTCGCCGCCTCGTAGCCCCGCTCGGCCTTCATGCGCTGCCTCAGGAGTTCTCCCACGAGGCGGGCGACGCTCGTGTTCTCCTCCGCCGCCTTCACCCGGGCCCAGCGGAGCACCTCCTCTTCGGCGGTGATGGTCAGATTGGGCATCGGACCGGAATCTCCACGAGTCTAGTGTAGCACGAGCCTAGTGGCCTTGCTCCCGCTGCGCCCGGCTCGGCTGGTGGCCGGGGACGAACATGTCCGAGCCCTTCAGGTCCAGCTTCCTCTGCATCTCGAGCGGGTACGACCAGTCGCCCAGGTCGTTGGCCCCGCCGTTGTTCGTGCCGAACGTGAACCTCGCGCCCTTCGCCTTGGCGAGGCGGAGGAAAACCTCGCTCGGGATCCGGTAGCGCGCGCCGATCTCGATGGCCACGCCGTTCCTCACCGCGGCGTCGATGACGCGGGCCATCCTCTCCGGGGTCCAGAGCGTGTCGTATCTCGGAGCGATGGCCGCGGGCAGGAAGGTCGCGTTCACGTAGATGTCGATCGGCTCCGTCTCCAGGATGCCGACGATCTTCGAGACGAGGAGGTCCATGAACGCCCCTTCGTCGGGGCCGATCTCGACCTCGCCGGGCATCCACAGGCGCATGCGCTTTCCGGCCGGGTTGGTCCAGGTCATGCCGTCGGTGAAGACGTAGTCGAACTTCGCCCGGGTCGCCCGCGAGAACATCGTGACCCACTCTCGGCCCTCGGCCTGCATGCCCACGAAGGCGGGCTGGCCTTCCATCGTCTTCAGGTAGGCGAGGGCGCCCTCGTCGGTCTCGACCGGGAAGCCCTGGCCGCAGTTGACGGCGAGGCCGAGGAAGATGCCGGTGCGCCGCGACAGGGCGAGGGCCTGCTCGAGAGTGAGGCCGCCCTTCAGGTGGGCGTGGAGGTCGAGGGCCGGGAAGTTGGCCTTGCCGAGCTCCAGGATCTGCAGGTAGGTCGCGTCCACGACCGGGGACGGGCCGGCCTCGGCTGCGGGCAGCGGCGGGAGCCGGCGGACCCGCAGGTTCCGGAAGAAGACTTTGCTCTCCGGGTCGTGGCACTGCAAGGCGAACGTGCCCCGGCCGAGGCAGTTGACCTTCGGCCCGTCCGCGGGGAGGGGCGCGTCGGGCTCGCGGTAGTCCACGACCAGCGCGTCGTTCACCCGCACCTGCACGCGCGGCTTGCGGACCGTGACCTGCAGCGTGAACCACTCGTCGTCCTTCGCCAGGGCCTTGTAGACGTTCCGGATGCCGTAGAGGCTGCCGGTCATCTTGAGCTCCAGGTAGTCGCCGTGGCGCTCCTGCGAGTTGTCGACCTGCACCTCGAAGCCCTGAGCCGGCCAGTCCTTCTCCTGAAAGGCCGTGTGGAAGTAGAAGCCAGAGTTGGCGCCCTTCCGGGCCTTCACCTCGGCGACCGCCTCGAAGTTCTCGAAGGCCGCCTTTCCGTCGGGGCCTACGTAGAAGAGGTGGGCTCTCGGGCCGTCGCAGGCGATCGTGCCGCTCTCCACCCGGAACGAAGCCGGGCTCTCCGCGGCCTTCCAGCCGGCGAGGGTCCGGCCGTCGAAGAGGGAGATCCAATCCTCGTCGGAGGCTCGTGCGGCGGGAACAGCAGCCGAGAGGGCGAGGGCCAGCACGGGCGCGACGTGTCGGGGTGGGCGGGTCATCGGGCGCTCCTTGCCTTTCGAGAGACCGGTTGCTCGCACGGCGATCCCCGCGGCGCGTGGATCCGCGGACGAAGCCGGCTCGGCTATCCTAGTCCCTCCCGCCCGCCGGGCGGCTCATCTCAGGAGACTCCATGAGGACAGTCCTCCGCTCCCTCCTCGTCGCCGGCGTCTTCGTCGCCGCCGCCCTGCCCCTCGCCGCCGACGAGGGCATGTGGATGCCCCAGCAGATCCCCGACCTCGCCCGGCGGCTGAGGGCCATGGGTTTCGAGGGCGACCCCTCGGCGTTCTCCGACCTCACCGGGCAGCCCATGGGCGCCATCGTCTCCCTCGGCGGCTGCACGGCGTCCTTCGTCTCCCCCGAGGGGCTCATCGTCACGAACCACCACTGCGTGCAGGGGTCTCTCCAGTACAACTCGACCCCGCAGAAGAACCTCCTCGTGGACGGCTACCTCGCGAAGACCCGCGAGGAGGAGCTCTCGAACGGCCCCGGCTCCCGCGTCTTCGTCACCGTGTTCGTGAACGAGGTCACCGACGCGATGACGGGCCGCATCGACCCGAAGCTCGACGACCGGCGGCGCTTCGACCTCGTCGAGCGGCGCACCAAGGAGCGGGTGGCGGCGTGCGAGGCGGGCGGCCTGCGCTGCCGGGTCGATTCCTTCTTCGGGGGCCTCAGGTACTTCGAGATCGCGCAGGTCGAGATCCAGGACGTGCGGCTCGTGTACGCCCCGGCCCAGGGCATCGGCAACTTCGGAGGCGAGACCGACAACTGGCGCTGGCCCCGGCACACCGGCGACTTCGCCTTCTACCGCGCCTACGTCGGCCGGGACGGCAAGCCGGCCCCCTTCTCGACGGACAACGTGCCCTACAAGCCGGCCCACTGGCTGCCCGTGCAGCCGGCAGGCGTCAGGGAGGGCGACCTCGTGTTCGTGGTCGGCTACCCGGGCCGGACCCAGCGCCACCAGACCTACGGCGAGGTGAAGGAGACGACGGAGTGGGCCTTCCCGCGATTCGTCAGGAGCGCGGAGGAGCAGATCGCGATCCTCGAGGCCCTGGGGAAAACCGATCCCGAGCTGAAGATCAAGGCCGCAGCCCGGCTGCGCGGCCTCAACAACACGCTCACCAACCGCAAGGGCCAGATCGACGGCCTCGTCAAGGGCGGCATCCTCGCGAAGAAGGAGGAGAGCGAGAAGGAGCTCGCGGCCTGGATCGCCGCCGACCCCGCCCGACAGAAGCAGTACGGCGGCGTGCTTCCCGCCCTCGCCGGGCTGCAGGCCGAGTCCGAGAGGACGCGCGAACGAGACGCGGTCCTCGCTTCGCTCCTCATGTCGTCGTCGATGCTGAGCGCGGCCCACTCGGCCCACCTCCTCTCGCTCGAGAGGGCGAAGAAGGAGGACATGGAACGCGAGCCCGAGTACCAGGAGCGCAACTGGACGCGGATCCGCGAGGGCCAGGAGCGGGCGCAGCGGACGATCGACGCCCGCATCGACAAGGCTCTCCTCGGCTGGGCCATGGGGCGGGCGGCGGCGCTCCCCGCCGGCCAGCGGATGACCGGCCTCGACAAGCTCGCCGGCCTCACCTCCGGCATGACGAAGGCCGACTCCGACATGGCGGTCGCCGACTACCTGGAGAAGCTCCTCGGCGGCACGAAGATGGCCGACAAGGGCTTCCGCCTCGGCCTCCTCGAGAAGGCCCCGGCCGAGATCGCGGCAACGAAGGACCCGCTGGTAGATCTCGCCCTCGCCCTCGACCCGCTCTATCAGGAGAACCGGGAGGCGACGAAGAGGCGACAGGGCGCGTCGATCCGGCTGCGACCCCGGTACATGCAGGCCCTCCTCGCGAAGTCGGTCGGCCTCGTGGCGCCCGACGCCAACGGCACCCTGCGCGTCACGTTCGGCGTCGTGAAGGGCAAGCCGGGGCCGGACGGGACGCTCTGGACGGCCTTCACCACCCTCAAGGGGGTCGAGCAGAAGGCGACCGGCGAGGGCGAGTTCAACGCCCCGGCCCGGCAGCTCGAGGCCATCCGGGCGTTGCGTGCCGGCCGGAGGACGCCTTACGCGGACCCTGGCCTCGGCGACGTGCCGGTCGACTTTCTCTCGACGGTGGACACGACCGCCGGCAACTCCGGCTCACCGACTCTCAACGGCAAGGGTGAGCTCGTCGGCCTCCTCTTCGACGGCACCTACGACACGATCGCCTCCGACTTCCTCTTCGACGCCGTCAACACCCGCTCGATCCACGCCGACGTACGTGACATGCTGTGGACGATGGCGGAGGTGGACGGGGCATCCCACCTCGTCCGGGAGATGGGAGTGAAGTAGTCCCTCGGTAGCGTGGTATCAACTTCGCGTGCTCTGGGCGGACATGGAGGGGGCCGATGGCGGGCTTGGCGATCGTGGCGCTGATGGTGGGCACGTCCGCGTGGGCCCAGGATCGCGCGATGCCTCGACCGGAGCCTGTCTGTGGGCATCATGCGGACCCTCGGGGATTCTCGCTCGACCTGCCGAAGGGGACTTGCGGGTACCGGTACCTTCATGGCTTGAGGGTTGTCATCTCGACCGACGCCGATGCTGTCGAGAGATCGATCACGGTGTGGGCGGCGAGGAACTCGAACGTCGACGCGAAGTCCAGCGACATCGCTGCCGCTGAAATGGGCAGAGCGGTTTCGGATACCGTCGATGGCGTACGTCTCACACACCGGGCGAACACCAAGGTGTCTGGCGTGGCGGGAGTTCGGTGGCAATACGGCTTTCACAGCAAGACGGACGATGCGGATCACGTGGTTGACCTGGTTGCAGTTCTGCGCCCTCTGCGGCCGAAACCCGAGTGGCACGACTACTACGAGTATTCGATCGTCCTCCGCTCGACACCGAAGGAGCACGAATCGGACCTCAAGCTGTTCGAGGAGATCCTGAAGACCTTCACCTTCGGAGAGCCGGAAGAATAGCGATCCCGCCACCAGCGCGGCATCTAGACTCCTCCTGTCGAGGAAGCCAAGCGACGGAGCGGCCTTGGTGATGGGAGCGGTCAGGCCTTGTCAGAACAAGACCGGCCGAAGGAGCGGTGGCGAGTCATTCCGAGCCGGCAGGGAGCATGCAGAATGGCTGATGAGGATCAGCTGATCGCGTCGCTACAGGAGTACGTGAGGGCCGAGCAGAGGGTCTGTCCCATGCCTGTCCGATGGAACGAGCTGTGGGAGATGCTCCCTGGCCGACAGAGGCGTGGGACGAGCTGGGAGCCCCCGCCGCCCGTCATCCTGGGGGAGTGGTGGAGTACTCCGTCCTTCGCCAAGATGGACCGCCTGACCGAACACCTTCACTACGCGGCGGCTCACGGCGTGCTCGCCGACGTTGACCGTTTCCTCCGTGGCTTGCCCGAAGCAGACTGGGCACATCTTGGCGAGTTCTTGACCCCGCCGGGGGCTCGCTAGACCTTGAGGTAGATCCCCTTCCGGTCCATCCAGAGCGCGACCGCCCACCACAAGACGACGTACGCGAGAGCGAACGCGAAGGCGGCGGCCATGGGCGGCAGCCAGCTCGCGAAGGCGAGCCGGTGGATGCGCTCGGCCAGGCTTCGGACCGGGCCGCCGGCCCCAGCCCAGCGGATCGTGCCGAGGAAGCCGGCCAGCACCTCGGAGCCCACGTAGACGGCGATGGCGTTCTTGCCGTAGGTGACGAACGGGCCCGTCCCGGCGCGGAACCCGCGCACGTCCACGAGCCACCACGTCAGGCCGAAGAGCGCCGCCACCAGGCCTCCGGTCAGCAGGACGAAGGACGGGCTCCAGAGGTTCTTGTTGACGGGGAAGAGGAGCCAGGGCGGCGCGGCCTCGCCCCACAGGACGCCGAGGACCAGGAGGACGATCCCTCCCGCGACGAAGCCCGCGGCCTTCGGACGCGGGCCGCGGCTCGAGCGCAGCCACGCACCGGCGAGCAGGCCGAGGAGCGCGGTGGCGATCGCGGGGACCGTGGACAGGACACCCTCGGGGTCCCACGTCTTCGTCCACTCGTAGAGGTGCCCGCGGAGAACGATCCGGTCGACCTGCGCGGAGAGGTTCTTCTCCGGGTCCAGGCTCGGGGCGAAGCCCTCCGGCCCGACGACGCAGGTCATCGCCGCCCAGTAGCCGACGAGGAGGAGGGCGGCGAGGACGGCCTGTCCGCGCGGCCTGAGCCAGCGCTTGGCCACCCACGCCGCGAGGTAGCAGAGGCCGATCCGCTGCAGCACCCCGGCCCAGCGCAGGGGGAGCCCGAAGCCGCCGGTCGTGAAGTTGACCAGCAGGCCGAGGAGGACGAGCTTCGCCGAGCGCCAGAGGGCGGCCCGGAAGCCGATCCGGCGCGAGAAGACGAGCGACATCCCGGCCATCCAGAGGAAGAACGGGAAGATGAGGTCGGTGGGCGTCCACCCGTGCCAGGGCTGGTGCAGGAGGGGCCACCAGGTGTGCGCGTAGTCGCCGGAGTCGTTGACGAGGATCATTCCGGCGATGGTGGCCCCGCGGAAGGCGTCGAGGGAGAGGAGTCGTTCGCTCGCAGGCTTGTCGGTCATGGCAGGCGGGATCCTACTGCGACGCGGGACTCCGTGCACGCGGCAGCGACGTTCGACGGCGCGCGTGGTAGGTTACCCGGGATCCACGGACAGGGGAGGAGGCCGGCATGCTGCGGAGAGGAGCCGTCGTCCTGGTCGCACTGGCCGCGGTCGCCGGGGCGGAGGTGGGCACGGCGCCCGCTCCCGGCGGGCTGCTGCTCGTCGCCAACAAGGGCGACCACACGCTCGGGATCGTCGACCCGACGACGGGCCGGATGGTCGCGGCGGTGAAGGAGAGCGGGGTGACCGGCCACGAGGTCGCGGCCTCCCCCGACGGCCGGACCGCCTACGTCCCGATCTACGGCGACTCCGGCGTCGGGCGCCCCGGCTCCGACGGGCGGACGCTGGACGTGATCGACCTCGCCTCGCGCCGGCGAGTGGCCACCATCGACTTCGGAGGCCCCCACCGGCCTCACGAGCCGGTGTTCGGTCCCGACGGGCGCCTCTACGTCACCGCGGAGATCGCGAACGCCGTGAAGGTGATCGATCCTCGCACGAACGCCGTCGTGGACACGCTGCCCACCGGCCAGCCGGAGTCGCACATGCTCGCCCTCTCCCGCGACGGCCGGACCGCCTACACGTCGAACGTGGGCGCGGGCACGGTGAGCGTGATCGACGTCGCGACGCGGACGGTCGCGGCGGTGGTGACCGTGGCGAAGCACGCCCAGCGCATCTCTCTCTCCACGGACGGGCGCTTCGTGTTCACCGCCGACCAGGACGCGCCGAGGCTGGCGGTGATCGACACGAGGACGAACCGGCTCACCCCCGGCGTGGCCCTGCCCGCGGTCGCCTACGGCACCGCGCCCACCCCGGACGGCAGCTTCCTCCTGATGGCGCTCCCTGGAGCGAACCAGGTGGCGGTCCTCGACCTGTCCTCCATGGAGGTGGTGCGGACGCTCGACGTGCCCAGGGCGCCGCAGGAGGTGCTGGTGAGGCCGGACGGCCGGGTGGCCTACGTCTCCTGCGACGCGAGCGGCCAGGTGGCGGAGATCGACCTCGAGCAGTGGAAGGTCGGTCGGCTCATCCAGGCGGGGCCGATGGCGGACGGGCTGGCCTGGGCGCAGCGATAGAGGGAACAGGCCCTTCTCCCGGCGAGGTGGCTGAAAAACGGTCAACCGGCACCTCTCCCTGCTCGCCGGGCCCCCGCTTGACCTTCGGGCCCGAGAGATGGAAATCGTTGTCTCAAAGCGAGTTACAGGCATCGTCGGCGGCTCGCCGGACGCGGCACGTCCTTTGAAAGCGAAGTCGCGTAGGATGCACGCTGTGGGAGCGCGTTCTCGAGCATGAGCCAGATTGAGCCCGCCGTCGCCACGAGGGAAGGAGACGGGCCCACCGTTCCGGCCACCCTCCCGAAAGACCGGCGGATCGGCAAGTACGAGGTCGTCGGCCTGCTGGGCAAGGGAGGAATGGGCGTCGTCTACCGCGCCCACGACCCCATCCTGGAGCGTGAGGTCGCGATCAAGGTCATGCTCCCCCAGCTCGCCGAGGATCCCGAGCAGAAGCAACGCTTCGAGCGCGAGGCCCGCGCCGTGGCGCGGCTGAGCCACCCCAACGTGGTGATGGTCTTCGACCTCGGGTACCACACCGACGGCGCGCCGTACATCGTGATGGAGCTGCTGCAAGGCGACGACCTGCTCCACATCATCCGAGGCCGCCCGTCGCTGCGGCTGGAGCAGAAGGTCGCCATCGTCCTCCAGGTGCTCGACGGCCTCGGGCAGGCCCACAAGCTCGGCATCGTCCACCGGGACATCAAGCCCGCCAACGTGTTCGTGAGCGACGAGGGGACGGCCAAGATCATGGACTTCGGCATCGCCCGCCTCGGCTCGGCGGGGGCCACCGGGTCGGGGACGGTCGTGGGAACGGCCAACTACATGTCCCCCGAGCAGGTGCAGGGCCACCCGGTCGACGGCCGGAGCGATCTCTTCAGCGTCGGCTCGATGCTGTGCGAGCTCCTCAGCGGGCGGCGCCCGTTCGAGGCCGAAGCCCCGATGGCCACGCTCTACCTGATCGCGCACAAGGACCCGGCCATCGAGCTGCCCCCCGGACCCGAGTATGCGTGCTTCCTTCCGGTGCTCACCCGCGCCCTGGCCAAGGACCCGTCGCACCGCTTCGCGACGAGCGCCGAGTTCTCGAGTGCCCTCGCGAGCTGCGTGGGCGGCTCGCTCACGGCGAGGCGGAGGATCGTCCTTCGGGAAGGCGAAGGTGGCCCGGTGCCGGCGCCGCCCGACGAGGCCAGCGCTACCGGGCCACTCGCGCCCGCCCCGGGGGCCACCCCTCCGGCGACGGGGACGGGAGTCCCGTCCTCACGGCGGCCCAACCCCACCGAGCTCTTCCGCCTCCTGCGGGACGCCTACGTCGGGGGACGGTCCGGGCGCCTGCACTTCACCTCCCGCCGGAGCTGCCGCAGCCTCTGCATCGTGCGGGGACGGATCACTCACGCGATCAGCGACACCGACGGGGAGCGACTGGGCGAAGTGCTCGTCCGCTACGGGGTGATCAGCCAGGGCGACCTGGAGCGGGCGCTGGAATCGGAGAAGCGGCTGGGACCGGTGCTCTCGGGCATGGGGCTCCTGGATCGCGACAAGCTGGGGGAGGGCCTCGGCCTTCACGCGCGCGAGATCCTGTTCGCGATGCTCGAAGGGAAGGACGGCTCGTTCACCTTCGAGGAGTCGGCCGAGAGCGATTCGGAGTCCGAAGTCGTCAGCACCGTCTCCACCGGGCAGGTCATCCTCGAGGCCACCCGCCGCGTCCTGGACCCCGAGCTGGTCCGCCGGGTCCTGGGCGACCAGGATCGCGTGCTGGTCCTGTCGAGCGATCCCCTCCTTCGCTTCCAGCGCATCGCCCTCACGCCCACCGACGGCTACGTCCTCTCGCGCGTCGACGGGACCCTCAGCGCTCGCGACGTGATCACCCTCAGCCCGGTGGCCGCCGAGGACACCGAGCGGAGCCTCTTCGGCCTGCTCTGCACGGGAATCATCGACCACCAGAAGGAGCGGACCTCGAGGACGCGGCCGTCGGCGGCCGTCGGCCCGAAGCCTCCGGAAGGAGACACGCGGCCGGGTCTTGCGACGGGGGGGACGTCGCTCAAGATGTCGCCGCCTCCGGCGGCCGAGCCCTCTCCGGACGTCGAGCCTCGGCTCGACCCGCCGCCGGCCGAGGCGGCGGGCCGCGAACCCGCCGAGGCCATCCGGGAGGCGGAAGGCCTCCTGGCCCAGGCGAGATTCTCGGACGCCGCCGCGCGCGTGGAGCCCGTGCTCGGCCGGGTCGAGGGACCGCTCAAGACCCGGGCTTCGGTCCTCCTCGCCCGCGCTTACCTCGCGGATCCCCAGCGGCGCGCCCGGGCCGAGGCCGTCCTGCTCGACCTCGTTCGAGAGGCTCCCGACTGCACGCCCGCCTACCTCTTCCTGGGGACCTTCTATCGACGGGAGAACCAGCCGGACCGGGCACGGAGCATGTACCGGAAGGCTCTCGAGCTCGAGCCCGGGCATCGCGGAGCGAAAGCGGAGCTGAAGGCCCTCGGGGACGAGCCTGCCGCGTAAGAAGAGCTCGACCGACGGCCTCCGGGTCCGGGCGGCACTGCCGCAGGCGCGGTCACGACGTTTTGCGCACTCCTTACGCATGGAACCTCCGTCTTGTTGTCTAATGCGGGAGCGCGAGACATGAGGCTCATCGTCACCCCTCTGGTCGTGGCGTTCCTGACCGCCCTCCTTCCGTCTGCCTCCGTCGCCGCCGACCGTCGGGAGGCGGAGATCGCCGCCATCGTCGGCGGGCGGGTCCGGGACGGCGAACCCGGGATCGCCGTGCTCGTCCGGCAGGACGGGAAGACGGTGTTCTCCCGCGGCTACGGCCTGCGCAGCCTGCGGTCCCGGGAGCGCGTCGACGCCGGCACCGGCTTCCGCCTCGCCTCCATGACCAAGGCGTTCACGGCCATGGCGGTGATGCTCCTCGTGCGCGACGGCAAGCTCCGGTACGAAGACGCGCTCAGCGACGTGCTCCCCGCCTTTCCCGCCTACGGGCGGGCGATCACCCTCCGCCACCTGCTGACGCACACGTCCGGCCTGCCCGACTACGAGGACCTGATGGACGCGGCGGAGCGTGGCCGGGCACCGTTCTGGACGGCCGAGCGCCAGATCCACGACGACGAGGTCCTCACCCTCCTCCGCGGCGAGACGAAGGGCCGTTTCCCCCCGGGGACGAGCTGGGCCTACAGCAACTCCGGCTACGTCGTGCTGGGCCTGGTGGTGGCGCGGGTCTCCGGCAAACCGTTCGGGGACTTCCTCCACCAGCGGATCTTCGCGCCCCTCCGAATGGAAGCCACCCTCGCCTACGAGAAGGGCCGGAACGAGATCCGGCGGCGAGCCTTCGGCCACCGCCGCGAAGGCGACGTGTTCCGCGAGGCCGACCAGAGCCCCACTTCGGCGACACTTGGCGACGGCGGCGTCTACTCGACCCTCGACGACCTCGCGCGGTGGGACGAGGCCCTCCGCGTGAACGAACTGCTCTCCCCGGCGTGGATGAAGCCGGCGCTCACGCCGGCGACTCTGGCCGACGGCTTGAAGCCGCGCTGGCCGGCGGGCTCCCCCGGAGGCGACAACCTCGACCCTGGCGGGCCGGTGTCGTACGGATTCGGCTGGTTCCTCGACCCCTGGCACGGCCGCCCGCGGATGTGGCACCACGGCGAGACGCAGGGCTTCCGCTCGGCGATCGAGCGCTTTCCCGACGAACGGCTCACCGTTGCGGTCCTCGCCAACCGCGACGACCTCGACGTGCGGGCGCTGGCCCTCGAGATCGCCTCCTCCCGGCTTCCCGGCCATCCAGGCCCCTGAACCTTTGACAGGCGGCCGTCCCTCGAAGGAAGCTGGCTCCCCAGGAGGTATTCCGTGATGTCCCTGAAGAGAATCGTCAACTGGACGTGCTTCGCCCTGCTGTCGGTGGCGCTCGTGGCTCCTCTCCGCGCGCAGGCCGAGCGGGGCAAGGCGGAGATGAAGGCTGGCGCTGGCGCGATCACGGTCGACTACGGCCGCCCGGCCCTCAAGGGCCGGGACATGCTCGCCCAGCTCCAGGAGGGGGCGTTCTGGCGCATGGGGATGAACCAGGCCACGGTACTCACCACGCCCGTGGACCTCGCCTTCGGCGGCACCCGGGTTGCGAAGGGCGCCTACAGTCTCTGGCTGAAGAAGTCCGGTGACGCCTTCCAGCTCGTGTTCAACTCCCAGACCGGCCAGTGGGGCACCCAGCACGACCCGGCGAAGGACGTCGCCAGCGTGGCGATGGCGAAGTCTCCCTTGACCGCGCCGGCCGAGACGTTCACCATCGGCCTCGCGCCGGGGGGGAAGGGCGGAGCCCTCGAGCTGAGCTGGGGCGCCACGAAGCTGGCCGCGCCCTTCGAGCTCGGGAAGTAAGGCGAGACCCATCCGGGTGCGACGCTTCGGCGCCGCCGCCTGTCTCGTCCTCGCCCCCGCCGCTCTCGCCGCCGACCAGGCGGCTCCGCAGGGGATCGAGACCGGCGACCTCGACCGGAGCGCCGCACCCTGCGCCGACTTCGACGCCTTCGCGAACGGCGGGTGGCGTGCGGCGAACCCCGTCCCGCCCTCGATGGTGCGGTGGGGCCGCCTCCTCGCGGCGGAGGAGGCCACGAAGGACCGGCTGAACGCGATCCTGGACGAGCTGGCGGCCTCCCCGAAGGGATCGACGGGCAGCGTCGAGCAGCGACTCGGCGACCACTATGCCGCCTGCATGGACGAGGCGCGCGTCGAGAGCCTCGGTCTGGACCCGGTCCGCCCGCTGCTCGCCGAGATCGACGGTCTGACCGACATCGCCGGCGTCCTGAGGGTCGTCGGCCGCCTCCACGAGCTCGCGGTCCCGGTGCCTTTCGGCCTTGCCGCCGCGCCGGACCCGCGAGACCCGGCGCGCGTGATCACCCACCTCTACGCCTCCGGCCTCGGACTGCCCGGCCGTGGCTACTACCTGAAGGCCGAGTCCCCCTTCCCGGAGATGCGCGAGAAGTACCGCACCCACGTCGCGCACTTCATCGAGCTCGGGGGAGCGAGCCGCGGCGCTTCGCGCGTCGCGGCGGACGCGGTCTTCTCGATGGAGCGGCAGCTGGCCGCGGCCTCGCTCGACGACCTCGCCCGCCGTGCTCCGAAGGCCACCGACCACCCGACGACCTTTGTCGACCTCACGAACCTCGCCCCGAACTTCGACTGGCCGGGCTACTTCGCGGGCGCGAAGCTCCCTCGAGCCACGATCAACGTGCGGGAGCCCGAGTTCCTGCGGGCCCTGGACCGGCTGTTCCTCGACACCCCGCTCTCCGCCTGGAAGGCGTACCTGAAGTGGCACCTGCTCCGGTCCGCCTCTCCGTTCCTCTCCTCGGCCTTCGTCAAGGAAGGCTTCGCCTTCGAGGGCCAGGTCCTCGGCGGGGTCAAGGAGATGGAGCCGCGGTGGAAACGCTGCGTCGATTCGACGGACGAGCTCCTCGGCGAGGCGCTCGCCCGGAAGTACGTGGAGAAGCAACTTCCGCCCGCAGCGAAGGCGCGCGCGCAGGAGATCATCCGGGACCTGCTCCTCGCCGCGGGCCGGGACCTCGACGACGTGGCCCCGGCCGCGCGGGCGAAGTCTTCGGCAAGGGTGGCCGCGGTCGTCGCGAAGGTCGCCTACCCCGATACGTGGAAAGACGCCCCGGGCCCGTCGATCGGGCGCGAGACGTTGTGGGCCAACGTCGCCGCGGCGCGGAGGTGGAGGGTGGCAGAAGACCGCTCCCGGATCGGCAAGCCCGTCGACCGGACGCGCTGGCAGATCTCGGCGCTCGCCGCGCGCGTCTCCTACGACCCCCTTCTCGGCGAGCTCATCGTTCCGGCCGGCATCCTGCAGCCGCCGGCGTTCTCCATGGACGCGGCCGACGCCGTGAACTTCGGCGGCCTCGGGGCCCTGATCGGCCACGAGATCGTCCGCGGGCTCGTCGATCGGACGGACGAGGCGACCGGACACCCGTCCGGCCTGAGGGTCGCCCATCGGGCGTTCCTCGAGTCACGGGCAGGCCGGCCGCCCGCGCCCGTGATCGACGGGTTCACGCCCGAGCAGCAGTTCTTTCTCGCGTGGGCGCAGCTCCGGGGCGAGGCCGTCCGCCCGGGGGCGCCGTCGTGGGTGGACGAGCCCTGTCCGGTCGGCAGGGATCGCGTGGTCGGCCCGCTCTCGGCCCTTCCGGAGTTCCGGGAGGCATTCTCCTGCCCGGCGGATGCGCCGGTCGTCCCCCCGCCCGCGAAGCAGTGCGAAGCCTGGTAGCGGGGCTCGCGATCAGTTCCGCGAGGCCAGCCACTCCTCGACGCCCGGGTGCGCTCCGGTCCACTCGACGCCGCACTCCGCCTGGCCGTCTTCCGCCCGGATCCAGCTGACGCGGGCGGTGGCGGCCACGGTCGGGCTCTCCGGATCGAAGGAGATGCGAAGAGCTACCCCCGCTCCCCGGCCGAACTCCGGATGGCCGGCCAGCCGGATGTGCGCACCACCGTTCGTCACGGACTCGGCCACGCCGCGCACGATCGTTCCCTCGACATCCTCGATCCAGACCGCCACCGGGCGGCCGACCTCGCTCTCCTGGGTCGCGACGATCGCCGGCGTCATAGGGCACCTCCCGCCCGCCACCTCGGTGATCAGAAGTGCATCAGGCGTGCCAGACGAGCCGCAGGGGCCGAAGCGTCCTTCCGTCAGTCCGATAGGGCAATCAAGGCCGTGGAGCGACCGTCGGCGGGACCGGACAGCTGCTACAGTGGGTAACAGCTTCGACTCTTTGATCGGTGAGGGTTCGTCCGGAAGTTCGCCACGCCCCGCGAGCGGCGCACGGGAGCCGAGGCGGTCACCCGCGGGAACCCGAAGCGCCGTCCGTCTCGGGCGGTGCGCCCTTGCGCACGATGACCGAGGAAACGAGAAGAGCGAGGCCGATGAAGATCGGGATGAGGCCGGCCGCCCAGGCCCGGTTGGCGTCGGGTTCCGGCAGGAACACCAGCATCGCCGACAGGCCGAGGCCGACCGCCAGCAGCACCAACCCACCGATCAGGAGGCCTTGCGCCCGACGCAGGTCGGCCTGCCGAAGCGTGAGGTAGGCCGGGGTGAGGTCGTCGCCGATCACGGGAAGAGGCGGCAGCCGGGCCGGGTCGAGGCCTTTCTCGATTGCGGCAATCCGCTCGCGCTGCGCCAGCTCGATGAGGCGCTGCTGACCCCGCGTCTTCATGATCCCCGCGATGATGCCGCCGATGATGGCCACGATGGGGATGGCGAGGATCATCATGGCGAGTAGCGGTGGCCACGTCGAGAGGCTGCCCATGGTCTGCTCCTTGGCTCCGATCCGTCGACGACGACCGGCCCATCCGGCGCGGCGTCTCCGGCGTTCCGATCGGTTGGACCGGAAGAAGCGCTCCCTGGTTTCACGCCCGCAGAACCCGAAAGGGAGCCTGCTAGAGTGCGGTCCGGCATGAAACCCGCCCACCCCGCGGGCCGGTCCAACCGAGGGATGGAGGAGCCGGCCCAGCCGCGAGCCGAGGCGGATCTCGTCGAGCGGGCCCGCCGGAGAGACCATGACGCCTTCCGGGTGCTGGTCGACCGGCACCGCGACCACGCGTTCGGCCTGGCGCTCCAGATTACGCGCTCGCGCGAGGAAGCCGAGGACGCGGCGCAGGAGGCGTTCGTGCGGGCGTGGGTGGCTCTCCCCGCCTTTCGCGGCGAAGCCTCGTTCGGGACCTGGCTCCACCGCATCGTCGCCCGGCGGGCCCTCGATCGCGCGCTCGCCCGGAGAGTGCGCGCGACGCGGGAGAAAGAGATCGAAGCGGCGGAGGAGGTGTCGGTCCCGATCACGGGCGCGGAGCGCGATCTCGTGCTTGCCCGCCGACTCGGCCGTCTGATGCAGTGCCTCACCCCTCGGCAACGCGCGGTGGTGGCGCTCTTCTACCAGGAGGACCGGCCGGTCCAGGAGATCGCGGCCGTGCTCGCCATGCCCGAGAACACCGTGAAGACGCACCTGCGGCGCGCCCGCGCCGCATTGCGCGAAGCCTGGCGGCGGGAGGAGGGAGGGGCCTGATGGCCTGGTCGTGCGCGGAGTTCGAGCGCTGGCTCGACGACGGTCGCCCCCGTGAGAACGAGGGTTTGGCGGTCGCGCACGCGGCGGCGTGCGCGCGCTGCCGCGACTCCCTCGCCGCGGCGCGGGCCCTCGAAGAGGCGCTCGCCCTGCCGTCGGCCACGACGGCGCCCGCCGGTTTCACGGACGCGGTCATGCGGCGGTTGGGAGCCGCGGAGTCAGAGGGCGTGGCGGGGGATGGGAGGTTCGGCGGCGAGCGCATCGTCGCCTGGTGGGCGCGCCTGGCGGCGGAGCCGGCGGTGGTCGTCCCGAGCACCATCGCCGCCCTCATGGCGTGGCGCTGGTCGACGGTGTGGGCGCTGGCCGTCGGGCTTTCGCCGCGGCTCGCCGCGGGGGCGGACCTCGCCGGGCGCGGGTGGGCGGCGTGGGCGGGGATGGTCGAGACGAGCGGCGCTCTGCGCGCGACGGCCGAGCCCGCGGTCGTGCTGGGGCTGGGCCTCGCGGCGGCGCCTCTCGCTCTGTGGGCGTCGTGGCGTCTCGCCCGCTGGTGGGAGCAGGCGTTCGCCCGACCCCTCATCCGCGCGGGGCGGGAGCGGTAGTCGTCCCGGCATATCCCGGCCGCCTCTGCGGGGAACAATGAGCGAAGCGGCCCCGTCCTGGCCGTCGGGAGGAAGCGTGGGCATCTGGAAGCAGGCTTTGGCCACGTCGCTGGTGGCGGCCTTCCTGCCCGCGGTTCCCGCTGCCGCTCAGCCGGTGGCCGCCGACCGCGTTCCCGTCTTCGGCAGCGCGGTCGGGGTCGTCGTGCTGGACCTGGTCGTGCGGGACCGCAAGGGGAACCTCGTACGCGACTTGCGGAGCGACGAGATCGAGATCTGGGAAGACGGGATCCGGCAGGGGGTCACCGAGTTCCGCACCCTGCCCGCTGGCGGCGGCACGACCGTCTCGACCGCGGTCCCCGGGCCCCTCTCCGACGCTCGGCGTCCGGCCCTTCCGGCGACAACCGCCGCACCGGCGGACCGTCGGCCGCGGGCGAGCCTCGTCTCCTTCGTGTTCGACCAGCTTTCGGTCGAGGGCCGCTCGCTCGCCTTCCAGGCGGCCGAGCGATTCCTCGACGCCCAGGCCGGCTCCGAGACCTACGTGGCCGTGTTCCGCATCGACGGCCGCCTCAAGCTCGCCCAGGGCTTCACCCGGGACACCGCGGCCCTCAAGCGCTCGCTGGAAGCGGCGACCCTGGGAAGCGCGCCCGCCTTCACGTCGAACGTCACCGCGATCGGGGGACAGCTGGGCCAGTCTCCCAACGCCGGAGACCCATTGCAGAAGGGGTACGACCATCGGGAGCTGAGGCCAGCGCACCACGAGGGCGATCCCGAGGCCGGCACCCCGATGGACGGCGACGGGTCGCTCGCGGCCGAGCGGAACATCGCCAACGCGATGGTGAACATCCTGCGCACCGCCGAGGACATGGAGCGCACCGAGCGGGGCACGTGGTCGCTCGACGGGCTGCTGGCGCTCGTCCACGGTCAGGGAAGCCTCCCCGGGCGCAAGACGGTCGTGTACTTCTCCGAAGGGCTGCAGGTGCCGCCCCAGCTCGAAGACCCGTTCCGGTCGCTGATGAGCGAAGCCAACCAGGCGAACGTCAGCATCTACGCCGTCGACGTGCGGGGACTCGGGGCCGCGGGGAACATGGCCGCCGCCCGCGAGCTCCTCGACCAGGCGGTGGCCATCAGCACGAGCCAGCGCCTCAGCGGCGGGAACTGGCACGGGGTGACGCGGGAGCAGGCCCGAGAGTTCGAGGCCGTGGAGGCCACGCTTCGGATGAACGCGCAGGGAACGCTGGAAGACCTCGCCAGGGGAACCGGCGGCTTCTTGATCGCGGAGAGCAACGACCTGAAGGTCGGGTTCCTTCGCCTCGGCGAGGAGATCCGCGGTTACTACGAGGTGGCCTACGCGCCGAGCGACGATCACTTCGACGGCCGCTTCCGCCGCGTCGCGGTCAAGGTGAAGCGGGCCGGGGTCTCGGTCCAGTCGCGGAACGGCTACTTCGCCGTCCCCCGTGCCTCGAGCCGTCCGATCATGGGATACGAGGCGCCGCTCCTCAGCGCGCTCGGCTCGCGCCAGCCTCCCCACGACTTCGAGCACCAGGCCGCGGTCTTCCGCTTCGACGCCAACGCCGACCTCGTGCGCCACGGCCTGGCCGTCGCCGTCCCCCTCTCCCGGGTCGCGTTCGCCGAGGACCGACTGTCAGGCCGCTACGCGGGCCGCGTCTCCATCCTGGCCCTGGTACGCGACGCGCGCGGGGACATCGTCCAGCACCTCGGCCAGGACTACCACCTCGAGGGCCCCCTCGGGGATCTCGCGGCCGCTCGAAGGCGCCGCATCACGTTCTCGCGCAACCTCCTCCTCCGGCCGGGCACGTACGTCGTCGACACCGCGGTCCGCGACGGCTTCGGGCAGCGGATCGGGTGTCGCCGGCTACCGCTCGCCGTCGCCTCCCCGGCGCCCGGCGTGCGCCTCAGCAGCATGGTCGCGCTGGCGGGGGCCGTGCCCGCGACCGGTGCGGGGGAGGAGCAGGACGATCCCTTCCGCCTCGGCGACGTGAGGATGACGCCGAGCCTGGAGCCGAAGGTGCGGCTCGGGCCAGGCCAGGACACCCTCGCCCTCTACTACGTCGTCTATGGCCAGGAGGGCGTCCGCGAGCCGCCCTCGATGACCCTCGAGATCGGACGGGCGGGACGGCTCGTGAAGCGAGGGTCGATCGCCCTTCCTCCCCCCGATGCCAGCGGCCGGATCCCCCACGTGGCGTCGGTCCCCGTCGGCACGCTGGCCCCCGGCGACTACACGCTCCGCCTGAACGTCACCCAGGCCGGCTCGAGCGCCGCCGAGCAGAGGATCGTCGAGGTGCGGTCGGGCGGGGAGTGAAGGAGTCCGGCTCGAGGCTCACTCCGACTTCGCTTCGGTCCACAAGCGGTCGTAGAGGACCGTAGCCTCGCCGAGGTCCCGGATGAGCTCCAGCCGCTGCACCGCCTCCGGGGGCGGGAAGATGGCCGGGTTGGCGCGCACCTCGGAGGGCAGGAGTGGCCACGCCGCCCGGTTCGGGGTCGAGTACCGCATCGTGCGGCAGATCTCCGCCGCGACCTCGGCCTCGAGGGTGAAGTCGATGAAGGAGTGGGCGAGCGCGGGGTGGGGGGCGTCGCGGGGGATGGCCAGGTTGTCGATGAAGAGCGTCGAGCCCTCGCGGGGCAGGACGTAGGCGATGTCCGGGTCCTGGGCCATGGCCCTGGCGATCTGGCCGTTCCAGGCCTGGGCGAGCCAGACGTCGCCCGAGAGCAGGACGTCCTCGAAATTCGTCGAGTTGTAGGCCCGAACGAGCGGCTTCTGGCGCAGGAGGTCGTCGCGGGCCGCGGCGAGGACGAGCGGGTCCTTGGTGTTCTGGCTGTGCCCGCGCCACTTCAGGGCGGCGCCCAGGACCTCGCGGGCGTCGTCCAGCATCAGGATCCGGCCGCGATAGCGCGGGTCCCACAGCGCGCCCCACGAGGCGGGAGGCTCCTTCACCCGCCGGCGACTGTAGGCGATGCCGCTCGTCCCCCAGAAGTACGGGACCGAGTGGGCGTTGCCGGGGTCGTAGGGGCGATCGAGGAACGCGGGGTCCACGTTCGCGAGGTGGGGGACGGCCGAGCGGTCCAGCGTGCGCAGGAGGCCCTGGGCGAGGAGCACCTCCACCGAGTAGTCGGAGGGGCACACGACGTCGTAGCCGGCGTTTCCTGCCTGCAGCTTGGCGAGGAGGGCCTCGTTCGAGTCGTACAGGTCGACGTTCACCTTCACGCCGTGGCGCTTCTCGAACTTCGCGAGGGTCTCCGGGGCGATGTAGTTCGACCAGATGTAGAGGTTCAGGGTCCGGTCGGCCGGCGATCCGGCCCCGCCCGCCATCACGAAGGGTGCGCCCAGCACCGCGAACCCCACCGCCGCCGGCAGCGCGGCGAGGCGCAGCGCGCGCCCCTGCTCGATCAGGAATGCCCCGAGGAGGAGGAGCGCGGTAGCGAGGAGGATCATCGTGGACACGGCGTTGATCTCGGGCGAGACACCCGTCTTCACCATGGAGTAGATCTGGAGGGGCAGGGTGGTGGCCCCCACGCCGGCCACGAACGACGTCACCACGTAGTCGTCGATCGACAGGGCGAAGACGAGGAGGGCGGCGGCCATGACCGCCGGGAACATCGCGGGGAGGGTGACCTTCAGGAACGCGCGGAGGGGCCCCGCGCCGAGATCCATGGCCGCCTCCTCGAGCGAGTGGTCGAGGCCGGCGATGCGCGCCCTCACCACCACGAACGCGTAGGAGACGGTGAAGGACACGTGGGCCAGGATCACGGTGAGGAAGCCCAGCCGGAGCCCGGCCGCGGCGAAGAGCAGGAGAAGGGAGGCGGCGAGGACGATCTCGGGGGCCACGGTCGGGATGGTGAGGAGCCCCTCGAGGACCCCCTGCCGGCGGAACCGGTGCCGGTGGAAGGCGAGCGCCGCCGCGGTGGCGGCGGCGGTCGCGATCACCGTCGTGGCGAAACCCACCAGGAGGCTGTTCCGGAGCGACGAGAGGATGGCGGGATCGCGGGCGGCCTTCGTGTACCACGCGAGGGTGAAACCGCCCCACGCCGCCGAGAGCCGGCTCTCGTTGAAGGAGAGCGCGACCAGGACCAGGATCGGCGCGTAGAGGAAGAGGTAGGCGAGGGCGGCGAGGAGGCCCGGCAGCGCCTCCGGCGCCCTCCGCCCCTCGCGCGACACGGCCTACAGGGCCTGGGCCGACCGAAGCGGCCGGCGGAAGACGAGCAGCAGCAGCACCACGACCAGGGACAGCACGAAGCTGAGCGCGGCACCGAACGGGGTGTCCCGGGCCACCGCGAACTGGCTCTGGATCAGGTTCCCGACGTAGGCCGTCTTGCCCCCGCCGAGGAGATCGGGGGCGAGATACGCGCCGAGGGAGGGGATGAAGACGAGGACGCAGCCGGCCACGATGCCGGGCATCGTCTGGGGGACGACCACCCGGGTGAAGGTGCGACGGGCGTCCGCCCCGAGGTCGGCCGCGGCCTCGAGGAGCGAGGAGTCGAGCTTCTCGAGCGAGACGTAGAGCGGGATGATCATGAACGGCAGCTCGCCGTAGAGCTGCCCCACCAGCACCGCGAAGTCGTTGTAGAGGAGGTCCGCGCGGGAGAGGCCGGCCGCTTGCAGGGCGAGGTTGACGACGCCTTCGGAGCGCAGGAGGACGATCCACGCGTACATCCGGACGAGGAAGCTCGTCCAGAAGGGCAGGATCACGAGGGCGAGGAGCGCGTTGCGCCAGCGGGCGGGGGCGCGCCGGGCCAGCCACCAGGCGACGGGATACCCGACGAGCAGACAGAGGAGCGTGGTGACCGTGGCGAGGACGAGGCTCCTTCCGAGGATCGCGAGGTAGAGCGGCTCGAGGGCGCGCAGGTAGTTGTCGGGCGAAGCCTCCCGGGCCACGCCGCCGTACGCGGTGCGCCGGCCGAGGGAGACGAGGAACATGAGGAGCTGGGGGACGTAGAAGAGGAGGACGAGGAGAGCGAGGCTCGGGAGCAGGAGAACGGAGGCCACGGGTCGGCGGCTCCCGATCACTCCGCCCTCTCCGGGTCGTCGAGGCGCAGGACGGCGTCGGGCGGGAAGGAGAGGGTGACGGTGTCGCCCCGCTTCCTCCCCCGGGCGAGCACGTTCCCCTCGCCCACGCTCAGGACCTCGCTCCCCACGCGCACGCGCCAGTCCGTCCAGTCGCCGAGGAAGATCTCGTCCTCGATCGTGCCCGGGAAGGCGTTGACCGTCCGGTCGGTCAGGCTGATCTTCTCGGAGCGGAGGCCCACCCAGACGGCCGTGCCCGCGCGGTAGCCGCCGTCGTTCGCGGCGCGAAAGGAGAGGCCGCCCTCGGTCCGGACCCGCGCCACGCCGTCCGCCACGTCCAGGACCTCGGCGCGGAAGAGGTTCGCGACGCCGAGAAAGTCGGCCACGAACCGGGTGCGCGGCCTCTCGTAGAGCTCCTCCGGCCCGTCGATCTGCTCGATGTGCCCGTGGCTCATGACCGCGATGCGGTCGGCCATGACCAGCGCCTCGTCCTGGTCGTGGGTCACGAAGAGGAAGGTGATGCGGACACGCTCCTGGAGGTTCTTGAGCTCGACCTGCATCTCCTTGCGGAGCTTGGGGTCGAGGGCGGCCATCGGCTCGTCGAGCAGGAGCACCTCGGGCTCCAGCACCAGCGCCCGCGCGAGAGCCACCCGCTGCTTCTGGCCGCCGGAGATCTCGGTGATGAACCGATCGCCCAGGCCGGCGAGCCGCACCAGCTCGAGGGCCCGCTCGACCTTGTCCCGGATCTCGGCCCTGGGCCGCCTCTCGATCTCGAGGCCGAAGGACACGTTGCCGAAGACGGTCCGGTGGGGAAAGAGGGCGTAGTGCTGGAAGACGGTGTTGGCCGGGCGCCTGTGGGCGGGGAGCGCGGTGACATCCTGGCCGGAGATCCAGATCGAGCCGGAATCGGGACGCTCGAAGCCGGCCACGAGGCGCAGCAGCGTCGTCTTGCCGCAGCCGGAGGGGCCGAGGAGGGTCACGAACTGGCCGGGCGAGACGTCGAGCGACACCTCGCGCACCGCCCGCACGTCGCCGTAGCTCCGGCAGACTCCCCGTATCCGGAGCTCGCCCTTCATCGTCTCGCTAGAGCGCCCAGCCTTCGCGGACCTGACGGGTCATGAGCGCGTCGGCCTCGGGAGCATCGACGAAGCGCGCCCGCGCTGCGTCCCACCGCAGCTTCTTGTCCACCCGCACCGCGATCGTGCCGAGGAGGATCGTCTCGCTGATCGGGGCCACGTTCTCGAAGCTCGCGTCCGACGGAGCCGTGCCCCGGCACGCGCGGACCCACTGCTCGAGCTCCTCGGCGGGGCGGGGCAGGGTCGGGGGCGGAGGCGAGAAGGCCTGCATCTTCGCCTTCGGAATGAGCCGCGGGCTGCCGCCCTCGAAGTCGGCGAGCAGCTTCCCGCCGTCGCCGACGAAGAGGAGCCCTTCCTCCGGCATGGGCGCTCCGTCCTCCTCCAGCTCCCGCGGCTTCGGCGGGCGCAGGCCGCCGTCGTACCAGTGGAGGGCCACCGGCGGCATTCCGGACCGCTCCGGGAACTCCCAGCGGATGAGCGAGGCCTGCGGGTAGGAGACGGCGTTCGTCTGCTTCTTCCACAGGAGGTCGTCGATCTTCCAGAACTGGCTGCGGGTCGCCTCCACCGTGAGCGGCGAGCTGAGCTTCAGGATCCTGAAGATCTGGAAGAAGGAATAGTGGCCCATGTCCCCGAGGGCGCCGGTGCCGAAGTCGTACCAGCCGCGGAAGACCGCGTTCCGGTAGGCCGGGTGGTATGGGCGGTGGGGCACCGGGCCGAGCCAGAGGTCCCAGTCGAGCCCCTCGGGCACCGGCACCACCTCGGTGGGGAGGCTCGTCATGCCCTGCGGCCAGAAGGGGCGGGTCGACCAGTTGTGCACCTCGCGGACCGGGCCGATCGCTCCGGACTGGATCCACTCGGCGATCTGCGGCGTGGCCTGCTGCCCCGCCGCGCAGAACATGTGGGTCGCCGCGCCCGTCTCGCGCGCGGTCCGGACCACGACGTGGGCCTCGTGCAGGACGTTCGCGAGCGGCTTGTGGGTGATGGCGTGCTTGCCGGCCCTCATCGCGGCGAGGGCGACGGGGGCGTGGAGGTGGTCGGGCGTCATGTTGTAGACGGCGTCGAGATCCTTCTCCTGCGCGAGCATCTCCCGGAAGTCGGCGTAGGCGCGGACGCCGCCACCGGCCGAGGCGCCGTAGTGACGGTCCACGAGCTCGCGGCCCACCTCGCGCCCGCACGGGCAGGCCCGGGCGCCATCGGCCCAGCCGGAGTCGCCGAGGAACGCGCGGATCTTGTCGCGCAGCTCGAAGCGGGACCACTCGACGTAGTCCTCGCTCTTCCGGTTGGGGTCGCAGACGGCGACGATGCGCAGGTCGGCCTTCTGGAGCGCGGGCATGAGCTGCCGCAGGCCCTGCGTGCCGCAGCCCACGAACCCGACGTTGATGCGGTCGCTCGGCGGCACGTGCCGCGGCCCCCCGAGGACGTGGCGCGCGACGAGGCTCACCGCGGCGGTGGTCGCGCTCTTCTCCAGGAACGTGCGGCGGCTCACGGAACCAGGCTCCGGCATGGGGGTCCTCCTCGCGGCGAGATCATAAGCCCGAACCTATCCCGGCCGGACGAGCCCTGCCCCTCCGGGCAGGACAAGCGAACGGCCGGTGAGCTCGCAGGCATCGAGAGAGGCCGCCTTCCCGAGGAGGGCGAGGCGCGGGGGCAGAGCGGGGCGGAAGCGCCACTCGTCTTCGCGCCCCCCCGCGGACCGGAACGCCTCCGCCCACGCCGGCCACCAGGGGCTCACGCGTCGGGCGATCGGCTCGACGACGAGGACGGCCGATCCCTTGCGGCCGGCGTCGAGGAGGCGAGGGAGCAGACGCTCTCGCGGGCCGTCGCCCAGCTCGTTGACGGTGAAGGCGACGAGGATGCCGGCCGGCGGCTCCGGCAGCGGCGCCGTCGCCAGGTCGCCACGCGTCGCCCGGCCGTCGAGGCCGAGACGGGCGAACGTCCAGCGCGCCTCGCCGACGGCCCAGCCGCTGCGGTCGACGCCCTCGAGGCCGGCCCGGGTCCCGCACTCGAGGGCCCACGCCGCCCCCGCGGTGCCGGTGCCGCAGCCGAGGTCGAGGACGCGGCGCGGCCCACGGACTCCGAGCCCGCGCACGATCTCGCGCACGAGGAGAAAGTGCAGGGGCCCGTAATAGAGGGCGAACGCCGCCCGCTTGCCGGCTCCCTCGAGCGCCGCCCCCCCGGCCATGCGCTCCCGCCGCTCGACGTAGAGAGACGAGAGGGCCTGGAGTGCGCGCCGCACCTCGGCGAAGGTCAGCTCGGCGAGGTGGCGCGCCTCGAGGGCCTGGTGGAATGAGTCGAAGGGATCAGGTGTCTCCATGCGGACCGTGTTCGCGCCTCGCCGCCACTATAATGTGGCCTTCAAGGGCGGGCCATGACTCATCTCCCGCCCCGCAACCCCTGGCGCAGGAGGAAGGCGTGCTCGACCCGACCGGCTGGCGACTCGCGTCTCTCCTCGCCCTCCTCGCTTCGTCCGCGTCGCTGGCCGGCGCCGACACGCCGCCGCTCGTGCCCATGCCCGCCGAGTTCTCGGCCGGCTCCGGGTTGCTCCCGATCGGGCGCGAGCTCCCTTCGTGGCTCGAGGGACCGGCCGATCCCCTCCTCCAGCGTGCCGTCGAACGGCTCGCCCGGCGCCTCGGCGCGGCGACGGGGATCCCCGTCCGCGTCGAGCGCGCGAGCTCGCCGGAGCAGGCGCTCCTGCGGATCCACGGCCCGTCTTCCGACCCGAAGTTCCAGAGCCTGGACGCCGACGAGTCCTACGCCCTCGACGTGACCCCGCGCGGAGTCGACCTGCGGGCGCCGGGGACCGCGGGCGTCCTCCGTGGCCTGGCCACCCTGGCCCAGCTCGTCGCGCCGTCGCCCGACGGCTACGGGCTCCGTTCGGCGAGCGTCCGCGACCACCCGCGCTTCCCCTGGCGCGGGCTCATGATCGACACGAGCCGCCACTTCGTTCCGCTCGAGGCCCTCGAGCGCCAGCTCGACGCGATGGAAGCCGTCAAGCTGAACGTCCTCCACCTCCACCTCACCGACGACGAGGGGTTCCGCCTGGAGAGCCGCCTCCACCCCAAGCTGCACGGGGAGGGCTCCGAGGGCGAGTACTACACGCAGGACGAGGTCCGCGCTCTCGTGGTGCGGGCCCGGGACCGGGGGATCCGCGTGGTGCCGGAGATCGACGCCCCCGCCCACACGAAGAGCTGGCTCGTCGGCTATCCCGAGCTCGCGACCCGGCCCGGGCCCTACCGGATGGGGCCGGACGCCGCGGTCCGGAGCGCCCTCCTCGACCCCACCCGCGAGGAGGTGTACGCCTTCGTCGACAGCCTGGTCGGCGAGGTGAGCGGGCTCTTCCCCGATCCCTTCTTCCACGTCGGGGGCGACGAGGTGGCGAGCCCGGAGTGGGACACCACTCCCTCCATCCAGGCCTTCATGAAGGCGCACGGGATCGCGGACCGGCGCGCCCTGCAAGCCCACTTCACCCGGCGGCTCCAGGCCATCCTGGCCCGCCACGGCAAGACGCCGATCGGCTGGGACGAAATCCTCGACCACGGCCTGCCGAAGGACGCGGTGGTGCAGACGTGGCGCAGCTCGAAACTCGTGGCCCGGGCCACGGCGGCGGGTCGCCGGACGGTGGTGTCGGGCGGCTACTACCTGGACCAGGGCCTGCCGTCGACGGCTCACTACGCGATCGACCCCGCGGACCCGCGGGCCTACGGCCTCCAGCCACGCGAGGCCCAGGCGTTGCGGGGGACGCCGCTCGCTGCGTACGTCGGCGAGGCCAACGTCCTCGACGACGCGGCGGTCGTGACGCCGGAGCAGGAGGCCCTCATCCTCGGGGGCGAGGCCGCCCTGTGGACCGAAATCGTCACTGGCGAGATGGTGGACGGCCGGCTCTGGCCGCGAACGGCCGCGATCGCGGAGCGGCTCTGGTCGCAGCGTTCGGTCCGTGACGTCGGGTCGATGCAGCGCCGCCTGCTCGCGGTCAGCCGGGACCTCGAGCGCCTCGGCCTGCGGCACGAAGTGGACCCGCGGCTGATGGTCGAGCGGATGGCCCCCGGCCAAGCCGACG
>Ga0335085_10003179_pt1 | contig 28995 bp, 30 predicted proteins | sample Lox_Sample_45_FD_206712 | JGI IMG/M metagenome (GOLD analysis project Ga0335085, IMG submission 206712) | Soil microbial communities from Loxahatchee National Wildlife Refuge, Florida, United States - Lox_Sample_4.5 | ecosystem: Environmental > Terrestrial > Soil > Wetlands | place: USA... | reverse complement strand
AAAATCCGAGTGATCACCAGACGCTCCTACGGTTTTCGCACCTATGAAGCGATGGGAATTGCACTCTATCACACGCTTGGCCGCCTCCCCGAGCCGGAATCAACCCACAGATATTGCTGAGGAGAGGAAAATAAAATGGATGTCAAAAACGTGGCGATTTCCCGCTTCGAGGGATGGCCTGCCGCCCCGTTCCTGGAAAGAGATGGGCAGTTAACGGTGCGGCGGCAAAAAATTTCGAAACACCAAAGCCAGAATGTCCTTTGGAATCAAGAAAGAATTACACAAAGCCGCTCTTTCAGGGTAAGCGGTGGCAGAATCTAAGTTATTCATCGAGTGATATATTAGTCGGTTAAAATCGCCGGTTTGTTCTGGGATCTGAAGAAAAGCAGGCTCCGGAGCAAACGGGGAACCATGTGATATCTAGGAGTCACTTCAAGTCATCGTCGGGTCCCCGAACTGACTGCCGCCTACGCCTGGCTGTCCACTGCCGGGTGCCCACTGCCTCCTGCGTGCCGATCATTGCCTGCTGCCTGCTGCTGGCGCCGGTCCCATCGTCCGGGCAGGCCCGGTCCCCGAAGCGCGTGGCCGAAGAACATTACCAGCGAGGTTTGGCCGAGATGCGGAAGGGCGAGTGGCAGCAGGCCATCAGCGAATTCCGGCTTGCGCTCAAGCAGGAGCCGCAGTCCGCGGCGATCCACAACTCCCTCGGCTCCGCTCTCGTGCAGACAGGCCGGTACGACGCCGCTCTCGTCGAGTTTCGCCGGGCGGCGGCGCTCGATCCCGATCTGGCCGAGGCGTACTTCAACGCCGGCAAGGTGCAGGAGTACAGGCAGGACCTTGATGGGGCCATCGAGTCGTACCAGACGGCCTTGCGTCTTCGACCCGATTGGGCCGAAGCCCACGACGCCCTCGGAGTAATTCTGGGTCATCGCGGCAACTACCTGGGCGCCAAGAGCGAGTTTGAGGCGGCCGTCAAATCTGCGCCAGGCAACGGCGAAGCTCACTACCACTTGGGCCTGGCGGAATGGTACGGAACGGACCACAGCGCCGCCATCACCGAGTTCCAGGAAGCGGTGCGCCTACGGCCCAATGATGCCAGCGCCCACTACTACCTCGGGCTCGCCTACGAGGACCGCGGCATGACCGAGCTGGCGCGATCAGAGTTCGAGGCCGCCACCCGGCTGGACCCGGCGAACGCACAGTATCACAACGGGCTGGGCGGCGCCTTGCAGCGCGACGGCGACCTGGCGGATGCGACAGCGGAGTTCCGGCGCGCGCTCGAGATCAAGCCCGGAGACGCCGACGCCGAGAACAATCTGGGCCTGGCGCTGCTCTCACAAGGCGACGGAGACGGCGCCGTTCAGGCCTTTGAGACGGCGGTGAAGATCAACCCCCGACACGAGGAAGCGCGCAATAACCTGGGTCTGGCCTATCTGCAAAAGGCGCAGTGGGAAGACGCCATCCGCGAGTTTCACAACCTGATCAGCCTCGAGCCCAACGACGCCGACGCCTACTACAATCTCGGGGTGGCGCTGAAACAGAGAGAGGACTTCGACCAGGCCATCCAGGTGCTTCGCCAGGCCATCGCTCTGGACCCGAGCCTGCCCGAGCCTCACTATACGCTCGGGGTGATCTTCTGGCAGCAAGGGAGGCTCGACGAGGCGGCAGCGGAATTCCGGGCCGCCATCAAGAGCCGGCCCGATTATGAACAGGCCCACTCCATCTTGGGATCGGTCCTGCGGCAAAAGGGCGATCTCGCCTCGGCGGAGGCGGAGCTGCGCGCCGCACTGCAGCTCGATCCGAGCGACGGCGGAGCCCACCAGTCGCTGGGCATGGTCTATCGCCAGCGGGGAGATACCGCCAATGCTCAAGTGGAGTTTCAGAAGGCTGAAGATCTGAACAAGGCCAAGATGAACCTGCAGGCTGCGACCTTGGCGACCAACACGGGCGCCGGGCAGTTGCGGCAAGGGAACGTGGATGGCTCCATCGAGAAATTCACATCGGCGCTCAGTCTGAGTCCCGACTACGCGCCGGCGCACTATGAACTGGCCCTCGCTCTCCGGCAGAAAGGCGATCTGGCGCAGGCGGAGGCAGAGTTTAAGAAGGCACGCGAACTCGATTCGCACCTGAAGCCACCTGAGATGCCGGCAACAGGATCGCCACCAAGGCCTTAAGACGCCAGAGAGGGCACTTCCACCTTTCCGCTATCGACGACCTTCTGCGGCATTTCGACGACAAGCCGAGTAGCGGGATCATTGTGTGCAAATCCAAGAACGGGTTGTGGCCCCGTACGCCCTCCGCGACATAGGAAAGCCAGTTGGCATTTCCGACTACAGGCACATTGTGGCCCTGCCCCAGAGACTGAAGCGAACCTGCCGACGATAGGAGCTCGAAGCCGAACTGAAACAGGACGACCAAACCGCCGTTGCTGCAACGGCACATCCTGCTCAAACCCCTGGCGGACGGCGGTCTACCGGCAAACAGGTTTCAGCCGTGACAAGTGGGTCCAGTGACGCTACACTACCGTTGGTGCAGGAAGACATTGATTTTGACCGCGCTTTGATTCGTGTTCGCCGGTCCTACTACCGGGGTAAGTTTGGTCCACCCAAGTCAGGTCGGAGCGAACGCGTCCTTCACATGACTGAGACAGTTCGGCAGGAACTCATGCGCTATCGCTCGGCAAAACCGTCTCAGGGTCTCGTGTTTCCAGGTAGATCCGGCATGCCCTACGAGCCGGCGACCATCGTCGCCAAGGTTTTCAAACGGGTAGCGGCGAAATTGGAGCTACCGCCTTTCACTTGGCGTGGCTTTCGAAGGAGCGCCTCAACCACAATGCAGGAGATCGGGGTCCCTGTCCGGTCCGCTCAGGAGATCCTCGGACACAGTTCGCCGCAGACGACCCTGGGGATCTGTACTGAGGCAACGGACGCCTCACAGCGCCAAGCAATTCAGACGCTGGATCGCTTATTGTTCCCAAATCGGGAGCAACTTTGGGCTGGCTTACAATGGTTGGCTTGTATGATGTTGGTGAAGCGGCAGTTACAATGCGCGCCTGTAGCTCAGCTGGATAGAGCGGCAGACTTCGAATCTGTAGGTCGGGGGTTCGAGTCCCTCCAGGCGCGCCATTCTTTTCAATAAGTTGCGGGCCACCAGTCCTTCGGGTGTCTGCCGCAGGTTGCGCCTGGGTTGCGGATTTTGGTGGACGTGTTGGCGCAAAGTCCAAGCGGTCCACGTATCCCACGTCGGCGCCTGGCACTAGGTGGCCGTAAACATCAACCGTAATCTTGATGGTGGAGTGCCCCATCTGATCGCGAACGTACGTGAGTGGGGCACCCGCCTGAATGAGCAGACTCCCGTAAGTGTGGCGGAGATCGTGAAATCGGATGCGCCGGAGGCCAGCACGCTCCAATAGGGGAAGAAAGTGCCTCGGAACCAAGTTCGTGATATCCAAGACGGTGCCCACCTCGGAGGGAAAGACGAGGTTGTCGTCGACACCGTCTTGGCCGCCCTCAAATGCTCGAAGCAGCGCTCGGTCCCTCGATTCCAAGAGCGCAGTCCGCAGCTCCCGGCTCATGTCGACGCGTCGCTGCTTGTTGCTTTTCGGTGTCAAGAATCTCCCAGACCGCCTGTCATAGTTGCGCTGAACCAGGATGTATCGATTCGCATCGTCTCCGCCTTCCCCGAACTGTATGTCCCCCCATCTCAACGCGAGGATCTCCCCTTCGCGTAAACCGGCCCGTAAGGCGGTCAGGAATAGTGCGTAGTGTTTTGGACACAACCGCCTCGCCGTCCCGAGGAAGCGATTTGCTTCCTCCGCGGTGAGTGCGGTCGCCTGTCGCGGGGGTCTTTCCACCTTGACGAATCTGCCGAGCTTTTGTGCCGGGTTATAGCCGATCAGGTTGTCCTCAATTGCGGCGTTCAGGACTACTCGAAGGCTTGCGATTGCGAGCCGGACCGTGTTTCGAGCCAAACCGCGGATCGTCAGGTCCGCAACCCATCGCTTGACAGCATCGCGTTGGATGTCGTCCAGTGGAGAAGCTCCGAATGTCGGCAAGACATAGAGGCGGAGGAACTGAGCGTAGAAATGCTCCGTTGATGGTTTTGTCTGCCGCGCGGGGTGATGCTTTTGCCAGGCTTCTGCATACTCAGTAAGGTTCGGAAGGGCTGGCCGCTCGTGGAGCCAGGAGCCGCCATCGCCGAGCGCCAAACGCGCCTCGATTTCCCGCTTAACCCTCTCGGCGGCCTCTCGTGAGCCTACTTTCTTTGCCTTTCGGCGACCATGATGATTGATGAACACGTACCAGCTGCCTTTATACTTCTTGATGTTAACGCCCATGGCGGACTCCCTTTAGCACGTCGTCCATTACGGCCTCGAGGTTGATCTCGTGCACTCGCTTGATCTGATGCTGTTGAAGGTAGCTATCGAAATCTGACCTTCGCACGAGCACTTTGCCACGCACTTTAGCCGCGGGTAACGGGTCGAGCGGGGCGTGAATCCACGAGCGAAGCGTTCTCTCCGAAATGTCCGCGTAGTAGCTGAGTTCCTTCAGGCCGAGCCATTCCCGCCCGCGTGCTACAATCCCTTCCCTTCCTCCCCAAGGCGAGGTGAATGCGCCGTTGTCGAATCGGACTCTTTGATTTCGTTCTTCATGTGGCATAAGGGTTGCACCTTTCGCGTGAGTCATATCGCTAGGAAGCGAAGGCCCGGATTGCACGTCGCTGCTCAGGGTTATGGTGGGTTGTCGCCTCGCAACGTAGCTGCGAGTTCTTCGGTGGTGGGCAGGCTTCCACGCAGCTGCCTAGGGAGCGATTCCGTGAGCTGGTATTCGGAGACACCTACCGGTTTGCGGAGATCCCGCAGGGCGTACTCAGCGACCACCTTGTTTTTGGACCTGCAGAGAATGATCCCGATGCTGGGTTTGTCGTCGGGGTGTCTGAGCAAGTCATCGATGGCGGAGAGGTAGAAATTCATCTTGCCAGTGTACTCCGGCTGGAACTCACCGGTTTTCAGCTCCACGACGAGAAAGGCGCGAAGTCGAAGGTGGTAGAACAGGAGATCGAGGCGGAACTCCTGTCCGCCGACCTCCAGCGGATACTGGCTCCCGACAAAGGCAAATCCGACACCTGGTTCGAGTAGAAAGTCCCGGATGTGCTCGATGAGCCCTAGTTCCAGCTCCCGTTCCTGAGCCTCGGCAGTGAGAGTGAGGAAGTCGAAGTTGTAGGGGTCCTTGACGACTTGCTGGGCGAGCTCCGACTGAGGCGCCGGCAGGGTGCGGGTGAAGTTGGTCAGCGCTTCACCCTGGCGGCCGTACAGCCCGCTCTCAATCTGGTGGACCAGGACGTTGCGGCTCCAGCCGCTCTGGATAGTCTGCCGAGCGTACCAAAGGCGCTCCTGTCGCCCATTCAGCTTCTCCAGCAGAGCGATGTTGTGGTACCAGGTGATTTGTGCAAGCGGTGCTTGCACAATTGGCTCGTCAGGCCAGGCCTCGGCAAAGGCCCGCATGTACTTGAGATTGCGGGGCGAGAACCCGGACATTTCGGGGAACGCCTTGCGCAGGTCAGCGGCCAGACGGTCGACGACCTTGGCGCCCCAGCCGTGTTGTTTCTGGCGAGCCAGGATGTCCCGGCCGATCCCCCAGTACAACAAGACCAGTTCCCGGTTGACGGCCAGAGCGGCCCGAACTTGCGCGGTTCGGATTCTTTCTTTGAGCTCTCCCAGAAAGGCTTCGTAGCCTTCAGGGATCGCAGTTCGTAGCGCAGGCATCAGACAGTCTCTCTAGAGGCGGCTGGGTGCAAGGGTTGAATTACCACGGCGGCGCCGTGGTAGAGCGTCTCAACGTCCAAGGCGTCGTCGAAGCAGGTGTTGAGCACAGCATTGGCTCCGAGGGCCTGGGCATCTTGCAACAGAGCGGCGAAGGTCTGACCCCGAGCTGTGCCTTTGTAAGCGGCGATGCCGTAGCCCTCGATTTGTGTCCGGGTTGTGGCGACGGCGATCATGCCGCCTCCTGCCGTTCGAAGGGTGGTTGAAAGACGGTTCCGCAACGATCGCACACGAAGGAGCGCTCCCAGCGCCAAAAGCGGCCGGGTCGGACATGGTGGTTGTACCACCAGAGGGAGGCGAGAACGAACAGACCCAGGCCCGAGTAAGCGTGAGCATACTGCGGGAACAAGGCGACCGAGCGGACTGCCGGCAGCTGGTGGAGCCAGACCAGGTAGCCAAAGAGCCAGTAGAGGATGACAAGCCCCAGGCCCCACCAGAGAATGACGTGCCGGTAACGCAGCTTGCGGGGCGGCCCGGCGAGCTTCGAGAGGCGGGTCTGGCAGGTTCCCCTGGTGCGGCCCCTAAAGTGGAAAGCGTCTGCCATTTCACCGAAGGCGAACCCCCGGCCCCGCACCTTGGTCCGGACCTCCGAGAGGCCATTCAGGTAGACGAGCGAGAGCTTGGTGCATTCGTCGGCCTTGCAATTCGGGCATCGCATATAAACCTCACCAGAAGCCGGGAGCGATCCGGTCCCGGACCGTCCCGGCGTATTCCGCATATCCCCCCAGCCGCTCCCATAGAAAACGGTCTTCCCGCATCGTACGCCTGAGGATGAGAATTTCGTAAGCCAGCGCCGGCAGCAGCCCCGCCAGCGACCCGAGCGCGATGGGGGTGGCCGGAGCCGTGACCAGCATGGCCAGATAGCCCGGATGCCGGACAAAGCGGTAGGGACCGGCAGTGACGAGACGATGGCCGGGTTGAATCCAGAGGCTGGTTGAGAAGAAAGAGTTCACGGCCAGGGCCCACACCCGCAGCGAACCGAAAAGTGCGATCAGGCTGAGAGCAACGAGACGCACGAACGAAGGCAAAGCCGGAGTCCAGTGGAGCCGGCCCCTATCCAGGGCCGCCGTTACAACGGTTGCCAGGGAGAGGAAGCTGGCCAGCAACCGCACTCCGGGGTCGACGGCGCCGTCAGGAGCGTCTGAAGACTCGCGTTCGGACTTCGTGAAGGCCGCGGCTAAACCGAGAGCCCCAAACAGACCCAGATAGGCTTGCGTCAACGGATCGCCGATCCGGCCGGCAAGAGCCACGACCAGCGTCAGGACTCCCGTGGAAAGCAGCGGACGAGCTAAGACGCGCGTGTTCATCACCGGTTCACCCCCAAGGCCAGCTGTTGGGAGTGCTGATGGATGTGGGCGCCTGGCGCGACCTCCTGCGCTTTGGAACGACTCTGCTTTGCCAGGGTCTCCTCGACCACGGTGCGGGCGTACTGCTCGCCATTCTCGTACGGCCTGGGCGGGTGCCCGCTGATGGCACGCATCACTTCCTGAGGATCATCGCCCCGTGTCAACGCCACCTGGGCGTAAGCGCGGGTGACGGTCCGGCGGGCGTAGTAGCCCGGGTTCGGCTTGTCATCGCGGTAGTCGATGAGCTTCTGAATCAAGGACTCCATGGAATCGCCTTGATCGAGGCGCCTTTTCACCCAACTCCAATCGTGCTCCGAAGTGGTCTTCGGGGTGCGATCGCGCGTAGCGCGGGACTCAGAGGGAGTACTCTCCTGGCGGAGTTCGCGGTGATGCTCCTGGGAAAGCTTGAAATCGCCCAGATGGTAGACCTCGACGCTCCGCTGCTCGGCCGTGACCCGAAAGGGCTGCTCGTACTTCTTGTTGATGAAGCCCGGAAGCCGCAAAACCCGAGCCGAGTCGGTGGCGGCAGGATCGGCGCCGAACTGCTGCACCATTCGGCGCTGCAGGGCCTCAGCCTGCTCCTGCGTCATCCCTTCCACTCGCCAGATGACCTGATACTTACCCGGGGAGCTGGCGATCACGTAACTGGGCTTCGGCACCTGGGCGCTGTTCTCGATAGCAGCAAGCGCCTGCGGCCCGTCGTGGTCGAGGTCCAGGTAAATATGGCGGATGGCCGCGATTTCAGCTTTTGTACGACCCGTAGCGGTCTCGCGAAGCGTATTCTGCGAGATGTAGATGTCCGATCCCCGGGCATTCTCGCGGCGAAGCCAGGCCTGATATCCCTCACCGGCGATGACCTCGGCCGTCTCCACCCGTTGCAGCACCTTGCCCTCCTTGCGGTTGATGATGACCACCGCCAGACGGTCGGAAGGCTCGAAATTCCGGCGGAGGTATTCCTCGGGCGTCAGGTCTTGCTGCTGCTTATTCTCTAGTGTAGGCATGGTTCGAACTCCTCGGGCGCATAGACCGGGTTGAACTCGTAGCGGTCCGTCTCCGGGTTGTAGCCGCGGATTTCGAGCACTTCGGAGACGAAGCGCGTTCCGGGCCGTCGTTCGAGCTGGATGATCAGGTTGAGGGAGTCTGCGATGTTGCTCTTGATGGCCCGATAGGGCAGTTCAATGCCGCTCTGCAGGACGCAGCTGGTGAAGCGCGAGAGACCCTGCTCGGCGGAGGTGGCGTGGACGGTGGAGAGCGTGCCCGAATGTCCCGTGTTAAGAAGCTGCAACAGGTCGAAGGCCTCGCCGCCGCGAATCTCGCCCAGGATGATCCGGTCGGGGCGGTGGCGCAGCGTGGCCTTCAGGAGGTCGCGGATGCTGACGGCTGGAAGACCATTCTGCTCGCGGCGGGCCTCCAGGCGTACCAGGTTGTCCTTCAAGACCTGGATCTCCGCCGTGTCCTCAATAATTACAAGCCGCTCGTCGTTGGGAATGAAGCCGGCGAGGATGTTGAGCAGGGTGGTCTTGCCCGTTCCGGTGCCACCGCTGATAAGCATGTTCTTGCGCTCCAGGACCTGGCGCTCAAGGCCAGTGGCGAGATCGGCGGGGAGCGTCCCTCTCTCGACCAGATCGCCCATGGTGAAGTGGCGGGCAGTGAACTTGCGGATGGTGAGGGTGATGCTGTTGACGCTGCAGGGCGGGATGACGGCAGCCACCCGGCTGCCGTCGGGGAGGCGGGAGTCAAGGAGGGGTTTGGACTCGGAGATGTCGTCCCCGAGCCGCCGTGCGATGTTCTTGACGGCGATGAGGAGGGACTTTTCGGTGAGGCCGGTGACCGGAACCGGCTCCAGGTACCCCTGGCGCTCGACGAAGACACGCCCGGGGCCATTGACCATGATCTCGCTCACCTCGGCATCGAGAATCAGGGGCTCGATGGGCCGGAGGAACGGAAGAATGAGTTCGAATCCCGTCATGCGATGCTCTGCTCCATGGGGCGCTGTCGTTCATGCTGGGCCTGACCTGGCGAAATCTGCTCGCCTCGGCCAGGAACGATCTCGATAGCTGCCCGCTTCGATACCTCGCGGCTGAGCCTTTGGGCTAGCTTGGCGGAGTCGTGGGTGTAAATCTCCGCCTCGTAACGGGCGCGCGAAAGAGCCACGTAGGCGAAGCGGCGATTGACAAGCTGGCGGTTGTCAACGTCGTGCCCCGACACGTGGATGAGGACCCGTTCGGCTGTCTGTCCCTGGCTGCTGTGGCTGGTCATGGCGTAGCCGTAATCGAGGTGGGGATGCTGGCGAAGGTTGAACTCGACGGTGCGGCCAGAGTCAAGGCGCACCCGGAGATTACCTTCGGAGTCGATCTTCTCCACCTGACCTGCCTGCCGGTTAGCGATGCTCTGCTGCCTCAGAGGCGTGGTGAACTGGATGCGATCGCCGGCGGCCAGATCGCGCTGTTCGCGGCGATAGACGTTGACCCCCTGCAAGCGCTTGGGGTCGTAAGTCACCAACTCTCCATCCTGCCGGCGGACGGTGACCCGGTTGTTCCCGAGGTCGACCGCCGCCACGGTGGCGTACTCCCGCTGCTGTAGGCCGATCTCCTGGCTGCCCCGGCTGTAACGAACCACGTGACCGATTTCGTACCGGGCCGCCCACTGGCGGTCGGCCCCGGTCAGCTCCTGGCGATTGGTGAAGATTTCTACGCGGTGCTCCTCGGCGGCAAGCCTGCCCGCATCGCGGAGGCTCTGGTGGATGAGGCGATTGATCTCCAGGCGTGAGTCGTTGTCAGGAGCCACGATGAGCGTGCCTTCTGGCTGGCGGAGGTAGCGTTGGACGACAGCTGCCAATCGCTCCTTCGTGTCCCTGATCTCGTGAATTCGCCCCTGCTCGTCGAGCCGGCGGACCGCTTCGATCACCCGGTCCTGGGCGAGCAGTTCGACCGCGTTCCTGAGAGCGGGGTCTTTCTGCCTGACGACTTCTTCCAGGCGGGCAGTGCGCATTCCGGCGGCTTGCATCTGCTCGAAGGGCTTGCCGGCTTCAATAGCCTGGTGCTGGCGGATGTCACCCACCAAGAGGACGCGATCGCCCTGGTCCAGGCGCTTGAAGAATTCATTGACCTGCCGGGTGCTTACCAGGCTGGATTCATCGACGATATACAGGTGTTTCGGGCTCGTGCTCTCCGCGCGTCCTTGGGTTAAGAAGTGCTGCAGGGTGGTGGCGGAGATTCCCGCGTCTTCGAGTTGCTGGGCCGCACGGGAGGTCGGGGCAAAGCCCTCGACTTCGTAGCCGTCTCGTTCGGCCCCCTGCCGGATCGCCGTGAGGGTGGTGGTCTTGCCACCACCGGCGACGCCTTGCAAGCCGGTGATCCGGTCGTGGCTTTCTAAGACAGACCTCACCGCCTGTCGCTGGGGCGCGCTGAGGGCTGCGAACTCCTCGTCCGATCCCCGGGCGCCGGCTCTGACCAGGGGCGTTCCCAGCTCCCGGCCCCGCGCCACCATGGCCAGGTTTTCGCGCTCGTAAGCGCGCATCCGGGCGGTGGTGAACAGGCGACCCACAGCTTTGGGATCCTGAATCTGAATGAGCTCACCGGTTGCAATGCGAGACTCCAGGTTGCCTCGGATCTGGTTGAGTCCGGCCTGGCCTTGCGCCCGGTTCAGAGCATCCTTCAGCAGGGTTTGTTCATCGACGACGGCCTCGCGCTCGTAGTTGCGATCGCGGGCGAAGGTGACTGCCGCCTGGGCCAAGGCTTCTTCCGTCCGGGCATCCTTCCCGGCTTCCGTGCCGGTTTCGATGGTGTTTTCTGCTTCTTGCCTTCGGGTCCGAGCCTGGGTGACAACCCGACCAGGCTGACCCCCGTACGCGGCCGCCAAGGCGAGATTCAGCCGCTTCATCTCCTCCGGCTTCAGGTTCCGTTTCGCCTGGCGCGTCCGGTGGGCAGCGATTTCAGCGGCCTCGGCTCCCGCCAGACCGTGTTTCTCGAGGTACTCCTTGATCTGCCGCCGCCGGGGACTGCTGGCTTGGAGGTACTCCGCCGTGTAACCTTTGATCTCGAACTCACCCTTCGGCTTCCGGTCCAGGTCGTAGCCGAGCGCGCGCAGCCGGGCCGCCAGCTCCGAGCGATAGACGGCGGTGGCATAACTCTGGGCCCGGTAGAGCTCCTGGGGCTGCAAGGCGTGGGCCTTGCCGTCCGGAGTCTCGGTGACATTGAAGATCACCGCATGGGTGTGGAGGTGGGGCGCGGCGTAGCCATTCACCGGCCGGGCGCTGTCGTGCTCGAAGGTAGCGGCCACCATCTTCCCGGTGGTCTCGGCCGGGTGATTGCCGCCGATCCGGGCCTGGATGTACCGTTCGAGCTCCCCTAGGGCCGAGCGAACGCTTTCGCGATGGGCTTCACGTACGCGGTCGTCTTCACCGACCAGGGCAGTGATGGAGACACTCTTTGGGGCCTTGAAGGTGGCGTCCCAGCCCGCCCGGTGCTCGGCGGCGGCGACCTTCTTCCCATGCTCATCCTGGTACTCGGTCGCCATCCGGCGGCGGACCAGCTGCTCGCCGGTCACCGGATGCTGCCCCTCGGCAAGCCGGTGGAACTCCTCATCACGCACGGCTCCCGTAAGGCCCCACTCGTCCGCCAAGCGGCCGAACCATTCACCGGCCACCATGTTGCCCTGGGAGTAGTAGCGCTGCTCGGAGTTGGCGAACTCCTGGTGGTGGTAGGAGTGGGCCTGACCGGCCGTCAACGGCTTGGAGAGATCGATCATGGATTACTGGACCCCGAGCGGCAGGGTGTCACCGGACGCCTGGTTTGCCATGCCGTGGTCTTCGCCGAGCGTCAGCCACTGCTCCTCCGGCGGCTCGGGTGGCACCGCCAGCGCCGGGATGTCGGCCCGAATCAAATCCGGGTAGTGCTTTTCCTTGGGAAACAAGGCGAAGTTGAGCTTCAGGGTGCAGCCCGGCAGCCGGAGATAGCCCTCAAGGTCGGGGAGATTGCCGATCTCGGAGGCGAGCACCGCCGGTTCGATGCGCCGTTCGAAGGCGTCGTTCTGAGAGCGCCGGGCGCCGAATTCACCGCTGGTCCGGCCTTCGCGGAGGTGCTCCACTTCCACTTCGCCAATCGACTTGCTGACCCAGTCGGCGGCGTAGGCCTCACTGGTACGCAGGAAGACCTTGGTGCGCGGCTGGGAGAGCATAGCCTCGGCTTCCTTGCCGTAGCGCGCTTCGAGCTGGCTGCGGCTTTGAAGGCCGAGCACCATGCGGGTATTCGCCTTCCGGCTCTCCACCAGGGCGAGCGGCAGGGTGGGCAGGTGCTCCAGGGCCGGCACCTCGTCCAGAACCACCCAGACGGGGCGGACATCGCCCGAGGTCTGGCCGGTAAGGCGGAGAATCAGCAGATCGAGCCAGAGGCTGATGAGCGGGTTCAGGGCTTCACGGGTCTCGTGGGTGGAGGTGACAAAGAGCCAGCCCTGGCGCTTCTCCGCCCACTGGGTTGCGGACCACTTTCGCCCCGTCTTGGCCGTCGTGGGCAACAGCGACAAGACGCGGGACGCCCGTTCCAGCACTCCTAGCACGCCCTCGCGCTGGTTGTCGGCGAGTTTCGAGATGATGGACTGGATGGGCGTTCCGGCGACGCGCCGGTAGATCTCGGGGTCGGGGTTGGCGAGCCAGCGGCAGAGCTGCTCGGGGGTGGGCCGGTACTTCAGCAGATGGGCGAAGATCCTGCGAGGGCCTTCCACAAAGAAGGGAATCTCGTGCTGGCGCTCGGGGAACAGGGCCTTGGCGATGGCGTCAGCCTCGGTGGGGTGGAGAAGCTCGTCCGACGGGTTCCAGTAAGGCATGCGGGCGTCAAGGGGATTCAGGATCATGTCGCCACGGTCGGGTGCGAGAAACTGGGGGAGGAACTCCCGGGCGGGGTCATAGACGATGGCCGTCTCACCGCGTTCGGCGATCTGCAGGAGAAGCTGGCGGATCAGGGAAGACTTGCCCGCGCCGGAGTCACCCACCAGCAGGAAGTGCTGAATCTCATGCTGGCGGGCCACTCGAATCAGGGAGCGCTCGGTCCCGGAAAGAACGATCCTTTCCCAGAGGCTGGCCCGGTTGGTGGTCTTCCACCCGATGCCGGTGTGGTGGCGATGGGAGCGGTGGAACTGGGTCCGGGTGGCGAGGTTGACCCCTCGCAGCGGCCGGCCGAGCCGCCGCTTGCGGGACTCGCGCAGGTCCTGCCGGATGGCAAGAGGCAGCAGGAAGACCAGGGCGAGCAGGCTTGCGTACCAGGAATCATGGCAGAGTCGAACCAGCGACCGGCCGCTGTAGATCCATTGCGCCAGGGAGCTATGGAGCCACTCATCGTCGAGGCGCAGAGACTGCCACCTAAGGGACTGCGCGCCGCTCGCGATGGCAGCCTGGGACAACCGAAAACTGGACGCGTCACTTGGGTTCGCGACTGGTGCAACCTCGCTGTCCAGGGCCATGCGGACGGTGTGCGGGTAAGAAATCAGGAGAAGCCGGTAAGTGCCGCTCGGCCGCACGTACGGATTCCGGGGAGAGGACATGTGGCCAGACCGGATGTAGCTCGCCAGGTAGTAGCGCTGGAGCGGCGTCCATCGCGTTTTGAATTGCCAGGCGAAAGTCGCTGTGCCCACCAGCAGAGCACCGAGAAAGGCCAGCATCGTAAAGACGGGCCGATGGTGCGGCCAGGCACGATCGAAGCCGGGATTTGGGATGTTCGTATTCATGACTGGCGCCTCGCTGATGTCGCGGAGTTCCCGGGCGCCGGCCGTCCCACGGAGCCCAAGATGGTTGCCGCCTGGCGCAGCAGTTCGGTGGCCTGGGCATACTTTTCGCGGCGGGCGCGGTCCAGGGTCTCGCGGACTTTCGCCTCGGGTAATTGGCCGTCCCGGGCGTAGGCGTAAAGCAAGCTGATGGTGATGTTCTGGGTGGCTGCAATCTCGGCCAGCAGCACCTGTTGAGTGGGCGATGCCAGAGGCTGATCCACAGCTGCGAGCAGCTTCTCGCGACACCATTCGCCCAGGCGCTTGCCGTCCCGATCAGCGAGGATCTGGAGCCGATCGAAATCGGCTTCCTGGAGTTTTACCCCAATCGGTTTTGTGAACCTTTCCATGTCATCCTCCTCAAGCCATTGAAAACGGGCAGGTACCGGCGGCTAGCGAAAAGATAGCCGTAAGAATCGCGGAATATCCGCCGGTATCCGGACCGCTCGATGTGGTTGTTCTTCAGCAAGTTGCCGCGGGCTACCTTCGGGTAGCCCGCGGTACCCTGCCAAGGGGTGGTCTGTCGGGGTCCGGTTTTTGCGGACCCCTCTTTCGCCGCTGCGAAGCAGCGTGTCGGGGCCTCTGCGAAGCTCGCTTTGGGCGGCCATGATTCACTCCTAAGCTTTGGCCTGCACGGCGTCCAGAGCCGGCGGCGCTGCTGCGCCTGACAGACGTGCACTGGACGGTTGGTGGTCCGGCCCGCCTTTCTTGCGCACCCGGGTCTCGATGGCCGAGTGGGGATGATCCTTGAGCCAGGTCTTGTACTCTTTGTCGGCGTTGAAGACCTTTTCGAGGCTGCCCGTGACGACGTGCGACAGGTCACGGGTGCCGAGGAAGGCGGCGTAACGCTTGAGGCGATCGAGGGTAGCGACTTCGAGCCGGATGGCCAGGGTCTCCTTCTTTGGCGGTTGAGGTTTGGGCGGAATGAGGGGCATGTCTGTTCTCCTTCGCGGTTCAGTTCACTTGAAAGCTTCGTCCTCGCGGAAGTAAGTGATCGTGAGGCCGAGCGGATTGATTGGAATCAGGGCGCTCGGGACGTTCGATCGGAACATGAAAACGAACGTGGCCGTATAGAGCGTTCTCTTGAGCACGGAGTGGTCAGATGGCGAGTACTGGATCATGTAGAAATCGACGCTGGCCTTGTAGGGCGCCTTGTCCATGGGCTCCAGGGCCACCTGCTCCACATCGATGTCGATCTCGGGCGAGGAGGGGTTGTCGAGGAAGCTTTTGATGACATCGCTTTTCCGGTAGGCGGCCATGATGTCGTTGGCGAGTTGTCCGTCCAGGAAATAGAGCGCCTTCGTAAAGTCGTCGTTGACCGTGTAGCGGTTGCGGCGGTAGTAGAGCTGGCAGAACTGAGTGAGGAAGTACTTGGCCTCTTTGTCCTCGGGCTTGTAAGCGAAGGCGTCGTAGCCCACCGCCTGCGCCCTTCCCAGCTCGTCGATGCGAATCACCAGGGGCTTGAAGTTCTGGAAGGTGCGCACGGTCCGCAGGTTCACCACCACCAGGCCGGCGGCCACCAGCGACAGCACCAGCACAGCGACCTTGAGGCAATTCCCGGTGACGATGGCGTTGCCATACTGCTCCAGGTACAGCTGCCTGGCCTCGTTGAATGGGCTGTCCTTCGCCATCGGTTCTTCCTTACCCCCCGCTGATCGGGTTCAGAAAACTAATCATGCCGGCGGCCGAGCCGCCCGCTCCTCCGCTGAAGAGGTGGCTGGTGAGCATCGGAACCTTGATGAGGGCATAGACCGAAGCCACCACCACGATGAAGATGGCCGGCACCATGGCAGCCTGCTGGGTGGCCGTAAACCTCTGATCGCCAAACAACTCGATGAAGCCGATCAGCACATTGCCGATGATGTAGACCACGGCGGCGGCGATGACCTGGTAGAAGGCATACTGCAGGAAGCACTTGAGCCATCCCCAGAAGAGCCAGTCGAGCTGCGGGACAATGAAAAAGGGAATGAAGATGGGCCCCACCAGGACACACACGGCGCTCGCCAGAATGCCGAAGGCGGCCACCACCATGGCGATGGCCTGGGCCAGCGACAGCAGGATGATGATGACCCAGTAGTCGAAGTAGACCGACACCGACAGCGACATCCCCGGCGGCTCCAGGTTGCCTTCAAAGGCGGTCAACCGGTTGGTCAGGGTGTCGATCATGTTGAGCGAGATGGCGTTCGACAGGTACTGGGTCTCGTCGGTAATGAGGTGGTGGAAGTCGACCCCAAAGCCGGGGATCGGAGTGCTGTAGTAGGTGACCATGGCGAAGCCGAAACTGATGGAGATCACCAGGCTGGCGAACTGGCCGAAGTGAATGCCGCCCAGATAGTCGCCAGCGGAGAGCGCCGACTTGATGCCGAACCAGCCCAGCATGATGGTGGCGAAGCCGAGGAACAGCCTCTGCCCCATGGCCACAAACAGCCCGGAGTTGGCGTTCAGCATGTTGGTGATGGCCGAAAAGGCCCAGTTGTAATAATTCGCCGGCATGATGTGGTCCCCTGGTTACGGAAGCCGATAGCTCTGAAGCGTGGTCCCGAGTCCGGAAGTGACCTGCTGAACCTGCTTCACCATGTTCTGGCGCTGGTCGATGTCGGTGTTGATCAGATTCGCTTCGGCGTCACGCTGGCGCTTCGATTGCACCACCTGCTGTTCGAGGGCGGCCAGGCGAAGATTGTTGGCGTCCTGCAGGGTGCGGAGCATGAGCACGTTGGCCGCATTGATCTTGTTGAGCACGCCCACCTCGGTGTTGAGCGAGGGATCGCCGGAGAGCGAGTCGGCTTGCAGGTTAGCAATCTGGTTTTGAATCTGGGGCGCATCCGCCCGCAAGCTGCCGATGGTGGCGAGAGCGTCGGTATTGGTGCCATCGGCCAGCTCGATGGAGGCGTAGTTGGCCGTGGCCCGCTGCAACTCTTCGGGGTTCATGCCGGCCATTTCCTGGGAACTGTAGCGCTGCAACGCTTGGGTGGCCTGCTGGTACCCTCTCGCGACCACGGAGGGAATGCCCGAGTTGACGCCGCTCACCCACCCGCTGGTGTTCTGATACACATTGGGCACGGTGGTGAGGTTGCGCCAGGGCGAGAAGGTGGCGGCGTACCGCGCCGGCATGTTGGGGATGTTTCTGGCCATCTGCACGGCCAGGTTGTACTGGCTGACGATCTGCTGATAGGTCTGTTTCAGCTGGGCGAGCTGCAGCCGCAGCTGGTAATAGCGCAGCACGGCGTTGTGAAAGTTGGTGGGGTCGTAAACCACACCGCCGAACTGGGCGCGGCCAAGCTTCGGGGTTAGAGAAACCAGAACTGCTGCAATAAGGAAAGCCTTTCTCATTTGGGTTGTCCTCCTCTTGACTGGGGCTGAGGGAGCGGAGCGAGCGCCGGCCTGGGGCAGCCCGTCATATCGCGCTCGGTTCTCCACCAGGTACGACCGTCGGAATCGTTCCTCGAAACCGCCCTATACTGCCCGCAAGGCAGGTCCTGATCGCGAACCCCGGCAGCTTTCTGGACCTCACGGCTACGGACCAGATCGGCGTTGGCCTGGTCGGCGGCGGCTTGAGCCTCGGCGCGGGTGGCGAAGTAACCGAGGGGCGGTACTTGCTCTGCCGGTTTCGGTTTCGAGTGGCACGCCCACAAAGAGATGGACAGCGCAGCCATCGCGGTGGCCATCACGCCTTTCGTCAACCGTGTCGAGACCGATTTTGAAAAACGTGACATCACGGCTTTCTCCTCATAGGTCGGGGCTCATATCGTGCTGGGCATAGTCAGGCAGCAGCAGATCTCCGGACAGATAGACCTTCACCCGCTGGCCTTCGCGGATGGTGATGGTGGGCAGAATGTTCAGGAAGCGGTCCAGAATCTGCATGCCGGCCAAGGCGAGGCTTTGGCCAAAGCCGGCCTGGGCGCGCTCCAGCGCCGATTGTGTCAGGATATCCCCGGTTCCGGCTTGGGCAATGCCGCCCAGGATGCCAACCGCCAGCGAGGCCCCGAAGATCTGCAGGTAATGGTTGTTCACCTTATCGCGCAAGGCGGTGGCCCCGATCTGGTCGAGCCCCTTGAACTGATCGAGGCTGACGGAGTAGCCGTCCGGCATCAGGAGGCGGTGAAAGGCCATGGCCAGGCGCTGCTGGCCGAAGGTGTTGACCTTGGCGGCCTCGCCCAGCACCTTGCTGCCGGCGGGAATCAAGACGTGCTGGCGGTCGTGGGAGTAGACATCGGTGGTGACCAGGCAGTTGACGGGCCCGGCGAAGCTGCCATCGAGGCGGTTGATGAGCACGGTTTCGATCACCGTGCCCTCGAACAGGACGTACTTCTTACCGCCGGCCCGGTTGAAGGCGCCGGGTTCAGTGCTGTCAGGGTTGACCGGCTTGGCCGCCTGGGCCACCTGGGGCGCCCGGGCAGACTGCCCACCGTCAGTTTTCTCCGAGACAGCTGGGCTTTGCGCAGCCTGCACCGAAGCCGCGGAGGGCAAAGGAGGCGTCGCGCTCAAGGCCTGGAGCTGGCGCAGGTACTCCGCTTCGGGATCCTGGGAAAGCCCAGCGGAGGAGGGCACTGGGCCGCCCGGGGCACCCGTGGCCCCATTTGTATAGGCCCCGGCGCCCGTCAGCTTCTCGGCTTCCTCACCTTGGCGGTACGTCAGCGCGACGTTCGACGCGAAGAGCGACAGATACTGGCGTTTCTTTCTCTCCGCCTTGACCTGGTCTTCGGGCGGCGTCGAGCCCGCTTGCCCCGCGGCCGGGCCCGGCGGATAGCCCGCCATCGGCGGCCCTCCCGCTGGAGGCTGATCGGCGCCGGCGGGAAGCGGGCCATTCGGTTGGGGGAAACCGCCGTAGGCCCCCGGAATGTTGAAGGCGCCGGCCTGGGAGGCGTCCGGGGCCGCAACCGCCCGGCGCGCGGACTGCTGCTCACTCTGGATGGCTTGTTTGAAGTCCTGCACCTTGGAGGCGTCGGTGGGACTCACGGGCGCTGAAGGCGGCGTCACCGGCTTGGGCAGAGCCGCCTTCTTGCCGCCCCCGGTGAGCCACATGATCAGAATCATCAGGACTGCCACCCCGATGATGACCAGCGACTGCGCGTGCTTGGGGATCACTCCGGGCGGTTTCGGAACCCGGTCCTCGATCCGATTGGGAGCGGGGGGCGAAAGCTGCGGATTCTCGCTCATGGTCGTTCCTTCATCCTTGGGGGCCGGGATGGCCTCTGGCGGTCTGAAGGCTGGGAGGATCGCTCGGCAAGGATCCGGGCGAAGGTCTCGTGCGTCTGGCCCCTCCGGCGCCCACGCACCCTGTCGGCCAGCTTGATCTGCCGGGCCAGCTGGCGCGCCAGCCATTCCCAGGTCAGGGGTTCGGATTCGGGATATCGCGTACGCATGACTACCCCTGGCCGCCTTTACGCTCGAAGCTCATCTTCTGCTTCCCCACCGCCAGATAGCCGCTCTCGAGGATCTTTGGGATGATGTAGACGCCATCCTGGAAGTCGAAATTCACCAGGTTCGGCTTGCCGTCCTTGACTTCGTAAATCGTGGGCTTCTCCTGGGCGTTGCACTTGATGTAAGTGAAGCCGTCGTCGTGGTAGATGGCACTGACCAGGAAGGGTGCCCGGGCGGCCTTGGGCTTGTAGGTGTAGTCGAATTGGAGCTTGGAGGGATAGTGCTCACGATAGCGGGTGATCTCCCGCTCCGCCCGGGCCTGGGCTTGTTGCACCGCCTGCGCGGCCTGCGCCTGGGCGGCCTCCGCCTCCTGTTTGTAAGCCTCGGCTTCCGACGCCCGCACCAAGTGCGCGGCACCGCTCAGTCCGGCAATGCCCGGGTCGTCCTTCGGAACTACGAAGACCTTGAGATCGGGGTCGAGGCCAGGTTGAGCACTAACCTCGGTCAGCAGGAACGAATAGACACGCCCGCTGGCGGTGATCAGGTTCAGGTTGCTCCGGATGCCGGCTTGGGCCGGGTGCACGTAGCAGAGATTGTGGGCGCCGTTGATGATCCAGAAGTCCTTGTCGCCGGTCGTAAAATCCAGGATCTCCTCACTGGCGGGCAGCACAATCAGGGTGGAGAAACGGACCTTGGCATGAATCGGAACGATGTCGGTCTGCGAATACTGCACGGTTCGCGCCCCGCTGGTCGCGAAGGCGGTGGCGGAGACCACCAAGATCGCTGCCACGCCCGTACTCGAAACTGCTGACCTTAAACGCCTCATGGGTTTTCACCTCTCTCGCTGGGGATGAGCGGTCGCGGGGACTAGAGCAGCGTGATCACCGCTTCCCGACGAAGCAAGCCGGGCCCAAAGGAAGTGGCTTGCCCTGGCAACTCCAGGCCGCCTGTCCCTTCCCTGGCGCAAGGCCACGAAGGGACCCAGCGCGGCCGCATTCCCGACAGTGAAGGCTGCGCCCCTCATGCCGCGCCTCCCGCCAGCACTTCCAGGCCGCGTTCGAAACCGTAGGTCTCGAAAGCTTCCTTCCGCCGGCGATTGTCAAAAGGATCGTTGGTGTACAGCCAGTAGCTCTTCGGGTCCACCTCCAGGTTCGCCACCTTGGCGACCTCCGGTGTCTTGATGAGCATCTGCCGCTTCGGGATCAGTGTCGCAATCAGCTCGATCTCGTTGTCGTTCAGGTGAAACTGCTGCTGATAGAGCTCGCGGTCCATGTCGGGGTTGGAGAGGAAGATCTTGGTCGGGCAGCTCTCCACGATCACGTCCAGGATGTCGGACTTCCGGAGCTCGTCGAGCGACTGGGTGGAGAGAATCATGGCCGCGTTCTGCTTCCGCCAGGTCTTCAGCGCCTCCACGATGTAGCTCTTGATGCTGGGGTTCCGGAAGAACACCCAGGCCTCGTCAATGAAGAAGGCCTTGAAAGTGTCGGTGATTTGCCGGTCGCACAGGACGGCATTCGCCCGGTGCAGGATGTAGAACAGGAGGGGCTCCAACACTTGCGGGTACTGGTTCATGCCCTGGAAGTCGAAGCACTGGAACCGGGAGAAGGTAATGGTGTCCTCGGCGTTGTCAAACAGGAACCCGAACTGTCCGCCGGCGGTCCACCGCTGCAGCCGGCCGGCCAGGGTCCGCTCCAGCGTATTGGCCAGAACCCCCAGCGTCCGCAGCGGAGGATCCATTTCGTAGAGGTTCTCGATCTGCTGGTAAAGGTCCTGCTCCCCGGCAGCCGTGAGCCTCCCCTCTCCGCCGGCCTCCGCCAGCACCTTCACGAACAGGGTCAGGAAGTCGAGATTCTGCTTGATGGGTGGCAGGGAGAAGGGATTGATCCGGAAATCGGGACAATTCATCCCCACCCGGACATAGGCGCCCCGGAACAGCTGGGTAAGCGACTCGAAGCTGCCGCCCAGGTCGAAGATGAAGGTGTAAGGCTCGTATTTCTGCAGGTTGGTGATCAGGAAATTGAGCAGAAACGATTTTCCCGCCCCGGTGCGCCCCAGCACCATGGTGTGGGCCACGTCCCGGTGATGGAGGTTGAAGTAGTACGGCGTGCGGTGGTTCGTTTCCAGCACCGCCAGGTATTCCCGTTTCAGGTGCTGGTTCCGGCGCTCGCCACAGTGCAACGTGAACAGGAAGGACGAATCGGCGTAATTACAGTTCGAGATCAGCATCGACCTCAGGTTGAAAGGGTAGTTGCCCGGGATGGTGGCAAGGTAGGCGTTCAGCGCGTTAAAGCGCTCCTCGTAAAGCTGGGCGTCGTGGACGCTGAAAACCTTGTAGAACTCGGCGCCGGCGGTTTCGACCCGGGCCAACTCGGCATCATGAATTACCACCGTGAGCGAGAACTGGCCGAAGTAATTCCCCTCCAGCTCCTGGAGGGCACGCCCCAGGTCCCGAACCTGGGCCTCCTTGGAGTCGTCGACCAGGATGTCGTCGGTCTGTTCGGGGTGGTCGGAGAGGCTCAGCTGACTGACCAGGGAGCGCTTGGTGTTGTGGAAGTGCCGCCGCCGGGAGTTGATGAGGCTGCGCGTCTTGTCCGGGGCCTGCTTCTTCCACTCGGTCACCACGTAGTAGTTCGCCTGGACCTCCAGAAGCCGTTTGAAGATTAGGGGAAACGTCTGGGCGGACGGTTCCTTGAGGGTCAGGACCTTGACGAAGGAGTCGTCCAGCCGCAGGTGGGTCCGATGGCACTCGAGGTGCGATTCGCACAGATACCAGTCGAGAAAGGCGTCGTGCTTGAGCCGGGCGGCTTCGACCTTATGGGGAGCGAAATTGAGCATGCGCTTGAGGACGCGAAAGGCCTCTTCTTTGCGCAGGATCTCGACCGGCAGAAAATCACCGACCTGAAGCATGAAGCTGCGGGCTTTCCCCAGCAGCAGGGCCAGGGACCGCTCGATCTCGTTGTCGATCAAGTCGACTTGTTTGCGGCTCGAGAAAGCCGCGGTCAGTTCGCGGAAGCCGCTGCGGGGGTTGGCGGCGATTCGCGCCAGCACTGAGGCCAGGCTGCCCTGCTGCCGGACCCCGTCGAGCAGAATGACGTAGTAGATTCGGAGGGAATAGAGCGCGTCGGCTTTGCCGCGCAGGTGCCGGATGCGGCTCTCCACGGCCGCGTTCACCACCGGGTTCTCATAACTCTGATGAGGAATCTCCTCCCGGTTCTGCTTGAACAGATACTGGTAGACCCGGATGTTCTCATCGAAGATCTTGAAGGCGGACTCGAGTCGCTTCGTCAGGTTGTCGATCAGGGCCGAGTCCAGGCACTCATAGTCCACCCCCGCCACCGCCAACACCAATCCCAGGTCGCCGCTCTTCGTCAGGAAGACTTGGTCGGAAACGAACCCGAACAGGCTCACCTGCTCATTGAAGGAGCCTGCAGCCTCATGGGCCTGGCGGATTCGGTCCAGCCTAAACACGCTTCAACCTCCGCACCGGAACCGGCGTGAACTTCATCGGGTCGTACTGAGTCCGCGTCCGGGCTGAATTGAGCAGGAAGCCGAGAATCTTGGGATCGGTTTGGGTGGCCCAACGGGCCAGGACAAACAGCAACAGAAACATGAGAATCCCGCCCGCAAACGTCTTGAGCAGGTTGAAAACGCCGGCGCCCATCATCAGGGCGAAGAAGAAGAGCCTGCGCTCCGCCCCCAGGAGGGTGAGGGGCCGATTCAGCGACCGGAATACCGGATTGGTGCGGGTGCGGTTCATGATCAGGATGCCGGGAACAGCCAGGACATGAAGTTGACGGCGCCGATGGCCATGCCCACACCGAAGACGATGCCGGCCATGGTCCGTTTGGAGCCGCCTTCGCCGAAGGCAAACATCAACCCACCGAGCACGATCGCTACGAGGGCCAGGCCGGTGGCGATGGGGCCCGTGAAGGCGGTTTGGAGGACGGAGACGGCGTTCTCCCAGGGAGAATTGCCGGGCTGCTGAGCGAAGAGGTCTTCGCTCAACAACATGCAGGAAGCAAAGGTGACGAAACCGAATCGGTAGCCCTTCTTAACGCGGCGCTGAAGGCCGCACGTGCACGCCGTGCCAGTCATTGGGCGACAGTCTCCTTCCTCGAGTCGGGGCCTCTCCAAACAAAATTGGCCCCTCATTAGGTAAAGAGCGTCGAAAAGGGAAAAAGTGGAGTGAGCCCCAAAATAAATCTTGAATGTTGGGGATCGGAAGTGCGAAGTTGTAATCGACGCAGGGGGAGAAAATGGGAAGTCCGCCTCATGGGTAAGACCCTATCTGCCGGCCGGTTCTTGTGGATGGACTCCAAAGGGGACGGAGGAGGCGTTCCCGACGGTCTGCGCGACAGCGTAAAGCGCAACTGGAACCGCTTTTTGGGATACGCGACTCGCAAACTAGGAAATCGCGATCAAGCCGAAGAAGTCGTTCGGGACGTCGTGCACGCAGCAGTTGTGGCGAATCATCGTGATCTCGTCGCTCATCCCGACGGCTATCTGTTCAAAGCTGTTCTTCGCGCTGTCCGCAGACGTCTTCGAGGCGACGCGCGGGTTACGTATGTTGGGTCGCTCGGCGAGCTCGAATCGGTCAAAGACGCTGTTGACGTTGATTGGGTCAAGAATCTTGAGGACCATCTCTTCGTTCAGGAATTTGTCTCTGCCATGGATGACGAAACCAGAGATATCTATTTGAGGTGGGCGAACGAGGACTCGTGGGTGGACATTGCGGGAGAACTGGGGTGCTCGATTCAAAGTGCCAAGGATAAGCTTCGCAATGGCATTCGGCGCGCGAAGCGGCGTCTGTTTTCCTCTTGCGCTGTCAAATAGCGAGCGGAAGATCCCATTAAACTTCGTCTAAGTCCTCGCAGGTCAGACTCACAGCAGCAACCACTCAATGTCAATCTTTTCGAGGCGCGAAGACCAACGGCTGCTTGATGCCGGTCGGCGCTATTTTTCCACGGCCTTTCCCAATCCCGATCGGGTTGGATGCCCAGGCCCCCAGACCCTTAGAGACATCGCCTTCCGCAAGGCCGATCGCGCCCACCAGCGGGAGTTTATGGTGCACATGTCCCGATGCTCCCCTTGCTTTAACAACTTGGGGAGGCTCCGGGAAGAAGCGAAGCGGGCGCGACGGCGACGCGGCCTTTTGGTGGCGGCAACCGCGGTTCTTGTTGTTGGGTTGGCGCTCCTCGGTTGGACCGAACGGCGTCGTTTCGTGCGGCCGGCGGCGGTCGAGGTCGCGACGCTGGATCTGACGCATCGAGGGGTCCTGCGAGGACCGGACAACGGTCCTAACAAACCCCCGTTGGAACTCGCGGCGGGTCGATTGGAGCTCACCATTTTGCTGCCTGCCGCCGCCGAACCCGGAATCTACGACTTGCAAATCTTGAAGCAGGCGGGCACGCCTCTCTGGAGCGGCGAAGGTCAAACTCAGATCGAGGATCACACCGTGGTGGTGCACGTCACGGTGGACCTCACTTCAGTTAAACCGGGTTCGTATTTTCTGGCTGTCCGGCGGAGTGGCTGGGACTGGGTTTTTCATCCCTTGATGATTAAGTAAGCGTGGCTCTGTTCCGCCCTTGACCCCAAGATGTTTCCAGGCCATTCAGATCTCAGTGGAAGTTCAATTCCCTGAAAGGCGTTTCCACGAGCACCTCGTTTCTTCTCCAGCGTCGTTTTCTCGCAACAAAGAAGGGTAGCCGATTTGGGTGCTCCGCATCTTCCGTCGCTTCGACTCAACTCGACGAGCTAGAACCCCTTCGGACGCACGACTGTATGGGGAGAGGACGCCGTGAAACTTCCTGGCCGAACCGGCATCGGTAACGGCCCCGACGCGTCACCGGTGATTGTGAAGCCTGCCCAATAAACTGGCAAGGCCGCATCGCCAAAGTCCTTGATTATGTCCATCTTCGCGTGCTGCAGCGAGATTCCCTCGTCCTCGCCAGCGCCCAGGCGCTGGTAGAACCGCTTCATGAGGGCCAGGGTGTAGTCGTCGCTGGCGCTCCACAAACTGGCGAGCACCGTCTTGGAGCCGGCAAGCAAAAACGCCCGCACGAGGTTCGCAATTCCCTCCTCCCCGTTGATCTCCCCCTGGCCTGTATCACAAGCTGAGAGAGTCACAAGATCCGCATCTAGCGGAAGGCCCCGGATCTCGCGCACCTGCAACAATCCGTCCTCTTTCCGGCTGGCATCGCCCTCGAGAATCAGTGCCGACCGGTCCGGGAACTCTTCGCTTGCGACGCCATGTACCGCCATGTGAATGACGGCAAAACTCGCAAACGGCTCGGACTTGAACCCGGCTTCCGTCGCTTCCTGGCCCAGCAGCAACGTGGCGGGAAAGTGCAATGCGGCAGCAGCGGCCATTACTTCGTCACGGCTCCCAGGCAGGTTACTGACCCACCGCTTCCTCATCCATGACCGCGACCGCATTTACTTTTCCGAACTGGATTCGGCCCTGACGGGGGATGGGCCTGAGCATGTTGAAGACGCCTTTCCGCGCGCCCCAGGCGAACGCTTTTTGTGAGCGCCTAGTGGGGAGTATCCGTCGGGAGTGTTTGGATTTCCTTATTCCGTTGAATGACAGACACCTCCGCAGAATTCTCAAGGAGTGGGTGGCCCATTACAACCGGGGCCGCCCGCACTCCCCTGGGGCCGGCACTATGGTGAAGCGACTCGCCGAACAGCGGAGTCCGAGCGGTCATCGAGTTCTGGCCAAACCCATTTTGGAAGGTCAGCACCACGAATATCGACTTGAGAGGGTTGCGGCTTGAACCTGACAATCACAAGGCGCCCGGAACGTCTTGTTGCGGACGACAGGTCAAGGCCAAAAGGTTGTCCGGCCTGCCCGAGCCTTGCAACTTCAGCCTGGACGATTGCGCCGGCGACGGGCTCATTCCAGACTGGCGAGCTCAAAAGGGACCTGATAGGATCGCGTGCATGTTCAAACTACTCTGTCTGCTGCTGACTTTCCCAGCTCTTGCGGTCGCTGTCGATCTTCCTACGCGGAAGTTCCTAAACCTGGCGGCGATCAAGACGATGGTTGCCGCCGCGGAAGCCGAAGCTCAGACGCGGAACGTCCAAGTGACGATCTGCATTGTGGACGAGAGCGGCAACTTGCTCTTCCTTGAAAGAGGCGACGGGGCCGCCCTAGTCACCCTGCAGTTCGCTCAAAAGAAAGCCCGCCATGCGGTGTTCTACAAGAATCCCTCGAAGGATGGCGCGGATGAGTTAAAGAAAGGAAATGTCGACGTTCTCGCCTTCCCGGATTTCTTCCCCAACCAGGGTGGCCTGCCCATTCAGGTGGATGGACAGACGGTTGGCGGCATCGCCGTCAGTGGCGCCAAGTCCGACGTCGACGAAGCAATCGCCCAATCAGCCCTAGATGCTCTCCTCAAGAGGTGATGTTCGGGGGTAGCAAACACCCGAGTATCCCCCCGGACTGGGTCTTCGCGAAGGCTCTCGCGTCCGTGTTGGTCCATTTCTCCACCCCGCCCTTCGGCTACCCATTCCTCATGGTCAGGGTTGGATTCGGACCGTCCGAGCAATTGAGGTTGCTAACATGCTGAGCCGCAAGGGCCAATGGGATTGAAATGACCTGGGTTCATCCCCGACTAGCACACAAATAGCACAATTGAGAAACAATTTGTCGGGATGCCGGAGGACAAATCGTGATTGGCGCCCTCTCGTCCACACTTGTATTCGTCGGCCGAGAGCCCGCTGGGGACGACTGTCGCGGTAGGGACGACCATCGCTGATCGCCCCCCGCACAGATCCGTACAAGCGCGTTTACGCATACGGCTCTTACCAGGGATGTCTAGCGGCAAAGCGGGCCATCGGGTAAGGGTGCAGAACGCGGGGGCGTGGAATCCAGCGGTTCAACAGAGGGTTGAGACGAGCCCATCGCACCTGGGCGCGTTGACTGCGGCGGACCAGAACGCTCCGCCACAACCGACAAACGCGCCGGGCAAAGGTGCGCAACTGAGCCGAGTTGCCCGGAACAGCATGGTATTGGTAGTAGCCCAGCACAGCTTGGCGGAGCCATGCACCGACGTCGGCCGTGCGATGATGCTTCCGGCGTTGAAGCTCGGCCTTAAGGGCTTTGAGCTTCGCCACCATTCGCTTCTTCGCCGTGATCCGCCAGACGATGAACGCTCCGTTGCTCTTGCGCTGCCCACAGAAGTGAGTGAAACCTAAGAACGTGAAGGTCTCTGGTTTTCCCTCGCCGCGCTGCTTCCGGTTTCGAACGGCAAACCGCCCGAACTCGATCAGTCGTGTCTTGTCCGCATGTAATTCCAAACCGAACTTGGCCAGCCGTTCCCGAAACTCTTGCCAGAACCGCTCGGCTTCCGTCCGGTATTGGAAGCCTACCACGAGATCATCCGCGTATCGGACGACAACCACATCGCCCTTCGCGATTCTCCTTCGCCAGGCCTCCACCCAGAGATCGAACACGTAGTGCAGGTACACGTTGGCGAGCAGCGGTGAAACCACTCCTCTTACACAAAAGGTAATTTCCAGTTCGAACGTGTGGTGAAGGGTTGGCAAACGAGATTCCCCGTGCTTGACCTTCGCCTTAAGAAGTAATATATTTATGGCAGATGAGTCGGTCCACCAAGGCAGACAAAGCTCGGCACTTGAACACCGCTTACGCCCTGCTCCAGCGCCAGGTCGCATTGTCGGCAGCAGTGCAGCTCTTGTCGCGTCAGTTTGCCTTGTCCGAGCGTCAAGCCTATCGGTATCTAGAGGAAGCCGCCCAGCTCGAGCGGCCCGTCGAAGTCACGGAGGCTACAGTGCCGATCACCCTCAAGCTTGCGCCCAGCACGGTGGGTCTGCTGCGGAAGTATTCGAGAAGCAGCGGCCTCACCATCGGAGCGATCGTGACCCGCGCCTTGAACGCGTTTTTAGGTGCGTTGAAAAAGCATGGCTAAGCCGCGCGCCAGAGGCGGCTTGCTACAAATTAAGATCGCCTATGCATTTGATCGCCTGTGCGAGTCGAAGCTCGCCCAAGCCTATAGTATTTTGGTGCCCAGCCGGGAGCGCCCGGTAGGTGGGCAGGCCAAGGAGCTCCAGGATGAGGATAGCAGCGATCTACGCTCGGGTCTCGTCCGAGCAGCAGCGCGAGGAGAACACGATCGCGAGTCAGACGGCGTCGCTGATCCAGTTCGCCCAGGACCACGATTTGGAGGTGCCCCAAGAGTGGGTTTTCGAAGATGAAGGCTATAGTGGAGCGACGCTGGAGCGGCCGGGGCTGGAGCGCGTCCGGGATCTGGCCTCCGAAGGGCAGATTCAGGTGGTGCTCGCCTACTCGCCAGATCGCTTGAGTCGCAAGTATGCGTACCAAATCCTGCTGATGGAGGAACTGGCCCGCCAGGGAGTCGAGACGGTATTTGTGAAAGCGCCGCAGGGTGCTAGCGCGGAAGATCAATTGCTGGTGCAGTTCCAGGGCATGATTGCAGAGTATGAGCGGGCCCAGATTCTGGAGCGATCGCGTCGCGGTAAGCGACACCGAGCCCAGGCCGGCGAAATCAGCGTGATGAGCGGCGCGCCCTATGGTTACCGCTACCTCCGCAAGAGCGACGAGGCGCCCGCCGCGTATACGGTGCTGGAAGACGAGGCCCGGGTGGTGCGGCGCGTCTTTGAGATGTACACGGTGGAAGGACTCAGCATCGGCGAGATCACCCGGCGGATTAACGCCCAAGGCATCCC
>Ga0335085_10003177_pt1 | contig 29018 bp, 25 predicted proteins | sample Lox_Sample_45_FD_206712 | JGI IMG/M metagenome (GOLD analysis project Ga0335085, IMG submission 206712) | Soil microbial communities from Loxahatchee National Wildlife Refuge, Florida, United States - Lox_Sample_4.5 | ecosystem: Environmental > Terrestrial > Soil > Wetlands | place: USA... | reverse complement strand
AGGTGCTCATCGATCCGCACGTCAAATTCACCACGACGCCGGAGAACGTGATGAAGTACGTCGATTTCATGCATTCGATCGGATCGATCAAAAACCGGCCGGCATCGTGGAAAGACATGTTCTTCCCGGAGATCCACGGAGCGCCGGGAAGCTAGTGGGGCCAGAATGACTCCGCTTCTCGCCGTCGATGCGGTCACCCTGCAATACAAAACGCCCGGCCATCTCGTGACCGCCGTCTGGCGTGTCAGCTTCGACGTCCTCCGCTCGGACCGGTTCGTCATACTCGGACCCTCGGGCTGCGGCAAATCGACTTTGCTGAAAGCCGTGGGTGGATACATCAGCCCGGTGGAAGGCACGATTTCGCTCAACGGCGCCGGAGTTTCGGCGCCCGGTCCGGACCGCGTGTTCGTTTTTCAGGAATTCGATCAGCTGCTGCCATGGAAAAGCGTAAAGCAGAACATTGCTTTCGCGCTCACAGCCAGCGGGAAGCTGCCGCGGCGCGACGCCGAAGAGCGCGCGATGCAGTACATCGAAAAAGTGAAGCTCACCGAATTCGCCAACAGCTATCCGCACACGCTCTCCGGCGGCATGAAGCAGCGAGTCGCTATCGCCCGCGGGATGGCTATGGAACCGCAGATTCTGCTCATGGACGAACCCTTCGCCGCCCTTGACGCACTGACACGCGGGCGCATGCAGGAAGAACTTCTGCGGCTCTGGGAGGACACGAAGTTCACGGTCGTGTTCGTCACGCATTCGATACCTGAAGCTCTTCGCATCGGCAGCCGGATTCTTCTGCTCAGCGCGCATCCTGGTCAGGTGAAGGCTGAAATCGACAGCGCCGCGAGCGATGAGGCGCGTATCGAATCGCTCTTATTCGAACATGCCTGAGACGCGCCCGGAACGGATCCAGAGGGTTTCGACGGCGGGTTTCGACGTTGTCGAAAAACCGCTCAGCGCGTGGGAGCGCCTCTACGGCAATGCGGCTCTGCGCCGCATTTTCGTGTTGGCCGTGCTTGCAGCGATCTGGGAACTCTATGCGCGATGGCTGAATAACCCGCTGCTCTTTCCGACATTCTCCGACACGATCAAGGCCCTCTTCAGCTCGATCGCTTCCGGAGAAATTCCGCGCGCAGCTTGGTACTCGATCGGCATGCTGTTTCAGGGATATGTGCTCGGCCTGATTCTGGCGGTCTTACTGACCGGGCTCGCCAGCGCCACGCGCATCGGCGCCGACCTGCTCGAGACGCTGACCGCGATGTTCAATCCGCTGCCATCAATCGCGCTGCTGCCGCTCGCGCTCATCTGGTTCGGCCTGGGAAACGGCAGCATCATTTTCGTGCTGATACACGCGGTTCTGTGGGCTGTTGCGCTGAACATGCACGCCGGATTTCGCGCGGTGAGCCCCACGCTGCGCATGGTCGGCCTGAACTACGGTCTGTCTAAACCGGGCTACCTGATGCGAATCCTGCTGCCGGCAGCATTTCCAGGCATTCTCAGCGGACTCAAAATCGGTTGGGCATTCGCATGGCGCACCTTAATCGCGGCAGAGCTGGTCTTCGGAGTCAGCTCGGGATCGGGCGGCATCGGCTGGTACATCTTTGAGCAGAAAAATCAACTGCTGATCCCCAATGTTTTCGCCGGCCTGCTGACCGTAATCATCTTTGGTCTGGCAGTGGAGAATCTGATTTTCAAAACGATCGAGAACGCGACCGTGGGGCGCTGGGGAATGCAGAGCTGATCACGCGCCCCGCAACTATCTCACGCAGGCGGCGTCGACCAGTTGTTTCGCATCGCCAAGCAGATCAAGCGCGCGGATCAGCGTCGCCATCTTTTCCCGCCGGGCGGCGGAGAGGAACCCGCTCGAGTTCTCGTCGAACTTGTTCCGAATCTCCTCGTAAGACATCGGATTTTCAGGCGAGCCGAGATTGTACTCTTCCAATTCGTGAAACTCGCTGCCGTCTTTCAGCCTGATTCGGACCTCGCCTTTGAAGCGTCCGGGCCCGGGATAATTTTCATCGACGTAATATTCGACCTTCCGCGCCAGCGCGAGGATGTCGGGATTGCGCAGGCTCCTGGCGCTGTAGGCGTCCTTGCCGAGCGATCCGTGCGTAAGCGCTTCGGCCAGACTGTACTGCAGGCTGACGCGGCCGTGCGAATCGGACGCCGGCGCGAATTTCTCTTCCGCCGGTTCGCAAACGATGCCGACGATGAACTGCGTCACCGGGCACTCGATGGATTCGACGTCCGCAGCGCTGATCCCGTGCCTGGCGCGCAACCGCAGAATCGCACTGATATACGGGTGCAGCACATGCGCCGCGGGGAACGGCTTGAACGACGAATTGCGGCTTTCCCAATGGCGTCCGAGCGCGTGGTTGATGCGACTGTAATCCGCAAGATTGCCGGTCGCATCCTGCAGATGCGACGCGAACAGACCGAAGCGTCCTTCGAAAACTTCCGCGGGGCCGGTGGTTCCTTCGCGCGCCAGCACGGCGGACGTGATCGCACTCTGCGCGGCCCAGCCGGGATGCAGGAATTTCGTCTGGGTGCCATCGACCCAGCACTGCAGAAGACCGGAAGCGAAGCTACCGCAAATGCCGGCTGCCTGCGCCATCAGCCGCGCGTCGAGCCCGAGAAGTTTCGCCGCAAGGTACGTCACGCCAAATGTCCCGAAAAGTCCCGTAGGATGAAATCCGCGCTTGTGGAACTGACCCGAGGCGACACTCCCGACACGGCATGAAATCTCATTGCCCAGCGCAATCGCCGTGATCAGATCGCGTCCCGAGCATGGACCGATCTCCGAAATCGCGAGCGCCGCAGCCACTGCCGGACTGCTCATGTGAACAATCGACTCGTTGTGCGTGTCGTCGAATTCCAGCGCCTGCGAACAGGCGCCATTCGCGAATGCGGCCGCAGTAACGCTGAGCCTGTCGCCGGTGCCCCACATTCGGCATGGCCCCGGAGGAGACAGCGAAGTCGCCGCGGCGCGTGTGGATTTTCCGAAAGCCGTTTCCGCGCCTGCCAGCGAGAGACCGATCACGTCCATCACACGCAGTTTCGTGTTTTCGACGACGTCGTCGGGCAGGTCTTCGAAGCCGAGGCTGGACGCCCAGATCGCAAGTTCAGTCGAAAGGTTCATCCCGGATCAGGCGGCGGCGCCATAGCGCATGTTTGTGGATAATCCCCGCAATCGCCACCGTTCATCCGGCGAGTGTGGGCGCAACATCCAGCCTCACAGCGATGCCGTCCAGTTCTTTGCCCGCAGCCGGATAATACTTCAACACCAGCGGATCGTGGCCGGGCACGATGTGATCGGGCGAATCGGCGAGCCGGTAGAGCAGCTTGTATCCTTCCAGCACTTCGGCCACGTTGTACACGATCGGAAACACGCGCCCGTTCTGAAAATTAGCATACAGATGCGAAGAATCGGATGCCACCACAACCCATCCGCGCTTCGTCCACGCGCGCGCGATCTGCAGGCCTGCCGAATGCCCGCCGACGCGATGCAGCGTCAGACCCGATGCCAGCTCATCGTCGCCGTCGTGAAACACGGCTCTCTCGCTGAAGACGTGCCCGACCATCTTCTGGATGTCGTCAAGATCGAACGGCAGGCGCAACAGCTTGTGGCACATGCACCGGCCCGTGCCATAAGCCATTTCACGATCCTGAATGTGGAAGCGCGCGTTGGGAAAACGATCGAGGTTGCCCGCGTGATCGTAATGCAGATGCGTCACGATCACATCCGTGATCCGGCCCGCATCGATGCCGATCAGTGACAACGCTTCCGCCGGATTACGCAGCAGCGTGCGGCCTCGGCGCGTCGCCGCGTCCTGCGCGAATCCAGTGTCGATCATCCAGATCTCGTTCTTCCTCCGCAACACCCAGACGAAGTAATCAAGGTCCGAACCGAACTCGTGCGGATCGGCCAGAATGAAGCTTTCACCGGGGTGGCGATTGCCCAGATGAGCGTACTTGATGGCGGTGATTTCGAAGGGCTCCGGATGACTCACGCGCTTCAGAATGGCGCATCACGGGCCGCGCGTCAAGTTTTTCAGCGCGGATGTTAGAGTGTAGGGCGAAATGTCGAAACAGATGATTGGATTTGTTGGTGTCGGGCGCATGGGCGGCCCGATGGTGCGGCGTCTGCTGAACGCCGGGTTCGATGTGTCGATCTACGACACAAATGAAGCTGTGGTGTCGCCCCTGGTGGCACTGGGAGCGCAGCGCGCCGATTCGCCGAAGGCTGTGGCTTCCACCGCCGAGATCGTCCTGGCCAGTTTGCCCACACCTCCGATTGTGGAGAAAGTGGCGCTTGGCCCCGGCGGGATCCGCGAAGGTTCGAAGATAAAAATCTTCATCGATGTCTCCACCACCGGCTCGACGATGGCCAGACGAGTCGCCGAAGGACTTGCCGAGAAAGGCATCACGGCTGTCGATGCGCCGGTCAGCGGCGGTATCGCGGGGGCCGAAAAGGGCACGCTCGCGGTAATGATTTCGTGTCCCGAAGAGTTTTATCCGACCGTCACTCCGGTAATGCAGAACATTGGAAAGCTTTTCTTCGTCGGCACCAAGCCCGGCCAGGGACAGACGATGAAACTGCTGAACAACCTGCTGTCCGGCACGGCGATGGCGATTTCATCCGAGGCTGTGGTGATGGGAGTGAAAGCGGGGCTCGATCCGCAGCAGATCATGGACGTCATCAACGCCGGCAGCGGGCGCAACAGCGCTACGCAGGACAAGATTCCGCGCTGCGTCATTCCGCGAACGTTCGATTTCGGATTCGCGATCAGTCTGCTGAATAAGGACATCCGCCTGTGCCTCGAAGAAGCGGAGGCTTTGGGCGTGCCGATGATCGTCGGCACCGCGGTGCGCCAGTTGCTCGCAGTCACTATCGCGACCGAAGGCGCGAATGCCGATCTGACCGAAACCGTGAAAACCGTCGAGCGCTGGGCGCACGTCACCGTGGGAGCGAAAAAATAATGGACCAGAAAACGTTCGATCGCGGCCTTGAAATTCGCAAAGACGTCATCGGGAAGGAATTCGTCGAGAAGGCGCTCGCAGGCGCCGACGACTTCACACGGCCGCTGCAGGAGCTCGTCACTGAATACTGCTGGGGCGCCTGCTGGGGCCGCGAAGGGCTGTCGCGCAAAACCCGCAGCATGATTAACATCGCGATGCTGAGCGTGCTCAACCGGCCGAACGAGCTTAAGAATCACGTGGCGGGCGCGCTCCGAAACGGCGTCACGCCCGAGGAGATTCGCGAAATCCTGCTGCAGGTGGCGATCTACGCCGGCATCCCCTGCGGCGTCGATTCGTTCCGCATCGCGCACGAAGTGGTCAAAGCAAACAAGCAATGAAAAAACACCGCATGCTGATTGCGGGCGAATGGGTCGAGCCGCAATCCGGAGAGTGGTTCGAGTCCGTCAATCCTTATACAGCCGAGCCGTGGGCATTGATCCCGCGCGCAAATGCGGCCGACGTGGAACGCGCTGTCGCGGCGGCGCGCACGGCCTACTACGGCGACTGGCGCAAGCTGAATGCGACGGCGCGCGGCGCGCTCCTGCGGAAGCTGGGCGACCTGATCGCGGCGGAGTCGGACCGCCTCGCGGAAATCGAAACAACCGACAACGGCAAGCTGATCGCCGAAATGCGCGGGCAGCTCAAATACATTCCGCAATGGTTTTACTATTTCGGCGGACTGGCCGACAAACTCGAAGGCCGCGTCATCCCCATCGATAAGCCGGGCGTCTTCAACTTTACGCGCGAAGAGCCGCTCGGGGTCATCGCCGCCATTACGCCGTGGAACTCGCCGCTGATGCTGGCGACGTGGAAGCTCGCGCCGGCTCTGGCCGCGGGCAACACGGTGGTGTGGAAGCCGTCGGAGTTTTCGTCAGTGTCTGCGCTGGAGTTCGGCGAACTGTTCGCGAAGGCCGGAATACCGCCCGGTGTGGTCAACATCGTCACCGGCTTCGGCAGTGAAGCCGGCGAGCCGCTGATCACGCATCGCCACGTGGCGAAGATCGCGTTCACCGGCGGCGATAAAACGGGCGAGCACGTCTATGGCCTGGCTTCGAAAGGAATCAAAAAAATCACGCTCGAGCTCGGCGGCAAATCGGCCAACATCGTTTTCGACGACGCCGATCTCGACGATGCCGTGAAAGGCGTGGTGTCGGGAATCTTCGCGGCGACCGGCCAGACATGCATCGCGGGATCGCGGGCGCTGATCCACCGGCCGATTCACGATCAGTTCATCGAGCGTTTGCTCGCGCTGGCGAAAACGGCGAGGATGGGCGATCCCCTGAAGGCATCCACGCAGGTAGGTCCGGTCACCACGAAACCGCAGTACGAAAAAGTGCTCGACTACATCCGCATCGCCAAAGACGAAGGCGCAGTGTGCCGTCTCGGCGGCGATAAAGCGACCCGGCCGGAATGCGGCTCGGGCTGGTTTGTTGAACCGACCATCTTCACCGGCGTCACGCCCGAAATGCGCATCGCCAAAGAAGAGGTTTTCGGGCCGGTGCTTTCGGTGATTCCGTTCGACGATGAGGACGAAGCCGTGCGCATCGCGAACGATACCATCTACGGGCTCGCCGCCGGCGTCTGGACCACCAGCATGCGGCGCGCGCTTTCCATGTCGGAGCGGCTCGAAGCGGGGACAGTTTGGGTGAACACGTATCGCGCGGTGAGTTACATGTCGCCGTTCGGCGGCTACAAACGCTCAGGGATCGGACGGGAGAGCGGGATAGAGGCGATTCGCGAATATCTGCAGACGAAGAGCGTGTGGATCGATACTGCGGGCAATGCGCCGAATCCGTTTGTAATGCGATGACCGACGATCAGATCACGGCCTATGTAATCGCGGCGCAGCCGTATTTCGAAGACCTGAAGCAGGTGGCCGCGCAGCTCGCCGGTTTACTTGTGCTGGAAGCCGCCGGCGCGACGCCTGATCATCCAATGCTGCTGTCTGCCCGGGAGGCGCATCGGAATGCGACTGACGGCCTTCGCTGCACCCGCGTCCCCGTACGCGCCAGAGCGCATCATCGTCATCTGCTCTCGGCGTCGGTTTACCTGACCGAGGCGCTGCGCGCAGGCGCCGACCCGCTGGCTCCGCTGCAACATGCCTATGCGGATCTGCGCGCCGCATCGAAGCTGCTCCCCGGATTTCAGATGATCTCTTTCGAACAAGGCTGCTGCGGAAACGCATGAAAAACGCATACTCCATCTGGGTCACCGAATTTGCGAATGTGCCGACCTACCCGCTCAGCGGCCTGATCTACGGCGCGCACAATCAGGGCACGGTCCGCCTCCCTTATTGCTACGTTGTCATCAAAGGGCAGGGACACGTCGCGATGGTCGACGTCGGCTATAACCACAAAGAGTATGGCGCGACCCTCGCCACCATGTACGGCGCGCGTGACTGGCATCCGCCGCGTCAGGTGCTGGGCGAGATCGGCATCACGCCCGAAGACGTGTCGCGCGTTTTCCTGACGCATGCCCATTTCGATCACATGGGCAACATGGAAGACTTCCCCAAAGCCACGTTCTATATCCAGGAGCGCGAGCTTTCGAAGTGGGTCTGGGCCATGTCCCTCGAACGCCGCTTCCGCTGGATCATGGGCGGCATCGATCCGGCCGACATCATGCGCACCGTGGCGCTCGCCCGCGATCATCGTTTGGTTGCGGTGAACGGCGACATGGCCGACGCGCTGCCTGGCATCGATCTGCATGCCGCGCCCGACACGCACACCTGGGGATCGATGTATGTGCGGATGCGCAACGATCTTTCGGCGAATTCGAAAAACACCTGGATTTTCGCCGGCGATCTGGTTTACATGCAGGAGAATCTGCGCGGCTTTCTGAAAGAGGATCCCGAGTACATTCCGATCGGCTTCGCGATGGGCAGCCAGTTCAATCTGCTGATGACGACCGAGGAACTGGTGAAGGGCGTTGACGGCGACATCAATCGCGTGATCGCGATTCACGAGGACCGGCTCAAAGATATGTTCCCGTCACGGCTCGCGGCGAACGGCGTGCGCGTAACCGAACTGGCGCTGGCGGACGGCGAGCCCAGCCGCGTGAGCTGAGGTCTACCGGCCCCGCGGCTGAATTCGACCACCTCCTGATCGACGCAGATAACGCTATCATGAACCCCATGAGGCAAATCATCGGGGTGTTGCTGTGCCTTTCCGCTGTACCCGCATTCGCGGCCGATTCCGTCACCTTCCACAAAGACGTCGAGCCTATCCTCCAGGCCAATTGTCAGAGCTGTCATCGACCCGGCCAGGTCGCGCCGATGTCGCTGCTCACCTACGAAAACGCAAGGCCGTGGGCAAAAGCCATCAAGACGGCCGTGCTCGAGCGCAAAATGCCGCCATGGTTCGCAGACCCGCGCTATGGACATTTCGCCAACGATCGCGAACTCAAACAGGCCGATATCGACACCCTTACGAAATGGGTTGATGCCGGAGCTCCGGAAGGCGATCCGAAAGACGCGCCGATCGCAAAGGCATGGCCGAAAGACGGCTGGGAGATTCAGCCCGACATCGTGGTCGACGGCCCCGATTTCCCCGTCCCCGCTCATCCCAAAGCGAATGTCATCGAGTGGATGTATGTCACGGTCCCGAGCGGCATCAAGGAAGACACGTGGGTCACGTCGATGGAAATCCGTCCAGGCGAACCGTCAGTGACGCACCACATCTGCGTCTACTTCCGTCCGCACACCGACGACGTGAAGTACAACACGCCGGTATGGGACGCGCGGCCGCGCGATGACAATGGACTCGCGCCCGCCGATGCCGCAGGCGCCAATGGAAAGAACCTTCCGCCGTCAGTTCTCGCCGGCGCAGGCGGACCGCAGGGTTGCTACGTGCCCGGCCAGTTCACTCAGGATTACCGTCCCTTCCACGCCGCGAAGCTCATCAAAGCCGGCACCGATATGGTCTTCCAGCTTCACTACACGCCGAACGGCAAAGACGTGGTGGATCATCCGCGCCTCGGCTTCACCGTATCGAAGACGCCGCCGGAGCGCACCTTCATCACCATCGGCACCTCGGCCCCCAGCGACGCGAAGAGTTTCGCTATTCCGCCCAATAATCCCAACTGGGAAAGCCCGCCGATGCAGGCTGAGTTTCTTGCCGACGCCGAACTGGTCACCATGTTCCCGCACATGCACGTGCGAGGCAAAGACATGACCTACATGCTGACCTTCCCCGACGGCCACACCGAAACCATCCTCAGCGTGCCGCACTACGATTTCAACTGGCAGCTCGAGTATGACGTCGCGCAGCCGATCAGAATTCCCAAAGGCACACGCATCAAAGTCACCGCCCATTTCGACAATTCGGCCAACAACAAATTCAATCCGGATCCGAATCAGACTGTCTATTACGGCGACATGACCTGGGAAGAAATGATGTTTCCGTTTTTCAGCATTACGGTCGATCCGTCGGTGACCTCGAAGCGTGTTATCCGCATTGTCCGCGGCAAAGAAGGCGACGGCGCTTAATGCGCGTGCTGCTGCCGATTCTGATCTGCAGCGCGCTGCTGGCGCAGCCGAACTACGCCGATCGCTTCATCGAAGTCAACGGGCTGCGGCTACATTATCTTGACTGGGGCTCCGGCGGCAAGCCGCCCTTCATCATGCTGCACGGCATCAGCCGCGTGGCGCACCAATTCGACCACCTCGCGCCCTATTTCACCTCGAACTACCACGTCATCGCCATTGACATGCGGGGGCACGGCGATTCCGCGTGGTCGCCGGAAGGCGCCTACACGGTTGAGGACTACGTCAAAGATCTCGAAGCTTTCGCCGACAAACTCAATCTGAGCGGGCTCACTCTCCTCGGCAACTCCACCGGCGGCCGCGTCGTGCAGGTATATGCCGGGCTGCATCCGGATCGGGTGGCGCGTCTGATTGTCGAAGACGTAGGACCCGAGCGCACCAACGAAATCGCGTCAGCGTTCACGCGCCAGGTCGAAGCCGAGAAGGACGGCTGGGCCTCCGAAGACGAACTGGTCGCGTATCTGAAGAAGTCGAACATTCGCACGCCCGAGCCGATCCTGCGTACGTACGCCCACTTCGCCAGCAAGCCGCGGGCGGATGGCCGGATCGTCTGGAAGCGCGATCCCAATCTCGCCAAAGGCTTCGTGCCTACCGAGCTCTGGCGTTTCGTCAGCCAGATCAAATGCCCAACCCTTTACATCCTTGGCGGCAACAGCCGCATCGTGCCGCCGGAAACGCAGGAAAAACTGAAGGCAACGCTGCCGGATGTCCGGATTGTCGTGATGCCCGGACTTGGCCACTATCCCGATCAGGAAGCCACGGCCGATTTCATTCCGATTGCCCGGACATTCCTTGAAGGCGTGGCGAGTTCGAAGTAATCACGGCGACTGCCGCGTACTACAAAATACGGAGGTGCGTTGAAACACCCGAAACAATGCCGATCGATTCAGTCACTAGGTCGTATAATCGCGAATTGGTGCGACAACCCACACCTCGGAGGTTCAATTTGATACGTTTACGCAATTCCGGAATCGCTACCCTCATATTGCTTTTGCCAGCCGCGCTGTCCGCGAATGTGACGGGGACCAATGTCACCGTGAACAGCGGTCAGACCGTGAATCTGGAGTCTTCCTCGGGCTCCGTCGGCTCGGGAGGCGGTGACATTCTGTTCACCGGAACCGGCATTTCTTTCCAGACCAGTGCCAAGGGCATTGCCATACCCGGCCAATCCGGCGCATCTACGTTTAACAGCCTGGTCAGCATCGGCGCCAGTGGCTTCAGCGCTTTCTCGAGCGCCTTCTCAAGCTCTTCCATCACCCCGTTAACAAACGGCGAAATCATCGCCTATAAGACCAATGCGGGGAACACCGGGGCGTTGCTCATCAATTCCGTGTCATCCAGTTCGATGAACATCCAGTTCGTCACCTTCGAAACGGGGTCAGGCAGCGGCGGCGGTGGCGGGCCAGTCATCACATCTGTGCTGAATAACTATGGCCTGATTTCTTCCGGCTTCGCCAACTCGGGCATCGCGCTCGGTTCGCTGTTCATCATCAAGGGCTCCGGCATGGCCAGCGCCACGTCCGTGAGTTCTCTGCAATCAAGCGCTGCCGGATTGCCCACCACTCTGAACGGTGCCTCCGTCAGTGTCACTGTCAACGGAACCACTACGCATCCGGTTTTCTATTATGCGGAGGACATTCAGCTGGCTCTGGTGATGCCATCCAATACGCCGACCGGGACCGGCACCGTCACAGTGACTTATAACGGCCAGACCAGCAATGCCTTCAATATCACGGTGGTTTCCAACGGCTTCAACTTCGCGACTTATTATGGCAACGGCAGCGGGCTCGGGATCGCAACCAACGTCAACACCGGCGCGTTCTACAACTACACCAACTCCATTCCGCCAGGAACCACGGTGGTTTTGTGGGGTTCAGGGCTGGGCGGCGACGCCACGCGCGACACCACCTTTTCGACGGCGAACATCGCCTCCATCCCGGGCCTCTCCGCCATTTATGTCGGCGGCGTCCGGGCGACTATCCAGTACCAGGGTCCTTCAGGCTACCCAGGAGTCAATCAGATCAACGTTCTGATTGACCCGAGTACCCCAACAGGCTGTTTCGTTTCCGTCACCGGCGTGACCGCAGGCGGGGCGCAGGCAGGCATGACAACCAATTTCATGACCCTGCCCATCGGTACCGGCACCTGCTCGGATCCCGCGCTCGGCTACAGCAGTTCACTGGTCAACTCGGTGAACAGCAATGCAAACTTCAAAAACGGCTACACGTTCATGCTTTACAGCGTCACTGACGGCCAGACGCCTCTTACTGAGGCTGCCGCATCGTTCCTGAACTACAGTTTCAGCTCCTTCACAAACCAGGCCAAGATCGTCTCGGTTGGCGGCTGCTACGTGGAGGAAAACGATTCCAGCAGTGCCCTGAGTGCAGCCACCGGACTCGACGCGGGTTCTATCTCCGTAACTTCTCCCAACAGCGTCTCTCCCAACCCCGTGAATCTGGCCTCCCTGGCGAGCTTCCTGCCGGGCTTCTATGGAAGTGTCAATACATCAACCGGCGCCTCGACTCTGCCAGCCGGATTCCTGACTCAGGCGGGCGGCACATTCACCTTCGCCGGTGCAGGCGGAAAAGACGTCGGAGCGTTCAATTCTTCTCTCACGTTTCCCACTCCCCTCATGACCTGGACCAACGCATCGATCACTTCGGTGACACGATCTCAGGGCGCGACGGTGACGTGGTCGGGAGGAGCCCCCGGCACATACGTGACAATCACCGGCAGCGCGACCTCGACGAACTATACGGGATCGTTCACCTGCCTCGCTCCGGTCGCGCCGGGGACGTTCACGGTCCCTCCGTACATAGTCTCGACCGTTCCCGCAGCCAATGGATCGATGACCGTCAGCAATAGCACCGTTCCGAATCCGTTTACTGCCACCGGGCTCGACTACGGTTATTCGGTCGGAATCGTGACTTACACCAATAGCAGCGTGACCTACAAATAGAACTTCGCTTCCTGGGCGTCTCTGCATTTCAGTCAGTGCTGATAAAACGCAGAGACGCCGGGATGCGAACAACCCCTCATTTCACGTTCCCGGCAATCCACCCGTTCAGAAACGCCGCAACCTCCATGCTGTTCTTCTCCAGCATGACCATATGTCCGTTTCCGTGAATCCCCATGTCACCCAGCCGCACGAAGGTGTTCTTGACGCCCGCCTGCATCAGGTATTTCGCGGTGCAATGGTCGTAGGGCGCATGATACGACGCCTCAGTAACGACCAGCAGAATCGGAACCCCCCGCAGATTGACTAATTGGTGCGGCGGGTCGGATTGCTTCCAGCAGACGACGAGATCGGCGCCGTCGGCTTTATCTTCACGCACCGGATTGAGTTCCGCGGCCGTTTTCACCGGCGGATCGTAACTCAGCGGAATATCGGCGATTCCCCACTCGCGGTTCCTGTCTTCATTTACGATGGCATTTCGGAACGGCGGGCCGGCGGGCTCGATCGCCACTATGCCCTTGACGGCTTTGGGACGCGCATCGGCCAGCACCCACCCGAAAGAACCCGACTGTGAATGCGTCACCAGAATCGCAGGCCCGATCTTATCCAGCAATGCCGCACCCGCATCGCGCACCAGTGTTTCCGTCTCTGCCGCGCTGGCGAGGCTTTCAACCTGCGTGGCGGCAAAGGCGTCGAATACGGGATCGCCGCGCCGCCCCTTCATCGGACTGTCGCTCGGCCACTGCGTATGCTTCTTCGCCTGCGCCCACCAGCCGCCGACTTCGGGCGCGGTAAATCGGTTCTCCTCGTCAGTCAGGGAAAGGATCGTCAGCGCGCCGTTAACCTTCGGATGCCACGCGGAACGTCCCCGGGCGGGCTGATCGACCAGATAGATCAGGTAACCCTGGGCGAGAAAATAGTCGGCCCAGCCCGGCCGGCCATCCGGCGTCCCCATCCAGTTCGTTGCCGTCTGTGAGTTGCCGTGGAAGAAGACAAGCGGATACCTGCGCGTGACGCGCGCCGGGCGCAGCGCTTCCACATACATCTGCCCCGCCATCACGTCGCCTGCATATTTGCCGCCGACGTAGAAATAGTCCCGCGTCGACATGACGTGCCGGGTTGGCGCCTGCTGCGCGACAAGTGTTCCGGTCAGCGCAAGGAAAAGCACTGTCAGGCGCACATGGTAGACTTCGCTCGAAAACATGCTGCTGCCATTCCTCCTTGCGCTCGCCGCAGTCAACGCCGGGCCGCGCACCCGCGACGTCATCCACCGGACGGATCCCGGCGGCGGTGACGTCTCCATAGAGGTTATCGCGGAAGGCCGCGGTCCGCTGATTGTGCTGCTCCCCTCCCTCGGCCGCGATTCTGAAGAATTCGATCCCGTCGCGCAGCGTCTGGCCGAAGCCGGATTCCGCGTTCTCCGCCCGCAGCCGCGCGGTTATGGAAGGAGCACCGGCCCGATGACAAAGATCACGCTGCATGATTATGCGCGCGATGTCGCGGCCGTGATTCAGCGCGAAAAGGCCGGCCCCGCTATCCTGGCCGGACACGCTTTCGGACACTTCGTCGCCAAAATGACGGCCGTCGATTTTCCGAATCTCGTGCGTGCCGTTATTCTGATTGGCGCCGCGCAGAAGAACCCCGATCCCGACGTCCAGAAATCGGTCGCGATTGCGAGCGACCCGGCACAGCCCGAAGCCGAGCGCCTGAAGCATCTGCAGCGCGTGTTTTTCGCGCCTGGCAACGACGCGCGGCCGTGGCTCACTGGTTTCCATACCGAAGTGCGTGCGGCGGAAATCGTGGCGCGCGATTCCACGCCGCAGAAGGAGTACTGGTCAGCGGGTACGGCGCCGATCCTCGATATTCAGGGCTCCAATGACCCGTATCGGCCGCCGTCGAGCGCGGATGAACTAGTCAGGGAGTTCGGCGCGAAGCGGGTGCAGACCGTGGTGATTCCGCACACCGCACACGCTGTCATCGTGGAGCAGCCGCGCGCCGTCGCCGATGCGATCGCAAAGTACGCGAAAGCACTTCCGCACTGACTCCGGTTTTCCCCTATTTTCGGTTCGGCACCACACTTGCGGGGTCTCATTCGCGCCGCGCAGTGTGGGCTTGAGGACAAATCTCCTCGCGTCTCACGGCGCGCGTCGTTCTGCAACTTTGATGTGGCACGATAACACACAGTAGTTCTGAAGGGGGAATCGATTTGATTCGAAAACTGATCGTCGCATTTGGAATCGCCGCCTCGCTCCGCGCCGCGCCACAACTGGTTCTCAGCACAAACACGATTGGTCCCATCCAGATCCTTCCCGGTTCGAACGGACCTGCTCAGACCGTGCAGGCGCAGAACGCCGGCACCGGTGCCCTTCATCTGGCGGCTTCCATATCGGCCCCCTGGATTTCCACGGCGATCGGCGCGGCGCAGACCTGTCCGGGAGGCGCCGGCACCTGCAACCCGGTCACGATTTCTCTGAATACAGCGACTCTCGCCGCGGGAACTTACACGGGATACGTGCTGCTCACCGATTCCAATGCGGTCGATTCCCCGCAGCAGATTTCGGTCACCGTCAATATCGCAGGCATACCGAGCGCCGTGACGTTCTACATAACCCCCAGCGGCGGCCCTCTGCCCAGCAGCGATCTGCGAATTTACACATCGGGCGCCGTTACCGGTACGGTCTCCACGCAGTCCGGAGGAAACTGGCTGGCACTCGTTCCGGGAGGAATATTTTTCAGCGGATACGCGATTCAGGTTGCCGCGCAGCCTGGACAGGCGGCAGGCAGTTATACCGGATCGATCGTGCTCAGCGGCGCTTCGGCTCAGACCATCAACGTGACGCTGAACGTCACCAGTTCCCCCATTCTTCAGCTCGTTACCACGCCGGTAGCGCTGAGCGGCAATGGCGGAAACGCCAGCGCCGTGGTTTCATTTGCGAACAGCGGCGCGGGCACGCTGAATATCACCGGCGCCACCGCCACGTCTTCATCCGGCAATTTTCTGAGCGCTTCGGTCAATAGCGGCGGCGGCAGCATCACAATATCGGCCGCTCCGGGTTCACTTGCGCCGGGCCTCTACACGGGTTCAGTGACGCTTACGTCGAACGCGGCCAACAACAGCCAGATCTCAATTCCTGTCGTGTATACGGCGGAGACATCCGGTACTCCTGCAATCTACTTCAACGGTGTCACCAACATCGGAAATTTCGCGGCCGGAAATGCGGCGCCGGGCGAGATCATGGCCGTCTTCGGCGACTATCTGGCCCCGGCTGGCACCGCGGCCCAGAATCCCGGAAATCCGCCCCTCGCCAACACGCTTGGCACTGTGCAGGTGCTCGTGAACGGCACTCCCGCACCGCTTTACTTCGCCTCCCCGGGACAGGTGAATTTCCAGCTGCCTTATGAAGCGCCGGTTGGCCAGGTGTCGACAATCCAGGTGGTTTCGGGCGGCACGCCGGGGAATCTGCGTCCGGTGAATGTCGTCGCGTCTGCGCCTTCGATTCTGATCTGGCCGGCGAGCGTCATCGCGGGCGGTTACGGCATCGTCGTGAATCTGGATTACAGCCTTGTTCTCCCGAGCCCGGTGAGCGGTTACACCACGCATCCGGCAAAAGTCGGCGACACGTTGACGATTTACTGCGAGGCTCTGGGCCAAACCACTCCGCCCGCGGTTACCGGCGCCGCCGCCACCGCTTCGCCGCTCGAGCAGATACAGAACGTAACCGTGACATTCGGTGGCGGCTTCGTTGGCCAGGCTGTAACTGTCCCGGCGGGTTTTGCCGGTCTGACGCCCACCGCCGTGGGCCTCTATCAGGTCAATGTGGCCATTCCCGCGGGCGTGCCGATTGCCAACGCCGTCCCGGTAACGATCAATCTGAACGGTGTGTCGAGCAATGCCGGAAACATCGCGATCTCGAAATAGAACGAGGTTCGCTCTGCTGCCAGGGCGGTAGAGTCAGAATGTGGTCGGTCGTACTGTTCTGCAGTATCAGATCCTCGAAAAGCTGGGCGCCGGCGGCATGGGTGAAGTCTATAAAGCCCGTGACACCCGCCTGAACCGCTTTGTCGCGCTCAAAGTGCTGCCATCGGGCATGGCCGGCGACGCTGAGCGCCGCCGCCGTTTCATCCACGAAGCGCAGTCAGCTTCCGCCCTGAATCACCCCAACATCATCACGATTTACGACATCGTGAGCGACGGCGATACCCAGTTCATGGTGGTCGAATACGTCGTCGGCAAAACGCTGCTCGAGCTGATTCCCAAAGAAGGACTGCCTGCTCCGCAGGCAATTCAGTATGCCGCGCAGATGGCGGATGCTCTGGCCGCCGCGCACGCCGCCGGGATCATTCACCGCGATCTCAAGCCCGCCAATGTGATGGTGACCGGCAATGGCCTGGTGAAGCTGCTCGATTTCGGTCTGGCGAAAATCATCGAAGGCGCCACGGACGATCTCACCGGCGACACTGCGAGCATGCTCGATGCTCCCCTGACCGTTGAAGGCACCGTGATGGGCACGGTCAACTATATGTCGCCTGAACAGGCCGAGGGCCGCAGGCTTGACACGCGCTCGGATATCTTTTCCTTCGGCGCGGTGTTGTACGAGATGCTCACCGGACGCGCGGCATTCAAGGGCGTCAACACCATTGCCACTCTCACTGCTGTGCTGCGCGACGAGATTAAACCGATCGCCGAAGTGAAACCCGAAGTGCCGCCCGAGATCGGGCACATCGTCAATACGTGTCTGAGGAAGGACCCTGCTCAGCGCTACCAGTCGATGCAGCAGGTGCAGGCGGCGCTGGCGCCGCTCAAGCGCCAGTCCGATTCCGGCGCGCTCGACATTCCGACCGTGCGGGGTGTCGCGCCCCTTCCGCTTCCGGCGAAAAGGCGCAGCCTTGTTTTGCCGGCTATGGTCACAGCCGCGCTCCTGATTGGCGCCGGCGCCGCCGCATATTGGGTAATGAACCGGACCGCGGCCACGCCTGCGCAATCCTCGCCGGCCGCTTCCACCCTGGCACCATCAACCGCGAATCCGGGCGCGCAGTCAGCGGCTCTGCCTGGCCCTCCCGAGCCGCCGCCTCCAATCACCGTTCCGGCACCCGTGGTTTTGAAGGTCGTGGTTGGCGACGCCACGCTGGTTCGCCTCGTTCTCGAAGAAAACGTTCCGGCCGACTCGATTGAAGGCGATCCCGTCCACTTCAAAGTCGGACACGATGTTCGCGTTGACGGCACGGTTGTGATTCGCAAAGGCGCTCCGGTCGTAGGCGCGATTGTCGACGGCGCGCGACGCCGGGTTTTCGGCCTCGGCAGCCGAATCACCTTCCGCCTTGATTCCGCAGAAGCGGTGGACGGCCAAAAGGTCGCCCTGCGCGCGACCGAGCAGCCGCGTTCCGATCGCGTTTCCAAAAGACCCATCAACAACGGCGGCAAAAAGACCAGAGAAATCGCTGCGTTCGCGGGCGGCGAATATCAAGCCTTCGTGGACGGACCGAATACCGTAATGGTGCAGAAGTAAGCGCACCGGAAGGATGACCGCGAACCGAAAGCCGGATTCGCGTGTGCTTTCGCGCACGCCAAAGCCTTGACTCCGGTTCCGTCCGGTGACAGCATCCCTCCCATGGGGCAAGCTTCCGCGATTACATGGAGCTATGTGCTCGAACAGCTGCGCCGAAGCGACACACAGATTACGGACTATGGGCAGCCGGTCGGAGCCTTTCTGTTTGATCCGCATCTTCACGCCGGTAAGAGCCAGCCTGTAGCGGCGCATGTGCTGACGTTTTTGAGCGGCCAGGGATGGATTCAGACTGCGGACGAAGGCCGCATCCGCCGCTTCACTATCAGCGCAGCCGGCATCGCGCGCCTGAACGCGATGACTTCCGCGACCGGCCGATAAAAGGCCTACCGCTTCTCCGGAATCAGCCCGTCCGTTGGCAGCCGTGCCGGGCCGACATAGTGCCCCTGATCCGGATCGTTCTCGTTGCAGATATATTCCATCAACTCATCGCCCGGCATGAGCCGCGCCACACCCTGCGTCGTGAAAGGTTTTGTATAGGCCCCAGGATCGTCGATGGTGACCTCTATCCGCATATGTCCCAGATCGGTGCGCGTGTAGCGTTCGATCGTATGGAGTTTTTCCGTGTGCGGATGGCCCAGATTGTCGAACCAGAATTTGTCGTTGAATCCGGTGGTATCTACCACCAGCGTCTCGCCCTCCCAACGGCCGGTCGAGTGGCCGTACCAGGTTGGGTCGGGATCAACCGGATGCGCGCGCCCATCCACAAAAATCTGCCGGTAGCTGTGGATGTTTCCTTCGTACAGGATGAAGTAATGAGTCTGCGTCTGCAGGACGCGCCACGGATAAGGCGCGCCGCGTGGGATTCCGGCGGGCAGGCAGTTGGATTCCGGATCGTCCTTAGCCAGGCGCGAATGAAAAACCTTTTCCGCCCACGGCTGCATAACAAGCTCGCTGCCGGACTTGAGCCCTCTGGAAATGTCGCCGGAATTGCTGCCGCCGCCCATCCAGACGCCGGAGAAATCCGGTGTGCCGTCCTTCAGGTGCGGCGTCGGCCCGGTGACTGCCGGCGGCTGTTTGAAAATGCTGCCGACGGAGTTTGGCGCGGACTGGCCTGCCGCCATTGACGCCAATATCGCCCCCGTCAAAATGCACGCACATCCCCGGACCATTGCGCCCAATCTCCCGCTGCGGATTCTTTCACAGACGAGAGTGTCAGGCAACCGGTCCGATCGAGCGCCCAGTTACGCCGCGGGTGATAGCCGCTGCTGTTTAGCTGGCAGCGTTCGCGGCTGAGAGCTGGCCGCTCGAGCTGCTCCAGATGCCCTGGATGCTGTTCCCGGCGCTCGTGAAAATCGCCGCAGAAGCCAGAGCGATGAATGCCATCAGCAATGTGTATTCAATCAGGTCCTGGCCGTTTTCTTCGCGCAAAAATCCGACAAGTAAGTTCCGCATAAGCAGATTCTGCATATCCTGCGGTCCTGGTACAACGCCGAAGTTGGTTATCCCGGAACCGTTCCCGGCAGACCAATAACCGAGGCAAACCCAGAAGCGCGTCCGGCCGTTCTCGCCGGAACCCTGACGGTGCCCGGGTTCCCGGCGCCAAAAAGAGAGGTCCTGTTGACGGCCGGGTTTGACTTTGTGCCTGTGCGCCCATTAGACTGGGCGCGATTGCTATGAAACACGCTCGTTACATCTCCGTTTTCTTTGCTTTGCCCCTGCTGGCCAGTTCCGTCCGCGTCTACCAGACAAACAGCGCCGGCGACGAGGTGAACATCATCGATCCCGCTACTAATAAAGTAGTGCAGAACGTGAAGGACATTGAAGTGCCTCACGGCGTCACGTTCTCGCCCGACGGCAAGCGCGCCTACATCACCTGCGAAGCCGAAAAGACTGTCTGGGCCGTCGATACAAAAACCGCGAAGCTGATCGCGAAAGCCCCGCTGAGCGGCCATCCGAACAACCTTTCCGTGTCGAAAGACGGCAAGCGCCTGTTCATCGCCATCGCCGTCGCGCCGGGCGCCGTCGACGTCATCGACACTGCCGGCATGAAGCTTGAAAAGAGCGTCCCGATCCGCGGCGCGGTGCACAACACCTACGTCACGCCGGATGGCAAGTACGCGATGGCGGGCTCAGTCGCCGGAAAGACCCTGACGGCGATCGACACCCTGACACTCGAAAAAGTCTGGGATATGGATTTCGACCTCGGCGTGCGCCCCATGGCTTTCGAAAAGGCAGCCGATGGTTCCACCAGCCGCATCTTCGTGCAGCTCTCGGCCTATAACGGTTTCGCCGTCGTGGATTTCAAAACCCACAAGGAATTGAAACGCGTCGCCCTTCCGACCGATCCCAGCGGCGGACATGCGGAAGGCGGCGCGCCGTCTCACGGGATCGGTGTGGCGCCGGACGGTCAGACACTCTGGGTCAACAGCTCGCCGGCCAATGCTGTCTTTATTTATTCCCTGCCCGATCTGAAAGTCGAAGGCTATGTGAAGACCGGAGCCGTGCCCGACTGGATCACCTTCACGCCCGATTCAAAGATGGTCTACATCGCTAATTCCGGCGCCAATTCTGTGACCGCCATCGACATGCTCGCGCGCAAAGAGGTGTCGCGCATTCCGGTCGGCCAGGTTCCCAAACGCAACGGAACAGTAGTGGTCCCCTAAGGAGTACGCGCGGCGCAAGCCGCGGTTTTTCGGCCGGAAATACCGCACGCGGCTCTATTCGCGTGTACGATCTGACCGGCCATCCGGATGTAACGCTACTTCGCGGCTTTCACCCAGTCCGCGATCGCCACCCAGTCCGGATCTTTCTGCGACACAAACTGCCATCCGCCGCCGTGGAACTCGTCTCCCCCGGCATCCGGCGCGAGCGGATGAATCAGCAGCCTGCTGCCGAGCGGATCGCCCGGCTTGACCAGGTGAATCACGTTTTCGAAGTTCTTTCGCGATTGCTCCTCAGTCCAGCTGCCGCCCGCGGGCGGAATCGGCTGCAGACGGAACGCGCTGTTGTTGGCTTCGTGGCAAACGGCGCACCGCGCATGACCGGGGCGCTTCTTCAGAAAGATCGGCTCTACGCGCGTCCGGTACGTCTGAAAGTCGAGACCAGCTCCAAAAGCCAGCGAAGCCGCCATGAGTACGGCAGCCGCTGAGAGTATCGTCTTCATTCGCATTTCGCCGCTCATCATATAACACGCGGGTAACACGCGGGCGGGTACCCCGCTGAACTGACGACGAAGAAACGTTAACTGATAACTTATCCATAGTGTCCAAACGCCCCTCTGCAGTCCGGAGGGACACCGTCGAGGCAAAAGCTGTCCGCGTCGAAGTCAGGTCGCAGGAGCCGGCGGAAGCCTTGCCGGAGTCCAACAGCCTTTTTCCCTGGCTTCTGTTGCTTTTCGGCGCCAGCGGCTGCGCGGCCCTGATCTATGAAATTGTCTGGTTCCAGCTTCTGCAGCTGGTCATCGGTTCTTCCGCCGTCTCGCTTGGATTCCTTCTTGCCGCCTATATGGGCGGACTTTGCATCGGCAGCGTCGCTTTTGCGCGCTTCGTTCCGGCGCGGCACAATCCGCTGAAGATTTACGCCTATCTCGAACTGGGAATCGCAGCGTTCGGAATCATCGCGCTCGTCGGCGTACCGCTCATCGGCAAACTCTACGTTGCCACCGCATTTTCCGGTTTCATCGGGATGCTCTGGCGCGGCGTGATTGCTGCAATGTGCCTGCTTCCGCCAACCCTGCTCATGGGCGGTTCCTATCCCGCCATCGCCCGCTGGCTGGGTCAATCGCCGAGGCAATCCTCGCGCCTGGGTCTGCTTTACGCCGCCAACATCGCCGGCGCCGTAATTGGCAGCATCGCGGCCGGTTTCTATCTGCTGCGCGTCTACGATATGGCCGTCACCACTTTCGTGGCAGCCGGTATTAACGTGATCGTGGCCCTGGCCGCGCTGCTGCTCGCCCGCGGGTCAGACCATTCGGCCACGACAGCCGCAACGGACCGCGCTCCGATCGTCCGCGCGCCAGGCGCGATGCTGGTTTACGCCGCCATCGCGTTTTCCGGTCTGACGGCACTCGGCGCTGAAGTCGTCTGGACCCGCCTTCTCTCTCTTCTTCTTGGTCCGACTGTTTACACCTTCTCCATCATTCTGGCGATCTTTCTGATCGGGCTCTTCGCCGGCAGCAGCGCCGGCTCGTTTATCGCGCGGCGCGTGGCGAATCCGCGCGTGGCGCTGGCGCTCTGCCAGATCTCCCTCGGTCTCGCCATTGCATGGACCGCCTGGACGATTGCGAAAGTTCTCCCCTACTGGCCTGTCGATCCCTGGCTCGCCGTTAATCCATGGTTCAACTTCGATCTCGACATCGCACGCTGCATCCGCGCTATCCTTCCCGCGACGCTGCTTTGGGGCGCCAGTTTCCCGCTCGCGCTGGCCGCGGCCGCCGCCGAAAACGAAGATCCGGCGCGCCTGTCGGGCGAAGTCTATGCAGCTAACACCGCCGGGTCGATCGTCGGCGCACTGGCCTTCAGTCTTTTCCTGATTCCCTCGCTGGGCACACAAGGCTCCGAAAAACTGCTGATCTGGCTGGCCGCCGCGGGCGCCGCACTGGCCCTCGCGACGATGCTCGGAAATCGAACTCTGATGACGAAGCTGGCGGGCGCACTGACCGCCACGGTTGTTCTCGCCTGGGGCCTGTCATCGACGGTGTCCGGTCTGCCCTGGCAGGCAATAGCCTACGGACGCCGCATCGCTCCCATTCTGCGCAGCGTTCTCGTCGGCGGCGACACTGATTCCTCCCCGCTGTTCGTGGGCGAAGGGATCAATTCGTCGGTCGTAATCACGCAGCGCGGCGATGTGCGCAATTTTTATGTAAGCGGTAAGGCCGAGGCGTCATCCACTCTGATAGACATGCGCCTGCAGCGCATGATGGGCCACCTTCCCGCACTCATTCACGCTTCCGATCCCGCGCCCTCTTCGGTGCTGGTCGTCGGCTTCGGCGCCGGTGTTACCGCCGGATCGTTCGTCTCCTGGCCTTCGGTTTCGAAGATCACCATCTGTGAGCTGGAGCCGCTGATTCCGCGCGCTTCCGATGAATTCTTCGGCAAGGAAAACAACCATGTGCTGCACAATCCGCGCACGCGCATGGTTTACGACGATGCCCGCCATTTCATCCTGACCGCTCCGGACAAATACGACGTCATTACGACCGACCCCATCCATCCCTGGGTGAAAGGCAGTTCCACGCTTTTCTCCAGGGAATACTTCGAGATGGTGCGCAGCCACCTCAAGCCCGGCGGCGTGGCTGCCCAATGGCTGCCGCTTTATGAAAGCGACGAGGAGACCGTCAAAACCGAGCTTGCGACTTTCTTCGCCGTTTTCCCGAACGCCACAGTCTGGAGCAACTTCCTCGACGGCGAAGGTTACGACCTGGTGCTCATCGGCGCTGCCGAGCCGCCGCGCGTCTTCGTCAACGACCTGCAAAACCGCCTGCAGGCGCCGGAATTCCGCGCCGTCGCCGGATCGCTGGCGGAAATCAACCTCCGCTCCGCCGCCGAACTGGCCGCGACCTACGCCGGCCGCGCGCAGGATCTCGCGCCCTTCCTCGCCAATGCGCAGGTGAATGCAGACCTCAACATGCGCCTGCAGTACATCGCCGGACTCGGCGTGAACTCGGTCAGCGCGCCCGCGATCTATCGCGATATTCTGTCGTATCGAAAATTTCCTGAAGACGTTTTTTCCGGCACCGGGCCGGAGATCGACGTCCTGCGTGAAATCCTGAACCGGCGCCGCCGGATATTCTGAATCGAATGTGGAAAGTCTCCGTCGCCGCTCTGCTTATCCCCGCGCTCGCCGCGGCGGAGGTGGTCTGTTCACTCGGCGGCAACCCTGCCGCGTACAAACCCTCCGCCGACCAGCGGCCTACCGCCGACGCCATGGACCTCGCTCATCGTATGAGCGACGTGATTACGCCGCTGTGCAGTCCGCGTTGCCCGGAAATTCCGATTCTCCGCAACACCACTGCGGCCAACGTGATGCTCATTTTCAGTCCGGGCGAAGCGAAGGTAGTCTACAATCCGCAGTTCTTCCAGAACATCTACGACAACTTTGGCGATGGCGCGATCATCGCTGTGCTGGCTCACGAATTCGGTCACGCCCTTGACGAAGTCAACCCGGACAAGTTCGGCCGCGGCGGCACTCCCGAACTTCGTGCGGACGCGTGGGCAGGTTGTGCGCTCGCCCGCGCCAAACTCACTAAAGTTGCCCTGAACGAGGCTTTGACCGCCCTCTCCAAATATCCTGCCCCGTCGCATCCCGACTGGTCAGTGCGTCTGAATGCGCTCAAGCTTGGCTTCACGCAGTGCGGGAGCGACGCAGCAAAACTGAAATAAGGTACCCGGAACATTCCCGTTCCGCCCGGTGTCTAATCCGGTCATGCCGCCTCCCGGCTTCACGCTCGAAGTCCGCAATCTCAGCAAGCGCTTTACCGGCGTCATCGCAGTCGACGAAGTCAGCTTTATTGCGCGCGCGGGCGAAATCACCGGCTACCTCGGACCTAATGGCTCGGGCAAATCCACCACGATGAAGATGATCACCGGACTGCTGCAGCCCACGTCCGGGAAGATCTTTTTCGACGGCGAACCGATCGACACCGACCTGAGCGCTTACAAACAACGCCTGGGTTACGTCCCCGAAGAGCCGCACCTCTACAGCCATCTCAGCGGACTCGAATATCTCGTCATGATCGGCCAGCTGCGAAATCTCCCGCCCAGGCCCACTGCCGAGCGCATCGACGGACTGCTCCGCCTGCTTGGCCTGCATGGCGACCGCCACGCGGCCATTTCTGCCTATTCAAAAGGCATGCGCCAGAAAGTGCTGCTTTCGGCCGCGCTGCTGCACAACCCCGATCTGCTTCTGCTCGACGAACCTTTTTCGGGGCTCGACGTCGGCACTGGCCTGGTCCTGCGCAGCCTCATTGAGGAACTCGCTGCGCGCGGCAAAGTAGTGCTGTTCAGCTCGCACGAGCTGGAAACCGTGGAGCGCGTCTCCAGCCATGTCGTGATTCTGCATCGCGGAAAAATCGTCGCCGACGATTCCATCGAGCGCCTGCGCACGCTGATGTCGGTGCCTACGCTCGAAGGCATTTTCCGGCAGCTCGCTGTTGAGCAGGACACAACCGCCATCTCACGCGAAATTGCCGATCTGATTCAGGGCTGATAATGAATCCGGCCGACGCGAACCCATCGAGGCTGCGCATTCTTTACCGGCAGTTCCTGTTCCGCGTCTTCGATCTGGAGATGCTGTCCGCGAAAGCCGACGGTGACGCCCACAAGCTGCTTGGGCAATTCGCCGGGCTGCTGATCTTCGTCAGCGTGAGCGTGGCGCTCGGCGCGCTGCTGATGAACCCCGATGCACCCGGCGCCCCCAGCCAGATCCGGCTGATCTTTTCCATGATCGCCGAGCACTTCTTCATCGCCACCACGATGCTGGTGGTCGGCATGTTCGCGGTGCTGAGCTGGGACGCTACATTCCCCGACAAACGCGACGTAATGGTTCTGGCGCCGCTGCCGATCCGCGCACGTACAATGTTTCTCGCCAAAGTGGCGGCAGTCGGAAGCTCGCTCGGTCTGACGATTCTCCTGCTGCACTGCGCGATGGGCCTGGTTGTTCCGCTCAGACTGGCCGAACTGGCGCAGCCCGCAGTGTTGCCGCGGATGACGGTCGACCCGACACCTCATCCCCTCTCCGTCTCCGAGCTCAGGCCGATGCTCGACCGCGATCTGCAACAGGCGCTGACGATCGGCGACCTCAAGCCGGGCTCGCCCATCGGCCTCGCCATCGGCGTGATCAAACACGGCGAGCGCCGCGTCTTCGCCTATGGCGCCGCGAAACCGGATTCGGTCTTCGAAATCGGGTCGATCACAAAAACATTCACCGGCCTCATGCTGGCCCGCATGGTGACGCAGGGAAAAGCCCGCCTCGACGAACCAGTGCGCGAACTGCTGCCGCCCGAGACCGTCGCAAAGCCCGCAGGCCGGGAGATCACGCTGCTCGACCTGGCGACACATCACTCGGGCCTGCCCGCGATTCCCGGCAATTACGATCACACGGCCCCTCATCCTTTCGCTGATTACACGGCGGAGCAGCTCTATGAACTCCTCATGGTTCGTGGCATCGCGAAGCCTGCGGACGCCGGCTTCGAGTACAGCAATCTGGGCATGGGCCTGCTTGGTCACTCGCTCGCTGTGCGCGCCGGAAGAAGTTACGAAGACTTATTGCGCGACCAGATCACCGGCCCGCTCGGCATGCATGACACCTCGCTCGATCTCCAGGCGGTACGATTTCTCCAGGGATTCAGCGAAGCTCACCATCCGGTCGAATCTGTTTCCTGGAGCGTTCTCGCCGGCGCCGCCGCCGTGCACTCGTCGGCCGGCGACATGCTGGCATATCTCGAAGCGCAGCTCCATCCGGAGAAATACGCGGCGCTGCGCGACGCACTGGCGCTGTCGCATCAGCTGCGGGCGAACGCGGACGGCGGAAGCCGTATCGCGCTGGCCTGGGAATATGTGCCGGACACGCGCATCTATTGGCACAACGGCGCCACTGCCGGCTTCACCAGCGACGCCTTTTTCGATCCGCACGATGACATCGCGGCCGTTGTTCTGCTGAATATCAACGGCGGCGTCTCACCTCTGCTTTCGCCGAATGCTTTGGCCGAGCACATACGCCAGCGCCTGCTTGGCGAGCCGGCCAATTCGCTGGACAACGTTTTCGTACCGGCGGAGAAGGGACTTCGGGGCTCGCTTCGCCAGTTCGCGGCCTGGTGGATAACGATGATCGCAGCGGGGATCTTCGTTTACGGCGCCATTCTCGGAACCCAGGGAACGGCAGCATTGCTTCTGCCGCGGCGCACGTTTGTCCGCCTCTCGGGGTATCTGCAGATGCTGGTGATAGCGGTGCTGGTCGGCGTCTACTTTTTTCAGCCGGGGTTCAGCGGACTCGATGACCTGAGTTCCAACGCGATCTTTCAACTGATCCGGTGGCTCCCGTCATATTGGTTCCTCGGGATGTATCAGCAGATCAACGGATCGATGCATCCGGTATTGGGGCTTCTGGCGTACCGCGCCTGGGTCGGCCTCGCGGGCGTGGTATGCGGCACCGCATTTGTTTACGCTCTCTCATACTGGCGTATGCTGCGCAGGATTGTGGAAGACCCGGACATTGTGCCGGTCAAAGTGCGGCTGAAATGGCTGCCTCCCTTCGGCAGCCAGCCGCAGACCGCCATCGGGCAGTTCAGTGTGCGTGCGCTGCTGCGCAGCCGACAGCATCGTCTGATTCTGGCTTTCTATCTGGGAGTCGGCGCCGCCCTGACCACTCTGATGCTGAAAGGCGCGCCGGACGCGGGCAGCAACCCATACGTGCTGCGCGGCACGGTGCAGTGGGGCGGCGTACTGATGGTCGCCCTGGCGGCATTGGGGACGCGCGTGGCATTCGCGATGCCCCTCGACTTGCGCGCCAACTGGATTTTCCGCATCGTGGGGGTTCGCGGCGGCATCGCCAGTCTGACCGCATCGCGCAGCGCGCTGCTTCTGCTCGCGGTGATCCCAATGTGGCTTGTGAGCGCCTTCGTATCCTGGCGCCTGCTGCCCGACCGCCGGACCGCATGGCACCTTGCCGTCCTCGCCCTGATGGGCCTCGTCATTGCGGACGTGTGCCTGCTGAAGTTCCGCAAGATTCCGTTCACATGTTCCTGGCTGCCGGGAAAAACCCGGATGAACATGGCGTTCTTTTGGGCGCTGGGGCTGGTGATGGCAGGCCCGGCAGGGGCTGAGATGGAACGGAGCGCGCTCGCCTCGACGCACGGAACGATTCTGCTGGTCGCATTTCTGCTGTCGGTATGGCTCGGCCTGCGGATGACTGTCCTCACCTTCGCCAGGAATGATGAACAGGACGTCCAATACGAAGAAGAGCCCGAGCCCGCCGTGCAGGGCCTGGGACTCTATCGCGACGGCGTCCTGCCGGTCGCCGCCGCTCGCGAACTGACCACCGAAAACTGACTGTTAAACGGCAATTGTTTGACTCCGGCTCACAGCTTGCATGGGGAATGTCCGCAATCGCACGCGATATCGGTTTCGCCCTTCGCGTCTTCACAGAACGTGCTGCAGTATTTGTCGTGTTCCGAAACCTGGCATTGGCAGGAAGGATGGGCACATTTCTTCATCGTCGCTTGTGGCATAAAGCCTCCGCGCAGAGCGGAGCAACTCGCGGGCCACGCGATATATCAACTCGTCACGACACCGCCGCCAGCCGCGCCAGCGTCACCGGCACCTCGATCTCCACGCGCGTTCCCCGTCCCGGCTGGCTGTCGATCAGCATCCGGTAGTCCTGGTTGTACAGCACCTTCAGGCGCTCCTTCACGTTGCTCACACCGATGCCTTTGCCGGAAATTCCGGCCAGCTCCGCTTCTGCGATGCCAAGGCCGTCGTCTTCCACTTCGATCGACAGCCTTCCGTTGGTATGGGCTGTACGAATCGTTACCGTGCCGCCGTCAACCTTCCCCGATATTCCATGTTTGATCGAGTTTTCGATCAGCGGCTGCAGCAGCATGCTCGGCACGAGCATGTCCAGAGTTGCCGGATCGATTTCCCTCACTACCCGAAGCTTGTCGCCGAATCGCACCAGCTCAATTGAAAGGTAGTCTTCGATGAACGCCAGTTCCTCCCGGAGCGCCGTGAAATGCTCTTGATTGCGCAGCCGTCCCCGCATGATGCGCGAAAGCCGCATCACCATCGTGCGCGCCTGCTCCGGATTCACGCGGATCAGCGTCGAAACGGAGTTCAGCGTGTTGAACAGAAAGTGCGGATTGATCTGGCTCGCCAGAGCATCCAGGCGCGCCTGAATCAGCAGCCGCTCCTGCTCTTCCAGCTTCACCTCATTGCGTGTGTTGTTCCAGACCTTCAGTGGCAGGGTCACGCAAAAATAGGTGGAAGCACATGCCGCCGCCAGA
>Ga0335085_10003176_pt1 | contig 29020 bp, 28 predicted proteins | sample Lox_Sample_45_FD_206712 | JGI IMG/M metagenome (GOLD analysis project Ga0335085, IMG submission 206712) | Soil microbial communities from Loxahatchee National Wildlife Refuge, Florida, United States - Lox_Sample_4.5 | ecosystem: Environmental > Terrestrial > Soil > Wetlands | place: USA... | reverse complement strand
CAAGGATTACGATGCGAGCAAAAAGTATCCACTCGTGGTCAATGTGCACGGCGGACCCTCGGCAGCCTGCGGCGCGCACTGGGACACGCGAATCATGGGAGCTCAGTCGGCCATGGGATACTTCGCGCTGTGTCCGAATCCGCGCGGCAGCTATGGGCAGGGCGAGGCATTCACGCAGGGCAATGTCAAAGATTTCGGAGGTGGCGACTTCCGTGACATCATGGCTGGAGTGGATGCACTGCTTAAAGAATATCCGATCGACTCTCGTCGCCTCGGCATTCGGGGACACAGCTATGGCGGCTACATGACGATGTGGGCCGAGACGCAGACGCACCGTTTTGCCGCGGCGGTCGCGGGCGCAGGTCTGTCCGATTGGCTGAGCTACTACGGAGTGAACGAAATCGACGAGTGGATGATTCCCTTCTTCGGTAAGTCTGTATATGACGATCCTGCAGTTTATGCGAAGAGCGACCCCATGCACTTCGTGAAGAATGTGAAAACGCCGACGCTCATCCTGGTCGGCGATAGCGACGGAGAAGTGCCGATGGAGCAGTCGGTCGAATGGTGGCACGCCCTCGAAACCTTGAAGGTGCCAACGCAGTTCGTTGTCTACCCGCACGAAGGCCACGTCTTCGTGAAGCCAGCCGACTGGCGGGACTATTTCGTGCGGTCCCTGGATTGGTTCGATCAGTGGTTTACGAAAGCGGAGGATCCATCGGGAAAGTGAGTGCTACGAAGGACATTCACAACTCGGCCTCACAATTCGGCGCTGTGGCCGCGCAATTCTGCTCCGTTGTGGATGCCGGGTTCGAGAGGAGTAGGACGGACCTGCTCGTGCACATTTACCGCCTGCTCCCTGGACTGATCCGTGAGGCGATTCAACTCCCGGATATCAGCCTGAGCGAAGACGATGGTGGCTCAACAGAATCGGAAAAGACCCATTCAGCTCAGATGAGCGACCAAGAGTGGAAAGAGCTGTACGAACGTCTAAAGAGACACTTAGGTGACTGGGATCTTTATTGGCAGGTCTTCGATCCTACGACCGATCGGAGTGCGAATGCGGGAAGCCTTGCCGACGATCTTGCCGACATCTATCGTGACTTGAAAGAAGGCCTAATCCATCAGCAAGTTGGTAGGATGAGGGCAGAAGAGATCGTGTGGGACTGGCGACTCTTGTTCTATTCTCATTGGGGCAAGCACGCAATGGACGCCCTGCTGACGTTACATTTCAGGCTTCAGAGGGTTCTGGAATGAAAATGCCTAGCTAGTAACAACAATACGTCTTCCGGTCTCGCCTTCCCGCTCCAGCGAAATTTCCACATCTCGCTCGCGCACGAAGCGCGGAAACTTCTCTCCCCACTCAATCAGCAGAATGCTGTTGTCGGCGCGCAGGTCGTCGAGCGCGAGCGTGTCCAGTTCGCGCTGCGTGTCGATGCGGTAGAGATCGATATGATAGAGATTCACCTGCGGCCCGCGGTATTCGTGAATGAGCGTGAACGTGGGGCTAGTAACGTCTTCTTCCGCGGCGGCGTCGAATGCGGCCGCTATTCCCTTCACCAGCGTTGTTTTTCCGGCACCCAGATCGCCGCGCAGCAGTACCAGCTTAGGAGGAGTGAGCAACTCCGTCAGGGTTCTTCCGAATGCGATCGTCTCCTCGGCGGAATGCGTGGCAATTTCGCGAACTAACTCATTCGCTCTGGTTTCGGTGCTCACTACTTCAGTATAAAACCTGAGACCTGAGAAGCGTCCCGGACAAATCGGGAACCACAAAGGACACGAAGGATCACGAAGGGAAACCTCCTAGCGTTGAGACCTTCCGCGGTACTTCGTGCCCTTCGTGGTTATTTGCCTTTGGTTTCTCGACGGTAAACTCCACCTACGCGGTCGCTTAGTACGTGGAGAAGGCGCTCGACTTCAGCCCCAGCGAGCTTCGTTCCACTACGTGATCGAGCGATGTCCGTAGACGGCGGTGGTCGTCATCCTCGATTGCTACAAAGCGGAAAGGCTGGAGCACGCTGTCGGCCAGCTTCTTCATCGGGCTCAAGACTTCAGCCATGCCGTGCACCGGGCCTGCTTGTGTCTGAAACGCGACTTCCACGAAATCGCCCTGTCCCAGCGATTGCGCCAGGCGCAGCAGGCCGCCGGTCACGGAGATGGTTTGGAGTTTCGCTTTCGTGCGGCGTCCGTCTTCCAGCCGAATCGCAGCCAGGACTGAGTCTCCTAGCTGGACCCTGGCCGCGCGCCGCGAGGGGTGCGGTTGGGGGAAGTGGGTCATAGGTCTCATTGCACTATCGCACTAGGCGATCATGTGTCATAGATTACGGAGGCCCCCTGTACGAATTCCATGCGGGCCGCTGGAATTCGGCTGATGAAATTCCTAACAAGCGAAGGACTTAGACCATGATTACTGATCGGTAAATGTCCTCCCGGACAATACGCCACCCCCGCGAATTCCGCTTCGCCAGAACTCGCCGATTCAACTATCTTGTTGAAGGTCATCCGGAGGAAACATGCCTCGGACTATTCTCCTCGGCTTTTTCGGCGCGTTAATGTTCAGCGCTCCTTGCGTTTCCCAGACATCGCCATCCCAGACGCCACTCCGCGTCGCCATCGTCGGCCTGGTTCACGGCCATGTACATGGATTCCTCAATCAGTACCAGCATAGTCCTGCCATTGAAATCGTCGCAGTGGTGGAACCGGATGCAGGACTTCGCGCCGCAGCCGCTAAGAGGTATGGATTCGGCGACTCGCGGATCTTCTCTGATCTCGAAACGATGATCGCCAAGGCGCATCCGCAAGCGGTCCTGCTCTACACCAACACGTACGACCATCGCCGTGCAGTCGAAACCTGTGCCCGGCACGGCGTCCACGTCATGATGGAAAAGCCCCTCGCCGTCAGTCTGCATGACGCGCTCGCCATGCAGAAAGCGGCGCAGGCCGGCAGGATCCACGTTCTGGTGAACTACGAAACCTCGTGGTATCGCAGCAATCATGCGGCGTACGATCTCGTGCACGATGGAAGCCTAGGAGAGATCCGAAAGGTAGTCATCCATGATGGGCACAAGGGCCCGAAGGAAATCGGAGTCGAACCCGAGTTCCTCGCCTGGCTCACCGATCCCAAACTCAACGGCGGCGGCGCCCTCTTCGATTTCGGATGTTACGGCGCCGATCTCATGACATGGCTGATGGATGGCAAGCGTCCGGACACGGTCACTGCAGTGACTCAGACGATCAAGCCTGACATCTATTCGCGTGTAGATGATGAAGCCACGATCGTTCTGACGTACCCGAAGGCACAGGCAATCATCCAGGCCTCCTGGAACTGGCCCATCGATCGCAAAGACATGGAAGTCTACGGGCAGAGGGGACAGGCCATCACCGTGAAACGCGATGATCTTCGCGTACACAAGGCCGGAGGAAACGAAGAGGTAGTCGCCGCCAAACCCATCCCCGCGCCGTACGACGACGAACTTGCATACTTACGAGCGGTAATTGTCGATGGCGCGAAGGAAGATGCTTTGTCATCGATGGAGACCAACGTCACGGTGACGGAAATATTGGATGCGGCTAGGCGGTCAGCGAAGGAAGGAAAAACGATTCAACTCCCAGTTTCGAAATGAATTCGTGAATATGTGGTTCTGTACACTCAGCTCACGATGACAGTCGATTTACCAGGAAACGAGACTCGCATCCGCCGCGGATCTTGCTCTTTCGAACGCGTCTGATAATCCTCGTAGCAGGTCAGTCGCGACCAGACTGTGCTCGCCCCCAATCTCGCTCATGATGTCTCCCGCGAGCCCGTGCAAATACACGGCGGCGCATGTCGCCTTCAGAGCATCCTTTGGGTTCTGCGCGATCATCGCCGCCACGACTCCCGTCAGAATGTCTCCCGTTCCGCCCGTGGCCATGCCGGGATTGCCCGTCGTGTTGACCCATGCTTCGCCATCAGGCTGAACGACCAGCGTGCGATGTCCCTTCAGCACGACGATCAGCGCATGATCGCGAGCAAATTTCCGTGCAACCCCAAGTCGATCTTTCTGGACATCGTCGGTGGAACATCCCGCCAGGCGGCCCATCTCGCCGGGGTGCGGAGTAATCGCCAAAGTTCGGCCGTTCCCGTTGAGTTCTTGGGTGTGGCCTTCAAAGGCATTCAGGCCGTCGGCGTCGACCACCATCGGAATCTTGTTGTGCGCCACGAGCGACCGGACAAGCGTTGCCGTGTGCGGATCTCGCGAAACACCCGGACCAATCGCAGCCACAGTCATGCTTTTCACGAGTTCTTCGATGCGGACACCTGCGCTCGTCGCAATCGTCCCGTGATCGGTTTCGGGGAGTGGCTCCGTCATCAGTTCCGGAAAGAACCCAGCAACCGTGTTCAGGACAGACTTCGGCGTCGCGACCGAGGCGAGGCCAGCACCCCCGCGCAAAGCCGCCATTCCCGCCATGGCTGCTGCGCCTGCCTTCCCGAGTGATCCGCCAACCACCAGCACGTGCCCGTAGTTCCCCTTGTTGGACTCACGCGGCCGTTTCGCGACCAGCGGCACGAAATCGCGCGGATGAATGAGATTCAGTTGCAGGGAGGAAACGATTGATTCGTCCGGAGATCCGATCGATGCAACGAAAGTCGGCCCTGGGGTCAGTGCGCCGAACAAATGCGCCGGGCGCGGAGCAGTGAAGGTGACCATCAAGTCCGCACGCACGATTGTTCCCTTCTGCGGTGCCATGGCGTCAGCATCCGCGCCCGAAGGTATGTCGACCGCAATCACTTGGCCTTGGCTCGCATTCAGGAAGGCAATCGCCTCGGCGTAGAGTCCGCTGACGGGCGGCTTGAATCCGGTGCCGAGAATCGCATCGACGTACAGATCTGCCGCGAGCGCTTGCTGCACGCGTTCGCTCTTCCATTCCTCGATCGAGCGCACGATGGTTGCCTCCATCGGCAGCTTGCCGTACATGGTCGCAGCGTCACCCTTTAGTTCAGCAGGATTCGCAAGCAGAACGATCTCGACGTGCTTCTTTTTCTCCGCCAGTAACCTTGCGATGACAAAGCCATCGCCGCCGTTGTTACCCTTGCCACAGATCACAACCATGCGCGCGCCGGGATGCCAGTAGCGCAGCACCTGCTCGGCCACAGCCCTGCCGGCATTCTCCATCAGCGTGAGCGACGGCACACCGTACTTCTCGCTGGTCACGCGGTCGATCTCGCGCATCTCAGCCGCAGTGACGATTTTCATGGGAGCTCGACTTTCATGAGGAGGCTACAGACTGCTCCAGTTGGCGGAGTTGCGAAGGTTCGCCCATGGCGATAAGGCAATCGTCGGGCTCAATCCGTTCGTCTGGAGGCGGATTGAAACGCATCGCATCGCGCCGCTTGATCGCCAGCACTATCACGCCGCGCTCCTGCCGGATCCGAGAGGACTCGAGTGTTTTACCCGCGAAGGCCGACGCCGAGGTGATGTGGATTTCGCCGATCTCCAGATCCATACCAAGATGCGTGGTGGCGGTGTCGAGAAAGCTCACGACATGGGGCCGCAAAAGCGATTGCGCGATGCGCTGACCGGCGAACGAGTATGGCGAGACCACCTGGTCGGCGCCGGCGGTGAGCAGATGTTTTTCTGCCGCGTCTTCACTGGCGCGGGCGATGATTTTCAAGTGCGGATTGAGTGCGCGTGCGGTTAATACGATGTAGAGATTGGTTGCGTCGGTCGTCGTAGCAGCGATCAACCCGCGCGCTTTTTCAATCTGCGCCTCGCGCAGGGTCTGCTCCAGCGTAGCGTCTCCCGCAATCACCAGCCAGCTTTCGTGGGTAAATCGTTGGCGCTTGGTTTCGGAATTATCAATGACGACCAGCGGCACCGATTGCCGCGCAAGCTCCCGCGCAACTTTGCGGCCCACACGTCCCATACCGCAGATGATGAAGTGGCCTTCGAGACGTCCGATCTCGCGCTCCATGCGCCGCCTTCCGAAGAAGCTTTGCAGCTCGAATTCTAGCAAAGCCTGACTGAGCAGTCCGACCCCCAACAATAGCAGCGACACGCCGGACACAATCACGAAGACATTGAAGACGCGCCCAGCGTGCGAAAGGGGATGCACCTCTTGATATCCGATGGTCGTCAGGGTCGTGACCACCATGTAGAAACCGTCGAACCATGGCCAGTGTTCGATGTAGTGATAACCCGCTGTGCCGATGAGCATCACCAGCACGAGAAGCACGCCGATTTTTCGCAGGTGGCGGAGAGCAGGCATTGAATGCAGGGGGCAGGGGGCAGGGCCTAGCCAATTCCGGCCACTAGCTACTGCCGTTCCCGACCCACGACTATAAAACAAATCGGCCCTCCAGCGCAGTGCGGAGGGCCAATCATCCACGTGAAATCAGATCGTGTTTCTAACCTTTTCCGCTATTGATCGCGGCTTGCACCTTGCTGTGCTTCTTGCCGTAGGTGAAGTAAATCGCCAGACCAATGACTAGCCACACCACCAGCCGGATCTGCGTCGCGACCGGCAAGGTCACAATCAGTGCACCGGAGAACAAGATCGCCAGGATCGGCACCGCCGGAACCCAAGGTGTGCGGAAAGGCCGGGGTACATCGGGATGCGTCCGGCGCATCACCCAGACGCCAGCACTCACCAGCACAAATGCAAGCAATGTCCCGACACTCGTCATCTGGTCCAGAACATTCAGCGGCAGCAGCATCGCGAGGATCGCCACAAAGAACCCAACCACGATCGAACTAAGGTAGGGCGTGCGGAAGCGCGTATGAATCTTGCTGGCCCAGGGCCATAGCAGGCCGTCACGCGACATCGAGTAAAACACGCGCGATTGACCCAGCAACATCACCAGCATGACCGTCGCGAGACCGAGCAGTGCGCCCAACTCGACCAGGAACGTTGCCCACTGCTGACCCGTCGCACGCATTCCCACGACGACCGGGTCCGGAACATTGAGCTCCGTGTAGGGCACAAGATGGGTAAGCAGTCCCGAGACCAGTATGTAAAGAACCGTGCAGATGACCAGCGATCCCAGAATGCCGAATGGCATGTCCTTCTTCGGGTTCTTGGCTTCCTGTGCCGCCGTAGAAACCGCATCGAATCCGATATACGCGAAGAACACGACTCCCGCCCCACGGAAGATTCCCGAGATTCCGTAAGTTCCGAATTCTCCAGTGTTCTTCGGAATAAACGGATGCCAGTGGTTGGGCTGCATGTTGTGGCTCAGCAGAAACCCGCCGGCGAGCGCGATGAATATGCAGACAACTGCGACTTTCAGAACGACCACAGCAGCCGTGAAGTTTGCGGATTCCTTAATTCCAATCACCAGAATCGTGGTGATGGCCCAGATCACGAGGAAGCCGACATAGTCATAGGTGATGTGGACCGGCTTGCCGAACATCGTGAAATCGGAATGAGGCATCGGGGGCAGGTCCCTCCCGATGTCGTGTAAGAACGCACGCAGGTGGCCGCTCCACCCCACAGCTACGGAAGCCGCGCCGAACGCGTATTCCAGCACCAGGTCCCAGCCGATGATCCACGCGACCAACTCGCCCAAAGTCGCATAAGAATAGGTGTAGGCACTGCCCGCCACCGGGATCATCGAGGCGAATTCCGCGTAGCATAAACCGGCGAACGCACAAGCGATGCCTGCCAAAATGAAGGAGAATAAAATTGCTGGACCCGCGAATTGTGCCGCAGCCTGCCCGGTAATCACGAAGATGCCCGCGCCGATAATCGCCCCGATGCCGAGCGTCAGCAGGTTGATGGGTCCCAGAGCACGCCGCAGGCTGTGTTCGCCTGTTTCCTGAGATTCCTTCATCAGTTGATCCAGCGGCTTGGTAGCCAGCAGATTCGCCATGCGTTTCGGTTCTCCTTGTGAATCGGAAGAGCTTGTCAGAAACGTGTATCAGAACACGGACACCCGAACCGGTTGTCAAAACCGCGTAATTAAGCGGCCTTGGCTCGTGCGCTCCGCGACCACGCATAATAGACCGGAATCCCTGCGAGCACCACAATCAGCCCCGGCCATGTGTATTGCGGTTTGTAGCGCAATAGTACGACATCGATGAATAAGGCCATCACAATATAAATGATCGGCAGCGCCGGATAGCCCACTGCCTTATAGGGCCGGACCGCGTCCGGATGGGTCCGGCGCAGCACGAACAGCCCCACAATCGTCAGAATGTAAAAGACGAGCACGGCAAAAATGATGTAGTCGAGCAGTTGGCCGTAGCTGCCCGAGATGCAAAGGACGCAGGTCCACACCATCTGCACCATCAGCGAAATTGCCGGCGTCTTGTAGGTTGGATGCAGCTTTGCGACATTGCGGAAGAAGAGGCCGTCTTTGGCCATGGCGTAGTAGACACGCGCGCCGGAGAGAATCAGACCGTTCATGCAGCCGAAGCCGGAAATCATGATGGCCGCCGCCATGAGATATCCGCCAGCCGAGCCAAACTTGAGCGTCATGACAGCCGTTGCCACGCGGTCTTCAGCGGCGTGCGTGATGCCGCGGCCCAGAATCGTTGCTGCCCCCTGTGTACCTTCCAGTGGCAGAGCGGCGAGATAAATGAGGTTGCACGCGATGTAGAGCGCGATCACGACCCCCGTGCCGAGCGCGAGGGACAGCGGTAGGTTCCGGCTGGGATTCTTCACTTCGCCGGCGGTGAAAGTGACGTTGTTCCAAGCGTCGGCGGAAAAAAGAGAGCCTACCTGTGCGACCGCCAGCACGGTGAGCGTGCCGACGAAAACACCTCCACCGATGTCATGCATGGACCCAAAGCCTGCATTCGTCCAGAAATGCCCGTTGAAGTTAGCCAGCAGGGCTTCTGGATTGCGGCAAAAGGCAAAGCCCAGGAGCGCAAGCGCTGCCAGAGCCAGGACCTTCGCAGCGGTGAAGACATTCTGAATCGCCGCTCCTGTTCTGACCCCCAGCACATTGATCAAGGAGAGCAGGATCGTCAGCAGGATCGCCATAAGATTCTGCGTATTGATGCCGACCTCCATGTTGCCCAGGACCATGGGTCCGACATGAATTGGAGGCACCTTCCACAGATGAACGATCCAATGTGACGAAGAAATTGATGGAAGAAAAACACCTAGAAACTTGCCGAATGCCACGCCCACAGCGGCGATCGTTCCGGTCTGAATGACCAGAAACAGGGTCCAGCCATACAGAAATCCCCAGAGCGGTCCTAGGGCCTCTCGCAGGTAAACATACTGCCCGCCGGCCCGCGGCATCATCGCTGCCAGTTCGCCATAGCTGAGCGCCGCCACGATCGTCATGATTCCCGTCACCACCCATGCGCCGATCAGCAGCGCCGGAGAACCGACTTCGCGGCCAATCTCCGATGACACAATAAAGATGCCGGACCCGATCATCGATCCGATGACCAGCATTGTGGAACTGGTCAGGCCCAGAACCTGAACTAACTCTTTATCTTGATGGCTATGAATTTCCCAATCGCTGCCCGCGGATGGCGGCGTAGTTGTCGGTGTGGTCAGAGAGCGCTCCTGATGCCGTCGTTGGTCGTTTCGTCGTTCGTCATTGGCCACGGTTCATTCGCCACGGCTGCCGCCGACTGCTCTGTGCTAACGACTAGCGACCAGCGACCAAGGACGATTTCATAATGCCTGAGAACTTTACCGCAATATCCGGAAAAATTCCTCTGCTGATTTACGCGGATCTCGCAACAGGTCGGATATCACCGCCACAGAATCGGCTCCCGCCTCGAGGACCGAAGCTGCATTCGCTCGCGTGATTCCGCCAATGGCCACCAGCGGCTTGCGGGTCAGGGCCCGTGCGCGCCTCACGCCCTCAAGTCCCACAATCGGGTCAGGATTCTGTTTCGACGACGTAGCGAAGACTGGGCCGATCGCAACATAGTCGGCCGACGTAAGGTCCGCTTCACTTAGCTGTTCCGGATTGTGCGTGGAGACCCCAAGCCACCGATCCCGCCCGATAATCGCCCGCACCGATTCCGGCGACAGATCATCTTGTCCCACATGAACGCCGTCGAACTCTGCAGCAAGGCAAAGATCAGCACGATCATTCATGATGAGCCGCGAAGAATCCCCAATACGTTTCTTCAATTCCCGCGCGTGCTCCAACATCACCCGCGCATTTCCCAACTTATTGCGGTACTGCAGCAGCGTACAGCCGCCATTCATGAGCTCTTGCGCAGCAATGCACAAGGCACCAGAATTCGGCAGAAAACCAGTATCAAGAATCGCATACAAACGGGGCAGTTTCATCCGCGACTAGTCTACCGTTTCGAAGCGCGACCGTCAGCCCACTGAACGCGCGGCCGCGTTGGTATGATCTCCGCAATGCAAAGCAAAGCCACTTCTGTTAAAGCCTATTTGCAATCTCTGCCATCGGACCGGCGTGCCGCAATCAGCGCAGTGCGCGAAGTTATTCTCAAGAATCTCGACCCTTCCAACGAAGAAGGGATGCAGTACGGAATGATCGGCTACTACGTGCCTCACCTCGTCTACCCAAAGGGCTATCACGTCGATCCCAAGCAGCCGTTGCCATTCGCCGCCCTCGCTTCGCAGAAGAACTACATGTCGCTCTACCTGATGTCTGTCTATTGCGGATGCGTCGCCGATACTCCCGAAAATCAGCATGCGCATTGGTTTTGCGATGCATGGGAAAAAACTGGGAAGACACTCGACATGGGCAAGGCTTGCATCCGCTTCAAAAAGCTCGACGACCTTCCCCTGGACGTAATTGGCGAAGCCATTCGCCGCGTTCCTGCCTCGATGTACATTGAGTTCTGCGAAGCCGCCCTGAAAAGCAAGGCGACGCCTGCAGGACGTAGGGAGAATTCGAAAAGATCGGGAGCGAACAAAAGGATGAAGCGCCGCTAGGCCTCGTCAAATAGCACGGAGTTCCCTAAGTTCGTATCTCGCTTCACTTTCCGTTCTTCGCCAGGAATCTCTCGATGAATCCAGTGTCGAAGTTTCCTGCCCGGAAATCCGGATCCGACAAGATCTTCCGGTGCAGTGGAATCGTCGTGTACACACCCTCGACAATAAACATCTCGAGCGCTCGTGCCATTCGCGAGCAGGCTTCGTCGCGATCCTTCGCGCGTACGATCAGCTTGGCGATCAGTGAATCGTAGTACGGTGGAATGACACCCTCGGCATAGGCCGCAGTGTCCACACGCACTCCGGTCCCTCCCGGGGGATGAAACGCTGTAATCTTCCCGGCCGAAGGTGTGAACTTCTCGGGATGCTCCGCATTAATCCGGCACTCAATCGAATGTCCGCGATGCACGATTGGCCCGTGCAGCACGTCGGGCAGCTTCGCACCCGCGGCGATCATGATCTGACTCTTCACCAGGTCCACATCCGTCACCATTTCGGTCACCGGATGCTCCACCTGGATGCGCGTATTCATCTCGATGAAGTGAAGCTTCTTATCCCGGTCCATGAGGAACTCGATCGTTCCTGCGTTCCAGTATCCGATTTCTGCCAGGGACTTGCAGAGTACTTCCCCGATCCGTGAGCGAAGCTCTGGAGTCAACTGCGTCGAAGGAGACTCCTCCAGCAACTTCTGATGCCGTCGCTGAATCGAACACTCGCGCTCGCCCAGGCTGACCACATTGCCGTGTTCATCTGCCAGCACTTGAAACTCAATGTGCCGCGGATGCTCCACATACTTCTCCATGTAGAGATCACCGTTGCCAAACGCGCCAGCAGCCTCGGACTGTGCGGCTTTGAACAAACCCGGCAGTTCTTCATCATTGCGCACAATGCGCATACCGCGCCCGCCGCCTCCCGCTGACGCCTTCATGATCACGGGGAATCCGACCTGCTTCGCCCACTCCAGCGCCTCCCCCTCGCCGGCGATGATTCCGTCGGATCCCGGCAAAATCGGCACTCCCGCCTTCTTCATCGCCGCACGAGCTTTTTCTTTCTCGCCCATCAGACGCGTCACCTCAGGGCGCGGCCCGATGAACTTGATCCCGCTCATCTCGCAGACTTCGGCGAAGTTCGCATTTTCCGCAAGCAGCCCGTAACCGGGATGGATCGCCTCGACGTTTGCGATCTCGGCTGCACTGATGACACCGGGGATGTTGAGATAGCTATGAGCCAATTGGGGCGGCCCGATGCAGATCGCTTCGTCGGCAAAGCGGACATGCAGCGAGTTGCGGTCGGCCTCGCTGTAGATGGCAACCGTGCGGATGCCGAGTTCCTTGCACGCGCAGATCACTCGCAGCGCAATTTCTCCGCGGTTCGCAATGAGGATTTTCTTAAACATGAAATTCAGGTTCGAGCGCTTACAAAAAATTGTTGATTGATGATTGTTGATCGCCGATTGAAAAACGTTCCCGGATGACTTGGGATTCTTCAATCAGCGATCAAAAATCAACAATCAACAATGAGGGGCTCTCACTTTTTCGGCCGAACCACAAACAACTCCTGGCCGTATTCGATCGGTTGGCCGTTTGTCGCAAGCTTCTTCACGATCTCGCCTGCAGCATCCGACTCAATCTCGTTCAGAAGCTTCATAGCTTCCACGATGCACAGAACCTGCCCTACCTCCACCGAGTCTCCCACCTTTACGAACGGTGGAGCACCTGGCGATGGCGCCTCATAAAAGGTCCCCACGATCGGCGATTTGATGGTGTGCAGGCCTTCTTCCGGTGCCGGAGCAGCCGGAGCCGCAGGAGTTGGCGGAGGAGCGAGAGACGGCGCGCCCACAATATCGACTGGCGCACTGGCCGCAGGTGGTACCGCGTAGAACCTGGGCTCGGCGTGCGAATGTACGACGGTGGGGTCGCCTGCCCGTCTGATCTTGACCTTGACATCGCCGCGCTCGAGTTCGAACTCAGCGATATCCTTCTCAATTAAGAACTCGATTAGTTCCTTCAGCTCTTTTTGATTCATTCGTATACGGTGGGACCCGTTTGCCTATCCCTACGGCGCGTTGGAACGCGCAAACAAGCCGGGCGTAGATCCTGCCCCGCTGAAGTTTCACAGCTGCAAGCTTAAGAAGACTAGACTGCGAGTAAATCCTTGCTGGTCGGAGTCATCACATCACAACCTCCGGCCGTAACCGCCACCATGTCCTCAATCCTCACGCCCCATTTGCCGGGGAAGTATACTCCGGGCTCAACCGTGATGACCATTCCGGATTGCAGAACCTCCCGTTGCCCGTCCGCTATCCGTGGACTTTCGTGGATCTCCAGTCCCACACCATGACCCGTAGAGTGCGTGAAGTAACGGCCTAACCCGGCCTTCTTCAATGTCTTACGGGCTGCGGCATCCACTTCGCCTGCCGAAATCCCGGGCCGCACAGCTTCGATCGCTGCCTGCTGTGCTTCACGAACAGCCCCATAGGCATCACGAGCATCGCGTGGCAAAGCGCCTACCCCCACAGTGCGGGTCTGGTCCGAACAATAACTTGAAAGTATAACACCGAAGTCGCAGACCACGAACCCGCCCGGCGCGATCGCCTGGTCCGACGCCCTGCCGTGAGGCAGCGCCGACCTTGGCCCCGATGCGATGATCGTTGGGAAAGACATCTCTTCGGCGCCTCCTCGTCGTGCCGCCAACTCCATCTCAGCCGCGACTTCTGCCTCCGTGATCCCGGGACGTAGAATCTCGACCGCCCGATCAAAGATCTTTGCGCCCAATTGAACAGCAGAGCGGATTCGGCCAAGTTCCTCGTCATCCTTCACCATGCGGAAACGTTCGACAAGCGGAGGAGCATCCTTCAACCGAACGCTGGCGGACATGTGCTGGCCCAGACGCTTCTTGTCCCCGATCGTGAAATGCTCCGACTCGAGTCCAATGGTCTGCCGGCGGGAACGTTTGCGCCGTTTTGACAGGAACTCCCCGATCACGGACAGAACCGCCTTACGGGCGATGACTACCTTCGCACTCCGCACTTGCTCGTGCGCCTGAGTATCGTACCGGACGTCGGTAAAAAAAACGCTTCCCGTCTCCTCCACAAGCAAGAATCCCGCGCTCCCGGTAAACCCACAAAGATATCGGATATTAGGAAGATGACTGACGAGAAGCCCGTCGAACCGGGTCGTAGCAAGATGCTCCCGAAGCCGAGCCTGGCGCGCGTGAAAGTCCATTGAGCTGAGTGTAGCAGGAGAGCGATGGCTGTGAGCCACGGTGCCCAAGTCCAGCTCATTGCACACGGCTAAAACAAAACCGCCGGCTGGCAGTTTCTCCAGACCGGCGGTCGTTTAGCTCGGTACTCGGTACTAAGTACTCGCTATGTCTGAATGATGCGCGGCGTGATGAAGAAAATCAGTTCCTGGTTCGACGTGTTCACCTGCGTGTGTTTGAACAGGTTGCCCAAGACCGGGATGTTGCCGAGCAGCGGCACTTGCGAGATGTTGATCGAGTTCTGCGTCTGAATGACGCCGCCGATCACCACCGTCCCGCCATCGGTCACCAGCACCTGCGTGGTGGCCTGTTGCGTGATCAGTTCGGGGTTGCCCTGCACTTCCTGGCCGAAGTTCGGCGTGGTGTTTTCCACGTCGACATTCAGGAAGATCGTGTTCTCCGACGTGATCTGCGGAGTCACCGTCAACCGCAGGAACGCGTCGACGTAGGTCACGGTCGGCGGACCGCCCAACTGCGCCTGCGTCACGATCGGAACGCGTACGCCCTGTTTTACCAAGGCCTGAATATTGTTCTGCGTAACCACACGCGGACGAGACAGCACCTTCAGCAGGCCGCGTGATTCGGCCAGCGAGAGCTGGAAGTCCAGCCGGACGGTATTGCTGGCGTTGAGGAACGTCAAACCGCTCGAAGGCTGCGTTACGCCCAAGTTCGAGAACAACGGAATCGTGTTTCCGGTGCCCGAGCCGTTCGCAGGTGTCGTAATGTAGCCCGGTGTCAGACCGCCCACGTTGGTCGAGGTGGTGCCGACCGTGGAGTTTCCACCGACTGCGCTGTGCCCGTTGCCCCAGCCAAAGCCCATCTGGGTGCCAATGTCACGCGCGAATTGGCGGGTAGCGGCCACCACGCGGGCTTCGATTTCGACTTCCTGCGTCTTGCGATCGAGCTGCGTCAGCAGGCGGTCGATGACCGGAATCACCTTCGGAATATCGTTAATGATGACCGCATTGGTGCGATCGTCGGCCACTACATCGCCACGCTGCGACAGGAACTTCTTCGCGGTCGTGATAACGTCTTTGGCCTTGGCATAGCTCAGGAAGCGGGTGACCGACACTTTCTCAACCGCCAGCGCTTCCGATTCAATCTGCGCGCGGCGGGCATCGGCTTCGTGCTTCAGCGTGTCAACCGTGGCGATGCGCAGGACATTACCTTCCAGCTCACGCGCCAGGTCATTGTTCTTCAGCACGATGTCGAGCGCCTGATCCCACGGCACGTCATCGAGCACGATCGTCAGCGTGCCGTGCACGTTCGGATCGAGCACTACGTTCAGTCCGCTGATTTCGTGAACCAGGCGGAAGAAATCCTTCAGGTCGACGTCTTTCAGGTTCACCGAGATCGGTTCGCCGGTGTAGCGGGGGCCGGCTACTGCACCACCTTGTCCCTGCTGCGCTTTCTGTTCGGCCGCCAGATTCACCGCCGGGGTGATTCCGGTGGAACTCTGGGTGGGCGCTGTCGAGCTCTGGGCTTGTGCCGCATGCATGCTCACAGGAAGAAGTTCAGCAGCTGTCTTGTCGGAGAACCGTGCCGCCGCTTCCTCCGCGCGAGCCGCTGGCTCGTCAACCTGATCGGCCTTTGCGTCGCTCTTGGCCTGATAGGCAGGCTCGACGAAAACAAACTCATTGGGGGCAGCCTCACTCTTCTCTGCGGGCTTGGTCGCCGGCGCCTCAGCCTTCGGCGAACGCACTTCCATCACGCGCGGAGAGAACGGAGACATCGGCTTGCCGGCCGGAGCAATGGCCTCGGCTGCCACTGCTTTGGGCTCGGCGGCGCTGCCGTGCAGTGTCAGCACGAGCCTTCCCGCTGGCCCCGGCGTCAACTCATACGCCAATGCCTTCTCGAGGTCGACAACCACGCGCGTCGTCGGATGCACCTGTCCGTCCATGCCAATGCGCACGCCCTTGACTCCATCCGCGCCGACCGCGATCCGCGTCTGTCCGGTCGCCATAACGGTCTCCGGCAGATCCACCACCACGCGGGCAGGTGAGTCCAAAGTCGTGAGCTTTGGCGCCACGGCGCCGCTGGCTCTCATCTCGACACGGATGGTTCCCGCGTCGCGGGTTACGTTGACTCGATCGAGCTGGCTGGGCGTTTGGGCGGCCGCAGCCACCACCACCATCAGCAGCAACGATACGAACATGGTTAGTTGTTGCTTTCGCATTTCGCCTCTCCCCACCCGCGGGCCTGGCCCGCGTGTCCTTCCGGTAACTTGATCTCGGCGCTTCCAGCCCGGTTCTTTTCGGCCCGGATTAGACCGCCGGTGTAAAGATCCTTTTCACTACTTCGTGCGTCGATGTCTTGCCTAGCTTGTCCTGCACCGTTTCTTGGAACACTACGGAATCGCCGGTGATCTTCACCACGTATCCGTTAAACACGGGATCGTTCTCCCGCAGAAAGTAAGCCTTGCCGAGATTGTTGGTCACCACTGCGATGAACCCGGAGTCGGACTTCACCACACCGCGCAGGTTGATCGCATTAATCTCCAGGCACTTCTTGCCAGTCGAGCAGCCGGAGCCCTGCTGCTGCACGACAGGGCTGAAGAAGGGATCTCGCTTCCCATTCATCGCCCATTTCTTCTCTTCCGGCTTCGGTTTGGGAGCTTCCGCGGCCTTGACTGGCGTCACTTCCGGAGCGCTAGCCGGGGCTGCAGCAGGTTTCGCTGCAATCTCGGGCTTCGCCGGCTGTTTTGATTCAGCCTTCGGAGCTGGAGCAGCTGCTTTTGGAGCGGGCGCTTTCGCCACTGCCACCTTAGTTTCCGGAGCTGCTTTTGTGACTGCTGGTTTCGGACCCGGAATAGCTTTCGCAACCTCCGGCTTTACCGGCGCCGCCTTAGCGGGTGCGGGAGCCGGTGTGCTCTTCGCCAGCGCCGGAGCGCCACCCTGGGTGTGCAGAATCAATGTGACCTTGCCTGCCGGGCCTGATGCCACGTCATAACTAAGCGCCTTCTCCAGATCCACCACAACGCTCGTCGTCGGAGGCGTCTTGCCGTCCATCCCGATGCGGACTCCCTTGACTCCACCACTGCCCACCGGAATCTTGTTCTGCGCAGTGGCCACGATCGTCTCGGGCAACTCGACCAATACCCGGGCCGGAGAGCTCAGCTTGCTCACGCGCGGGGCGATGGCGCGGCTGGAGTTGATTTCAATCTGAATGTCGTCGCTGCCCGGAACCACGTTCACGTGCTGCAGTTGATTGCTTTGTCCCGCGGGCTCAGGCTTGGCAGCCGACGCCACAGCCTTGGGGACCGGTTTCGCGGCGGGGGTGGTTGGCTTCGCCGGTTCCGGGACCGCGCTCGATGGCTTCGCGCCAGGAATCACGGCAGGTTTCACTACCGGTGCCGGTGCGCCCGCTGCGGGCTTGGCAGTCGACGGCACTCCTGCGGCATCCAGCGCCGCGTTCGTGTCGTTGGCCTGCTTCTGCTGCAGCGACTTCGCCACGCTGCGCGCGTTCTCGATGGCGTCCGGGTTCTGTCCCCAGCTTCTCGCGGACAGGGCCGCGCCCATCATCATTGCCGTTGCCAGAATGCCAGTTGTCAGCTTCATCGCCGTCTTCATAGGGTTCCCTATTTCGCCGCCGTCGTCGCCGGTTTTGCTCCGGCGGCCGCTGCAGGAGGTTGCAAATCACGACTGAAATACGTCGTCGCCGTAAAGGTTGCTACGATGCTCTCGTTGGGCGCGTACTGATACGTCCGCTTCGCCTTCGCCCCGGTCGGATTCTTCGTAGTCGACACCAGCAGCCCGCTCACGTTCACGATCCGCTCCAGCTTGCTCACCCGGTCGAAGAAGTTCAGCGCGGAGTAGTACGGGCCGTCGAGCTCCATGTCGAACGGAACCTCGGTGTAGTACTGCTGCTGCTTCACGTCTTTCGCGGTATAGCGCCGCAGCTCGACACCGGCCTTCACCGCCTCGGCGTCCATCATCGTGATGAACCCGTCGACTTGTTTCTCGTCTGGGACGATCCGTGCCTCGATCTCCAGCTGCTGCTTCAACTCGGCCAGCTGCTGCTCGATCTGCTTCAGTTTCGGCCGGTAGGACTCCAGCTCGTTGTTCTCCCGAATCTTGTCTTCCAGGGCATGCTGCGCAGTCGTGTTCTTCTCGTTCTGACTCTTGAACACGGTGAAGTACAGAGCTGCAGTCACCACGGCTCCGCCCAGGATCACCACGCCCCACTGCTTGATGCCCGACAGTTCGCTAAAGTTCGCCATAGGTCCGCCTCTACGACTTTCCCTTCTCGCAGGTCAGGGTGAACTGAAACGCCTGCATTTCCTTGATCTGCTCGTCCTGAAATGTTTCTTTGATCTCCACGCTCTTGAAGAATCCGGTCTTCTGCAGATTTGCGATCAGATTGGCCACCGCATCGGTCGACAGCGCGGTGCCTTCCAGGTTCACGCTTGCACCCTGATCGTCCATCTTGCTAAGCCATACGGCCTCGGTGTTGTTCACGGTCTCGCCCATCATCGCCATCAGATTGACCGGGCCGGTTTGGTTTTGGCGCAACCCATCAATCACGTCGACACGGCGCTTGTAGACGTTGGCCTGGTTCTGCCGCTCCAGGAACCGCGCCTTCACGTCGGCCAGTTCCCGGTTCTTCTGCTCCGCCACTTTCATCTTGGCCGCGATCTCTTTCGACATGTGATCCAGCCGGTACCAGTAGCCGAGATTCACCAGCCCAACGATCACCATGATCACCAGGACCTTGAGCTTTGGCGATCCCATATCGCCCATTTCCATCGTGGGCATCGACGGACCGCTGCCCGCGCGTTTGCCCTTTCCTTTGGAGGATTCGAGAAGGTTGATTTTGATCATAGGGATTCAAAGCTCCTCAGGGCCAAGCCCACCGCGACTGCCATCTGCCCGGGATTCTGCTCCACCAGTTCGGCTCCCAGGCCTTCCGTTGGCGGGGTTACCCGCTGGAACGGATTCAGCAACTCCACCGGCATCGAGAACTCCTGCCGCAATGCTTCCACCAGGCCAGGCACTTTAGACGAACCGCCCGCCAGGTAGATCTTCTCGATGTGCTCTCCCGCCGCGCTGGCGCGGAAGAAGTCGAACGTCTTCTGGATTTCCAGCACGATAATTTCGGTCACCTGCTGCAGAATCGGTTGTTTTGCGTCTTCGCTCACCGTGCCGACCTTGTTGCCTAGCTTCAATGACTCCGCATCCTCGAAGCTCAGGTCCAATTCCTTCTGCAACGAGTCGGTGTACTGGTGCCCGCCCACGCTGACGTCGCGCGGGAACAGCGGCGTCGTGCCCTTCACGATGTTGATGTTCATGACGCTGGCTCCGAGGTTCAGTAGGGCCACCACTTGACCGGGCGCCGGCTGGTAGTTGTACTCGTAACAGTTCTGCAGGGCCAACGCGTCGATATCCACTATCCTCGGAGTGCGTCCCGCCATCGAGAGTACGTTGGTGTAATTCAGAATCTTGTCCTTCTTCACCGCCACCAAGAGCACGTCCATCTGAGGGCTGCCAACTTCATCCGACAAGATTTGGTAGTCCAGGCTGACGTCGGCCAGATCGAATGGAATGTGCTGCGCGGCTTCCTTCTCGATGGTCTCGGCAAGCTCCTGGTCGCTCATCGACGGCAGCGATATCTTCTTCACGATCACCGAGTGCCCGCTCACGGCTGTGGCCACCTCTTTGGTCTTGATTTGGTTGTCGAGAAAGAGCTTCGAAATCGCGCTCGACACCGTGCCAGAGTCCACAATCATGGAATCGACCACGATGTCCGAGGTCAGCGGCTCCAGCCCCAGATGCGCCACTTCGATCTGCCCGCCCTTCCTCTTCAGCTCGACTGCCTTGATGCTCGAGGAGCCTACGTCCAGACCAACAATCGATTTCGATCCGAATCCAAACATGTGCCCACCTTTGTGTGCCGCGGGCGCTCGCCCGCGTCGGTTTTACTAGATCTGCCCGGCTGCCTTGGTTGCCGCCTTCGGCTTCCGCTTCGCCGCCGGTTCCATCTCGCTCGACTTCTCTTCCATCCACTGGTCCAGCCGCGATTTCTTGAACCGCCACCGGTTCCCCAGTTTGAACGCGGGAATCTTCTGCTCGCCGACGTACTTGTACAAAGTGTCCGGACTCACGCCCAGATACTGCGACGCCTGGCGAATGTTCATCACTTCTCGCGAGTCGGCCATAGTTCCTTTGCTCTCTCCCATCAGCTTTCACCCGCCCGTTTTCTTCCGCCCACGGGGTTGCTTCGGGAGACTGCCTCGCCCTATCTATCGGCTCAGAGGCCCTTCGGTGTTCCGAGCATATATCAGCCCGGAAAAGCCCCGGCTCAAGGCGAATCTCCGTGTTTTCCTGGGTTTTTTAGGGTTTTTCTGGAAAGCCGAAAAGCGCCCGTCAGGTACCAGCACTACATGTTGTGGTTCTATGATCTGATAGCACAATAACTGGAGGTCACACAAGACCACCGCTTAAGTCACACCAAGAACGGTAACTGAAGTACTAGGCACGGTACGGAGGTACTACGACAGTAGACCAAACCCCTGATTCGCAAGGGTTAACTCCACCCGCCTGTGGGCTGAATTTTCGCCCCCGATGCCTTGACACCTTGCCGCAGATGCATTCCTCAAGCGCGGTACGCTACTCTATTGGGCGGAGGTTCCTTGCGCTACCTTGATCGCCTGCAGCCTTTAGCTCTTCTCGTCATGCGCTTGTCTCTCGCTTCCATCCTCATCGCGCACGGCTACCACAAGGTCTTTGGTGGCAACCTTCGGCACTTCGCTCACACCGTGGGAGGCATGGGACTTCCCTCCTGGCTGGGCTATATTTCCGCGTTCATTGAGCTCTTGGGAGGATTGCTGATCCTCGCCGGATTCTTCACACGTTGCGCCGCTTTCGCCATCTGCATCGATTTGTGCGTAGCAATCTGGAAGGTCCACCTTCACAATGGAATCATGGGCTCACCCGATCATCCCGGTTATGAACTACCCCTCGCTGCCGCGACCCTCGCCTTTGCACTCATCTTCCTCGGCAGCGGACCCATTTCGCTCGACCATGTCCTGCGCGGAGGAGGGTCAGGCTCCAGGTAAGCGGCGCTCCTCGATGTCATTTCGCGATTCAGCCGACTATTTACAACTCCTCTCTTTCCCGGTGCCGCCCCCGCAGAATGCCCCTCTGCATTTGAATCCCGCTCTCGCTTGGAATTAAGATGAGTGCTAGACGCTTGCATCCCAATACTTTGGCGGCCGCATCTAACCGCTAGCATTGCAGTCAGGAGGTTCTCTTGAGAAAGTCTGCCTTCCTCGCTATTGCCTTTGCTCTCTTCACCTTCGCCAATCTCGCTTCTGCTCAACAAGGCGACGCCTACATCGGGGGTGGAACTCTATTATCGCCCGGTTCGTCTCCATGCGGACTCGATGCCAACAACAACTTCACTTGCCCTGAGAAGGGCGGTTACTACATGAATCTTGGCGCTGACGTTATCTTTCACAAGCGGATCGGAGTTGGCTTCGATACTACCTGGAGGGGAGGGCAAGGGAACTATGGCGGCTTGGGGATTCCCTACCGGCCGATCCTTTTCGACTTCAATGGCATCTATCAGCCCAAGCTAAGCAAAAAGGTCGGCCTTGACCTGTTTGGCGGCATCGGCTGGCAAAGTACCCGTTTCTATGGCTATCAACCCACCAGCAGTTGCTACTACTACGGGGCCTGCTACACCAGTTCCAATCACTTCCTAGTGGATGTCGGTGGCGGCCTTCGCTATTACTTTTGGGGACACGTTTTCATTCGTCCTGAAGCGCGCTACTTTAACATCACGAACAACTCCGACAACTTCAATTCGAATCACGTAATCCACGTCGGTGCTTCGATCGGATACACTATCGGCCCAGACTAAAACGTGCTGATTTCCTGGTTCTGTTTTCGCGCAGCGAGACCTCGCTGTTTCGTGCAACCGGAAGGTTCTGTCTCGCGAGTATTGTTAGCAGTGTCGATCACTTTTCACAGGGGGCAAGGTTGAGAAGGTTCGTTTGGCTTAGCTTGGTATGCAGTTTCGTTCTCCTCGTCAGCTTCGCACAAGCCCAGCAGTTCGATGTCGCTGCCGGCGGCAGTACTACCTGGACCACCGAGCCTACCACCGCATCCCAGACTTTCCTGCCTCCTGCGCTCAAAGGCGGGTTGTATCCCTCATTGAGTCTGCAGTACCTGCTACCGAATCATTTCGGGATCAATGCCGAAGGAGCAGTCCGTTATAACGAAGCCCTGTACAATAACTATCAGTTCTTTCGTCCTGTCTTCTACGATGTCAACGGAGTGTATACGCGCAAGCTCACGGCGAAAGCTCGCGGCGATCTGATGGCCGGAGTGGGCGGCGAAACTCTGATCTTCTACGAGAACATACAGTGTGGCAATCCCACAGGCTGTGGCTCATACACCAACAGCACTCATTTCGTGCTGCACTTCGCCGCCGATGTGCGCTACTACGCCTGGCGGAAGCTCTTCGTCCGGCCCGAGTTCCACTACTCCTATATCCCCGATAATTTCCAGTTTCACTCCAACCACGTTTTTCGATACGGAGCTTCGATCGGATATTCCTTTGGTCCCCGAAGAAATCCAAGCAATCAAGCACAGCCCACCAAAAAATGAGGCAGCGTCCGATCGACGCTGCCCCGATCCGTTTCCAAATCGCCTACTTCACCGTAAGGCAGACCTCAGCTTCGTGGATGGCTGCGTTCAGATGTTCGAGCGACTTTGACCGATGTCCCTGAAAGTCATGCGCCGCTGCTTCCAGATGTCCTTTTGCGTTGCGCATCGCTTCCAGAGCTTCACGAATGTGTGGATGCTCTTCCGCCGGGGCGGCCGCGAATGCTGGGGCGGCCGGAGCCGGAGGCGCCGGTGGTTTCGGTCCCGCAGCTGCCGCTGGAAACGCGATGGCAAATAGAAGAATTGCCACGACGAGCAAACTCAGAATTCCGATGTTCTTCATCTTTTCCTCCTCGTCCGAATTTCGGTCGGACGCAACCGGTGTTAGTTCCTCAACGCCACGGAATTTGCTCGCCCCAATGTGTAGAGAACCCCGACCGCGACTCCGCACAGTATAGCCGCTGGGGCAACGACATGACGTCTGTCGGGAATTACTTCTCGGATGCGCCTGAGTTCGCCCGCCGGTTACGCCACCACAGGAAGATGGCCACCAACGCCACAACGATTACAACCACGACGTCGAATCGCTTCATCCCCTGTTCGAGCCGATCGAAATGCCGGCCGAAGAAATACCCGGCGCTGGCAATGACGCTCACCCACACCGCGGCGCCCAGAAAATTGAAAACCGCGAACCGTCGCCACGGCATCCGCAGGACTCCTGCCATTGGACCCGCAATAATCCGCATCCCGAACACGAAGCGGGCAAAGAACACGGTAGCCGCACCAAACCGTTCGAACAGCCTTTCTCCTCGCTCCAACGTCGCCTTCTGAATTCGGAAGATCGATTGATATCGCGAGAAAAGCGGCCGGCCCCCGTAATATCCAATAGCAAATCCCAGATTATCGCCGATTGTAGCGGCAATGGTGGCCACAACCATGATCCAGGAGAGCTCGAGGTCCTGCTCTGAGTAAGCCATGAAACTTGCCAGCAGCAGGATGGTCTCTCCCGGCACCGGTATGCCAGCATTCTCCAGCAGCAGCGCCGCTCCCACAGCCCAGTACCCATACTGCACCACGGCGTTGCGCAACAGATCAAGAATGGATTGAGTCATTCGGAGTCAGAAGATCAGGGTTCAGTGGATCAGGGTTTAGTGACTGGAGATTAGTGTAACGAAAGACAGGCAAAAAGTTCGTACTACCACTCATGAGATTCAGTGATTCATTCGGAAATAGCAGCTGCACTGCCCGCTGGCCGCTGCTCCTTGCCCCCTAGCCACTTAAGCAGCGCCCGATTAAACTCCGCCGGACACTCCTCGTAGGGCAGATGCCCGATGCCCGGGAAAACCACTTTCTGCACATTCGCAAAATGCCGCGCCAGCGGTTCCATGGAAGACACATACACGGCCGGATCCCGGCTTCCCCAGATCAGTAGCGTGGGGACATCCCTCAAGCTGGGCAGCAGTTGCTCTAATGCCTTCAAATCCGTGGTCCAGGTCTGCACAATGCTCAACCCATGCTCAAACAGACCCGGGACGCTCAGCGGCGCCTTGTAACCTTCCAGGCTGCCGGCTGGAATCTTCCTTCGCTCCGCATACAAGCGCCTGTGAAAGTGCGGGAACAGAAATGGCATATGTCCAACCACCCAACGGAATCCCGACGCCCCAAGCCGTGTGCCGAAAAATGGTGCCAACCATCGTCCATGCGCCGAATACGGATTCACCGGACACACCAGAATCAACCGCCGCAGTTCTATGCCCCTCGCCCGTCCTTTGAGCGCTTCCGCCGCGGCACACATCGCCACCACCCCGCCCCGCGAGGTACCCAGCAAATCGAATGACGAGATTCCCAGCTTTTCCGCAAAGGTCAGAACACGTTGTGCGGTCCCCCGCATCGAGTGATCCACACCCCGCGGACGGTCTGAAAACCCGGCGCCCAGCAGATCAGGCGCATACAAGGTTGCGTACGGTGCAAGTGCCGGCAACACGTACCGCCATGAAAACGAATATCCAAACAACCCATGCAGCAGGATCAGAGGTGAACCGGACCCTGCGCGCAAATACCGCATGCGCGCCCCTTCGAAATCCATCCAGCACTCCTCCACACCTTCTCCCAGTGCCGGAACAGTCCTCGTGGATTGCGTCGCAAAATCTTCCTGCACCGAGGACAACTCTTTCCTCCCCTCCGCCCTCTATTTATGTGAAACAACGCCTCTGTCGCTTCACTTTTGGGGAGCTTCGGCTCCCCAGTTTTTGTGGATCAACTTAACTTCGAGTGCCTCGATCTCCCGGCTGGACTATGGTCTTTTCCTACCCAGCAACTTCTTCAGCACGCGAATTCCTTTGTCCACGTGCTTCTCCTCCATCAAGAACGGAGGCAGAAATCTTACAACCGTATCCTGAGTGCTGTTGAACAGAACACCCTCGGCTAGAGCCGCATCCACAATCGGGCGCGCTGGAATCTCCAGTTGAATTCCCTGTATGAACCCGCGCCCACGCACCCCAACCGCCGCGTTACGCTTCGACACCAGCCCCTTCAGTTTTTCCTGCAGGTATGAGCCGACTTTCTTCACGTTCTCCAGCAGATTCTCCTCCACCACAATCGACAGGAACTCCAAGGCAATCCGGCACGCTAGCGGGCCTCCTCCAAACGTCGTGCCGTGTTGGCCCGGCGAAATCGCAGACGCGAACTCATCCTTTGCGATAAATGCGCCCAGCGGCAGCCCCGCCGCAATCGGTTTCGCAATCGCGACAATATCCGGCGTGACCCCGAAACTTTGGAATGCAAAGATGGTTCCCGTTCGTCCTAACCCGCACTGAATCTCATCAAAGATCAGCGCAGCCCGATGCTGATCCGCCAACGCACGGCATTCCCGTAGAAACTCCACGGAGCACTCGTAAATTCCACCCTCGCCGAAGATCGGCTCCAGCACGATCGCGCAGGTGTTGTCATTCATCGCCGCGCGTAGTCCTTCAAGGTCGTTTTGCTTCACGAACGTGACGTCTTCGAGCAGCGGCTCAAATCCCTTGCGATGCTTGTCCTGCCCTGTGAGCGACAACGCGCCAAACGTTCGGCCGTGATAGGACCCTTCGAGCGCCACCATCCGGCATTTCGCATCTCCACCCGCGCGATGTCCCGCCAGTCGCGCCAGCTTGATTGATCCCTCGATCGCCTCTGTTCCGCTGTTCGAAAAGAATGCCCGATTTAATCCTGAGAGCTTGCACAACTTCTCCGCCAGTGGTCCCTGATATTCGTGATAGTAGAGATTCGACACGTGGATCAGCTTCGCCACCTGGTCGCGAATCGCCCTCACAATCCGTGGATGCGCATGACCAAGTGCATTTACCCCCAGTCCGGAGACAAAATCGAGATACTTCTTGCCCTCGATGTCGTAAAGAAACACACCCTTTCCGCGGCTCAGCACCACGGGGTAACGGTTATAAGTCTGTAGGAGATATTGCTTCTCAAGCGCAGTGATTTCTTCAAGAGTATTCATAGGAGGAACTAATTTTACCGGAAGGAGAGCAATCAGGCGGATCGCAAGAAGTGCTGCGGTGCGAAGTTGAGAAGAAATGTGTGGCGATGCATCGCTTCAGATTGCCAAGGATTTGTTCTCACCCAGAGGGGTCGAATGGTTCTTGCCGCGCCCCTATGGCTTTGTTTGTGGGCTCCGACCTTTAGCGTCCGCCACCGAATTCTGCTCGGGCTGGCGCCGCAGAAATTCGATCAGATATCGCGGCGTCAACGGCTCGCCAGTACCGTTCCGCATCAGGCTATCGACTCCCTGTTCAGCTCCTCTTGTGTAAAAGTCCGCCTTCAGATAATTACCGGCGGCTTTGCCCCAGTTCCTACCCAGGTCCTTGTCGATCTTGTGCTCAATCTGATGCGCCACCATTTCACCTGTCACGAAGCTCTGCAGGTAGATGGGATCCGAACCATACATCGGATTGAAAGCCCACACCGCGGCGTCGTGCATATCGACTCCCAGATAGCGGGCATGAATCTCGTTATAGCCCGCAGAGAGATCCTGATCGGGATTGGCATACGCCTCAAACTCCGAGAGCGAGTCGGCGATGGTATTGCGAATCGCGTATAACATCTTAAGGCGATAGGTCGAAGCCACCACACCCGCCTGTTCGGGAGTGAGCGCAAACAACTTCGTGTTCACCTCCGGTCGGTAGAGCATCAGCGCGATTACCTGTGCTACACCTTCATCCATCGTCTCCGAATAATCGCTACGTAGCAGAAACGAGGGCTCTGCCATCATCTGATAATGCAAGGCGTGCCCCGTCGCGTGCAATAGCCGATCATAGAAGTGGAGGCCCGTGTAGCGATTGGCTAAGATCTTCACTTCTTTCCCATAGAGCACTGGATACGCCGCTCCAGCAAAGCTCAAGTCGGCAACGTGCATTTCCACCGGATCAAGGTTGTAACCCAAGTCGCCGGCAAACTGTTTTGCTTTGCTCCAACCATCGTCTGTGCGGAACTTCTGCGACTCAAACTCGTTGGTGAAATTGGAGAAGTAAAACTCAAGATCCCAGGGCTCGACCTTTTCCACGCCAAGGTCGCGGCGCATGCGCTCCAGCAATTGCTGATAGTCCGATTCCGTTTCTTCCCGGATCTGCTCGAACCAGCCGAACAACTTCTGCACCTCAAGTCCTTTGCGGTGTAGCATGAAAGTGGAGAACAATTCTGACGAATACCTGCCCGCAAGATCATTTCGCTGCTTGATTGCCTTATGGATACGTTCCCCGTTCGCCACAGTAATCTGGCTCGTGGCCCGCCACACCTGCTCGCGCAGCTTTCGGTCCGGATGATGCGCCAGCAGGTGCGCGACCTCAGCGCGTGTCAACTGCCTGTCCCCGACCTTGTAGCGAATCGTATTCTCCTGCTGCGTGATCTGTTCCACGGTCGCAGTCAGAGCCGGCTCATTGATGATCTTGGTGTAAATTGCCTCGTTGAGGAACAACTTGCGCCGTGTCTGCAGAAGCGGATCGGCAAACTTCACTTTGTTGAGATCCCGCAGGAACGATTCATCAGAAACAACCGCTCGAATCTGCTCCTGGACAGGACGCGACGAGAGTTTGTCCTCTCCCATGGCGATCTTGTACTCCGTCCGCCAATACTCCGCGTACAGATTCTCAAGTTGCTTTTCCTTTGCATCCAGTTGATTGGCAACAACGGCGGGATTCTGCCCCTGAGCCGCAGATAACAACACAAGACACACGAATATCCGGGCGATCATACCTTTCGATTGGAGCACAAGGGCCCTTCGGGCTGGGAGGAAGAATCGATTGTTAGCAGTTACAGAAGTCACCAGGCATACTTGAAGCGAAGAATCTACTGACGCGCAAGAAGTTGTTCTAATTCGCCGAACATGGATGGAAGTCCAGCTCGATCTGAACCGTTCCCATTTGTTCGTCCAAATGCAGCGCCTGGAAATCCGGACACCCACAGCCTGGATGTAATGGAGGAATCTTCTTCACGAAGATTTCCCAAAGTCTGCTATTGAAAGCGTTACCAGGTTTGACCGCGGGGTCGCTCAACAGCCTTTGTCCCGCAACCCAATCCAGACCTTTCACTTCGGTGCTTGCGATAACGAACCGCTTGCCCTCGTCCACGTCAACGTCGAGATACCCCAACGTCTTCTCTTCGTCGAAACTTGACGAGGGAACTCCCGTGTAGTTGATATACCCCAATTCGCTGTGCGCCTTTCGCAAGTTCTCCAAGCCCTCGGCCAACTTTTCTCGGCTGAAAATTTCCCCATCTTTGATCAGGAACAGATCGCGCAGTTTTGCAGAATCCGTCAACACCTTGTTGTTTTTGAAAGTGATCCCGCCCAGCCGGTATTGCACACCCTCGTTCACTTGAGCAAGGAGAGCAATCTGAATTTCGCTTTCGCTCCTGGTTAGTATCTTCCCCTCGGCATTGACATCGACCTGAAAATATCCGTGATTTTGCCATCCCGCTCTAAGCCTCTCGATTGCCTCCTCGACCACCTTATCAACCGGACCCCCCGGTATATTTCTGCCGCGTGATCGAGCTAACGATCTCGTTCTGCTCAGACACGGGTATCTGAATGAATCCCGAGAAGGTCACTTCGCTGATGGAAACTGCTGGACCGGAAGGTGGTTCTTCCCGAGGAGTAGGCATTCCCGTGCAGACAATTGGAGCCATCAAGCGATCATCCGGGTTCTGCAGTTGTGCAGACGCAGACAGCAGGCCCATCAGCAGCACACAGAAACCTAGATGCGACGACCGCAACTGCATGGCGAGATTATGCCTCCGGAAATTTCGGA
>Ga0335085_10003174_pt1 | contig 29042 bp, 23 predicted proteins | sample Lox_Sample_45_FD_206712 | JGI IMG/M metagenome (GOLD analysis project Ga0335085, IMG submission 206712) | Soil microbial communities from Loxahatchee National Wildlife Refuge, Florida, United States - Lox_Sample_4.5 | ecosystem: Environmental > Terrestrial > Soil > Wetlands | place: USA... | reverse complement strand
GACCCGCCGGCGGTTGTGCGCTTCGCCGAAATAGTCGCCGAGGCTCTCGATCACGGTGTCGCCGATCTGGTCGAGCGCATCCATCTCTGCCTTGGCGTCCTCATCGCCCTTGGCGAGCTTGAGGCAGGCGTCGTGGAAGGCATCCCAGGTGCCGTAGCCGCGCGCCAGCGCCACTGCCGTAGTCTCGCCGACATGGCGGATGCCGAGCGCATAGATGAAACGCTCCAGCGCGATCTCGCGCCGCGCCGCGATGGCGCCGAACAGGTTGCGCACCGAAATCTCGCCGAAGCCCTCGACCTCTTCGAGGTGGATCTTCTTGTTGCGCTCCTCGAGGGTGAAGATATCGGCGGGCTCGCGCACCCACTGGTTCTCGTAGAACAGCTCGATCTGCTTCTCGCCGAGCCCGTCGATGTCGAAGGCGCGGCGCGACACGAAGTGCTTGAGATGCTCGATCGCCTGGAACGGACAGGCGAACTCGCCGGTGCAATGCGCGCGCGCCCCCTCCTCGCCGCCGGCGATGGTTTCGCGCACCACGTCGGTGTGCAACGGGCACGGGCACTTTGTCGGAAACTTGTAGGGCTTTGAAGTACGCGGACGCTTATCCATGACGACGCCGAGCACCTGCGGGATGACGTCGCCGGCGCGTTGGATCATCACAGTGTCATCAATGCGGACGTCGAGACGCTTGATCTCTTCTTCGTTGTGCAACGTCGCGTTCTGCACCACGACGCCGCCGACGGTGACCGGCTCGAGTTTTGCCACCGGCGTCAGCGCGCCGGTGCGGCCCACCTGAATCTCGATGTCCTTGACGACGGTGACGGCCTTTTCCGCCGGGAACTTGTGCGCAATCGCCCAGCGCGGGTCGCGCGAGACGAAACCGAGCCGTTCCTGCCAATCCAGACGGTCGACCTTATAGACGACGCCGTCGATGTCGTAGTCGAGCTCGGCGCGCTCGTCCTCGATCTCACGATGGAATTTCAACAACGCATCGACCGACCGGCAGATCTTCGTCAGCGGATTGGTCTTGAAGCCGCAGGACGCGAACCATCTGATCATGCCGGACTGGGATTCTGCCGGCATGTCGCTCATCTCGCCCCAGGCATAGGCGAAGAAGCCGAGCGGCCGCGAGGCGGTGATCGAAGGATCCTTCTGCCGCAACGAGCCGGCCGCGGAGTTGCGGGGATTGGCGAAGACCTGCCCGCCGGTTTCGGCCTGCCGCTTATTGAGCGCCAGGAAGGCGTGTTTCGTCATGTAGATCTCGCCGCGAACCTCGCACACTTTGGGAACGCCTCTGCCCTTGAGCTTGTGCGGGACGTCATGCAGCGTCTTCACGTTGGCGGTGACGTCCTCGCCCTCGCTGCCGTCGCCGCGCGTGGCGCCGTTGACGAGCTCGCCGTCCTCGTAGCGCAGCGACATCGACAGGCCGTCGATCTTCGGCTCGGCGCTGAACACGATCTCCTCGTCGTCGGGCAAGCGCAGAAAGCGGCGAATGCGGCCAACGAAGTCGACAACATCTTCGTCAGAGAATGCGTTGCCGAGCGAAAGCATCGGCACCGCGTGCCGCACCTTGGCGAAGCGGGCCGACGGCGCCGCACCGACGCGCTGCGTCAAGCTGTCGGGCGTGCGCAGCTCGGGGAAGCGCGCCTCGATCGCTGTATAGCGCTGGCGCAAGGCGTCGTAAGCGGCGTCCGACACCGTCGGCGCGTCCTCCTGGTAGTAGCGCCGGTCGTGCTCGGCGATCTCGCCGGCGAGACGCTCGTGCTCCGCCTTGGCCTGTGCCCCGGTAAGCGACTCGACACTGTGCTTCGGGCCAGCTTTTGATGCCATCGTTGCGAAATTCCGTTTCAAGGGCCGGCTGCGGGATCAACCTGCCGCGGCCCGGATCAGCCGCTCGGCGGCGGCGCGCGCTTCGGCGGTGATCTCGGCGCCGGCGAGCATGCGGGCGATCTCCTCGCGGCGGCGCTCGGCGGCAAGCTCGGCGACGCGGGTAGCGACGCGCTTGCCCTTGGCGAGCGCATCCTTGGTGATGAGATAGTGACGATCGGCGCGGGCGGCGACCTGCGGAGCGTGCGTCACCGCGATTACCTGCACGCCGCCGGCGAGCCGCGCCAGCCGCACGCCGATGGCGTCGGCAACAGCGCCGCCGACGCCGGTATCGATCTCGTCGAACACCAAGGTCGGCGCCGAGCCGCGGTCGGCGAGCACCACTTTGAGTGCGAGCAGAAAACGCGCCAGCTCGCCGCCCGAAGCGACCTTCATCAAGGGCCCCGGCCGCGTGCCCGGATTGGTGCGCACCCAGAACTCGATACGATCGAGCCCGTTCGGGCCTTCGTCATCGCTGTCGATCTGCGTCGAGAATTCCGCGCGCTCGAGACGCAGCGGCTTGAGCTCGGCGTTGAGCGCCTTGTCGAGCTTTTGCGCGGCGCGCCGCCTCGCTGCCGACAGCGCTTGCGCCGCTTCGCGATAGCGCGCGGCAGCCTCCCCGGCCTCGCGTTCAAGCGCGACGAGCCGCTCGGCGCCGGCGTCGATCAAGGCGAGATCGCCCTCGTAGCGCTTGGCGAGCGCGGCGAGGTCGTCGACCGGCACGTTATATTTGCGCGCGGCGGCGCGCAGCGCGAACAGGCGCTCCTCGATGCGCTCGAGCTCCTGCGGATCGTAGTCGGCGACCCGCAGCGCGTGTTCGAGATGCACGCGCGCCTCGTCGATGGCGGTGAGCGCGGTGTCGATTGCCTTCACCACCGGCTCGATCAAAGCCGGCGCCTGCGCGCCGCGGCGCTCGAGCCGGCGCACCGCCGTCGCCAGCGGCTGCACTGGCGAATTCGGCCCGCTGATGCCGTCGTGGGTCAGCCGCAAATCCTCGGAAATCTTTTCCGCCTGCATCATGGTGCCGCGGCGGTCGGCAAGCGAAGTCTCCTCGCCGGTCTGCGGCGCGAGCTTGCCGAGCTCTTCGACGGCGTGACGGAGCCAGTCGGCCTCGCGGCTGGCGCGCTCCACCTCGGCGCGATGGCCGGTCACGGCCGCCTCGCGGTCGCGGCGATCCTGCCACAGCCGATCCACCGCCGCCGCGTCATCATCGAGACCGCCATAGGCGTCGAGCAGCGCGCGATGCGTCGCCGCATCGACGAAAGCGCGGTCATCATGCTGGCCGTGAATCTCGACCAGCGCCGCGCCGAGCGCGCGCAGCACCTGGACGCTGACTGGCTGGTCGTTGACGAAGGCGCGGGTGCGGCCGTCGGCGAACTGAACCCGCCGCACGATGAGCTCGTCCTCCGAGCCGAGATCGTTGGCGGCGAGCACGCGGCGTGCCGGATGCTTCCTGCCGATGTCGAATACCGCCGTCACCTGGCCCTGCTCGGCGCCCTGGCGCACCAACGCGGCTTCGCCGCGCGCGCCGAGCGCCAACGCGAAGGCATCGAGCAGGATCGATTTGCCGGCGCCGGTCTCGCCGGTGAGCGCGGCAAGGCCGGCGCCGAAATCGATGTCCAGGCGATCGATCAGAACGATGTCGCGAATGGAAAGGCGGGCCAGCATCGGAGGACGGATGACAGAGGATGGATGACAGATTCTATTCTTGATTCTACGGTCTGTCCTCTGTCGTCCGTCGTCCCCTCTCAGCCCACCACCTTCTTGAAGGCGCGGCTGATCCAGGAGTCCTTGTTCTCGCTCGGCTCGGCGCCGTTGGACTTCAAGAGGGCGTAGGCGTCCTTGTACCAGGGACTGTCGGGGAAATTGTGCCCAAGCACGGCGGCGGCGGTTTGCGCTTCGCTGATGACGCCGATCGACACATAGGCTTCGGTCAGCCGCATCAGAGCTTCCTCGACGTGACGCGTGGTCTGGTATTGCGTCACGACCACCTTGAACCGGTTGATGGCGCCAGTGAAGTCACGCTTGTTCATGTAGAAGCGGCCGATCTCCATTTCCTTGCCGGCCAGTTGATCGCGCGCCATGTCGATCTTTTTCTTGGCGCTGGCAGCATATTCGGAGTCCGGATATTTCCGCGCCACCTCTTCAAGCGCGTTGATCGCCTTGTCGGCGCGGCCCTGGTCGCGCGAGACGTCAAGAATCTGATCGTAGTAGGAGGAGCCGATCAGGAATTGCGCATAGGCGGCGTCGGGGCTGCCGGGATGCAGCGTCACGTAGCGCTTGGCGGCATTGATGCAGTCGGTGTATTGCGCGTCCTGATAATAAGCATAGGCCGACATCAGCAGCGCCTTGCGCGCCCAATCCGAGTATGGATTCTCGCGGTCCACCTCGTCGAATTTCTTCGCCGCTTCGCGGTAGTCCTGCTTGTCGTTGAGCAGGAACAGACCCTCGTTGTAGAGCTTGTCGGCAGGCTCATCCGGGACGTAGTCCTCGTCCTTGTTGAACATGCTGCAGCCGAGCATCGGCGCAGTGACAAGCGCAAGCGCAAGACAGCCCGCCAGCGCGCGCAGCCTGTGACCGGATCTGCCCGATCCTCGTAAACGCGACATCATGAGCCTGGAAAAAGGTCCCGTCCCGCCGCTGCGTCCACACCCGGCCGCTCACCCAGCATAGCCTGGAGAGCACCCCGCAGCCCAGTGATCATAAGGCAATTATGGCCGACAATCGGCCGGTATTAAGGCGAAAAAGTTAAGCAATTCAAGAGACGTCGGGGCCGTAAGCGGGCGCCGCGAAGCCGCTCGCAAGCTCGGCATGGCCGCGGCCGCGGCGCACCGGTTCGAGCTCGGGCTCCTCCACATAGGTCCAGGCGGAGCCATCAGCCATCAGCGCGGTGAGAACCGCATGATTGAGCTTGTGGCCGCCGCGCACCGAACGATACGCGGCGATCAACGGCGCGCCGGCCAGCGCCAGGTCACCGATGGCATCGACCGCCTTGTGGCGCGCGAACTCGTCGGGGAACCGCACGCCTTCTGGATTGAGAACACGGCTGTCGGCGACCACGACAGTATTCTCGAAAGAGGCGCCGAGCGCATAGCCCGCGCTCCACAAATTCGCGACGTCGCGCATGAAGCCGAACGTGCGTGCGCGCGCCAAGTCGCGGCGGAACGCCGTCGGCTCGACGTCGATGGCGAAGGACTGCCGGCCGATCAGTGGATGATCGAACTCGATCTCGGTCTCGACCCGCAGGCCATGGGCGCGAGGCCGCAACTCGCCATAGCTGCCGTTGCGGCTGACCCGCACCGGCTTGAGGACCTGAATGAAGCGCCGCGGCGCAGCGAGATGCGCGATGCCGGCTTGATCGATGGCGGCGACGAAGGCCTGCGCGCTGCCATCCATGATCGGAACTTCGGGGCCGTCGACTTCGACGACGGCGTTGTCGATGCCGAGCGCGAACAGCGCCGCAAGGACATGCTCGGTGGTCGAAACCGCCGGACCATCCCGGTCGCCCAGCACGGTGGCGAATTCGGTCGCGGTCACGGAGCGGAAATTAGCGGCGAGGTCGCGGTCGGGCACGCCGTCGAGCCCGCTGCGCACAAAAACAATGCCGGTATTGGCTTCCGCCGGATGGAGCGTCAGCGTCGCAGGCGAACCGGAATGAACACCGATCCCCGCGACGGTCGCGTCACTACGCAGCGTCGTCTGCTTGCCGGATTGCGTCCCGCGCGTCATGCGGCCGTCCCAAAACTATGACCAAACTGCGCGAGCAACCGATACGCGAGCAATCTTGGCCCACCCCAAACTTGGAGGGGAATGCAGGCCCGCCTGCACGTTTTTGGGGAGGTCCATACCCGACCGTCCGCACCCAGTCCCCAAACAATCCCCTTCGGCAGTGCAACCTTAATATCAATGGGCTTTTTGGCCAACACACGCTTTCTTACCAAGTGTTACCATCATCCAGCCGCACTCTGGACGATCAAAAGCCGCCAAGGGCGCCAGACGCGACGCACCTGGCGCGTCGGTGTTACGGGACATACTCGATTGTGACGGGCTGCCAACCCCGTCATATTTGCCGAGAACCCCGGAATACCTACGCATAGTGTCACCGCATCGCCGCGCCGCCACAGCCGCGGCGCCGCATTGGCGAATGCAGGCTCAGTTCGCCTGCCGACGCAGGAAAGCCGGGATATCAAGCTGATCCTCTTCACTGGAGTTATGCACAGGGGCTTGCCGTCCGTGCTGGTCCAACCCCTGGGGTGTCGGGCGTTTGGCGTATTCGGACACCGGCTCCGGGCGAGGCATCGGACGTCCGGCGAGCCGCTCGGGCGCCTGCGGCATGGCCGGCATCACCGGCCGCTGGCTCGGTGGAACTTCCTGCTCCTCGTCCTGACGCCGCCGGCCGAGACCAACCGAAGCGAGCCGTTGCAACAGCGATTGATGGCGCTTCTCCGGATGGTCGTCCTGAGGAAGCTCGCCGCGTCGCGCACGAATTTCGTTCTGCGCCGGAACTGGCAGTTCGTCGATTCGCGGCATGCGCGGGGTCCGCGTTTGCGGCCGCTCGGCCTGCGGCGGAATAAACGTCTGCGGCGGCTCCTCGACCTCGGGACCGCTGGCGGCTGGATCGATGAACAATGAAGGCTTGGGCGCCAGCGGACGGATCGTGACATCGTCGCCGCCGCTTGGCGGCATGATCGCCGCGGCGATGGCCGCCTTGGCGGCTGAAGCGATCGAGGCATTGACGGAAGCGGATGCCAAGGCCGCCGCCGGAGATGCAACCGGCGGCGCTGCCACGGGGCGTGGCGGCTCGGCGCGCTCAACACGTTCAGCGACACGCGGATTTTCGGCGCGCAGCCTGTGCGCGACCTCGGCGATGCGCTGTTCCGCCGCTTGCAGCGGCGGCTGCTGGGCAGCGGCCTGCTGATCGATACCGGTCGCCACCACCGACACCCGGATGATGCCGTCGAGGCTCTCGTCGAAGGTAGCACCGACGATGATGTTGGCATCCTGGTCGACCTCACCGCGGATGCGGGTCGCCGCCTCGTCGACCTCATAAAGCTTGAGATCGCGGCCGCCGGTGATGGAGATGAGAAGCCCCCTGGCGCCTTTCATCGAAGCATCATCGATCAGCGGATTGGAGATGGCGGCTTCAGCCGCCGTGAGCGCCCGCTTCTCGCCCTCGGCCTCGCCGGTTCCCATCATTGCCTTGCCCATCTCGCGCATCACGGCGCGCACGTCGGCGAAATCGAGGTTGATGAGGCCTTCCTTGACCATCAGGTCGGTGATGCAGGCGACGCCCGAGTAGAGCACCTGGTCCGCCATCGCAAAGGCGTCGGCGAACGTGGTCTTCTCATTCGCCACGCGGAACAGGTTCTGGTTCGGGATGATGAGCAGCGTATCGACGCATTTCTGGAGTTCGGCGATGCCAGTATCGGCGACGCGCATGCGGCGCTGGCCTTCGAAGTGAAACGGCTTGGTGATGACGCCGACGGTGAGGATGTTGAGTTCGCGCGCCACCTTGGCGATGACCGGCGCCGCGCCGGTGCCGGTGCCGCCGCCCATGCCCGCCGTGACAAACACCATGTGGGCGCCGGAGAGATGATCGCGAATCTCGTCGAGCACCTCCTCGGCGGCGGCACGGCCGACCTCGGGCTGCGAACCAGCGCCGAGCCCTTCCGTCACCTGCACCCCCATTTGAATGACGCGCTCGGCCTTCGACATGGTGAGCGCCTGGGCGTCGGTGTTGGCGACGACGAAGTCGACGCCCTGCAAGCCGGCGGTGATCATATTGTTGACGGCGTTGCCGCCGGCGCCGCCGACGCCGAACACGGTGATGCGCGGCCGCAGCTCACGAATATCGGGGATGTTCAGATTGATGGTCATGGTTGCCTCGTTTTCCTTGCGCGGGCGCTTTCGACGCCCTGCCCCGGCCGGTCCGCCACCGGTCGATGCGATTCACTGGCTTCGGCTCTGGGGGCCATCAGAAACTCTCGCGAAGCCATCGTCCTACACGGGCGAAGTAGCCGCCCGTACCCGTCATGAGATGCCGCCGGCGGCGCGGCTCGAAATGCTCGAGATGCGCAGCCTGCGGGTAAACCAAAAGTCCTGCGGCGACGGCGAAAGCCGCGCCCTTTGCCGCGTCCGGCATGCCGCTGATGCCGAGCGGCCGTCCGATCCGCACCGGACGGCCGAGAATGCGCGAAGCAAGATCCGACAATCCGGTAAGCTGGCTCGCGCCGCCGGTGAGTACGACGCGCCCGCGCGGTTCGGCCGCGAACGGAGAGCCCGCGAGACGATCGCGCACCATTTCAAGAATCTCTTCCACGCGCGGCTTGATGATCTGCACGAGTGTCGCCCGCGAAACGAATTGCGCCTGATCGCGCTCGTCTTCGCTGATGGGCGGCACCGTAATCATGTCGCGCTCGTCCGACCCGCCGCTGAGCACACTGCCATAAAGCGTCTTGATTCGCTCGGCATCGACGATGCGGGCATTGAGTCCGCGCGCGAGGTCCATGGTGACGTGCTGGCCGCCGAGCGCGAAACCTTCCAGATGAACGAACCGGCCGCCGACAAACACCGCCATCGTCGTGGTGCCGGCGCCCATGTCGATCACGGCCGCGCCGAGATCGGCCTCGTCGTCGGCCAGGACCGAAAGCCCGGCCACATAGGGGCTCGCGACCATCGCTTCGACATCGAGGTGACAGCGCTCGACCGCGAGCATCAGGTTGCGAGCGGCCGCCGTTTCGGTGGTGGCGACGTGCATGTCGACGCCGAAGCGGCCGCCGAGCATGCCGCGCGGATCGCGGATGCCGTCGGCGCCGTCGATCGAGTAACCGACCGGCAGCGAATGCAGCACCGCGCGGCCGTCGCGCTGCGAGTGCCGGCTGCCGGCCGCAAGCACGCGGGCGATGTCGCCCTCAGAGACGCCGGCGCCGACGATATCGATGTCGGCGGCGAACAACTCGCCGGCGAGCCGTCCCGAAGAGATCGACAACACGACCGACTCGATTTCCACCGCGGCCATGCGTTCGGCGGTATCGACGGCCTGCCGGATGACCTGCTCGGCTTGCGCAAGATTGACTACGCCGCCGGCCTTCATGCCGCGCGCACCGGTATGACCGAAGCCGACGACCTCGACCGCATGGCTCCTGCGGGTCAGAACCTGCTGCGGCGGATGCGGCCGCAGCCGCGCGATCAGGCAGGCGACCTTGCTCGATCCGATGTCGAGCGCGGCCACCAGCGCGCTGCGCCGCGGCGGAATCGGTTTCATCTTCGGCGTCAGGCCGTAGTGGAGGGCAGTCATGCGTCACCCGCCTTCTTTTTCTTTTTCGGCTGCAACGCTTCGTCGCGCGCCTGCGCGGCGGCGTCGGAGAGCCGCACCATGACCCGATCGGGCAACCGCAGATCGACCACGGTGATATCGCGGGACAACAGTTTCTTGTCGCGGTCGAGCGCGGCCAGTTCGGCAAGCGCGTGATCGACGTCGGCTTCAGGCAGACGAATGTCGATGCCGTTGATGAGGCGCAGATTCCAGCGCCGTTCCGCCACCAGGATCGAGGCCCGCAGCATCGGCCGCAGATCGGGATAGCGATTGACGATCGTCAGGAAGGCCTTGGCCTGACGTTGAGCGCCCCGCCCAACCACAAGCGGCAGGCCAAGATAGCGGTCTTCGACGAACGGTTCGAGCACCGTGCCGTCGTCGGCGATCACGCTGACGCGGCCGTCCTTTTGCCAAAGCGCGAAGGCCTGTCGCTCGGTGATGGTGATCTGAAGGCGGTCCGGATAAAGCTTCAGCACTGCCGCGTCGCCGATCCACGGATTGGCCAACAGGCGCGCACGCGCCGCCTCGGCGTCGAGGAACAGGAGCGATGCGCGGCCGGTCACGCCCGCGGTGGTGAGTATTTCCTCGCGGCTCACTTCCTTGGAACCGGTCAGCGAGATCGCGGCGATGCGGAACCCGAACGAATTGGCGACCGTGTCGCGCGCGTCCTTGAACCAATTGACGATGTCAGGAACGTGCTGCCCTTCGATCACGCCGTAGCTCAGGCTCGCGCCGAGCAGCGCGACGGAAGCCGCGATGCCGATGCCGCGCGGCAGCGGCAGGCGCGTCAGCCGTGACATCCAACGTCCGACAAAGCGGCGATAAGCGGGCGTCCAAGTCAGCCTTGACCGCCGCCGGCGAGAAGCCGTCAAGGCGCGCGCCTGCACTGGCCCGTTTCTCGGCGCGCCGGCCTTCTGATCCCCTGATGGCCCCGACCGCATCAGCGGTTGGTCGAGGCGTCCTCCACCATCCATTGCACCAGCTCGTCGAACGTGATCCCCGCATACGCGGCAAGCTCAGGCACAAGCGAAGTCTCGGTCATGCCGGGTTGGGTATTCACTTCAAGGCAGACCAGCTCTCCCGTCCCCCGATCGTCGTAGCGGAAGTCCGCGCGACTCACGCCGCGGCAGCCAAGCGCGCTGTGGGCAGCCAAGCTGAGTCTTCGGACCTCCTGGTAAACATTTGGTAAAATTTGCGCCGGCAGGATGTGTCTGGAGCCGCCCGGAGCGTATTTGGACTCGTAATCGTAGAACCGGGTCGTCGGCACGATTTCGATGACATCGAGCGCGCGGTCGCCGAGCACGGCGCAGGTCAGTTCCTTGCCGGGGATGTAGCGCTCGATCATGACCTTCTCGCCGAAGGCCCAATCGTCGCGATAAAGCTCCTGGGGCGGCTGGGCGTGGTCGGCGGTGACGATGAAGACGCCGACACTCGAGCCCTCGGCAACCGGCTTGACCACGTAGGGCGGTTTCATCAGGTGGCGCTTGGCCGCCTCGAAACGCGAGGCCACGAGCCCTTCGGCAACCGGCACGGCCGCGGCGCAGAACAGCGCCTTGGCATAATCCTTCTGCATGGCGAGCGCCGACGCCATCACGCCCGAATGGCTGTAGGGGATATCAAGAATCTCGAGAAGCCCCTGCAAGGTGCCGTCCTCGCCGGGCCGGCCGTGAAGCACGTTAAGGGCGACTTCGGGCTTTGCCGCCATCAGCACGGCGGCGATTTCGCGAGTCACGTCGATCGGGCTGACCCGGTAGCCGCGGCGGATGAGCGCGTCGGCGCAGGCCTTGCCCGAGCGCAACGAGACTTCGCGCTCGGCCGACCACCCACCCATGAGAACGGCGACATGCTTGGCCATGTGACAGCCGGCGGCCTCAACCGGTTCCGCTGATTCGCATGGCCAACCAATAGAATCGACAATTGGCGAAACGTCGAGAGTCTCAGCGGCCCGTCACAATCGGATTTGGGGCGCCGTCATAGAGCCAGGCGAGGCAATCGAACATGTGCGCCTCGTCCCAATCGGCGACCGTGGCGTTGCGGACGTCCCGGGCGATGCCTTCGTCGAGATGGTAGAAATCCCACAGCGCGCGGGATTCAAGCTGCACGCGCGCGGTGCGAAGGAGCCGCGCGGCCTCGAAACGGCGAAAGGCGTCGGCAAAGTCGCCATTGGCGGCGTGGATCAGCTCGGCGAGGCAGAGGCCGTCCTCGATCGCCATACAGGCGCCCTGCGCCAGCGATTGCAGCGGCGCGTGGGCGGCGTCGCCGAGAAGAACGATACGGCCTTTGTGCCAGTGCCGCGCCGGGGCGCGGTCGCCGACCTGCCAGCGGCGGCCGAGATCCATCATCGCTAGCATGTCGCGCATGGCCGGGTGAGCGTTGCGGTAGGTGTGCTCGAGCTCGGCGCGGTACGAGGCGACGTCGCCTTTCTCGCCGTGGGTCGAGGTGCGAAACACCGCGACGATGTTGAACAGCGTGTCGTGGCGCAGCGGATATTGCACGATGTGCATGCCCGGGCCGCTCCACAGCGCGACGCAATCGCGCGGCACGTCGGCTTTCAGCTCGGACATCGGCACGATGGTGCGGTGGGCGACGTAGCCGATAGGGCGAGGTTCGCCGTCCGCGATCAAGGCGGCGCGGAACAGCGAGCGAATGCCGTCGGCGGCAACGAGGGCGGGACCTGAAAACGTCCGGCCGTCGGCCGTCATCACCGCGACGCTGTCGCCGCGATCTTCGAAACCGCTCACCATCGCGTCCGCCACCAATTCGACCGCATCGCTCCGCCGGCAGGCATCGAGCAGGATGTTATGCAGGTCGATGCGATGAATGATGATGTAGGGATGGTTGAAGCGGGCGCGGAACGATGCGCCGGTCGGGATGCGTATCAGCTCCTTGCCGGTGAGCGCATCCATCATCAGCACGGCGACGGGCGAATCCGACGCGGCGATCACCGCCTCGGTCACGCCGATGCGATCGAACACGTGAAACACGTTGGGGCCGAACTGGATGCCGTAACCGATGGCGCCGAATTCAGGCGCGCCTTCGAGCACGCGCGCGGCCCGGCCGCGGCGCGCCAGCGCGAGCGCCGTCGTCAGCCCGCCGAGCCCGCCGCCGATGATGAGGATGGGCTCAGCCACGACCGCAACCTCCCTCAGGCGGCGCGAGGCCGGACTTCACGCTCGATGCGGCGGCGAAGTTTCCGATCCGCCGCCTCCAGATCGTAGCGGGCCTGGAGGCTGATCCAAAAATCCGGCGAAGTCCCGAAATAACGGGCCAGCCGAAATGCCGTGTCCGCGGTAATGCCGCGGCGGCCGAGCACGATGTCGTTGACGCGCGAGCGCGTTACCTTGATGGCCTGCGCCAACGTATAAACGCTGATCTTCATCGGCCGCAGAAATTCGTCGCGCAGAATCTCGCCCGGATGGATGAGCGGAAGCCTTTTGCCGGTAGCGATGTCGGAATAGTCGACTCTGCCTGCATCCAAATCTTCGCGTTTGATGCTCATGGCGTCATCCCTTGTGATAGTCCACGATCTCTACATTCCAGGCCGCTTCGTTCCGCCATTCGAAACATAGCCGCCATTGATCGTTAATGCGGATGCTATGTTGACCACGCCGATCTCCGTGCAGCGCTTCGAGGCGATTGCCTGGCGGAATCCGTAAATCGTCGAGTCTCTTCGCGGCATCGATAGCGAGAAGTCTTGCTCGTGCCCGGCCCTGAATTTGAGTCGGAAAAGCCTTGACCGCGTAGCCGGCAAAGATCGCCGCCGTTCGCTTGTCGGCGAAGCTTTTAATCACGATGATGGAGCGTACCGGAAAACGGTACGTTCGTCAAGGTCAGGCTGGTGGCTGGTCCCAAATTACGTCCCGATTTGCCAAGCACGCTACAGCTTGATGTCCGTCTTTTTCAGCCCGTCGGGCAGCGAGCTATAGCGAAAATCTGGAAACGCCGCGCGGCAGGCGGCGATATCGAACGGACGGTAGCCGCCGTGCGGCATCGCGCCTTGGCGCGGCGTGCCGCACACCGGCACCGCCGGTGTGACCATGGCGGCGACGCGCTCGGCGATGTCGCGGAAGCTGTAGACCTCGCCGGTCGCGACGTTGAGCGTGCCGCGGCTGCGGCGCTCGATGACGCGGCAGACGATTTCGGCGACATCGTCGATCAGCACATGATCGCGGCGTTCCTCGCCCTCGCCGAACAGGACGATGTCCTGGCCGGCGGCGGCGAGGCGGCGAAAGCGATTGGGCCCGTAGCCGTTGTGGGGATCGCCCTCGCCGTAGATCAATGTCGAGCGCAGCACCGCAAGCGGCGCCTTGACGGTGGCCTTGAGCATCAGCTCGCGCGCAACATGCATCGCGCCGTGCATGGACGCGGGAACCGTCGGAGATTGCTCGTTCAACGGCAGCGGCGCGTCGCTATAGACGGCGTCGGAGCTGAAATAGACCACGTGATCGACGTTGACGCGCTCGAGCGCCGTGCACACCGCGTGCATCATGCGGATATTGTCGACCATCATGCCGCTGTCCTTGCAGGGCGCGCGCGCCGAGACGATCAGCACAGCGTCGTCGGGCCGCATGCGGCCCAGCAAGGTTTCCACCGCATCGTTCGCCGTCAGGTCGAGGTCGTCCTTGCCGAGCGCCAGCACCGGAATGCCGCGCGCCGCCAGCCGCCGCACGCTGGCGCCACCGACGAAACCTTGTGCGCCCAACACGACCACGCGCGCCGGCCGGCGCGGCATGGGATTGAGATGCTCCAGCATGGTCCCCTATGGCCTCATATCGCCGGCAACGCCGATGCGCTTGATCTCCCATTCAAGCGCGACGCCTGAATTCTCCTCGACGCGCTGGCGCACCGTTTCGCCCAGCGTCTCGATATCGGCGGCGGTGGCGCCGCCGAGATTGATCAGGAAATTGCAGTGCATTTGCGAAACCTGCGCCCCGCCAATTTGGAGTCCGCGGCAGCCGGCGGCATCGATGAGCTGCCAGGCTTTTAGGCCCGGCGGATTCTTGAATGTGGAGCCGCCGGTGCGGCTTTTGATCGGCTGCGTCGCTTCGCGCGATTCGGTGATCTTGTCCATCTCGGCCGCGATGACGCCCGGATCGCCGGGCGCGCCCTCGTACAGCGCCTGCGTGAAGATGTAGTCGTCCGGCGCGCCGCAATGCCGATAGGTGTAAGCCATGTCGGCGCGGCGCAGCACGTGGATGCGCCCGGCGCGATCGACGGCGCGCGCTTCGACGAGCGCGTCCTTGGTCTCGCGGCCATAGGCGCCGCCGTTCATGCGCAGCGCGCCGCCGACCGCGCCGGGAATGCCGCGCATGAACGACAGCCCGGCGATGCCGGCCTCCTGCGCGGCGCGCGCCACTTTGACATCGGGCACCGCCGCCCCGGCACGCACGCGCGTGCCCTCGATGGTGATCTCACCAAAGCCGCGGCCGAGCCTGATCACGATGCCCGGCACGCCGCCGTCGCGCACGATCAGGTTGGAGCCGAGACCGATGACGGTGACGGGGATGTCGCCCGGGAGATGAGCAAGACAATAAGCGAGGTCTTCCTCGTCCTCGGGCATGAACAGAACCTGCGCCGGCCCGCCGACGCGGAACCAGGTCAACTCGGCGAGCGGCTGGTTCGCGAGCAGCCGGCCGCGCAACGCCGGCAGCTTCGCCTTCAGAGCGGCAACGATTTCGGGAAAGCTCATGCAGCTTTTCTCGTCGCCAACGAATCGAGCCACGCCGCCAGCACGCCGCGGCCGAGCTCGCGCGTGGCCGGTCCGAGCGTGCGCGCCTGGGTGCGGACTTGGCGCGGATCGATGCCCGCTTTGCCGAGCTCCACGGCGTGACCGACGAGCCAGCTTTCGAAACGCGCTGGCTCCGTCTCCAGATGAAATTGCAGCGCGAGCTGCGCCGGCGTGCGCGCAAATGCCTGCACCGGACAATGCGCGGTCGAGGCGAGGCGCGTGCATCCGGCCGGCAATTCACAATTGTCACCGTGCCAATGCAGCACCGGCGAGGCGCCGAGCGGCGCGAGAGCGGAGGCCCGGCCGTCGGCGGTCAGCGTCAGCGGGGCCCAGCCGATCTCCTTGACCGGTCCGGGCGCGACGCGCGCGCCGAGCGCCGCCGCCATCATCTGCGCGCCCAGGCAGATGCCGAGGATCGGCTTGTCAGCGTTCAGCCGCGCGGCGGTGGCGGCGATTTCTGCGGTGATGAAAGGATAAGTTTCAGCCTCATAGACGCCGATCGGGCCGCCCAGCACGACCAGGAGATCGGGCGCGAGCAGCGTCGGCGCATCGAAGCGGTCGACCCCGGCGTCGTGATAGCGGATGTCGTAACCGCGCTCGGTGAGCAGCGGACCGAGCAGGCCGAGATCCTCGAAGGCGACGTGGCGAACCGCAAGGCATGTCTTGTGCAAGGCGGGCATGACGCGACCGTATCAACTCGCGGTCGCCAGCTCACCCGGCAGCGCATAGGCCCATTGGGTGATCGAGCCGGCGCCGAGGCACACCACGTAGTCGCCGGGCTGTGCCATGCCGGCAACCAGCGAGACGAGTTTTTCCGGACTGTCGAGCGCGACCACCTGCCGGTGGCCGTGCGTGCGCAAGCCCTGCACCAGCGCGTCGCGATCGATGCCCTCGATCGGCGCTTCGCCGGCCGCATAGACGTGGGCGACGATCACCGCATCGGCATCGTTGAAGCAGGTGCAGAATTGTTCGAACAACGCGGCCAGCCGCGTGAAGCGGTGCGGCTGCACCACGGCGATGACCCGGCCTTTGGTCGATTCGCGCGCCGCTTTCAGCACGGCGGCAATCTCGACCGGATGGTGTCCATAATCGTCGATGATGGTAACGCCGTTCCACAGGCCGGTGCGGGTGAAGCGCCGCCGCACGCCGCCGAAATTGGCAAGCGCCTTGCGGATCGTGTCGTCACCGACGCGCAGCTCATGGGCGACCGCAATCGCCGCGGTGGCGTTGAGCGCATTGTGCCGCCCCGGCATCGGCAGGGCGACGTTCCTGATCTCATGCACCGATTGTCCCGCCCGATCGCGAAATACAACGGTGAACAACGACGTGCCGCCGGCGTGGGAGACGTCGGTGAGCCGCACGTCGGCCTGCGGATTCTCGCCGTAGGTGACAATGCGGTGATCCTCGATGCGGCCGACCAGGCTCTGCACCACCGGATGATCCGTGCACATCACCGAGAAGCCGTAGAACGGGACGTTCTCGACGAAGTCGCGAAAGGCCTGCTGCACCGCCTCGAAGGTCTTGAAATGATCGAGATGCTCGGGATCGACATTGGTGACGATGGCGATGTCGGCCGGCAACTTGAGAAACGTGCCGTCGGATTCGTCGGCCTCCACCACCATCCAGTCGCCGGCGCCGAGCCGCGCATTGGTGCCGTAGGCGTTGATGATGCCGCCGTTGATCACGGTCGGATCGAAACCGCCGGCGTCGAGCAGCGCCGCCACCATCGAGGTGGTCGTGGTCTTGCCGTGGGTGCCGGCGACGGCGACGCAGCTCTTCAGCCGCATCAGCTCCGCCAGCATTTCGGCGCGGCGCACCACCGGCAGGCGCTGGGCGCGGGCGGCAACGAGCTCGGGATTGTCTTGCCTGATCGCCGAGGAGACGACGACGACTTGGGCGCCGGCAAGATTATCGGCAGCATGGCCGATCGCGATCTTGACGCCCTTCTCGCGCAATCGCTTGACGTTGGCGCTCTCGGCCTGATCCGAGCCCTGCACCGTGTAGCCGAGGTTCACCATCACCTCGGCGATGCCGCTCATGCCGATGCCGCCGATGCCGACGAAATGCACCGGACCGATGTCGTGCGGCAGTTGCATGCGGACTACCCCAAATTTCCACCTCTCCCCGCGCGCGGGGAGGGAGCGTGCGGCGCTGAAACTACTGGTTTGCTCCGCGGCCCGCCACCGCCAGGACCAGGTCGGCGAGCCGCTCGGCGGCGTCGAGCCGGCCCAGCAATTTCGCCGCCGCCGCCATGGTGGCAAGCCGTTGCGGGGCCGCCGCCAATGCCGCGATCTCGGCGGCAAGCCGCCGCGGCGTGAAAGCATCCTGAACCAGCCGGATGGCGCCGCCGCCCGCCTCCAGCACGCCGGCATTGGCGAACTGGTCCTGGTCGAGGGCATGGGGCAGTGGAACCAGGATCGAAGGCCGGCCGATCGCGGCCAGCTCGGCGACCGTCGAAGCGCCCGAGCGCGACACGACGAGATGGCTGGCCGCCATGCGGGCCGGCAGATCGGCGAAAAACGGCGCGGTCTCGGCAACTACGCCAAGCCTGGCGTAACCGTCGCGCACGCGATTCAAATCTTCGTCCCGCGCCTGTTGGGTGATCACGAGCCGCGCCCGCAGTTCGGGCTTAAGCTGCCCGATCGCCGACGGCACCACATCGGCGAGGATGCGCGCGCCCTGGCTGCCGCCGACGATGAGGATGCGAAGCACGTCGGTGGGCATGGCAAACGGCGTGGCGGCGACAGCGACCACCGCCGGCCGCACCGGATTGCCGGTAACCGTCGCCTTCGCGGCAAGGTCAGGACTGCCGCTGAAAATATCAGGAAACGTCGTGGCGATTGCAGTGACGCGGGGCGCGAGGAGCCGGTTGGCGCGACCCATGACGGCGTTGGCCTCGTGGATCACGGTCGGAACATGACGCCACGCCGCCGCCAGGACTGGAGGCACCGTCGGATAGCCGCCGAAGCCGACGACCGCCGCCGGATGCAGTTGGCCGATCAGACCCCATGCTTGAAGGAGACCGCGGCCAAGCGACAGCGCGGTCTGCGCAACCGCGATGGGATTGCGGCCGCGCAGCGTCGCGCTCGAGACGACGTGGACTGATTGCGCCGAAAACGCGCCGCCGTAGCGGGCCGCGCGTCCGTCCGTCGCGAGATGAACTGTGATGCCGCGCCGGCTCAGCGCCGCCGCGAGCGCCTCGGCCGGAAACAGATGCCCACCCGTCCCACCGGCCGCGACCAGCACCGGTGCGCCGGCGGGCTCAGGCATTAACCCGGTTCCCGGTGATCACGATCTCGCCGGCAAGCTGCGCGCGCGGCCGCTCGCGCGTCAGCGCCACCAGCATGCCCATGCCGTAGGCGAGCGAGATCAGCGAGGAGCCGCCATAGGAGATGAAAGGGAGCGTCATGCCCTTGGCCGGCATCAGGTGCAGGTTGACCGCCATGTTGATGGTCGATTGCAGCCCGAACAGGATCGCAAGGCCGGCGGCGGCGAAGCGGATGAACGGCTCGTCGTTGCGCATCGCCTTGGTGAGCGCGCGGATCACGATGAAAGCGAACAGCGCCACCAGGATAAGGCAAAGCACGACGCCGAATTCCTCCGCGGCGACCGCGAACACGAAGTCGGTGTGGCCCTCCGGCAAAATGCGCTTGATGGTGCCCTCACCCGGCCCGCGGCCGAACCAGCCGCCGCGGACGAAGGATTCCGTGGCGATGTCGATGTTGAAAGTGTCGCCGGACGCAGGATCGAGGAAGCGATTGATGCGCTGGGCGACGTGCGGAACCGTGTAGAACGCCGTCAGCAGACCGACGCTCGCGGTGGCGGCGAGCCCGAGCACCCAGACGAACCGCATGCCCGCCATATAAAACAGCGCGCCCCAAACCAGCGAGATCAACATGGTCTGGCCGAAATCGGGTTGAAGCACCAGCAATGCCACGACGACGACGAGCAACACCAGCGCAATGGTATTGGCCGGCATTTCCGGCCGCTTCGCCGATTCACCGAACAGCCAGGCGATCAGAACCACGAAAGCCGGCTTGAGAAATTCCGACGGCTGAATGTTGACGCCGAGAATCACCAGCCAGCGCCGCGCCCCTTTGATTTCGGCGCCGAAAAACGGCGTCACCGCGACCAGCAGCAGGCTGACCACAAACACGATCACCGAGAGCTGGCGGATCTCGCGCGGCGACAGAAACGACGTCGCGATCAGGACGCCGGCCGCCGGGATCAGGAACAGCACTTGGCGGTCGACGAAGTGAAACGGGTCGAGCCCGATGCGGGTCGCGACCGGCGGGCTCGCGGCAAGGCAAAGCACGATGCCGCCGAGCATCAGCGCGCCGAGCGCCGCCAGCGTCAGCCGGTCAACCGTCCACCACCATTCGCTGAACGGCGTCGGCTGTATGCGCGAGGCCATGGCGCTCCCCAACAGACTGCACGGGAGAAGTCCCCGTCGACAGGTGACACCACCATGGTTTCCAGGGGATTAAGAATGCCTTTGTCCGCCCTCTCGAAGCGGGCGGCAGCGGGTCACGTCCTGGGCACCAGCCCCGGAAGCGCCAGCACCAGGTCACGGAAGGCGGCGCCGCGGATCTCGAAATTGCGGTATTGGTCGAACGAGGCGCAGGCCGGCGAAAGCAGCACGACCGGTTCCGACGCCGCAGAGGCTACGGCGTCCCGCGCCGCCGCGGCCAGCGCCTTGTCGAGCGTGCCGTCGATCTCGTACGGCACGGACGCCCCGAGCGTGACCGCGAACTCCTCGGCTGCCTCACCGATCAGATAGGCTTTGCGGATGCGCGGAAAGAATGAGCGCAGCGATTCGATCCCGCCGGTCTTCGGCTTGCCGCCGGCGATCCAATAAATGTCGCCGAAGCAGGCGAGCGCCTGCGCCGCCGAGTCGGCGTTGGTGGCCTTCGAATCGTTGACGAAGAGAACGGCGCCGCGGCGACCGATTTCCTCCATGCGATGAGCGAGGCCCGGAAAGGAACGCAACCCCGCCTGGATCGCCGCCGGTTGCAGACCGAGCGCCAAGGCCGCGGCGCTGGCGCAGGCGGCGTTCTGCGCGTTATGCAGCCCGCGCAGCGAGCCGATGCCGCCGAGATCGGCAATCACCGTTGCGCCGGTGCTGGCGGCACGTTTGATGAGCTGATGCGTCACGTAGATGCTGTTGCTCAATTCGTGGCGCACCGAGACCCTCACCACGCGCCTGCCGGATCGCTCGAGACGACCGGCGATCTTGCGGCACCAATCGTCGTCGACCCCGACGATCGCAGTGCCGCGCGGCGGCACGCCGGCGACCAGGCGCTCCTTCACCGCCGCGTAATGTTCCATGGTGCCGTGGCGGTCGAGATGATCCTCGCTGAGATTGATGAGGATGCCGATCGAGGGATCGAGCGAGGGCGCAAGATCGATCTGATAGGACGAGCATTCGATGACGTAAACTAGTCCGGCCCGCGGCGGCGCCAGGGACAAGATCGCGGTGCCGATATTGCCGCCAAGCTGCGCGTCGAGGCCGACCGAGGCGGCGAGGTGGGCGATCAGCGCCGTGGTCGTCGATTTGCCGTTGGTGCCGGTGATGGCGACGAAGGGCACCTCCGGCGCAAGATGCCGCCGCTCGCGGCAGAACAGTTCGACGTCGCCGATGACTTCGACGCCGGATTTGCGCGCGAGCTCGACCGTCCAGTGCGGCGCCGGATGGGTGAGCGGAACGCCGGGCGCCAGCAGCAGCGCCGCGATCCTCGACCAATCGATGGTGTGCAGATCGGCGGTCGGAATGCCGGCCGCGTTCGCCCTGGCGACGCTTTGCGCATTGTCGTCATAGGCGATGACGTCGCCGCCGCCGGCGAGCAAAGCGCTGGCGCTGGCCAGTCCCGAGCCGCCGAGGCCGAAAACCGCGACCTTTTTGCCCGCAAAGGTCGTAACCGGGATCACGGCGAAGCTACCTCAGCTTCAAGGTCGACAGCCCGACGAGCGCGAGCACGACCGAGACGATCCAGAAGCGAATGACGATTTGCGGCTCGGTCCAGCCGAGCTGCTCGAAATGATGATGGATCGGCGCCATCTTGAAGACGCGCCGTCCGGTGAGCTTGAACGACACCACTTGCACGATGACGGAAACCGCTTCCAGCACGAACAGGCCGCCGATGACGGCGAGCACGATCTCATGCTTGGTAGCGACCGCGACCGTGCCGATCATGCCGCCGAGCGCCAGCGATCCGGTATCGCCCATGAAGATCGAGGCCGGCGGCGCGTTGAACCAGAGAAAGCCGAGACCGGCGCCAAGCACGGCGCCGCAGATGACGGCAAGTTCGCCGGTGCCGGCGACGTAATGAATCTGAAGATAGTCGGCGAATACGGCATTGCCGGAGAGGTAAGCAATCATGCCGAAGCTTGCCGACGCGATCATCACCGGCACGATGGCAAGGCCGTCGAGGCCGTCGGTGAGATTCACCGCGTTGCCCGCGCCGACGATGATGAAGACGGCGAAGAAGACGAAGAACCAACCGAGGTTGAGCACCACTTCCTTGAAGAACGGGAACACCAGCGTCATCGAAATCTGGGTCTGGCCGAGGTGCACCAGCGCGATGCAGGCGAGCGCCGCGATGATGGCCTCGATGCCGAGACGGGTGCGGCCGGAGAATCCGCTGGACGTCTGCTTTTTGACTTTCAGATAGTCGTCGTAAAAGCCGACCAGTCCGAAGCCGAGCGTGACGCCCAACACGACCCAGACATAGGGGTTGGCGGGATTGGCCCACAGCAGCGTCGACACCAGCATGCCGGACAAGATCATCAAGCCGCCCATGGTCGGCGTGCCGGCCTTGGCGATGATGTGCGACTTCGGGCCGTCGGTGCGGATCGGCTGGCCCTTGCCCTGAAACAACCGCAGCCGGTCGATGATGTTCTGGCCGAACAGAAAGACGAAGAAGAGCGCGGTGATCACCGCGCCGCCCGTGCGAAACGTGATGTAGCGGAACACGTTGAGGACGGACAGCTTGTCCGACAGATCGACCAGCCAGTACAGCATTGTATCAACCCTGTGCGGACGCGAGCGGATACACCCGTTGCAACGCCTTGACGATGGGCGCCATGCGAGAGCCGAGTGAGCCTTTCACCATCACGACGTCGCCGGCACGGATCGCAGGCAGCACCTGCGCTTCGAGCGTGGCGGAGTCCTCTGCATAGCCGCCGCGACGGCTGGCGGGAAGAGCCTGCCACAGGCCGCGCATCAGCGGACCACAACAAAACACCAGATCGACCGCATTGGCGGCGACCGGCTCGGCCAGGCCGCGATGCAAGGCCGGGCCTTTTGGCCCGAGTTCCAGCATGTCGCCGAGCACGGCGATGCGCCGGCCGCGCGGGCCAAGCGACGCCTGGCCGAGCAATGCCAGCGCCGCTTGAACCGATGCCGGATTGGCGTTGTAGCTTTCGTCGATGACCAGTGCCGGTCCGTCCGGAAGCTCGATCTCGATGGGTGCGCCGCGTCCCGATACCGGCTTGAACTCGGCGAGCGCCAGCGCCGCCAGCGCGAGGTCGGCACCGGCCAGCACCGCGGTCGCCAGGACCGCCAGCGAATTGAGCACGATGTGGCGGCCGGGCGCGCCGATCTTGTAGGTGAGCTCGGTGCCGAGAATGTCCGCCTCGACGGTCGAGCAGTGCGGGTGCAGCGAGCACTTGATGAGCCGCGCATCGGCCCGCGCGTGCGCGCCAAACGACACGATGCGCGCGACACCGGCTTCATTCGCACGGCGCTTCAAATGTGCGAATTGCGCAATATCGCGGTTGAGCAGGGCCGCGCCGCCCGGCTCGACGCCGAGAAAAATTTCCGCCTTGGCGTCGGCGATCTTGGTCAAGGTTCCGAAGAATTCGAGATGAACGGGAGCGATCGTGGTGATGACGACGATGTGCGGGCGCGCGAGGCGGGAAAGCGGCGCGATCTCACCGGCGTGATTCATTCCCATTTCGAGGATGGCATAACGTGCACTCGCCGGACAGCGCGCAAGCGATAACGGCACGCCCCAATGATTGTTATAGGAAGCGACCGAGGCGTGGGTTTCGCCGTCGGTCGAGAGGGCGAGCCGCAAGGCTTCCTTGGTGCCGGTCTTGCCGACCGAGCCGGTGACGCCGATGACCTTGGCGTGGGTGCGCAGCCGCGCCGCGCCGGCCAGATCGCGCAAGGCCGCGAGCACGTCGTTGACGATAAGAAGCGGCGCATCCTGCGAAAATTGCCCGACGCGATCGGCGGCGACCACCGCAAGCGCGGCCTTGGCCGCCAGCGCCGAGGCGACGAAGGCGTGTCCGTCCCGGCTATCGCCCTGAATGGCGAAAAAGGCCTCGCCCGGGCCGATGGTGCGGCTGTCGATGGAGATGCCGGATATGAACGGCAGCAGCACACCTTGCGTTTTTGCGCCCATGGCCGCCGCCATCGCTTCGACGGTCCACAACGGCTGCACGCTCATGCGGCGAATTCCTTGAGCGCCGCGGCGACCGCCTCGTGATCGCTGAACGGCACAATGCGGTCGCCGATGATTTGGCCGGTTTCATGACCTTTGCCAGCGATCAGCAGCACGTCGCCGCGGCCGAGGCCGGTCATCGCAGCGCGGATCGCCTCGCGCCGGTCACCGATTTCGACGGCGCCCGGCGCCGCCTCCAAGATGGCGGCGCGAATGGCGGCGGCGTCCTCGCCGCGCGGATTGTCGTCGGTGATGATGACCCGGTCGGCATTTTCCGCGGCGACCGCACCCATCAGCGGCCGCTTGCCGCGATCGCGATCGCCGCCGGCGCCGAAGACCACCACGAGTTTGCCGGTCACGTAGGGCCGCAACGCTTCGAGCGCCTTGGCGAGCGCATCGGGCTTGTGCGCATAATCGACGAAGATCGGCGCGCCGCGGCTTTCGCCGACGAATTCGAGCCGGCCCTTGGCGCCCTTGAGATGCTCGAGCGCCCGCAACGCCGCGCCGGCGTCGCTGCCGGTCGCGATCGCCAGCCCGGCGGCGACGAGCGCGTTCTCGATCTGAAATGCGCCGACCAGCGGCAGTCTGACCTGAAAGTTCTTTCCGGCATGTTCGAGCTGCAGTATTTGCGCGAAACCTTCGATGCGGGCGCGGGTGAGGCGAATGCCGCTGCCGTTATGACCGACGCTGAAGATCGTCAGACCACGCGATTTCGCCGCGGCCACCACCGCATCGGCGCGGTCATGATCGACATCGATGACTGCAGCGCCTCTCGGCTCGACCAACACCTCGAACAGCCGGAGCTTGGCGGCAAGATAGGCCTCGAAGGTCGGATGATAATCGAGGTGATCGCGCGTGATGTTGGTGAAGCCGCCCGCCGCGATGCGTAAGCCGTCGAGGCGGTGCTGGTCGAGACCGTGCGACGATGCTTCGATCGCCAGATGCGTGACGCCGGCGCCGGCGAGCGCGTCGAGCGAACGATGCAGCGCGACAGGATCGGGGGTCGTGAGCGAGCCGTAAGTTTCCATACTCGGCGAGACGATGCCGATGGTGCCGATGCTCGCGGCGCGCTCGCCAAGCGACGTCCAAATCTGGCGGGTGAAGGCGGCGACTGAAGTCTTGCCGCTGGTTCCGGTGACGGCCGCAATCGTGCGCGGCTGGCGCGGATAGAGTTTGGCGGCGATGAGGGCGAGCGCGCGCCGTGCGTTCGGAGTGCGTATGAACGCCACTCCCGCTGGCAACGGCGCGGACAGCGCCCGGTCGGACAGAATCGCAACTGCACCGGCGGCAATCGCTGCGTCCACGAAACGGGTGCCGTCGGTTTTGCCGCCCGCGATCGCGACGAACAGATCGCCGCGACTGACGGTGCGGCTGTCCGCCGTCACCCCGCCGATGTCGAGACCGGCGAACGTCGCGTCGAATTCCGCATCAGGAGGCAAAATCTCGCGAAGCTTCATGGCGGCCCGGTCGACGATGCGGCCAACGCCTTACCTGCTTTGCTTTATCGAGGCCAGTATCAATTGATCGGCGGGCGGCAGGTCCAAGCGCGGCTCGATGCCGAGAAGCGGCGCGATGCGGGCGATGACCGCACCGCCGGTCGGCACCGCGTTCCAGCCCGAGGTCTTGAAGCCATGGGTCTCCGGCGTCGCATGCGGCTCATCGAGCATGATCAAGAGCAGATAGCGCGGATGATCGGCCGGCAGCACCGCCATGAAGTCGGTCAGCACCTTTGTTTTGGAATAGCGGCCGAACACGACCTTGTCGGCGGTGCCGGTTTTGCCGCCGATGTAATAGCCCGGCACCTCGGCTTTGGCGGCGGTGCCCTTTTCGACATTGAGCCGCATCAGGTAGCGCATCAAGTCGCTGGTCTCGGGCTTGATGACGCGCTTGCCCAGCGCCTGCGCTTCTTCCTCGCTGCGCTTGAGGAAAGTCGGCGGGATCAGAATGCCGCCGTTCATCAGCGCCGCAACCCCCATCACCGCTTGTAGGGGCGCAACCGAAAGCCCGTGCCCGAAGGCGATGGTGATGGTGTTCAACTCGCCCCAGCGCTTCGGCACGATCGGCTCGGCGCTCTCGGGCAGTTCAGTGCGCAGCCGAACGAGCTGACCCATCTTTTTCAGAAACGCCTTGTGGCCGTCGATGCCGACCGCCATCGCCATGCGCGCCGCGCCGATATTCGACGAATAGGTGAATATCTCCGGCACCGTCAGCGCCCGCTGCTGCGGCTCGAAATCGTGAATGTCGAACTTGCCGTAGTGCAGCGGATTATGGGCGTCGAACGACGACTTCAGTGTCGCCTTGCCGGAATCGAGCGCCATCGCGATGGTGAAGGCCTTGAAGGTCGATCCCATTTCATAAACGCCGGTGGTCAGGCGGTTGATGCGGGTCGGATCGAGCGCCTCATGCGGATTGTTGGGATCGTAGTCGGGCTCCGACACCATGGCGACGACTTCGCCGGTACGCACGTTGAGCACAAGGCCTGCGGCCGCGATGGCGCTGAATTTCGAGCGCGCGGCGATGAGCTCGTCGCGTAGCGCATGCTGCACGCGCAGATCGACCGCCAGATTGACCGGATTTTGCAGCCGGTCGGTGGCAAGCCCCGCCATGTGCAGATCGGCGAGACCCTGCCGGTCGAGCCATTTCTCGATGCCGGCGATGCCCTGATTGTCGATATTGACGTGGCCGATGAGATGCGAAATCTCGGCGCCGTTCGGATAGTCGCGCTTGTTCTCGTTGAGGAAGCCGATGCCCGGCAATCCTTGGCGATAGATCTCGCGCTGCTGCTCCGGGGTGATGTCGCGCTTGAGCCAGACGAAGCCGCGCTTGGAGGACAACCGCTCGCGCAGCTCGGTGGCGTCGAGATCAGGCAGGACGGCGGTGAGGAGCTCGACCGCCTCATCGACATCGATGAGCCGCCGCGGCTCGCCATAGAGCGAAGGCACGCGCACGTCGGTTGCCAGAATTTCGCCGTTGCGGTCGAGAATATCGGGCCGCGCCGTGGCGATGGCGTCGCCGGAGCCGACGCGATGGACGATGCGGCTGTCGGGCACCATCGCGAACATGACGAGACGCACGGCGATGATCGTATAAACCGCGGCGAAGGCGATAATCGCCAAACCGACCCTTGCCCGCGCCTTGGCGGCGCGATTGGTGCCGCGGCCGTAGAGCGTGACGCGGACGAGCCAGCGCCGCCACGGTTCCGCGGCAGCAACCGGCATGGTGTCTGCTGTCACGCTCATTGGCTGGGCGCTCCTGCGGCCGCTGCATCATCCGGCGCGGCGCGCGTTATGGGCGGCTGGGTGTCGTCGGAGTCGTCGGGAGGCGCTGCGGCGTCGGCCGGCGCCAGCGTGCCGCCTTCGAGCGGAACGTTGGCCGCCGGAACGGTGCCGGTCACCGTGTCGGGCACCTCGAAATTCTCGATCATGGCGCCGACCGGATCGTTGCCGTTGGGGTGAGCATCCTGCGTCGGACGTTCGGGCAAACGATCGAGGCTGTCGAATTGCGTCGGCGTAATCGGCCTGAGCTGCAAATAGCGTTTGGCCAGCGCTTCGACGCGCACCGGATTGTCGAGCTGGCTCCACTGGGCGCGAAGCGCTGCGATGGTGTCGCGTTCGTGCCGAAGCTCGATACGCAGCTTGGCCAGGTGCTCGGCCTGTACGGTCGAGTCGAGCTTGATGCGATAGACGTAGGCCGCCGCGGCGATGAGGGCGCCGATGATAACCATATTGAGGAGCCGCACGATCATCCCCGCCCCCGCATGATGTCGGCGAGCGCGGGCAGGCGCGGCAGCAGAGTTTCGAGGTTGGCGTCGCGCGGCGCGGCATCGGTGCGCTCGGCGGCGCGCAGCTTGGCCGACCGCGCCCGCGGATTGGCCGCGATTTCGGCGTCGGCGGGCGTTTCGGGACGCCGCGTCAGCAGGCGGAACGTCGCCGGCGCTTGCTCGACTTCAGGCCGATGGCGCGAGCCCGCCGTCGCCCGGCTTCTTTCGGCGAGGAAGGTCTTGACGATGCGGTCCTCGAGCGAATGGAAGGCGACCACGACCAGACGCCCGGAAGGCTTGAGCACGCGCTCGGCGGCGGCGAGACCCGCCGCCAGTTCGCCAAGCTCGTCGTTGACGAAAATCCGCAGCGCCTGAAACGTGCGGGTGGCGGGATGAATGGCGCTATCGCGCGCATGCACGACGCGCGCGACGATGTCGGCCAGCGCCCGCGTGGTTTCGATCGCCGCTTCGCCGCGCGCCTTGATGATCGCGCGCCCGATGGCGCGGGCATGGCGTTCTTCGCCGAGCGTCGCGATGATGGCGGCGAGATCGCGCTCACCGGCACGCGCCACGATATCGGCCGCGCTTGGGCCGCCGCGCCCCATGCGCATGTCAAGCGGCCCGTCGAGCCGGAACGAAAATCCGCGCGCCGCCTCGTCGAGCTGCATGGAGGAGACGCCGAGGTCGAAGACGACGCCGTCGGCGGTCGCCGCGCCACCAGCAGCATTGCCGAGATTTGAGAAGCGGTCCTCGGCCAGATCGAGGCGCCCGTGCGCCTCCTGCACCAACGCAGCGCCCTGCGCGACCGCGCTTTGGTCGCGGTCGACGGCAATAACGCGCGCGCCGGGCGTCGCCAGGATGGCGCGCGTATAGCCGCCGGCTCCGAACGTGGCGTCGATGTAGAGTCCGCCCTCGCGCACGCCAAGCCACTCAACGACACGGCCGGCAAGCACGGGAATATGGCGAGCCAGTCCGCCAGCGACAGCGTTGCTGTCGCTGCTCGCCATCATTCCCGTGCTCCGAGCGGTTTTGCCGCCGCCATCCGGGTCCCCAGTTCCTGCTTGAAGGCGCGGACCTTCTCGGTGGCCTCCGCGAGTTCCGCACGAAAGCGGCCGGGTTCCCAGATTCGAAATTTGTGGCCGAGACCCACGAACGCGACCGCGTCGCTGATCCCGGCATGAGCCTTGAGCGTCTCGGTCAGCGTCACGCGACCTTCGGCATCGATCTTCAATGTCTCGCTGCTGCCGTAGAGCGACAGCGAGAACTGCTCGCGCTGGTCCGAATAAGGTGAGAAGCCGGCAACAAGCGCGTCGATCTCGGCCAGCAGCGCATTGCCGCCGGCATCGAGCGCCGGCCGGTCCGGTGCCGGATGGCAATAAAGGCCGTCGAAGCCGTCGCGCGCCAGGACCGCGCGAAATGCTGCCGGCACCGAGACTCTCCCCTTGGCATCCAGACGGAGCATGTAGTGGGACACAAACCGGTCCATCTCGCTCCCCGTCGAGCGATGGGCCCGACTCACGCAACCGACGCCACAAGCGACCCGTGGTGGGCCCATCGTCCCCTGCTACTCGACCCGGAAATCGGCCGGGGAGCGCGATGAGCTTTGGGCCTAAATGGGTTATCATGGGATAAAATGGGACGTCAACGGATCCGCGAGACCGCTCCAGCAGCCCCCTTCGGCCTGACCCCGATTAACGATGTGTAAGCTTAAGGAAGGGTTGAGAGATTGCGGCGGCGCCAGTTGCCAGCCGACATGACTGCGACGCGGCGCCGAACAATGACGCGACGACAGCGCGCTTTGACGCGTGCGCGCGACGCGCTCGACGACCAACGCGCGAACGCAGTTGCGCACGGGCAACGAAAGTTAATTTTCTTCCACAGCCGTTCACCGCTTTGCGCAAATTCCCTTGTGGGCTTGCAGCGATAACC
>Ga0335085_10003173_pt1 | contig 29044 bp, 33 predicted proteins | sample Lox_Sample_45_FD_206712 | JGI IMG/M metagenome (GOLD analysis project Ga0335085, IMG submission 206712) | Soil microbial communities from Loxahatchee National Wildlife Refuge, Florida, United States - Lox_Sample_4.5 | ecosystem: Environmental > Terrestrial > Soil > Wetlands | place: USA... | reverse complement strand
GAGCCTGATCAACCGTCGTCTCAAGCTCCGCCCCCAGCCCTGTGCAGCCTTCAGCTACTCAAACCCGACCTCGCCCCCGAGGCCGAGCCGGCAAGCTGTTGCTTCAGCCTTGACCGGGGACATAAGAAACTAGCCGACGGTCGCTCGCACCCGTAGGCCGCGTCCCGTACCGCGCCGCCCAGGCCCGCTCGCCGTCCTGCCGATGCTCCGAACAATACCATGCGTCGGCCGGCAGCACGCCGGGCGGGCCGAAGCCGAACGACGCATGCGTCGCGCCGCAGACCGCGCAGCGCCGGATATCGTGCGCCTGATCGACATGAGGTTCATCATCGCCCATGGGTGCCAGCGTGCGCGCGCTGGGTAGTTCAATGCAATCCCTTTAGCACCGACATTTGGGCAACAGTTTGAACGCGCACCGGGCATGCCGTGGGTGAGGTGTGCTAAGCGCCTGCTGCACCGGTTACGCGCGGGGAGCCACAAAAAAACAGCCAACCCGGTGAGGGCTGGCCGTTAGGGACACCCACGTTTCCTCCCAGAATTGCGGGACCCGCAGAGCGGGACGTTCTTCCTTGTGGCCGTATAAACGCATTGCGCGAGAAGATATTCAATACCCCCCAGCGAGCCACGGGCCGCTATATTGGCCGTTCGCAGCGGACAGAGGGATGAAGTTCACGATTCAGTATTTTGGCATGTTCGATAAGCTTCTTGGTGAGGAGCGCATCGAGGCTGACGTGTTGGACGGGCCGCTCGATCGCTCCCGATCGCTCCCGACCGCCCGCCCGATGACCCAGAACTGATGGGGTATGTCATTCTCGACGAACGCGGGCGCCAGGTCGCGCGAGGCTACAGGCGGTGAAGGTGGGCGCGGCGCTACCACCGCGGCTGCGGCACCTTGTCGTCTTCGCGCCCCTGAAGCCCGCGGATGATCTCAGTGAGCTTCCGTGCCCGGCGAGCCGGCAAGGAGTCGGGGCGGAAAGCGAGTTCGACGGTGACGAGCGACTGTGCTAGCGGCGCTGAATATCGCCTGCTAAGGACAGAATCATGAATGACGATGCACCTCCTGTCAGCCGCCAGCGCTCCACCGCGAAACCTGTCCACGCGCCAACAAAGCGCGCCTACGGACGGGGCACCGGCGTTCCGAACCCGATCGACGTGCACGTCGGCAAGCGCGTCTCGATGCGTCGGCGTTTGAGCGGCATGAGTCAGGGAAGCCTGGCGGCGGCCCTGGGGCTGACGTTCCAGCAGGTGCAGAAATACGAGACCGGCGCCAATCGCATCAGCGCCTCGCGGCTGTCTCAGATCGCCGGCATACTCGGCGTACCGGTCTCGTATTTCTTTCAGGGTCTGCGACCCGACGACAAGGCGGGTACGGCGGAGGAGCGCGCGTCGCGCGAACTCATGGAAGGCCCGGAGGCCATAAGCCTGATCCGGTTCTACTACGCCATCCCCCACGAGCGTGTGCGCCGACAGTTCCTTGAGATGGTCAAGGCGGTCGCGGCCCAAAAAACACTTCAAGACGGCGCGCCGCTGCCCGAGGCGCCGGCGAGGGCGAGGGGTGGGAGAAGGGTGAGGCGGTAAATATGGTGGTAAGCAGCGACGGCTGAGGATCGCTGGTTTACGGCTCGGTGTATTGCGTCATGTAGCGCCTTATCGAGTCGATAAGCGGTATCGAGCGGGCACCTAAGCCGAACACATCCATCATCCTTGGTGAATAAAAGTATCCCAATGAGCAGATGAACGCGAGCATGAGCGAGAGGGAGGGCGTTTCGGCGTCTGGAGCCAAATCGTGAAGAACCGTACCGAGCGAGCCATCGTAATACCAAATCACTTTATAGTTAATCAGAAACACCAGTTTTGCGAATGCGATACCGGCGAAGACGCAAAAAAACTTTGCGAGGAACAACCAAGCGTACCGTATGCTTGTACTTATAAGTACGGGACGGTTACCGCAACCGAATATTCCGCTCGTTATAAAGCTTAAGACTTGCGGAATTACTATTACGAAAAGCGATAGTTCGATGATCGAAATCTCTCCTGGGATGTTTGTCGATATGTCCAAGAACCACTGCAACGCAAACTGCCAAAAAGGCGACCCATTTATTACGTGCATCATACCATGCTCGTCAAATCTTAATATATCGAGCGTTTCCAAGTAAAAGAAAATAGGAGATACGGCGCAAGCCGTTAACCAAAAAATATACGAAATTGTATATACGTACTTCGCGTGCTTTGTTCTTAGCATTAGTGAGCACGATACAATTATTAGCGTCGAAGACAATAGAACAGTTGCATAGGTATAGATCGAACTTTCGTCAATTTGTCCCAGCGCGCCGCTTGCCAAAAGCGAGCACATTACTGCGCAGATGAGAAATGTCTTTTTCCACCTAGTGCGAACTGAGAGAGCCGGTTGCAAATCGTCCATGACATTCTCAAACCCAGGCCGGACGTGCCTGCATAGGTCGGGCTGGGGCGTTTTACAACCAGATCACTTATGACCTTCGTTGCGCACACGCCGCCCCTGGTCCCGGCGATTGACACAGCCGCACCTTGTGTTCCTACTATGTTCCCATGCTGCCCAAGGGCGAACCGCGCACGCTGCGACTGTACGACATGGGCGCGAACGACGTGCTGACCGTGCAGTGCGCCTGCGGCCGGCTCGCGCGGTTCGCCGCCGGGGAGCTGCAGCGCCGGCACCGCGTGCCATCCGACACGCTGATCTACGACCTGCAATACCGGCTGCGGTGCGGCTTCTCGCAGTGCAAGCGCCGCGACGGCGTGCGCATCGTGCTGTGGGACGGCGAGCCGACCGGCCCGCGGACCCCGCCGCGCGACCTGGGGCCGCACGTCGTCGTCGTCGAGGGCGACGTGCCGGAGAGGGTGAGGGTTTGACAGCACGAACAACGATCCGTCGCTGATCGAACTCGTGTCCGGCGTAGCGAGCTAGACCATCGAAGTTCGATTTCGAGCTAAATGGCTTTGACGCGGTGGTGCGTCGTCGGGCCACATAGGCGGACAGCGCCGATTTTTCACCTGCGTTCCTCACGGAGGAGCGGACGTGCCGACAAGACAGCGCATTCCGCCACCGCCCACCCGCTACGGGCCGCCCGCGACCGGCCAGCCCCGCATGGCGCCCACCCCGCCCCGATCGGCCTTCCGCGAACCGCCGCCGACCCGGTACGATCCCTCGGCCGTCCCTACGGCCCGTCGCGCGATGCCCTCAATCGGCTCGCGGACGGTCCAGCGGATGGAGCAAGGGGAGGAGGGAGACGACGATTTCCGCGGCCGCAAGCGGAAGCTGTGGGAGGTCGATAACAACGCTCGGAGCGCCGGAGGGAAAGAAGAGAGCGGCGAGAAGGAGCTAAACGTCGTCGGGACGGACGACAAGGAAGAAGGCGGAGAGCCATCACCAACGCCGATCCGAAGGCCGCGAAATGAGCCTCCGGGCGCGGGCGGTCCGCGCCGCGGCGGTGTGGCGCGTGACCCATTCGCCATACTCAAATCGGCCGAGGACAATCCACAAAGCTTTCTTAGTCAGCTCATGGCCGCCAAAAGAGCAGGCAAGCAAAAGACTAAGAAGGGCAAAGGGGAAGAGGACCCAGGCGACAACTCGACGACGACCACGACGACTCCGCCGCGTGACGGGCTGGAGTTACTGAGAAGGGCGAAATGGAGCGGCGCCCCAGTTGTTTCCAAATCCGGGAATTCCGACCGCCACTCGCCGAGCGCAGAATCCATCAAAAAGGCCGTGATGGATGGGTCCGCCACGCTCCGAGCAGGGGGCAGCAGCAGATTCTCGGGAGCTCATCAGGAGGGACGCGACCGGCATGTCACGATCGTCATCGGCAGCGTGGGATGGCACGTCTACCTCAGCCACGACGATAAGCGGGTGACGAGGATAAGCTGGGCCGATGGATAGCGCCCCTCACCACGGCCACCGCGCGGCGATCTCCGCGGCGGCGATCGGCACCGCGGCACCGACGAGCGCGCTCAACGGAATTGCGAATGCCATCAGCCAGAGCTTGTCGCGCAGACAAGCGGGTCCGGCAGGAGAAGCGGCAAGCACGCGTGCGCGCTCCATCTCGCCGGCGTCGCTTTCGCTCGCCAGCACGTCGTCGGCGACGTCGTCGGTCGTCATTCGATGACCCTGATCCGCGCGGCGTGCGGGCTTCGTGCGCCAGCCGGGTGCCTGCGGACGAACTCCACCCGGTCGCCGGCGAACAGCGCGTCGACGCCGGCGCGGTGCAGGAACTTGGCGCTCACGTGTACGTCGGCATCATCGGCGTCGGCCCGGATGAACCCGAACTCCCGGTCCGGCCTGTAGAACCGAACCGTTCCGGTCTCGGGCTCGACATCGGCGAGCTCGACCGGCTCGGCGACATCACCCGGCTCGGCCAGGCGGCGCCGCTCGGCGCCGTGCGCCCGCCAAGCCCTGTCGATCTCGGCGGCTTTGACGTCGGGATCCATTTCAATCCCCGTCGATCGCCGCGACGCCGGACAGCGCCTCGGCTATCCGCTCGCGCATGTCATCGATTGTGCTGCGCTGCTGGGCGCGGCTGCCGGCGTGGTGCGACTGGACGGCATCCGCGAGGACGCAGAGATTGAGCACGGCCGCGCGGCGCCGATGTCGGCTCCGGCGATCGTGGGGATCGTCGTCGGCGAGGGTGGCGAGGACCTCGTGGCTGCGCTGAACGAGGGCAGGTATCTCGCCCATTCCGTACTCGGCGACGTGCTCGACGGCATCGCGCGCCAGTCGCATCACCAGGCCTTGCAGGCGCGCGGGTAGGCCGGCGTCGGCGGCCTCCAGCGCCTCGACATCGGTGAGAAATTCATCGAGCTTTTCGCCGAGCGTCGTCATCTGTCAGCTCGCTCGGTCGCGGTGGCGGCCCCGCGCTGCGCCCAGGAACCGGGCCGGGCGGAGGAAGATCGCCCGGCATTCTCGCGCCGCTGCGGGGTCGCCACCGGTCACCGGCCGCTCGGAGCGGGTCGCCTTACCGTCGGCGCGCCCGGACAGGGACCTCACGATCCGAGTCGAGCCGATCTGATGAGCGCAGATCATGGCTATGCCGCGACGGCTTCCTCGGCAGGCTCCGATTCCAGAACGGCCTCCGGTGCCGGCTCGGGGAGCGGCGGAAACGCGGCGTCGGCGTCCTCGCGCAGCGCGGCCAGGGCGGAGAGCCACCCGGGATCGGGACGGAACGCGACCCGGTCGATCGGCACCGGAGCGTCGGTGATCCTGAACATCAGGCCGTGCGCCTGCGCGCCCTGGATGGGCGTGCCGACGGTGCGCAGAATTTGCGCGCAGTGGAGGGCGCGGCGGCCGCACCGGAAGAACTCGTCGAGCACGGCCTGCCTGGCCGGATCGCTGGCGACGACGCCCTTCGCGGCCTCGTCGACGCGCTTGCCCGCCTGGTCGACCGCGTACTCGCGGTGGCGCTGCTCGTCGCGGAGGAGACTGCGCGCCTGCCTCGCGTCGGCGAGTTCCTTGGACGCGGCGGCGAGGGCGGCCTCCGCCTCGGCGACGGTCGGGCCGGCCTCGGGTGTTTCGCCGAGCGCCTTCGCGACCAGTGCCCGCGGAGCCGCGGCGATGGCGCCGTCGAGGTCTTCGCGGGCGCGCCGCACCGCCGGCTCGAGCCGCTCGAAGATCGTCTCATCGATCTTCTCAAGCGCATCGCCTACTCTGGCGAGCTGAAACTCGGCGTCGCTCTTGCGCTCGATGGCCGCGGCGAGCCTAGCTCGCTCCGCCGTGCGTGGAGGCGGCGGCACGCCCTTCGTGGGAGCGGCCATCGCTACGCGCGCTCCGGCAACACGGCGGTGGGGAAGATCCTCGAGAAGGTGCCCCTCGGCGACGAGTCCATCGCGAGCCGGCGGTCACCCGCCATGGGGCGGCGATCTTCGCCTGACACGGAACCGCGCGGTTCCAGGTCGCGCAGCGGGTCTTCAACGTCCCGTCCCATCCGGCGCAGGCGAGCGTCGGAATCCTTAGAAAGGCGTCGTCTTTCCATCCGATCGCGCGCCCAAGAGCGCGGACCGCGCGTGTCTTCGCCCATTTCGCGGATGGCCTGATGGATCTCTTCCTGCTGGCCTTCGCCGGCAGCTTCGATCGCGGCGGCGACGATGTCGCCGAAATCGGCCTCTGGATCGTCCAACAGGCTGCGAAATTCCTCGACGGCCTCGTCGCGTCCCATCCGTCGTGCGCGTGTAAATCTCGTGGTCATCGCGTCTTTCCCTTCATCGTAAAGTGGTGGTCTGGCGTCTCCGACGACCTCTCCGCGGGGGTCGAGCAGCGATTGATCCAACCCGAGTGCCTCCAGAGCCTCGGCGGCAGTCCTGTATCGGCGGCGGAGGGCGGCGAGCAGCCTGGACATTTATCCGACCTCCCAGACCGCGCCCGCCGCGACGATGTCGGCGCCGGGTCCCGTGGACCACGAAGCCGACAGGTAGGAGTCGACGTCGGTGAGCCCGTATCCGGGGGAGAACCCGGTGTTGAGCGGCGCGCGCGGCGGCCCGGCGAGGAGAATCGGGTCGTTCCAGGCGTCGGTGCCGAGGACGATGCCGCTCGGCGCGTTGCAGGCGATCGTGACCGTGGACATCATCCCCTCTCAGCGGAACCCGAGTTGTCGCGGACTAAAATTCGTCATTCCCGCCGATCGGCCGAAGCGGTCGCGCTGCGGCATGGCGCGTAGCTGCGCCATCGCGGGCTGGCCGAGGATCATCGGCGCGGGTCTGCCGGCCAGCGCGACCAGGCAACCGCAGCACGCATTTGCGAGGTCGTCGTGACCGCCCGGCGGGTGATCCACGGAATCGCGGCCGCTGGACCGGGCGGCACGGCGCTCTAGGCTAACGAGTTGGTGGGATAGGCGGGGATTGTCGGGCAGCCGCACCCGGCCGGCCGTGAACAGGCCGACGCTGTTCAAGTAGATTTCCGAGCGGCTAAGGCGTCCCTGCGAGCCTTCGGCATCTCGCAACTTGAGGTTCTTGTATCCGACGCCGTGCCGCTTGAACGCGGCGACCGTCAGGTCCGCGCCGTAGTCGTCGCCGCGGACGGCGTCGATGCGGTAGTACCGCATCAGGCGGCAGACCTCGTCGATCACGTCGTCGATGTCGAATGGTGGCCGCCTCTCGAACAGCACGTCGATTAAGACGTTGTCACCTTCGCGGTGACCGATCGCGGCGGTGAACGCGTCGCCGCGTCCGCCGCTCGGATCGACGAAACCCGCGTACCGCGCGCCGTCGCGGCGGTTGCGAACGGTAACTCCCCTGTCGATCGCCGCCTCGACCAGCTGTCGGTCCAGGAACGTGCTGAGGTCGTCGCGCCAGCGGCTGAGGTACTCCGCGCCGGCTTTTTCGGGGTCGAGCGCGAGCTGGCGTTCGATCTCGGCTGCGTCGAGCGTCGGATTGAACTGAAGGCTGGTTCCGAGGATGACCAAGGTGTCATCGTCGTCTTGTCCGAAGTGCCTAGCCCACTTCTCGTACAGTAAGCCGGATCGGCGGTGCGCGCTGCTGATGATGAACTTCATGCTGTCCGGGAAGCGCATCAGGCCCGGCGACACGGCGGCGTCAACCTCGACATCCGGGTTTCGGTAATCCTCCCCAACCCAGTGCCCGCACTCATCCTCGATCGCGGCGGCTATGGTACGCCCCCGGGGCGATCGGGTGTTGTTCGCCTGGACAATGATCTCCCCGCCGTTTCGGAGCAGGATGCGATCGCCGTCGACGCGCTGGATGAGTGGCGCCAGCATCGCCGTTTCCTCGATATTTGCCCGGATGTACTCGAAGGCTATGGCGGCCTGGGACTTGTCCACCGCCATGCACATGATGGTGCCCCGCTCACCCGGGCGTAGCCTTGAGAAGTCGCCGGTCACGGCGATGTAAGTAGCGACACCCGCGGCGATAGTCGTTTTGGCGCCGCCACGGCCGACGACAAATACGACTTGCTTGACCCGACGCTTGGGCGGGGATCGGTCCCCCGCCACCTCGCGAAACAATTGGAGATCGCGCTCGGTCATCGGCAGGCAAAATGCTGCCCTGAGAACTGCCTTCCACCGGTCCCAGGACGGACCGGTGAAATGCGGGCCGAGCAGGTTGGGATCAGAGATGAAGTCGATTACGCTTGTAGTTCTTTGCGCCGTGAATGGCGCAGCCCCGTGCGGGCTGTACAGGGCGGCAGCGGAGCGGTTGAGCGTAGCAGCGGCACCCGCGGCGCCCCTTCGCGCGCTGCGGGGCTGCGCGGCGGCCATGTTCCCGGCCTTGCTCACGCGTGCCCCGCCGGCTCGTTCATCAGCAGCCGCACGCGTTCGATGCGGCTGGAGGCGATGTCCTGGGCGATTGCGAGACGTACGGCGAGGCGCGTCGAGGCGGCTCGCGCATCGTCAACCGGACGCCCGAACCTGCGCTGGAAACGCTCCTTAACCAGAACGGCACGGTCCACCTCGCGCTCGGCTTGGAGGACTGCCTTCATCAATTCTTTGATCGAGCTGGCTTCAGGCCAGACGCCGCAATTCCGGGCGGCGGTCTGCGCGGCCCGGCCGAAGGCCAACAGTTCCGGGTCGATCGGCGGATCGACGACGTGGGTCTCGACACGCGGACTCATGTCACGCGGCCTCCTCTTCGGCATCGTCTCCGTCGATCGCGGCCCGCGCCTGCCGCTCCGCTGCGCGTGCGGCGAGGTGCTGATTTAGCCGTTCCATGGGGTCGATCGGCCCGTTGGCGACCGGCTCCAGGCCGAGGGCGACCAGTGTGCGCGTGTAACTATTTGAAAACGCCAAATAAGTCTTCGCGTCATACTCGGTGAACGAGCCGTCGACGATCCGGCGATCGAGCGCGGCGAGGCGGAGCTGCGACATGCAGCATCTTTCGATCAATGCGCGCTGCGGCGCGGACAGGCGGTCCTCTCCGCCGAGATGTTCGGCCAGCGCACGGCGTGTGGCGGTCAACAACTTGCCCTCGGTGGACCGGCCGTCGATCCCGCGCGCGTTGACGATGGCGCGCGAATACGCGCCGAGGGGGCCGCGGGCGGCGCGGGCCTCGTGGCAGCGCAGGTCCTTCAAACGATCGCGGGCCGGAGCACCAGGCATGACATCCCCAAATCGTGGCGAGGGAATATGTAATCTAGATGCAACGAAAGTGCAAGTAGTTGGACCGAAGTTGCGGTTTTTCACAGACTTTTGCGGAAAACCGCAAAATATTGGAACGCCGGTTTATTTGTGAACATTGAGAAGATGACGCGCGATCCAGCGAAGGTCGCGAGCGATCCCGAGGATGCCTGTATCCAGGGCTACGCGCTGATGCGATAGGGCAGGGCCTAGCGCGCACCCAAGGGAGGTGCCCAAAGCTGTTGCAGATAGATAGGGCTTTACATTTTGCAACAGATGTTGCATGATGTGCTTATCGTCATTGCAACAAAGCGGAGGGCGATATGCCGATGATCGGCTACGCGCGGACGAGCACCGTCGAGCAGGTCGCCGGCCTCGACGCGCAGGTGCGCGACCTTAAGGCGGCGGGATGCAACGAGCGCGACATCTACCGCGAGCAAGTCTCCTCGGTCGCGGAGCGGCCCGAGCTCGACCTGCTGCTGTCGCGCATCGTCCGGGCCGGCGACGTGCTGGTCGTCACCAAGCTGGACAGGTTGGCCCGCTCGACCGCGGACCTGCTCGCGATAACCGCCCGACTTAAGGCGTCGGGCGCCGCGCTGAAGGTGCTCGACTCGCCGATCGACATGACCAGCCCTACCGGCGAGTTTATGCTCACCGTGCTGGGAGCGGTGGCCCAATTCGAGCGGCAGATCATGCTGGCGCGGCAGCGGGAGGGCGTCGCCAAGGCGAAGGCAGAGGGGAAGTACAAGGGCAGGAAGCCGACGGTGCGGTCCCAAGCCACGGAGATCGTGCGGCTAAAGGTCGAGGACAAGCTGAGCGACGCCGAGATAGCGCGACGGCTCGGCGTGCACCGCGCCAACGTAGGGCGGGTGTTGAAGACGGAGATGTCGGATTACGAGAAGCGGAAGGCGTACCAGGAGCTGGCGTCGCTCGAGCTGAAGGAGCACCTCGCGAAACTCGCGAACGATAGAGAGAAGGCGGTCCATGCCCAGCCGGAGGACGAACCGACAGTCCGCATCGATCCTATGGACGGTCTCCGCAACATCCTGAGCAGAACGGAAAAGGGAAGTAGGGGATTAAAGCGCGGCGCGCTTTTTGTCTCCCGTCGGGATTAAAAGTATTGATGCGGCGGCGCGTTGGACGCGTGGGAGGCCCCAACGAGAGGTCGGATCGAGGGTGTAACCGCGGGGCACCATTTTCACACTTCCTTGCGATCCGGGTGCGAAAGGGGCAAGGAGTTTTGGGTGCGCTGGGGCGGTTGCAAGGGCGGGCCTGAAGGTTCCGGAGCATCGGCGGAACGCGTTCATTGGTTAATGTGCGTCGTCTTTGTTTGTCCCGTTCGCTGAACGGAGCGCGTTGCGGATCACCGCCCGCCGGCTGGAGCGGTCGATTTGTTTATGTTGTTTATTGTGCGCGCGAGGCGCAGGCGGTGCAGCGGGATGTACCTCCTCTGTAGAGGGGGTTTCGCAATAATCTATCTCGCCCGCGCAATAAACATCGTAAACATTCGGGCCGTCATTCCTCCCGGTCCGGATCAGGTCCCGTGCCAGGGCCGCATCCGCCCTGGCCTTGAGGGCCTGCTCCGCGAACTGCTGGTATATCGCCGGGTTGACCAGCCACGCCCGCGATTGCCGTTCGTCACCCTCTTCCGGGTCCAGCCAACCCATGTTGATTATCGGCGACAGCGCCTCTCGCACTTGGTCCGCCTTGGACCGGTGCAGCATCCCGACGTGCTGGATGACGTCTCGGGCGGTTATCCGCACCCGCTTTTCCCGCAGCAGGAAGGCGGCGATCGCCTTCGTCGTCTCGACGTCGCCGCCGGCGCCGAGCATCTGGTAGAATAGCGCCATGTTCGGCAGCAGGCTGTCCATCACCAGGCGCTCGGCCCGCTCGGCCGCTTTTTGCTCTACCAGGTCGGGAAGCTCGCCGCGCTCGTAGACGCTCCTGACGTGCTGAAGGATCAGCGCCAACCGGCCCCATATGCCGTGCAGCTTTCCCGCTGCGGTGGCGAACCCCGGCCCCAGCGCCTCGCTCTGCGAAAGCGTCAGGAAGTGCGCCTCCACCCTCCTACGGACCGCCTCGGCCTCGGGCGACATCCGCACCGTGCGGTTGCCCGGTGCCCCGACGAGCCGGGTGATCAGCGCCTCGAATCGCCTGCGGGCCTTCCAGCCGTCGGGGTCGTCGCGACCGATTGCCGGGCGCCCCATCAGTATGGGGCAGGAGCGCTGGAGCATGCCGTCGACGAGGAGCTCTCCGTGCCGATTGTTCTGGTGCAGGATTCCCGGCTGAACTCCGCCGACGATCGTTACCTGCAAATTTTCGACGACGATCAGCTCGCCGCCCTTGCGGTTTGCGCGGTTAGACGTGTACGGGCCACCGTCAAACGCGCTGTTGTAGAAGCCTCGATCGGCCGCGCCGGCGTCCTTTCCTCCGCTGTACCGGCCCATGGAGCCGATGTGCTGCGCCCACTCGTCGCACAGCACCGCGATCCGCCGATCTCGGCCGGCCAGCGCGTCGCGGATGCCCTCGATCGTGGCGTCCTGCGTCACTATCTGGTCGAGCCGCGGCTCCGGACCGCGCGTCTTCGGGTCCTGCGCCGACCACTCCTTTTCGTCCTGTCTCCACGCCTTCAGTCGCTCGCGCTGGACCTTCTGGTGCGGCGCGAACGCCGCCTTCAGGACCGGAGACTTCAACTGCGACGGCTTCGCTATCAGCAGCATCCAGATGCCGGGCGGCACCGTAAATGTCGGGTCGCTGGCCTTCATCTGCAGCCTGGTCGACGCGTCGATCGCGGCCCCGCAAGCCGCGATGGCCGCCCACGCCATCGGCCCCGCGTGACATCCGATCGTGGCCGACTGGACGCGCGCGTACTCGCGCAGCACCGGCGGCAGCACGTCGAGGTCGAACGGCGGCGGCTCCGGGTCTCCCCACGGGTCGGGCAACCGCTCGGCGGGTGCGCTCGCCGACGCGATCTGCCAAGCGGCGATCCGGGCGCGCGACAGGTCGCCGTCGATCGGCGCCATCGCGACGGCACTGGCCGCGGCCTCGGTCATCGCGACGATCGCCTGGTCGAAGCGTTGCCGCTGTACCATGTCGTCCGCCTCGGCCAGGCCGACCTTCAGCGCGCGCTCGCGGAAGTATTGGATAGTCTCGTCCACGAGGTACGCCGCGTTGAACTGCTCGCCCGTTCCGTACTCATCGGATACGGATTTGAGCGCGAGCTCTATCAGCTGCGCGGTGTCCTTGGGGACGGCGTCCGCCCGGATCGCCGATAGGTACAGCTGATCGATGTCGCGGTCTGGTGCCCTGCCGTACTTGTGGACATAATCAAAACATGTTCGGGCGATCCATTTCATCTCGGGGGATTCGACGAGCGAGTCGTCCCAGATGTCCCTGATGCGCTTGTGGAAATCGTCCGAAATGATCAGCCCGACGATGATCTTTCTTTCGATCAGCATCACGGCGCTCCTCGCAGCACCCGCGCGCTGATGTTCTTCAACGTGGCGCGCTGCTTTGGAGACAACATGTGGAAATGGGCAATCGAACCCAGGAACTTCCTTTCCCAGGCGCTCAGCTCTTCTTGCCGCCGCAGGCACGCGCGCGCCGCCGAGACGTGCGTTATTTCCATCAGCCGCTCGGCGAAGCCGGGCGGGCCGGCGCACAACTCGTAGTCCCGGTGCGCGGCCTCTCTGACTACGTGATTGCTGCTCGCCAGTCGCTGGCCAAATTCCTTCAGTTGTTCGCAATAAAGGTTAATGTCAACGGCCATCTGTTCGCGTCCTTGCCATCAGGGGCGCGCTGCGCGGCTTTGCAAATTTCGGTCGGGTATATTAAAAATGCGACCGTGCTGTTTTCGTCGGCAGCGCGTCGTTCAGGAAAAACAAAGTCCACTGCGCACCGGATGGCTGATCCCCATCCGGTCGCTTTGCGTCGAGCACGGCTCTATTCCGCGGCGTCCGCTGGCAGCACCCCAGTCTGGCTGTTGTGCTCCTCTATCAGCCTGCGCCGCGAGGCGGTCAGCTTGCCGCCGAACTTGAAAATCGGCAGCACCTTGGTTTCGGCCGCTCGGTAGATTTTCTTCCTGTTTTCGGGCGTATCCCGCCCGAACCAAAATTTGGCGATCTCCCCCGATCCCGTGAGTCGGTCAGCCGCGACGGTGCCGGGCTCCGGCGCGCCGCGCCGAAACGTTTGGGTCATCATCCTTCTCCTAGTTTTGATGGTCCACGCGCATAAATATGCCCACGCGGTCCGCTGGAGCGCGCAGGCGTGCCAAATCTTGCTATTTCGTGGGCTGGAACGGCTACCGCAGCCGAAGCGGGGAACGCCCGCCGGCTGCCAATGCACGCCCTTCTACTACTCCGATCTCCCGAGGATTGCAAATCTTTCGTCGCGTCCGGCCCGGTACGGCCGAAAACCCCAGGCGCGGCGCCGCTCTCGCAGACCCGTCTTGTTCCATCCTTGTTGCAGGGAGATTTCGGTAGCCGATGGAAAATGGCGGAATTCCGCGGAATTTATGAAGACGAATTGGAACAAGAAAAAGGCCGCCTCGGTGGGCGACCCCTGCGTCTAAGTATCTGATTTTGCTATCTAAAAGGTGGTGCCCAGGGGCGAACGGGAAATACACCATCTGTATAATAAATAAATCAATATCTTATCGATTCTCTATTTGCAGATTTGCCCCATATTCTTGCCCCAAATGAGGCGTTTCATTTCGAGGTAAAAACTGTGGGAGCGATGTGCCAATCCGTCTACTTTATGGCGGATTCCCTATCATTCATGGCTCTCTTGGTACTTGTTCTTGGAGAAGTCAATCCGTCCTTCGACCCGAAGTACATCATTTTCGATATTCACGTCGACATTCTTTTTTTCGACCCCCGGAATTTCCATCACGACTGTTAACGCATCGTCGGTTTCGTAGATATCCGTATTCTGCACATAGTAGCGGGCGGGAACTGTGCTCTCCTCCTTGGAGACCAGCTCTTTCTTTTCCTGTACCGCCAGCTCTTGAGATTTTGCAGCCTGAGACCGTGCCATTTTTCCTCTCCATCTTTAAAGTCGCTGCTCATGCGGACTTCAGAGAGGCGGCCCAGGTACTCGTCGCCAAAAGACACGCCGCCGGCTGGTCAAATTGTACGCAAACCGCAGATGCTGGCGATTTCCTCGACGGCGCGAGAATTCCAGGTTCCGATCAGTCCCAAACAGGCGATGATGCCGAAAGTCATGGGGGGTGCGAAACAGCACATCTATCTCGCCCCACAATTTGATGAGAAGTACTTTTTTGCCTCGCCGCGGCTCAAACCAAAACACGATTCCACTGACCAGCCAGCCGAGACGACGCAAATTTCGCTGTGACCGCCAAACCTCCAGGTTAGCCATGGTCAACCCGCGACGGCAGCCACTGCTCTGTGCGTATCGCAACATGGCATTGTTAAGAAGTTTGTGGAGGTCGCGTTGCCGCCAGGCTGGAGCGGTGAAGGCTTCGGCTCCGTAAAATTCGTCCGGCAATAGGACCACGGGATGAAACGGCACTGCCTCGCCCCATTTTCGGCACATCCAGTCCCAAGCGACGATCTCTGATCCGACAAAGGCAAGGAGACAGGTTTCACCGCGGCGCAATCGGCCGCGGTACACTTCGCGCAACTCGGCTACTTCGTCATCGTCGGGGATCGCAGGTGCTCCGTCCCGCGTATAGGGTCCGCGCAGGGCGATTATTGCATCGATATCTGCCTCCGTCGCATGCCTCAACGTTGCATCGACACGCGCCCTAACCGGCTGTATTTCAGTGGTCAGATCTCTCTCATATAAGATATCGATCCCGATGCTTCCCAAAGGCGAGGCCAACTTCACTAGTATCCGCCAGAGCAACACCAGCAGGCCGTCCTCGCGCAACCCGTCGATCAACGCTCGGCCATAATGGGTCATCGATCTCATATTCGAACGGACCTCTTCAATTCTGAGGAGGCGAGGCCTGTTGCCGGCTAACCTGTATCTTCGGATCGAAGGCCAGTCGAAAACCAGACCAGACTAACTTACATTTGCCGTTTGTTTCTCCAGGGCCGATGTGGGGCGCTGCAGATCATCCATACGACAGGAATTCCACCAAGCTTCGATCACCGTACCCGCCTATCGACGGCGCATTGTGAAGATCGATCCCGTGGCCGACTGCGAGAGCGTCGTCATGAGCCCTGCGCTCCATTGGATTTGTCCTGCCTAATGCCAGCCTGCCCACCGCTCGCGGCGAACCATTCTCGCAACACCGTCTTTGCGACCTTGTTGACTGTCGTGCGCGGCAATGCCTCAACAAAGGAAATGTGACGCGGTTTCTTGTAGCTCGCCAGGCAGCGTCGGCAATGCTCGACAATCTGCGCGGCTCCCAGCGCCGCGCCGGGCTCTCGCACGATATAAGCCATGACGGCCTCGCCCCATTCCGCATCGGGCACCCCAATGACCGCCACCTCGGCAACCCCTGCGAGGGTGGCGATCGCCTGTTCGACCTCAACCGGATAGATGTTTTCGGCGCCGCTGATAATCATGTCCTTCTTGCGGCCCTCGATCCAGATGAACCCATCCTCGTCGACCCGGGCGAAATCGCCGGTATGCCACCAGCCATCGCGCAAGCTGGACGCGGTCTCCTCGGGAAGCTGCCAATAGCCGCGGCAGACAAATGGGCTGCGGACCAGCAGCTCGCCGACCTCGCCTCGGGGCAGGGGACGGTCCTCGCCATCGGCAATACGGACCTCGACGCTGAACGCCGGCATCCCGACCGAGCCGATCTTGCGTTGGGCGTCGCGCGGCGGCAGGAACGTAGTAATCGGGCCACCTTCGGTGCTGCCATAGGTGTTGACGAAGCCGGCCTGCGGGAAGCGGTGGTAAACCTCGCGCAGCACCGGGAGCGGGATCGGTTCGCCGCCGGTTAGCAATAGGCGCAGGCTCGCCAGATCGAACTGCTCTACACTCGGCAGCGTCAGCACGCGGCGCCACATCGTCGGATAGATCGTCATCACCGTCGCCCGCTCTGCCGCCGCGGTGCGCAGCACCACTTCCGGGTCAAAACCGGTGCTCGCGCCGATCACTAGTTTGCCGCCGCGCAGCAGAAGGGGGATGGCGAGGTCCATCAGCGGTCCGGCATGAAATAGGGGGCCGAAAACCGTCGTAGCATCATCGGAGCCGAGATCGAAATCGATGATTTTCGCCGAGCACGACGCGAGCGTCGTGGCGTGCGTCCATACTGCACCCTTCGGCAAGCCAGTGGTCCCCGACGAGTGCAGCAGAAGCTGGGGGTCGTTAGCCTCGACGGCAATGTCCGGCTCATCTGTCGGAAACGGACTGAGCCAGCCGTCGAAGATGGGAGTGTCATCTATCTTGATCGTCTCGGCCGCGTCTGTGACGACCACTATCTTCGGTAGCATCCCCGCATCGCGCAGCCGCTCGGTCACCGGCAACATGGAATTGCCGCAAAACAGCAATTTTGGACCGCTTTTGGCAATGATCCTGCCGATTTCCGGCGCCGTAAGGCGGAAATTGATGGGCACAAAAACCGCGCCAATCTTTGCGGCCGCGAAAAACAGCACGATAAACGCATCGCTGTTGCGGGCGACCGTGGCGACGCGATCGCCCTGCTTTATGCCTTCGGCGAGCAGCGCTTGCGCGGCCTGACAGGCGCGATTGTTAAGCGTGCGATAGTCGAGCCGGCGGTCGGCGAAGACGATGGCGGTTGCCTGAGGGTGGCGCGACGCGTTGATTGTCAGTTGGTAACCGATCATCATCGCCCCGTGGACTGCCAATTGGATGACGAAGCATCCAAGCTATGCTTTATCCTCTAGCCCGATTACCGGTCCATTCCAAGGAGAGATCACGATGCCCCCAAGGACTGGCCGCCGGCGCGCGGCCGTTGGATGAACCTGGCGGCGCAGATTGTCGGGCTGGCGCATCGCGCGCTCGCGCCGTGGGGCGAGCTGGGGTTCGAGGTGCTGCTCCAGCGCTCGCTGCTCGGCGAACTGCCCGCAGCGGCCGCCGGGGTCCCCGCCACGATCCGGCTGGCTGTGGCTGAAGACATCGACACCATCACCCGGCTCTATTCATCGGATCCTTGGCTGTATCTGGGCAAGGGTCCGCCCACGCCGGAAAATCTGGCGACAGCACGCGAGCTTTACCTCGACCGGCTACGGCGCGGCGAACTGTGCTACCTCGCGCTATGCCGCGACGCCATTGCACATGTCAACTGGAGCTGCTTCGCCTGGGGCGATGCGCTGCCCAACCATCCGATCCGGCTGCGGGCCGGGGAAGTATTCACCACCGACGCGCTGACCTTGCCGGCATTTCGTGGGCGGGGCCTGCACGCCTTTGTTCTGCGGGCAATGCTCGCGCATGCGCGCGAACGAGGGTGCCGCCACGCCTACACGCTCGGTCGGGTGGACCGCTCGGCTAGTTTCCAGGGGCTCACCCAGCTCGGCTGGCAAATCTGCGGGCGGGTCGTCTATTTTCAGCCGCGCGGCCGTGACGACGACTGGCTCTTGTGGCGTCAGGGCAAGGTCGAGCCGCTTTTTCGCCCGGCGTGAATGCCCGCTAGCCGGTCGCATTAGGTCTTCATTTATCATACGATCTGGTGTCGACGTGCGCGACCGGCGGGCGTTTCCTCCAGCCTGCGGCGGTGTGCTCGGCGGATTACTACTGGTGACCAAGCCATGAGCGGCGCAGCCCAAAAAATATTCGACCAAATTCCCGAGATCTTGCTGGTCAACCCTGCCAGCACGCCGGCTCCGCACAAGATTTTCGAGCCGAATATCTATCCCAATCTGGGCTTGCTGACGCTGGCCACGGCGCTTCAAGCGGGGCTGCGGCGGGACAGTATCAGGGCCAAAGTCTTCTATTATGACGGGGCGCTGCTCGGTGATGAATTCATCCGCGACTACATCTCGCGGAATTCGGCGCGGATAGCGGTCGTGGGCTACAGCGCCTACACGCTCAACTACGGCGCCTGCCTGACCCTCGCGCGCCATGCGAAAGCCTGCGACGTGGGGATCGTCAACGTCATCGGCAACGACCATTTCTCTGCGCTTTATCGGGAAGTGATGACGCGGCAGCTGGGCGTGCTGGATTACGGCTTTTGCGGCAACGACGTGGTCGAGGGGTTTGCCGAATTCGTCATTGGCCTCCTCAAGGGCGATGTCGGCGATATGACGGCGTATCCCGGCCTGGTATTCCGCGATCCCAATGCCGCCGACGGCGTCACACGCTGCCGAGAGAATCCGGCGGAGTATTCGCGGTTGCCTTTGGTCGACTACGCCTTGCTTGACGCTTTTGTCGCTCATTCCGACGGCTATCTACGCGAGCAGCGCGCATTTTACGCCTATGTCCGCGACGAAGGGCTGCGGATAACAGTGGTCGACGTCGCGCGCGGCTGCCTCAAATTCGCTGGCGCGCGCAATGAAAGCGGCATCCCGCTCAACGCCTGTGACTTTTGCGGCATCATCCCCGGCACCAATGCCTTGAGCGCCCAGATTGCCCGCCGTGCGTGGGAGATCATCCGCAACGCGTACGACCACGGGTACAACTACCTATTCGTTACCGCTGACGAACTACCGTCGACCTTCTGGTCCCTGATCAAGACCATGGCCGAGCGGATGCCGGAATGGTATCGCGCGCTGGGGCCCGCCGACCGGCCGCGGATGATGTGCTACGCCCGCGCCGACGCCTTCCGCGAGCATGTGCGGGACCGCATCGATCTACTAATGAACACACTCGGTTTCGACCATTTTTTTGTCGGGCTGGATGGGTTTTCGTCGGAGTCGCTGCGGGCGATGAACAAGGGCATCAATCGGCATGCCAACGACACCGGCGATCTGTTGCACCACAATTTGCAGGCTTGCCGCGAGATCGCGCGGCGCGGCGGCAAACTGTCGTCGGGCGCGGTGATAACCCATCTCGGCATCACCCTCGCGATGCTCGAAAACAACTACCAAATGATGCGTGAGATCATCCGCCAATACCCACGCCTATTCACGGAGCTGGACTTTGAGCTGCTGTGTCCAATTCCAGGCTCGCTCGCCTTTGACTACTTGCGCAAACCTGGAATAGCGCGGGCCCGCGCTGACGTCCTCGGGTTGAACGTTGATGACGAGTATTTGGAGCAGGTGCATGTGAAGTATGCCGGTCAGGATCAGTTCGACCCGCAAGAGCTCACTCGCGACTTCATTCGCGGCTGCTGCCCGGATATCACCGTCGACCTAGCATACGAATATTTGCACAAGATCGAGCGGCTAGTGGTCGAGGAAGGCATTGCTTATGACTGCAGCAATATCGGGTCGCAACTCGGCGGCACACTGGCCGCAGCCGGAGGATAGGATATTAGCCGCCGGATTTTGCCTGGGTCCAGGTGCGGTTGGGTAGCCGTTCGTACTCGCGCGTCGCCGGGACATCGGCGGTAAGCAGGTTACGCGATCCTTCTGGCGGATAGATGGCGGGGTCATGGCGGATCTCCGGCATGACTAGCGCTTTTCAGGCTGCGAATTATTCTGTATGCCACGTCTCGGCTGACGAAATGCGGGCGCGGCTTTAAGTGCGCCTTTCGATTGGAGACTAGCATGCAGATTTGCTTTGTAAAGCCGCGCGCCGCGCCGCGCGTGTCGATGAGGGGGGACCGACGATGAGCCTCTCAGGCCTCGCGCGTTTGGGTATCGCCGCCCTGACGGTGATGGCTTGCATCAGCGCGCCAGCCTTGGCGGACGATGTGATCCGGTTCGGCGCCGCCGTATCCTTGACCGGCGCGCTGTCGACCGAGGCCAAGCAGATGAAGGATGGCTACGATTTTTATGCAAAGCAGATCAACGAGCGCGGCGGCATCAATATCGGCGGGAAGAAATACAAGGTTGAGATCGTCTATTACGACGACACCAGCAACCCGGAAACCGCAGCAAAGCTGACCGAGAAGCTGCTGACCGAGGACAAGGTCAACTTCCTCCTCGGCCCCTACGGCAGCGGGCCGTCACTGACCGCGACCTCGGTCGCCGAGAAGAACCAAGTGCCGATGGTAGTGGCGCACGCCGCGTCAACCGCGATCTATTCGCGTGGCTACAAATATATTTTCGGCACCCTGACGCTGATCGATCAGTATTTCGGGAGCATTCTCGACATGGCGGCCAAGGTCGAGCCAAAGCCGAAAAGCGTCGCAATTATCGCCGAGAACGCGCTATTCCCCCAGGCTGCGGCTGAAGCCGGTGCGCAGAAGGCCCAGGCGCTCGGCATGACCGTCGTCTACAACGAGAAATACCCCAGCGGCATCAAGGATATGTCGTCGAACCTCGCGGCCGCGCGGGAGAAGAACTCCGATATCCTGCTGTCGGCCGGCTATACGCCCGACATGATCCTCTTGGTGCGCCAGATGCACGAAATGGGGTTGAAGCCGAAGATGCTCGCCTTTGCGCTCGGGCCGTCATTGCCAACCTGGGTCCCGACGCTGCACGAGCAGGCCGAAGGTACGATCGAGCCGATCCAGTGGTCGCCGAACATGAAGTGGAAGGACCAGATCTTCGGCTGGACCGCACAGGACTACGCCGACCTCTACAAGCAAGAGTTCGGCTACGTGCCCGACTACCATCCGCCGCAATCGACGGCCGCTCTGGAGGTTTACCAGGTCGCGATCGAAAAGGTCGGGAGCTTAGACCCGCAAAAGGTGCGCGACGCGATCGCCGCGACCGATTTGATGACCGCCTACGGGCCGATCCGCTTCGACCAGCGCGGCGCCAATATCGCCAAGGGAATGGCGGTGATGCAGATCCAGAACGGACAGCAGGTGGTGGTCTACCCGCCGGATGCGGCCACCGGTAAGTTGCTCTACCCGCTTCCCAATTAGCGAGACGATCCGTCCGCGCGAGGGCTACCCGCGTGCTTGTCCTGCAGGCCCTCGTCAACGGCCTTTTACTCGGCGGGCTTTACGCCTGCATCGCGGTCGGGTTCTCGTTGATCTGGGGTGTGATGAACCTGATCAACCTGGCGCATGGCAGCTTCGTGCTGGTCGGGGCCTATGTCACCGCAACGCTCAATCAGGCCTTCGGTCTCGACCCCTTCGTCACGATCCCGGTCAGCGGCGCGGCGCTGTTTATCATCGGCTACGTTATCCAGCGCGGTCTTATCAATCTCGTGCTGGCACGTTCGGTTTTCGCGACGCTGATCTTCACCTTCGGGTTGAACATGTTGCTGGTGAACTTGCTGCTTCTGGTTTTTACAGCCGATGTGCGTGGCATCACCGTGTCGTACGGCGGGCTCGGCTGGCAGTTTGGGCCGGTGCGCGTGCCCTATACGCGAGCCGCGGTGTTCGGCGTGGCGGTGCTGCTCACCGCGGGCCTCGCGATTTTCACCAACTGCACGCGGCTCGGCGCGGCGATCAAGGCGACCAGCTTCGATGTTGATGCCGCCCGGTTGGTTGGGATTGATGTCGATCACATCTATGCCACCACTTTCGCGATCGGCGCGGCGATGGCGGGCATGGCCGGATCGCTGATCGCAGTCGTTCTCGCTTTTTCGCCAGTGACGGGGGACAGCTTTACGATGAAGGCTTTTGTCGTCGTCGTGCTTGGCGGCTTGGGCAGCATTCCCGGCGCGCTGGCTGCGGGAATCATCCTCGGGATCGTCGATGATCTCTCTTCGGTCTTGCTAGATCCAGGGTATCGCGACGCGATCAGCTTTGGCGTGCTGCTTCTCGTCCTCGTGGTCAGTCCGCGCGGGCTGTTCGGCAAGCGCTTCTATGCCGAAATCCAGGCTTGAGGGCGGCGCCGCCCTCCGCCGGGCCGTGGTCGTGGCCCTGTTTCTGGCGACAATCGCCGGCGGCATTGTGCTTGACAACTACTGGCTGCGCTCGCTCACCGAGGTTTTCCTGATCGCGGCGATCGCGCAGTCGATCAACATCATCGCCGGCTTCACCGGCTACGCCGCGTTCGGCCAGGTGGTGTTTTTCGGCCTCGGCAACTATGCCACCGCTATCGCGATGACCCGTTTGGATATGCCCTTTATCGCCGGGGCATTGCTCGGAAGTGTGGTATGCGCAGGTTTTGCGCTGGTGTGCGGCTGGCCGCTGTTCCGGCTTAAAGGCCATTACTTCGCGATCGCAACGCTTGGCCTCAACGGCGCAGTGCAGGCAATCGTCAGCAACTGGGCGAGTCTCACCCAAGGTGGTGCCGGCATCTCGTTGCCATTGCCGCCGGGCAATGTCCTCGGCAATGCGCGGTTGTTCTATGCCGCATTCCTCGCGTTGATGTGGGCGAGCGTCGTCGTCGTTTGGCTGCTCAACCGGACGCGTTTCGGCTTTGCCTGCCGTGCCATTCGTGCCGATGAAGAGGCCGCTTCCGCCGCAGGGATCAACCCGTTACTGTACAAAACCTCAGCCTGGATGGTGAGCGCCGTGCTAGCCGGCTGGGTCGGTAGCGTCTACGCCTACTGGCAGAGCTATATCGAGCCGTCGGTCGCCTTCGACATGGACATCGCGGTCCGCGGCTTTGTGATTTTGCTGCTCGGCGGGCCGGGATCGGTGTTCGGGCCCGTCATCGCCGCGTTCGTTTTCCAGCTCACCTCGATTGTGGTGTGGAGCTATCTGCTCACCTTCCATCTCGGGCTAATGGGCCTCCTGATCATGGCGGCGGTGCTGTTTCTGCCGGAGCAGAGCGGGTGGACGAACATCCGCGCGGCGCTAGCGGCGCGGGCGTCGGCTGCGCTCCCTGCGTTTGCCCGGCGATGACCGGCCACCTGCTCGACCTGGACCAGGTGGACGCCGGGTACGGCGCGCTGCGCGTCGTGTGGGACGTCAGCATCCAGATCCTCGCAGGCGAGTGGGTCGTGCTCGTTGGCGCGAGCGGCGCCGGCAAGACGACGCTGGTGCGCACGATCGCCGGGCTCATCTGGCCGCAGGCCGGCACGGTGCGCTTCGACGGACGTGACATCTCTCGCCTGCCGGCGCATTTGCGGGTCCGGGCCGGGCTGGCGATGATCCCAGAAGGCCGCCGTCTGTTCGGCGGCATGAGTGTCGGCGACAATCTCACGCTCGGCGGTTTTGCCGAGCTCGACAAAGCTGAGCGCGCGCGCCGCCTCGCTTATGTGTACGAGCTGTTTCCCGCCTTGGCAGCCCGCCGGCGGCAGATCGCCGCGACGATGAGCGGCGGCGAGCAGCAGATGTGCGCGGTCGCGCGCGCGCTGATGCTCAGTCCCAAGCTGCTGATCATCGACGAATTGTCATTCGGCCTCGCACCGTCGATCGTCGACGCGATCATTGAAGCGCTGATCCTCGTGCGAAAGAGCGGCACCACGCTGTTCGTCATCGACCAGGATGTCAGCATCGGCGTTGGCCTTGCCGACAGAGCCTATGTGATGCGCTCTGGGCGCCTGGTGATGGAGGGCGAGGCCGATCGCGTGCTCCGCGACCCGCTACTCCATCGCGAATATATCGGCGCCTGACTGGATGTGCGGGAAATGACGGTTACGACGAGCGAAGACGCCCTGCCGGTGCTTGAGATCTCCGCCCTGACGCGGAATTTCGGCCACACGCTGGCGCTCGCCGGTGTCGACTTCGCGGTCGGGCCAGCGGAAATCGTCGGTCTGGTCGGACCGAACGGGAGCGGCAAGACGACGCTGCTCAATATTATCTCCGGGAGCTTACGACCGGCGGCCGGGACGGTGCGTTTCTACGGCAATGACATTACCGGGCTTCCTCCTTACAAACGTGCGCGGCTCGGGATTGCCCGCTGCTCTCAAATCGTCCGGCCCTTGATCGGGATGAGCGTCCACGAGGTCGTGGTCGTCGGCGCGCTATTCGGACGCAACGGCGCCGCGCGCAGCGTCGCCGGTGCGCGGGCGTGGGCCGACGAGATGTTGGTTCGGCTGAACCTCGCTGGCCAGGCTGCGCGCCCCGCGACGGAATTAAACATCGTCGATCGCAAGCGGCTGGAGTTGGCGCGCGCGCTGGCGATGGAGCCGTCGCTGCTGCTGCTCGATGAGGTAATGGCCGGGCTGACCCCGCCGGAGGTCGATATGATCGTCCAACTGGTGCAGAGTGTGCGCGAGACTGGGTTAACCGTCATCGTCGTTGAGCATGTGATGCGGGCCATCACCAGCCTGTGCGACCGGGCGATCGTCCTGCGTCAGGGCCGCATTCTAGCCGAGGGCGCACCCATTACGGTGCTGCGCGACCCCGCGGTGGTTGAGGCCTACATTGGCCGCCGGAGTGCGACTGACTGAACTCAAAGCACTCGAGGTCTTTATGGGTTCCGACGAGATCAGCTACCTGTCGGCCGCCGAACTTTCGGCCGGGTACCGAAGCGGCGCGCTCTCGCCAGTCGAAATCGTCGCGGCGTTGTTCAGCCGCATCGAAGCGCTCAACCCTCGGGTCAACGCGCTCTATTTCGTGGATGCCGATGGGGGGCTCGCCGCTGCGCGGGCGGCGGAGGAACGCTGGCGCCGCGGCGAACCGAACAGCCAATTGGACGGCGTGCCGGTTACCTTGAAAGACTCGATCTGGGTGGCGGGCATGCCGAGTTACCACGGCACCTCGGCGGCTGACCCGGCGCGCGCCGTCGCGGCGGTCGATGCACCGGTGACCGCGCGTCTCAAGGAAGCCGGCGCGATCCCCATCGGCAAGACAACGATGCCCGATTACGGGATGATCGCCTCGGGCATCAGCAGCCGCTACGGCGTGACCCGCAACCCGTGGGATTTATCGCGCAACACCGGCGGGTCGAGCTCGGGGGCGGGCGCGGCTCTGGCCGCCGGTCTCGGTCCGCTGGCAATCGGCACCGATGTCGGCGGTTCGATACGGATCCCCGCGGCTTTCTGCGGCGTCTTTGCGCTAAAGCCGAGCTACGGCCGGGTGCCGCTGCAATTCCCCGCACCCTGGTTGACCGCCGGACCGATGACCCGGTCGGTGAGCGATGCGGCGTTGATGATGAACGTGATCACCCGGCCGGACCGGCGAGATTTTGCGTCGCTGCCGTTCGATCCGCGCGATTATGGCGACGGCCTCGACGCCGGCGTTTCCGGGCTGCGCATCGGTGTTCTGGAAGCTATCGGCTTCGGCCTGCCCGCCGATCCGGAAGTTCGCACGATGCTACAAAAAGCCGCGCGATGCTTCGCAGAGCTGGGCGCCGCCGTCGAGCCGATACCGCCGATTTTTGCGACCGACCCGGAGCCCGATTTCGACCGCTGCGTGCATGTCGGCAGTTACCTGCTGTTCGCCAACCTGTCCGCGGAGCAGCAGCAAGCGGTGATGCCGGTCATTGCCGATTGGTGCCGCCGCCGCGCCTCGGACGATGTGCTCGATCTGATGCGGTCGCAGCAGGCAATCGGCGCGATCCGCCGCCAAGTGCTCGGCGCGTTCGACAACCTGGATTATGTCATTGCTCCAACGATGGCGGTGCTGCCCTATGCGGCGGAACTGCCATGGCCTCCCGGAGGTACCTCGCATAACCCGTTTTGCTTTCCGTTCAACATGTCCGAGCAGCCGGCCGCTTCCATCAATGGCGACTATAGCCGCGAGGGGTTGCCGATCGGACTCCAAATCATCGGCAAGCGCTTTGACGATGCCGGCGTGCTGCGCGTCGCCCGGGCCTACGAGAGCGCCACCGCCGGCATGCAGCGGTGCCCACCGACGGCTGCTCAACGCCGAGAGAAAGTCTAAGTGTTGCTCTCGTGGCACCATTCGCGCAAAGCTTTTCAACTGCGCATGCTTCGAAAGCGTACCATTTATCGAGCACGTCGCGGGATTCGAGCATCTGCTTGAACCTGCGATAGACTCTCAGTCTCCAAAAAACTCTACGATGGTGTTCCATTCCTCAGGAATCTCTTTATCGACGAAGGAAAACACCAAATCTCGTCCAAGCCCTAGGTCACTCGTATGTGCCATCATGATGTATTCATCAAATGTTTCGCCGGTACAGGGGAACATCGTGATCGCGACCTTCGACAGCCTGGCGGATGCGGAAAAATGGTACAGCACACCGCCATACAGCGACTTATACCAGGTCCCTCTGACCGCGACTCACGTAGGCGATTCACAAATCGGCGCGGATATGATTCACCGTGGCAAACGAGAGGGGGTTTATCATGGCGGCTGCGGTTGGCCTTCGGGAGGATTACGACGCGGCGGGACTGCGCGAGTTGGCCAAGCGGTCGGCTGATGCCGCTCAGACCCGGCGCCTGTTGGCGCTGGCGGCGATCTATGCCGGCAGCTCTCGCAGCGAGGCCGCCGAGATCGGCGGTGTCGGACTGCAAACGGTGCGGGACTGGGTGCTGGCGTTCAATGCCACGGGACCGAAGGGCCTGGTCAACGGCAAGGCGCCGGGCAATCCCCGCTGCTCAACAACGAGCGCCGAGAGGCGTTGCGGCAGATCGTCGAGAGCGGCCCGATCGCGGCGGTTCACGGCGTCGTGCGCTGGCGGCTGGTTGAACTGGCGCAATGGGTGTTCGAGGAATTTCGCATTGCGATCAGCAAGCAGACGCTGAGCCGCGAATTGCGCGCGCTGGGCTTTCGCAAGCTGTCGGCACGGCCGCGGCATCATGCCCAGGGGGACTGTCAGGAATTTCGTGCGCGGCTGAGCGGTTGAACATTGATCAGGCCATGGCCCTGGTGAAGCGCTCGCCGAAGAGGACGGCGAACTGAGCCTTGGCCATGCACCACTCGCGCGGCGCGCGGTTCAAGACCAGGAAGAGGAGCTTTGTCGCGGCTTCGTCGCTGGGGAAATGGCCCCTGGCTCTGACCGCCCTGCGCAGCTTGGAATTGAGCGCCTCGATGGCATTTGTCGTATATAAAATCCGCCGCACGTCGCCGGGAAAGGCATAGAACGGGACGACCTCGCTTGCTGCGCGGCGCCAGCTTTGGCCGATGGCGGGATATTTCTGGCCCCAGAAGCTGTCTTCGAAGGCGGCAAGCGCGGCCTCGCCGGCGGCAGCGTCGACCGCTCGGTAGATGCTCTTGAGCGCGGCCACGACCGGCTTGCGGTCTTTCCAGGAGACAAAATCGAGGCTGTGGCGCAGCAAATGAACGATGCAGGTCTGCACCGTCGCCTGCGGGAAGACGGCGGTGATCGCCTCAGGGAAGCCCTTGAGGCCATCGACGACGGCGATCAGTATGTCCTCGACACCGCGGTTTTTCAGCTCGTTCATCACCCGCAGCCAGAATTTGGCGCCTTCGTTTTGCTCGAGCCACAGCCCGAGGATTTCCTTGCTGCCATCGGCGCGCACGCCGAGTGCGATGTGCACCGCCTTGTTGCGCACCAGCCCCTCGTCGCGGATCTTTACCCGCAGTGCGTCGAAGAAAACCAGCGGGTAGATCGCTTCCAGTGGCCGGGCCTGCCAGGTGGCGACCTCCTCCAGCACCGCGTCGGTGACCGCGCTGATCAGGTCAGGCGAGACCTCGATGCCGTAGAGATCATGCAAATGGCCGACGATCTCGCGGGTGCTCATGCCGCGGGCGTACATCGAGATGATCTTGTCGTCGAACCCAGGAAACCGACGCTGGTACTTGGCGATCAGCTGCGGGTCGAAGCGCGCCTGGCGGTCGCGCGGCACCTCCAGCTCGATCTGGCCAGTGTCGGTGATGACCGTCTTCTTGCCATAACCGTTGCGCCGGTTGCCCGGCTCCTCGCCGGCCAGGTGATGGTCCATCTCGGCGTTGAGAACCCGTTCAGCTAGGGCTTTCTTCAGATCATCAAGCAGGCCGTTCGGGTCAAAAACCGTCTTCGGATCGGCCCCGGCGAGCAGCTGGTCGAGGACGGCGTCAGGTATGCGAGGTTCCTTGCGTCGTGGCATTGTCGGGCTCCTTTGTTCCGATCATGCCCAACCTCCGCACGAAATTCCTGATAGTCCCCCCTTGGCTCGAATTGGTCTGGGCCGATGGCGGCTACAACGCCTGGCAGGTTGACGCTGCGGTAGCACAGGTGCCGTTGCTGCGCATGGAGATAGTCAAGCGGAGCGACGACATGAAGGGCTTTGTCGTCCTGCCGCGCCGCTGGGTGGTCGAGCGCACCTTTTCCTGGTTCGGGCGCAACCGGCGTCTCGCCAAGGACTTCGAGAACCTTGCCGACACTCTGGCCACCTTCGTTACCCTCGCCTCCATCCAACTGGCCCTCAGGCGGCTTGCCAGGGCGTAGGTCGTGATGATGAAGGTCTGCAAAGTATGGAAAGCGCGAATTCCCAATCAGGGCTCGGGCCGACTGCTGTGCGCCGAAACCGGCTATCTCTATGTTTCTTGAAATGCCGGCCTGCTAATCGCCCAAGATTTGGATCCCGCTCGAGCCCATCGGCAACATCCCTCCCGCCGAAGCCGAAGCGCGCTACTATACCCAGATCGCCGGTCAGGCTATGGCCGCCTGACTCAAGCAAAATCGCCTCCAGGAAGCCCGGGCCGGTTCAGGCCGGGGTTCACCACCGCCCCTGACCATCGCATCATGGGCCGAAAACGTCGCCGGGCGCTTTGTCGCCGTGACGCCTTGAGGAGCGCAAACACCAATGAGGTCCACTGTTTCGAGCTGGCGGGAGACCCGGATGACCAAGCACTCGCCGCTGCTGTTTGGCATCGGCCGGGCGCTCGGTCCCGTCGGCCGCAGGAACCGGAACAATTGACGGCATTGCGGTCAGCGATGACGACTGGGCAAGATGCAGCTACGGGCCGGATCAACCAATTCGGGGACGATCATGAGCGATAGCGCGCTGCCTCTGCACATGCTGGATGTTAGGGAGCTGACGGCGGAGACGTTCGCCCCCTACGGCCAGGTCATTGCGCCGCTGCGCACCGGCGGGCAGGGCGCCGAGACCAGATACGACCCGGAAACCTCGGCGAACGAGGCAAAGCTGATCCTGCAAAATGGCGTGCCGCGGTTGTGGATCATGCAGCTGCCGCATGTCGGGCTCGGCTTCAGCCGGATCGCGCGGCACCGGCGGGTGACGCAATGCCTCGGCTCCCTGGGCGGAAAGGA
>Ga0335085_10003171_pt1 | contig 29059 bp, 21 predicted proteins | sample Lox_Sample_45_FD_206712 | JGI IMG/M metagenome (GOLD analysis project Ga0335085, IMG submission 206712) | Soil microbial communities from Loxahatchee National Wildlife Refuge, Florida, United States - Lox_Sample_4.5 | ecosystem: Environmental > Terrestrial > Soil > Wetlands | place: USA... | reverse complement strand
CGAACGACAGAATATTGGAGATCGCTATCGCAACGTCGTGGGGATCTTTATGAATCAGCTACTGAAATGCGAGCCCATGACCGTCTACGGCGACGGTACCCAGCAACGGGCATTCACTCACATCAAAGACGTCGCACCGGTTATCGCCGCCTGTGTAAGCTTGCCAGCAGCACGGAATGAAATCTTCAACATAGGTGCAGACAGCCCTCACACGGTAAATCATCTAGCTCGGGTAACCGCCCACGCGATGGGGGAGGAGTGCCGCATCGCGTACCTGGAACCCCGTAAGGAAGTGAAAGTAGCCTTTTCGGATCACAGTAAGACTGAAAGAGTCTTCGGCAAGAAAGCAGCCACTTGCCTTGAAGATGGCATTACGGCGATGGCCGAGTGGGTGAAAAGGCACGGCGCACGTGAGAGTTCTGTGTTCGACAACATCGAAATCTCCAAGAAGATGCCGGAAAGCTGGGCAGCTGCCCGTCGGGCCAAAACAGCCCGCGGCGCAGCACAACTGGAGGACTTCCGCGCCTATGCCACAAAAGAATGACAAGCACGAAGGTCCGCGCTATGTGATCATCACGCCAGCCAGAAATGAGGAACGATACATAGAACAGACCCTGGAAGGAGTGATACACCAAACGATCCAGCCGGTGGAGTGGCTGATTGTTAATGATGGCTCTACTGACTCCACGGGCGCGATCCTTGAGAGATACCAGCGCAAGTTTCCATGGATTTGCCGAATTGATAGGTATGATAGAGGATCGCGAGACTCCAGCACGGGTGCCATTGAGGCGTTTCATTACGGTCGCCAGCTGTTAACGACGGAGGATTGGCAATTTCTGGTTAACCTTGACTCAGATATCGAGTTGCCTCCAACTTACTTTCACGATTGTTTCGAGGAATTCCGGAAGGACCCGGGTTTGGGAATCGGCGGAGGAACACTATATTCAGTGCACAGCGGAACCCTTAGGGAGGAGGCGAACCCGCTGCATCATGTTAGGGGTGCGACCAAGATATACCGCCGCAGTTGCTGGGAACAGATCGGCGGTCTAGCCGTCTCGCCAGGGTGGGACACGATCGATGAGGTGAAAGCCAATCTCTTGGGCTGGAGGACGCGCAGCTTTCCCAGCATCCGGGGGCTTCATCAGCGGCCGACGGGCGGAATCGATGGCGCCTGGAGTGACAACGTGAAGAATGGCCGCGCCGACTACGTGGTCGGTTATCATCCAGCTTTCATGATATTGAAGTGTATCAAAAGGCTCCTGAAGAGACCTTATGTTATTGGGTCCCTGGGCCTGTTGTGCGGATATGTTAGGGCCCATGTGAATGGAACGCCCAGATTTGCTGACGAGGCATCGGTCCGCTATTTGAGAAGACAACATCTGCGCCGGCTGTTCCCCTTGGGCGGTATCTGGCGGTAACCCTTCTGTCACCAAACCCCCGAGCTGCGTAGACAATAATAGGGTCATGTCTGCTGGTCTAGAGATCAAATAGGCCGTGTCAAGTGACAAGCTTAAGGCACACATGCTGCTTGTTCTTATCTTCAATTTCATTGTCGTTGCCACGCTCGTGAGGGTAGCCACTCGGAAGGGCCTGGAGGAAGCACTTCCGTACTTTGCATTTTTTGTCATACTCGCCCCGGAAGAGACCCAGCTCAAGCTGGAAGGCCTCTTCGACCTGAACACTCAGCGGATCGCGCTTATCACTTTGTTTGTGCTGTACATGGCGCTGCGCGAGAGGGCGAAGCCGATTGGCGTGCCATTAAAGCACTTAATGCTCGTGAGTGTCGGGTGGTTCGTAATATCGAGCGCAAGCTCGCTCTTAGTAACCACGAGCATGAAGCAGTTCGTCGCACAGGCAGTTCAATACTACCTTTCGTATTACGTGTTCGTTAGGGTGATATCGAAGGTATCAACATTGGAGCGAATCGCGTTTGCGATGGTCGTTGCCATAGGCGTTTGTTGCATATTTGGTTTGGCTGAGGCCTACTTTAAGTGGAGCGTCTTAACGCTGTTCCCGGAACAGGCGTACGAGTATTTCGAGGGGGCGGGCAGCCTGTACGCCGAGATGGGCGACCGAGGAATAAGAGTTCGATCTGTATTCCCGCACCCCATACTTTTTGGTGACGCGATAGCTGTCGTAGTGCCGTTGGCCATGTACCTGGTAGGTATATGCAAAAATGCATTTGAGAAAAAAGTTCTCTGGGCCGCAATCGTTCTAATGTTCTGGAATGTCTACAAGACCAGCAGTCGAGGACCTTGGGTGGCTGTGTGTGGCTCACTCGTACTGTTGGCCGTGTTACTGCAAAACAAAACAAGGAAGCACATATTAGTCATCGCCGCGCTGGCCCTCTCAGTATTAATTATCAGACCAGGGGTCTGGGAGACCATCTTCAACGTATATAGCGCAAGCGTCGATTCCGCTACGCCGATGGGACAATCGTATGAATACCGCTATGCGGTCTGGCATTCGGTCATGCAAGCAGCGACCAAGGATGCGGGACGCGCGATGTGGGGACACGGCCTGGGGACCTTCCGAAAATTGGGCCTCGACGTAGAGATCCCTGGTGCCCCGGAGCTCTCTCACCGTTGGTACACGTGCGACAACAACTGGGCCCTGTTTCTCTACGAAATAGGTTTTGTCGGTTTGCTTATCATGGTGTTGCTTTTGTCGAGACCAGTCATTGTCGCGATCCGCGATTACCGGGAGTTTGCCAGACCGGATCGATATCTCAGCGGCGTACTCTTTGTCTGCTTGTTAGGGTTTTGCTTCTTGATGTCAAGCGTCGCAGCCTATGCGTGGGGCCAGCCCGGTTACATGCTATGGGTTGTAATAGCGATGACGATGTCATACAGCCAGTTGAAGCGACAAGAATATAAGCAGCGGCAACTCACGCAGGTCGCTCCATCCGACGCTGCAGCCGATGGCATGCTCCGAGACGAAGTCGTTACCCGTCGCGATTGGTTTCTCACTTCCGATCCGGCCCAAGATGACTCGCGAGAGCGAGTAGCAAGAACAAGCATCGCATAGCACGTTTGTCTCATTATGGATACGAGATTAATATTACGTAAGTAACCACAATTAGTGTTACCTTAGTTTGGACCAAGCCACGATTTCTCTTGCCGCGGCGAAGTGAGGCAAGATAGCTTGTCATTGGCTCATGAGGAGAGCTAAATGACGAGAGCTCTTTATGTTGCAACGTTCCTGGCGCATTTCCTGGCCGCTGCAATCTTGTCCGCCTCTTGCCACGTGATAACACCTGCCGGCTCCGGCTCCAAGAACGGGAGCGACTGGAACAACGCTTGCGCCGGGTTCACCGGGAGCTGCGCTTCCGGCAGTATGGTGAGAGGCGATAGCTACTACCTTGGGGCAGGGATTTATTCGACCACAGGAGTCGATTTTAATAAAGCCATATCGGGCACATCCGTCATAAGTATTGTCGGCGCGAACGCTGGGGACCACTGTACTAACACCGGCTATTCTTCAGCACTAGATACTAGTATCAGCCCAGCTCACTTTGTAAGCGGAACGACGTGGGTCAATAGCAGTAGCGGCAATGGCACTATGTGGATCTTCGATACGAGCTACTGGACGGTAAATGGCAACAACTGCCCCGCAAATCAACTGAAGAAGACGGGGCAGGGAATACTGATTGACGGCAGCGCGTACACGCCGACCACCGCATCCCCAGGGGCTGAAATCTTACTAGACCAAGCGCACAACGGCGGGGTGGGAAATATCAATGTCACCTGTGTTGAGCTGCAGGGCATGGGGATGGGCAGCGACGGGGACGCGGCCGATTTCTCCGATTTGACTTCCATATCCTGCAATAGTGCGGGAACACAGGCGACCGTGACGGTGGGCAGCGGAGATGGAGTGACAAGATGGTTTCCAGCCCAGATCGCCCCTGATGGTACGCCCATGCCTGCAAGCCAGGTAACGATTAGTGGTGTACCTAGTGGAAACTTTAATGCCGCGCACGTGCTGGTTTCGGGGAATCCATCAAACTCCCAGTTCACCTACCCGGTTTCCTGCACCCCGAACGCAACGGCCAACAGCGGAAGTGTGCGCGGGGCCTATGCCTGGGGTGGTCTCGGAGGAGACGAACCACTTTATATCGGTCTTCCGGCGACGAACCAGGAAGGCACATACTCGTTCTCCTATATGTCTATTCATGACGGGATGAACCTGGTTCAGATCAATGGAGGAACTCCTAATGGAGTCTTCGATCACGACTACTTTGCTCGTAATTTCTACATAGCACCAGACCACGCAGCAGGCTGGACGCTCGAAGAGAGTGCAACCAGTACTTACGCTATCAAGAATTCTGCATTCACCGATATCGAAAGCACCGCTTGGATTGTCGTGTTGTACGGGGGCGCTGTGAATGGGTTTTACGTCTATGGCAATACTTTTGCCTACAGCCCCAACAACAAGTTCAATCGCAGAGGAGTGGGCAACGCAATCTTTTCCTGTATCAACTCCAATGCAAGCTGCAGCAATGTGTATGTCTATAACAATACGGTAGCCAACGTTGGTGGCGGGGGAATCAATAGCGACAGCGGCGTGTGGACTTTTCTTGAACCAGGGGACGCTGCTGCTTCCAATTGGTTCATTCAGGACAACCTCGCATGGAATAGCAATACGGGGGCTATCGCAGGCGGAGGAACGCCTAGCGGCACATTCACTGCTGACTACAACACTTACCTGAACAGTGCCGCATTTGGCGGAGACGGGGGCGCTCACAGCTCAGTTCAGGCGAATGCCACTGACCCATTCGTAAGCGATCCGACATTCAACCTCCTTCTGTCGAGCGAGAGCATAGATCCTCACCTAAACGACGGCGTGACACTGACGAACTTGGGCGGGCAGACATTTAATGTGGATGGCAACAACATTACTCGCGGCGCAGACGGGACTTGGGAACGCGGCGCATACGAGTACCAAAGCGGTTCTCCCCCTGCCCCGCCTACGAATCTAACCGCTACACCGATGTAATGTCCTTTGGCTTAGTTTCTCGCCCGGTTATTCGCTTACTCTTCGACGCTCAATCGATTTCACACCTGTGTCCATGTACGCCCATGAACCGATCACATTTGCCGTTCCAGTAAGCAACCGGGAGATTTTCGAAGCGAATTTTCTGGCGTCGCCATTTCTTCGCGACGAAAATAGCTATCAGATATTGAAACAGGAGAGCTTCGCTTCTGCGTCGAGAGCGTACAACGACGCGATCGAGCGAAGCGCCAATGACCTGATTGTGTTCGTGCATCAGGATGTCTTTTTCCCCAAAGGCTGGACGGCGCATTTGAGGCGTGCGCTCGGATGGCTCGACGAAAGAGATCCTGGCTGGGGCGTCCTGGGGAGTTGGGGAGCCAGGAAGGGTGGCGGATTCGCCGGGCATATTTATTCCACAGGGTTGGGAGTCTTGGGACAATCGTTCGACTGCCCGCTTCCTGTCCAAACGCTGGACGAAGCAGTCTTGGTATTACGGAAGTCTTCGGGTCTGCGGTTTGACGAGTCCTTGCCTCACTTCCACTTCTACGGGACCGACATCTGCATGATTGCCGCTGCGAAAGGGATGAGCAGCTACGCCATCTCTGCATTTTGTATCCACAATACCAGACAGATCCTCGTCCTGCCGGAAGAGTTTTACATCTGCTACAAGCACATCAAGCAAAGCTGGAAGCAGTGTCTCCCCATTGAAACAACTTGCATCTCGATTACCAGATACGACTTCGCTTTGTATGAAAGAAAGCTACGCGAGCTCTACTTGAAGTACTGCCGCCGATTGCAATTTGGCGCGGCTCGCCTTGAGAGTCTCGGACCACTGCCGGCGGAGTGGACCAGCGCGGGGAACGATTGCCATTAGACGGCTGGACCGTATTGCCCGCAATTCAACCAATGCCGCATTGAGCTTCAGTTGCGGCGGTGACATTACAGCGACCGTACTAGGAGATCCAGCCTCTGCCTTTATCGACCGTTCTGGCGCTGGATACTCAAATTACAACTAAGGACCAGATGGGAACTGTCTACAGCATCGACCCAACTCAAGATCCGCGGTGGGCAGAATTTGTCAGCCGCAATGAACAGTCCTCGATCTTTCATACGCGGGAGTGGTTGCTTGCGCTCCGCCATACCTATCGATACGATCCCATCGTCTTTACGACCACATCGCCTGCAGAGCTTCAGATTGCGAATGGGATCGTGTTTTGCCAGGTCAGTAGCTGGCTAACTGGCCGTCGGCTAGTTTCACTGCCATTCTCGGACCATTGTCAGCCTCTCGTGAGTGGGGCAGCAGATCTGGCGGTCGTCCTGAAATCTTTGGAAGGCTGTCGGAAGTGGAAGTATGTGGAACTGCGGCCAGCGACAGATGATATGCTGCGTGCACTAAGAACTACATTTAATAAGAGCGAAAGCTTTCAATTTCACAAGATTGATCTTCGACCAACCCTGCATGCTATTTACCAGACTCTTCATGATAGCTGTATTCGAAGAAAAATTAAGAAAGCGGAGCGCGAAGGGCTGGCATATGAGGTAGGCCGATCTGACTTGCTCCTGGCAAAATTTCATCACCTGTTGCTACTGACCCGACGCCGGCATCAGTTGCCGCCGCAGCCGCTCGGCTGGTTCCGAAATTTGGTTGGGTTTCTTGCGAGCGGATTGACTATTCGTGTTGTATCTTACGGTGCTGTGCCGATCGCCAGTATGATCACCCTGCTGCATAAGAACACGCTCACGTATAAGTACGGTTGCTCGGACGCACGGTTCCACAACCTCGGTGCGATGCCCTGGTTGTTCTGGAGGGCGATCCAGGAGAGCAAGGAGCTAGGTGCAACGGAGTTTGACCTCGGGCGTTCCGACCCGGCAGATGCAGGACTCTTGGCCTTCAAAGGCCACCTTGGGGCAGTTCGCTCCGAGCTGAACTACTATCGTTCCCCGGGTGTGCCAGTGAGGTCTGCTGCTGGATCCGGTGCCGCGCTACTTCGACAAACGTATGCGCGGATGCCAGATCTTGTGTTCGCGGGAATGGGCCGTCTGGTTTACCGCCATCTGGGCTGAGCAGTTTCCACGGTTTAGCCAGCCTCATGAAACTGAGTTCTTCATTCCTCGATTACTATCGTTGTCCGGAGCAGTACGTGGATTTCCGTCTGATAGGAGCGATTCACGAGGGACAGGAAACCGGGTATTTCCGCTTCGGGCCTGACGTGGTGTGCTATGGGCGCTGTGTAACAACTCGTGTCTCAGCCGATCTGAGCAGCCAGTGCGCCGACTCCCGGCCCGATGCTTATGTAAGAGGTTCTAGATGTATGCTGCCTTTCGATCCCACAGAGATCGTCGATAACCTTCGCCGGGAGCGCTACGTTGCCGCCGCTCCGTCATCCGGCGCCAGGTCATTCATACGACGTGCGTATTATCAGGTAAGGCCGTACCTTCCGGTCAGCGTTCGAAAACATTTGCAGCGGCTATGGCTTAATGGAAAGAGCAAGCGATCATTTCCCAGCTGGCCTGTTGACTGTACCGTCGACCGCTTCCTCCGAACCATTATGAGCCTATGTGTTCAAGGGAGTGGTACGCCAAGCATACCCTTTATCTGGTTCTGGCCAGACGGAAAGTCTAGTGCGGCGATAGTTACCCATGATGTAGAGGCGTCTTCGGGGCTCACGTTTTGTGACCAATTGATGAATGTTAATGATTCATTTGGAATCAAAGCGTCATTTCAGATCATACCCGAAATGAGATATGCGGCCTCCGACGAGATCTTAAGTGCAATGCGACGGCGTGGCCATGAGATTAATGTGCACGACCTGAAGCACGATGGCTACTTATTTAGCGAACGGGATAGCTTTCTGAAGTCGGCTCAACGCATAAATGCATACGCAGAACAGTTCAAGGCGAAGGGCTTTCGATCAGGCGTTCTCTATCGTAATGTAGAATGGTATGACGCGTTCTCATTCTCCTATGACATGTCGGTCCCCAACACGGCCTGCATGGATCCCCAACCCGGGGGTTGCTGCACTGTCATGCCCTACTTTATCGGTGCCATACTAGAGATCCCAGTTACGACGACGCAGGACTATTCAATATTCCATATTCTCGGCAGTTACTCCATCGATCTATGGCTAGAACAGATTGAAGTGATCATGGGTCACCACGGCCTGATTAGCTTCATCGTACACCCAGACTATTTGCAGACTAATCGAGCAATGAGTACATACAAGTCGCTGCTGCGACACCTCGCTGGTCTGCGCTCAACATCCGAGCTTTGGATGGCTTTACCCGGAGAGATAGATTCGTGGTGGCGCGAACGAAATCAAATGCGTCTTGTGTGGAAAGACGCCCGCTGGGTCATTGAGGGCGCCGGCGCTGATCGCGCAAGGATAGCCTACGCCATCCTCGAGGACGGCAGGCTACGGTACTCATTTGAAGAGCCAAATGAGGCGGAACGTGCCGGGTTTGAAACCTCGCCTGGGCACAGGTTGTCGCAGGCGCTGTAAGGTTCAAGTGAAACCACGCATCTTGTTCGTAAGCCACTCGGCGTCCCGAAATGGAGCAAGTTTGCTGCTGCTGCACTTGTTGCGCTGGTTGCGCGACCACGTTGACTATGAACTCGAAGTGCTGATGAGCGGGACCGGCGAGCTGCTGGAGGATTTTCGCGGTCTGTGTAAGACCAGGGTGTGGCGGGATCCAGCAGCAACGTTGGAAGGTTGGCCGCGGCGGTGGAAAAAGAGGTTGCAGCCAGACATAGCTTCACAGTGTCTGAGCTGGTGGATGGCAGGGCGCAAGTACGATCTCGTTTATCTGAACACCGCCGCAACCCACCCATATGTTTCGGTGTTGGCCAGGCACGCTGGGAGCGTGCTATGGCATATTCACGAGCTTGGGTATGCGTTGCGCCTGGCGATGGGCGAGCAAAGCGTGGAAGCTGCTCTGAGAAATGCCGGGAGGTTTATCTCGGTTTCGAGGTCGGTAACGTCGACGTTGGTCGAGGAGTTCAGAATTCCGGCGGACAGGGTTGACTTGGTACACGGCTTTGTTCCCTTTCCCGATCAAACTCCTGCGGAGGTCGCATCGATTCGACGAAGGATCCGTCGACAACTAGGATGGTCAGACGAAGCTTTTGTGGTGGGGGGATGTGGTTCGCTGGGCTGGCGAAAGGGAACGGATATTTTTCTGCAAATCGCGCACAGGCTTTGTGGCATGCAAGGGAATGATGCCACCCGGTTTCTGTGGGTCGGGGGCGAAGCAGGAGGGAATGAATCCCTGCAATTCCAGCATGACGTCAGGGCTTTTGGGCTAGCCGGCCGGTGCACGATGATCTCAAATACAGCGAATGCCGTTGACTATTATCATGCGATGGACGTCTTTGCGCTTACGTCCCGAGAGGACCCATTCCCTTTGGTGATGTTAGAAGCTGGGGCACGCGGCTTGCCAGTCGTGTGCTTCGACCGATCCGGCGGTGCTCTGGAGTTTGTCGGGCATGACGCCGGTTTGATTGCAGATTACCTTGATGTAGACACTTTTGCGGCCCACCTTGTCGCATTGAGCAAGTCACCTAAGCTGAGAAGGCAGCTCGGCATCGCAGCTGCACAGAAAGTGAAGGTTAACCATGTTGTGAGCACACAGGGGCCCAAGGTAGCAGAAAGCATCAACCGTTGTTTATCCAGCACAATGAAGACATCGGCGAGGGGCCATTTCCAGGTTCGGCAGTCACTCCCTAGTTCTGCACATGTCTTCGAAAACGGCAAGCCTCTAATCAGATGAGGGCAGACCATACCCAGCACGAGATTTGTCTCTTCGGACATTTCGGAGGCAATAATTTTGGTAACGAAAGTACACTGCAGGCACTTCTTTACCACCTACGGGATGTGCTTCCTGACGCTCAGGTTACTTGCATTTGCACCTACCCTGATGGCGTTGCACAAACCTATAACGTTCGGGCGATTCCTATTAGTGAGGCATCCCCGCCATCAGGCCAGCCGCATAGTTTTATAGGCAAGCTGAGTCGCACACTTTGTATAGGCATACCGCGCGAGGCTAAGCGCTGGCTGAGGGCTCTTGCGTCGCTGAGGGGCAGCAGCATGCTCATTATTCCGGGCACAGGTCTTCTGACAGATGCCTATGGTCTCTTGAGCTGGGGTCCGTACAGCGTGTTCAAATGGGCAGTGGCAGCAAAGCTTTGCCGTTGTCGGCTGCTCTTTGTGAGTGTTGGAGCGGGGCCGATATATAGCCGCCTCGCTAGAACTCTGGTCAGGATAGCTTTGTCCATTGCGAACTTTCGCTCCTACAGAGATTATTCCACGTTGCAATATGTCAAGCGCATGGGGCTTAGAGCAACGGACGATCCGGTATACCCGGACCTCGCTTTCAGCTTGCCAGAAGCCGTGATGCCGCATGATACCGCAGCCAAGAGAGAAAGAAAGATCGTCGGGTTGGGCGTAATGGAGTATGCCGGAAGGTATGGTGACGCTAATCCTAATGAGGTTGCTTATGAGGCATACTTAGAAGCCCTGGTAGCGTTCACGGAGTGGCTGCTGGCTCATGACTATGATGTGAGATTACTGATTGGTGATCTTGTGGACAGGTCAGTCGTGCAGGAATTCAAATGTCTCCTGCAGCAGCGATTGGCAGTATACGATGCGAGCCGAATTATCGATGAGTCCGTATCATCTGTTGGGGAGCTCTTGTCGCAGATAGCGTCCACAGACTTCGTGGTGGCGACGCGTTTCCACAACGTCCTATTCGCGATGCTGCTCATCAAGCCTGTAATCTCTATCTCATTTCATCACAAGTGCGCCTCTCTGATGCAACAGATGGGCTTGCCGGAGTATTCCGTAGACTTTAGTGGTATTAAGGCAAGTAGCTTAATCGATTGCTTCCGGAGCCTCGTGGAGAATGCGGCAGCACTGAGGCTAGTGATGACAGGTAAAATACAGGAATACCGTCAGGCGTTGGACGAGCAATACGGCGTTCTCTTTAGGGAGTGGCTGCCGGAGGTCACTGCCGATGAAACTGGGCAGCGGTCCGCGATAAAGGCGCAGTTGGAAGACCACGTAACTGGGGCTAGGTAGATGAACGAAGTTACGGTAAGCATCACCACAACCGGCCGTCCTGCTTTTCTTCGCACCGCGCTGGAGGCAGTGCGGAACCAGATCGGAGTTGAGGTCATCGGAGAAGTGATCGTCTCGGAGAACAGCGGCGAGAGGGCAACGGAACGGGTCGTACAGGAGTTTTCAGATCTACCAATTCGCTATCTTTTTCGCGAACCGATCTTGCCCATGGTAGACCACCTCTTCTCTACATTTCGTGAGGCGCACACGCCGTACGTGGCAATTCTAAATGACGACGACTGGTGGAGTGCAGGTCATATCGCAGATGGCCTAAGGACGCTGAAGGCGAGTAATGCCGTGGCATATGCATCAGCTTCCGAATTCGTCGTCGGCGAAGGGTACAAGGATCCGTGCTGGGTGGATCGGTCATCCGCTATCTGGCTTGTGGCCGGCAAGCCTTCATGGGTTGGCGCTTGGACTCTTGATTGCCCAGAGATGCTGGCCTTATGCTGGTTATATACGCCGTTTCACTGGTCGTCATTAATTGCATTGACTGAACGCCTAGTTCCTGTGCTAGATGAATTAGAGCGCCAAACTTACGAGACTCACACGATGGATCGCTTGGTCTTTGCCCTCATGTCCCTCCATGGAGTGCTTCGGTACAATCCAATCCCCGACACGTTTGTGCGCTGGCACGATGGCAACTGGGTGAAGAACCAGGCACCGACAAAGATACAGGAGGTCTTGCGGTCGACGATGGCGCTAGTGAAGGGCATTGCCGACAGAGCCGGTTGTAACCTAACTGATATTTGGCGAAGAGCTCTTGCCTCGATGCCGGAGGATGTAGAGCTTGATGTGCTCTGGCGGTTTCGTGAAGCATTTAGCAACGTTGAACTGAAGCAGCTTGGCTTCGCGGAATTCTTCCACAAACAACCACCAAACTCCCGGTTAATCGCACTCCGGAACATTGCTGCAAATAGCAGGAAGTTTGTGCTAGGAAGATCCTGACTCTATCCTGAGGGTGCCATCAACGAAGTTAGAGCTGCACTGTTTGGCCAGCAGACGCGCCCGCTCACAGGTATCTTGCTGCAAGTCCGACGGCGAGCGAGCAATGTTACAGTGCATTTCTGTGAATTCAGAGCGGGCTGAGCGTTAAGCCGCAGAAAGCGTTCATCATGCAACGAACGACCGAAAAGTATAATAAGCGCGATTTTTGGATTCAGGAGAACCAAAAATACGCCGAGCCGCACTTTAGGCTTACAAAGGCTGCGCGACTCATCAACAAAATTGCAGGAGATAGCGAATGCGACCTTCTTGATGTCGGGTGCGGGCCAGCGACGCTGATGCAAGCGGTTCGGCCAAATGTCAACTACTATGGGATCGATATTGCCATTCACCACGCGGCGCCCAATCTTCGGGAGTTCGATTTCATTGAGAAGCCGATCGCGTTCGATAACAAGCAATTCGACATCATCATTGCCCAAGGGGTGTTTGAATACATCGGCAGCTCCCAGTCGCGGAAGTTTTCTGAAATTGCGCGCTTGCTGCGCGCAGACGGTAGATTTATCGCATCCTATGTTAACTTCGGGCACCGCGATGTGCAGATCTATGCCCCGTATAATAATGTGCGAACCCTTGATGAGTTTACAAATGGTGTGTCCCAGTATTTTGAGATAAATGAACTGCTGCCGACGTCTCACCACTGGCATCACCATGAACCTAATCGGGCATATATGAAAACTCTTCAAATGCATATAAACGTAAATATCCCGATACTTAGCCGGTTTCTCGCGGTTGAGTATTTCTTCATTTGTTGCGCAAGGAAGTAGGGTAAAGGATAACTCGGCGGATAGAGCAAGATCGGCAGGGCGGATGAATGATCTTCTGCGAAACGAAGCTGAAGGGAGTATTCAGGGTCGGCCTCGAGGTAAAGCCGGATGAACGGGGATTTTTTGCCCGGTACTGGTGCCAGAGGGAATCTAAGCTGCATGGCCTCGATGCAACGGTGGCGCAATGCAGCATCTCGTTTAATGGGAAGAAGGGTACGTTACGCGGGATGCATTACCAGGAGCCTCCTTACGGGGAGACGAAAATCGTACGCTGCACTATGGGCTCGGTGTTTGACGTTGTCCTAGATCTGCGTCCGCAGTCGCAGACATTTAAGCAGTGGATATCTGTAACATTAACGGCGACAAACCGGGATATGGTCTACGTGCCAAAGGGGTGCGCTCACGGGTTTTTGACGCTGGAAGACACGACCGAGGTATGTTATCAGATGTCGGAATTCTACAATGCTGAGGCAGCACGCGGCGTGCGATGGGATGATCCGGCCTTCCAGATCTCCTGGCCGAGCGGGGTGGAAGTGATCTCGGAACGCGACCGCACATATCCAGATTTTGAGTAGAGCTAGTGCTTTTGCAAAAGGAAATAGACCTGCGGGATCCCGTAAGGCTTGGCGAAGAGCTACATCGCTTCGCTGCGGAACTCTATCCGATTTGCCGTAGCATTACAGGAGATGGGCTACGACAGACCTTGGCCGCAATCGGGAATAGGATTCCGCTGCGGCTTGTCGAGGTGCCATCGGGCACGCACGTCTTAGATTGGACCGTGCCGAAAGAGTGGAATGTTCGCGATGCCTATGTTGCTGATTCGAGCGGGAAGCGGGTTGTGGACTTCCAAAAGTGTAACCTCCATCTCTTAGGCTACAGCGTGCCCATACGGGCTAGGATGCCGCTGAGCGAACTGAAATCACATTTGTTCACCGTTCAAGAGCACCCGGACTGGATCCCTTATCGAACCTCTTACTACAAAGAGAGTTGGGGGTTCTGTCTGTCCCAGAGTCAGATGGAAGAGCTGAGGGACGGTGAGTACCAAGTGTTGGTAGATTCCACCCTGGTAGATGGCCATCTGACGTACGGCGAGTGCTATCTGCCTGGACGGTCAGCCGACGAGGTTTTAATCTCTTGCCACATCTGCCATCCATCGCTGGCGAATGACAATCTGTCAGGTCTTAGTGTAGCAACGTTTCTGGCGCAGCTGCTGCCTGGACGCGATCTCCGGTATTCGTACAGGCTCGTGTTTCTGCCCGGAACGATCGGGGCCATTGCTTGGCTGGCGCAAAATCGGGAAAACATTGGACGTATTCGTCACGGGCTCGTCCTAACGTGCCTCGGCGATGCCGGTGGCTTTCATTACAAGAAGAGTCGCAGGGGGAACACTGAAATCGACCGGGCTGCAGCTCACGTTCTTGCTCACAGTGGAGACTCGGCTGGGATACTGGAGTTCTCGCCCTACGGCTATGACGAACGCCAGTACTGCTCACCGGGCTTCAACCTTCCAGTCGGTTGCCTGATGCGAAGCGTTTGGGGGAGTTTCCCCGAGTATCACACTTCCGCCGACAACCTTGATTTTATACACCCGCGGCAACTTGCGGGATCGCTACAGGTGTGCGCCGCGATCATGGACGTTCTGGAGAACAATCGCCGGTATTGCAACTCGGCCCCTTACGGCGAGCCTCAATTGGGACGCCGAGACCTCTACTCTTCCGTCGGTGGCAACACGATTGGGATTGAAATCAACGCGCGCCTATGGGTACTGAATCTATCCGACGGCCAGCATTCACTACTGGACATCGCCGAACGATCCGGTATCCCGTTCCTCGTCATCAGTGAAGCAGCGGACCAGCTCATGGAGAATGGTTTGCTGAACGAAGTCCAGGGCGAAAACGGAATAGGACCAGCCTGAATGTAGGTTCGCGGCAGGTGAGCGATCAAGATCTCAAAAGCCTCTAACCAGGATCCAGCTTCAATCTGAAGTTCGTTGTAATAGGAGTGACGCAAGAATGAGAATAATGCTGACCGGACATAAGGGCTATATCGGTGCCGTCGCGACGACTAGGTTGCGTGCTGCAGGCCATGACGTTGTGGGGCTGGACTCTGATCTGTTTGCGGGTTGCGATTTCGGAGAGTCGGCCCCACAGATTCCGGAGGTTTGCAAGGATGTTCGCGACTTGACGAAAGCAGACCTCGAGGGTTTTGACGCGGTGGTGCACCTGGCGGCCTTATCGAATGACCCCCTGGGCAACCTCGACGCGGTTCTCACATTTGACATCAACCACCGCGCATCGGTTCGCCTGGCCGAATTGGCCAAGGCGGCAGGGGTGGAGCGATTCATCTTCTCTTCGTCCTGCAGTACGTATGGTGCAGCAGGAGATGCATTCCACGACGAGAATGCTCCCCTGAATCCGGTGACACCATACGGTGAGTCTAAGGTATTGGTTGAGCGAAACGTAGGACCCTTGGCCAGTGAGCACTTCAGTCCCACCTACTTGCGAAATGCCACGGCCTACGGTGTGTCCCCGCGATTGCGTCTTGATATCGTCCTGAACGATCTGGTGGCAGCGGCCTACACGACGGGTCGGGTGTACATAAAGAGTGACGGCACACCGTGGCGTCCCATCGTACACGTTCAGGATATTGTTGGTGCAATTCTTGCTGTACTGGATGCTCCCCAGGAGGCCATCCATAACGAAACGTTCAATGTTGGCCGGACAGAAGAAAACTACCGCATCAGCGAATTGGCCGCTATCGTGGCTGAAACCGTTCCTGGATCCCTGGTTCACTACGCCCGTGACGGCGGCCCAGACAAACGTTGTTACCGCGTCAACTGCGACAAAATCCGACGTACGCTACCGGGATTTCACCCTCAGTGGACCGCTCGCCGAGGCGCGCAGGAGCTCTATGAGGCTTATCGCGCGGCAGGACTGACCCGAGCGGATGTGGAGTGTGGCCGTTATATCCGTATGCAACAGATCCAATACCTCCTCAAGGCCGGCCGAGTCGACGCCTCCTTGCGTTGGAGTTACAGGGCCGTCGAGCCGCCCGTGTGCGCCTAGACATCACTAATAAGAGGAATGCCGATGAGCACAATTGCATTGCCTGTCGAACTACAGGAGGAAGTCACCACGAAGCCGTGCCGTTTCTGCGGTGCGGAACTGCGACAAACGTTTGTTGATCTGGGGATGTCTCCGCTCTGCGAGACCTATCCGTCTGTTGCTGACCTCAATCGGGGAGAAATCTACTATCCACTTCATACCTATGTCTGCACGCGGTGCTTCCTCGTACAGTTGGAAGAATACGAGAGCGGCGAGAATATTTTCAGCGACTATGCCTACTTCTCTTCCTATTCGGATTCATGGCTGAGACACTGCGAGAAATATTGCGACAAAGTTACCAAACGCTTCGGTCTGAACGAGAAGAGTCTCGTCGTTGAGGTGGCGAGCAACGACGGTTACCTGTTGCAATATTTTGTGCGGCGAAGCGTGCCGGTACTGGGCATTGAACCGGCGGCGAATGTCGCTGCGGCTGCACTTGAGAAAGGAGTTACGACGCTCGTACGATTCTTCGGAGCACAACTGGCAACGAAGCTTGCCGAGAGCCAGCGCGCCGACCTGATTGTCGGCAATAACGTTCTGGCACAGGTCCCGGATCTGAACGACTTTGTCGAAGGCCTCAAGATTTTGCTGAAACCCGACGGTGTGCTTACGCTGGAGTTCCCGCACCTGCTGCGCCTGATCGAGCGAAACGAGTTCGACACTATCTACCACGAGCACTACTCTTACTTCTCACTCTTCACGACACAGCACATTCTCGAGGTCCATGCGCTTAGAGTTTTCGACGTCGAGGAGTTGTCGTCTCACGGCGGTTCTCTCCGAGTATATGCCTGCCGCGCGGACAGTCAGAAGCATCTAGTCGGGTCTAGCATCCGCAAGGTGATCGAGGAAGAGGAACATGCTGGGTTGCACTCGGCGGACGGCTACAGAGCCTTCAGCACGCAGGTAAGAAAAACCAAGTTTGCATTGCTGGAGTTCCTTCTGCAAGCCGCCAAGGAAGGAAGGTCAGTGGCGGGTTACGGAGCCCCTGGCAAGAGTGCAACGCTCTTACACTATTGCGGCATCAGTAACGACTTGATTGAGTTCACGGTGGATCGCAGTCCTCACAAGCAGGGCAGGTTTCTCCCCGGCAGTCATATTCCGATCTATCATCCCGATCGGATCGCGGAACGAAAGCCGGATCTCGTGGTGATCCTGCCCTGGAACCTGAAGGAAGAAATCATGGAGCAGTTACAGTTCATCCGGAAGTGGGGTGGCCGCTTTGTCGTGCCGATTCCCGAGGTGACGGTGTACTAAAAAGCACTTTGGACGGTGTAGAGGTGAGTGAATGAAAGTAGTTCTCTTTTGTGGTGGTGCTGGCATGCGGTTGCGCGGATACGCCGATGATGTTCCAAAGCCCATGGTAACGATTGGCTCGCGACCTGTGCTTTGGCATCTGATGAAGTACTACGCGCACTTTGGCCACAAGGACTTTATCCTGTGCCTTGGCCATAAAGGTAACTGCATAAAAGACTATTTCCTGCACTACGACGAATCTGTCTCTAACGACTTCGTCTGGTCGCAGGGTGGCAAGAGGATTCAGTTCATGAATCGCGATATTGACGATTGGACAATCACGTTCGTGGAGACGGGCACGAGCGCCACGATTGGGGAGCGGTTGAAGGCAGTTGAGTCCTACCTCCAAGATGAGGAAATGTTCCTGGCGAACTATGGAGACGGACTGAGTGACGTTCCGCTTCCCGAAATGGTGGAGACATTTCGGCACAGCAACGCGATAGCTTCTTTATTGCTAGTGCAGCCAACCGCAAGCTTCGACATCGTTACAGCCGAACCTGGAGGGCTAGTGTTGGATGTTTGTCCCTTGACGCGCAGCGACATCTGGATCAATGGAGGGTTTTTCCTTATGCGGAAGGAAATCTTCCGCTACATCCTGCCCGGCGATGAACTCGTGCGCCGACCATTTCAGCGGTTGATTGATAAGGGGGCTTTGTTGTCCTACAAGTACACCGGTTTCTGGCAGTGCATGGATACCTTTAAGGACAAGCAACATCTTGAGGAATTGAATCAAACTTCAGCGCCATGGAAAGTATGGAACCTCGCGGCCACATCTGTCGTACCGCCAGCGGAGATGGCGCCCGCTTCAGTATGATGCGTCTCACTCTCAAGCAAGAATCCTACGGCACTTTGAATGTCTTGTGTCTGGGCGCACATTCCGACGACATCGAGATCGGTTGTGGTGGCACGATCCTGCGCTTGGCAAGAGAGCATCTGGGAGCGACATTTTACTGGGTGGTGTTCAGTGCTACTGAGGTACGAGAGGCCGAGGCGCGGCACGCAGCCACTTTGTTCGCCGGCGCTGCCTTAAGGGGGCCCGTTCTGAAGGCTTTTCCAGACGGATTTCTGCCTTTTGTAGGTTCAGACATAAAGCGCGTTTTCGAGGGGCTGAAACGAGAAGTGTCCCCAGATCTCATTCTTACCCCCTACCACAAAGACGCCCACCAGGATCACCGGTTGATCTCCGAGTTGACTTGGAACACATTTCGAGACCACTTCATCCTGGAGTACGAGATTCCAAAATACGACGGTGACCTGGGGCAGCCAAACGTATTCGTACCGCTTGAGAATGAGCAATACCAGACCAAGATTGAGTACATCATGGACGCGTTTCAGTCGCAGCGTCAAAGGCGCTGGTTTGAGGAGAGCACCTTCCTTTCTCTCATGCGCCTGCGAGGTATGGAGAGTAACTCGCCCAGTGGGTACGCTGAAGCGTTCCACTGCCGCAAGCTAGTTCTCTAATTATCCGGAGAGAGAGGCCACGCGCGATACAAGAGACGAGAGCATTATAAGTCAAAAAGGGATGAAGGACCTAAAGGAGAGAACAATTCGGGGTGGCTTCGCAAGGCTATGCGCCCAAGCTGCGAACTTCTTATTGCGAGTAGGCGCTCTCATGGTTCTAGCGCGACTGCTATCACCTAAAGACTTTGGCTTGGTAGGAATGGTGACGGCCTTCACTGGAGTACTGAGCCTCTTCCGGGATTTCGGCCTTTCGTCAGCCGCGATTCAACGTGCGGACGTGACTGATGAACAGTTCTCGAACCTGTTCTGGGTCAATCTGTTTGTCGGTACGCTTCTGACTTTAATGTGTATAATCCTGGCCCCGTTCATTGCTGCCTTCTATCACGAGCCACGTTTGCGCAGCGTAGCTGTGGCTTTGGCGGTCGGGTTTCTATTTAATGCAGCAGGTGTGCAGCATGGCGCCCTGATCCAGCGTGAAATGCGCTTTACGGTATTGGCGGTTGTCAATACGATTGCACTCTTGGCTGCTACCGCCTTGGCCATCGGCGGAGCACTGATGGGCTACGGGTACTGGGCTTTGGTCGCGATGACCGTTGCCCTTCCCCTACTGACCACCTTGGGGTTTTGGCTGAGTGCAGGTTGGGTTCCGGGAAGGCCGCGGCGAGGTGTCGGCATCCGCTCCATGGTGCATTTCGGTGGAACCATGACTTTAAACGGTCTGATCGTATACATCGCCACCAATTGTGAGAAGGTTTTGCTGGGCCGCTTTTGGGGGGTAGATGCGATCGGACTCTACGGCCGAGCGTACCAGCTCGTTAATATACCTACGGATAACCTGAACGCGGCCGCTGGAGAAGTTGCGTTCGCTGCCCTTTCCCGGGTGCAGAACGATCCACCGCGCCTCAGAAACTACTTTCTTAAAGGTTACTCACTTGTTCTGGCGCTGACTCTTCCTCTGACAATTGCGTGCGCTCTTTTTGCTGATGATGTCATCAGCGTTCTCCTGGGACCGAAGTGGAAAGATGCGGCCGCGATCTTTCGCCTACTGGCGCCCACCATCCTCGTCTTTGCGATTGCCAATCCGTTAGGATGGCTGCTCTCCTCGATCGGGTTGGTCGGACGCCTATTGAAGATGGCTTTGGTCATCGCGCCCGTGATGATTGCCGGGTACGTCATAGGATTACCCTACGGGCCAAAAGGCGTCGCATGTTCCTTCTCGGTTGTGATGACGGTGTGGCTCATACCGCTTGTTGTCTGGGCTCTCCACGGTACCATCATTAGCCCACGAGACATTTTGCGGGTTCTGAGTCGGCCGTTGGCGTCGAGCATCGTGGCGGGAGCGCTCGCATTTGGAGTGCATCTAGCGTATGGGCGATTATTGTCCCCTTTGCCGAGGCTTGCATTAGAAAGCCTTGTTCTCCTCGTCATTTACCTTGGGATGCTGTTGTTCGTCGCGGGGCAGAAAACGTTCTACTTGGATCTTCTCCGTGGATTGAGAGGATCCTCGACAGGCAAGAAAGCGAGCTTGGTTTCCGCTTAGCAAGTAAGGGCGACCGATCGCCGATGGCCATGAAGAAGAGGCTCTAATCCAACAAAGCCTGTCAAATCAAGGGTTCAGCTATGTCGCAACGACCGGGGGAGCGCGATCAAAGGAACGAGGGGCTGTGGATGGACTAATGACTGGCTCCTTGGCAGGCCAGATCGCTGTAGTCACCGGTGCCAGTAGCGGAATTGGGCGGGCGGTCGCGGTAGCTTTGGCGCATCAACGTGCGCGACTATGTGTTGTCGGGAGAAACTCCGGGGCATTGGCGGAAACGGGCGCCGCAACGCGTGCGTTCTCAGAGACAACCGAGTTCCAAGCCGATCTGACCTCCAGCGAGAGCCTTGAGCCTCTGGTTCAGCACTTGGCAGTTATTGGGAGACTCGACATTCTGATTCATTGCGCGGGCGTAATCCATCAGGATCGGATGGAAGATGGGTGCATCGAGAACCTCGACCTTCAATACGCAACTAATGTTCGTGCTCCCTACCTTTTGACCCAGCGCTTACTCCCGTTATTGACAACGGCACGCGGACAAATTGTTTTTATCAACTCCAGTGCCGGGCTTAACGCAAGGCGGCCCGAGGCAGGGCAGTACGCTGCTACCAAACACGCCTTAAAGGCCATCGCTGACAGCTTGCGTGAGGAGCTAAATCCCAAAGGTATCAGAGTGCTTTCCTTGTATTTGGGGCGTACCGCCACGCCAATGCAGGAGACTCTTTTTCGAGAAGAAGGAAAGACCTACCGACCGGAGCTATTGCTCCAGCCCGAAGATGTAGCCGCGGTAACCGTACAGGCCCTCATGCTCTCGCCAACGGCCGAGCTAACAGACATCAGCCTCCGGCCGATGTGCAAGTCATACTAGTTATCTGCTCGCACTAGAGCCTCTATTAGGTTGCGGCGTAAAGATCAGGTACCACGAATTAGTACCTCACCGTGGGGGACCACGTGCGTCAAATGCGCGGTCAGTCGTATGACGGGCGGCTCAGGCCTGATTAAGTAGCGCAAAGAGAGTATGGGCTTAGGAGACGGTCGGGGAGAACGATTCCGATGAACGATGCGGGGTGCACGATGAAGCAATTCCTGTCTCAATGCGGCCTTGGATATGGTAAGACGACACGGCTTCTGTGGTTGGTAACCGTTGCGGTCGTCTGCTACTTGCATCCAGTTGGCGTGTTTGCGGCACCGACAATCACGTATGTTCAGGGTAACTATGCTTCGCCGCAGACCCCGCAGACCACAGTGAACATCACGTTCACCGCGGCGCAGGCCGCCGGCGACCTGAACGTCATCGTCGTGGGATGGAACGACAGCACGGCTACTGTCAGTGCCGTCACCGATTCGAAGGGAAATGTGTACACGCGCGCCGTGGGCCCGACGACCCAGAGCGGAATTGCTTCGCAGTCCATCTACTACGCCAAGAACATCGCATCGGCTGCCGCTGGAGCAAACACCGTCTCAGTGAAGTTCGCGCCTGCCGCGGCCTACCCCGACATTCGTATCCTTGAATACAACGGAGCTGACCCCAACAACCCGGTGGATGTCACGGCGGCCAACAGCGGCAATAGCGCCACCAGCAGCAGCGGCTCCACCACAACGACAAGCGCGACCGACCTGATCTTTGGTGCAAACCTGGTTCAGACCACCACCACTGGACCGGGCAGTGGGTTCACTCGGCGCATACTCACATCGCCCGACGGGGACATCGCTGAAGACCGGATGGTTACGGCCACCGGCAGCTATAGCGCGACCGCGCCCGTCAGCCCCTCGGGCAGATGGATTATGCAGATGGTCGCCTTCCGGACCGGACCCAATTTCGCGATTGCGGCATCTCCGGCATCTCTAAGCATTGTGCAAGGGAACCAGGGCACCTCTACTATCACGACCACGATCAGCGGTGGGTTCAACAGCGCCATCACCTTGTCGACTAGCGGTCTACCTACGGGCGTAACGGTCGGCTTCAATCCCAATCCTATTCCGGCGCCGGGGTCGGGCACTTCAACAATGACCATGACAGTCGGTGCTAGCACGCCGGTGGGGACATATCCTATCACCGTGACCGGTAATGGCGGCGGGATCCAGCAAAGCACCACGGTTACTTTGACGGTTACAGCACCACCCAACTTTACCGTCACGGCCTCGCCTGGCTCTGTGAGCGTGGCGCAAGGTAATCAGGGAACTTCGACTATTACTACCGCCATCAGTGGCGGCTTCAACAGCGCGATTAGCTTGTCGGCCACGGGCGCGCCCACAGGCACAAGCGTGACCTTCAATCCCGCCACGATGCCTGCCCCGGGGGCGGGCACCTCGACCATGACAATCGCGGTTGGTGCGAGCACGCCTCTGGGAACGTATCCCATCACCGTGACTGCTAATGGTGGCGGGCTTCAGCGCACTGCCACCATTACCCTGACAGTTACCTCGCCTGCCACCTTTAGCATTGCGGCCACCCCCACTTCTGTAAGCATTGTGCAGGGGAATCAGGGTACCTCCACCATCACGACCACAGTCAGCGGCGGGTTTAATAGCGCCATCAGTCTGTCCGCTAGCGGCGCACCGACGGGCACAACGGTGGGCTTCAATCCCAATCCCATTCCGGCCCCGGGATCGGGAACGTCAACGATGACCATTACAGTCGGTGCCAGCACGCCCGTGGGAACGTATCCCATTACGGTGACCGGCAATGGTGGAGGAGTGCAGCAGAGCACCACAGTGACGCTGACCATTACAGCGGCACCCAACTTTACCATTACGGCCTTACCTGGTTCTGTGAGCATCGCGCAAGGGAATCAGGGGACTTCCACCATCACTACCACAGTCAGTGGTGGCTTCAACAGCTCAATTAACCTGTCCGCTACTGGCGCCCCTGCGGGCACAACTGTCAGCTTCAATCCCAGCACAATTCCCGCACCGGGGTCGGGCACCTCGACCATGACCATCGCAGTGGGCTCGAGCACACCGACGGGCACCTATCCCCTTACCGTAACTGGCAATGGTGGTGGGATCCAGCAAACCACCACGGTCACGCTAACCGTCACGCAATCAGGAATAACCCCCCCGACAAATGTGACGGTTGTTGATGGTGGACCGCCGCCCATCGTGGATGCTGTACAAAGCTACATCAATTCAACCCTCTTGACTGCCCACACGACTGCGCCTTTCGATAGCACGGGCGGAGACTTGATCGTGATGTTTGCCTCATCGCACGCAGGCGTGACCATGACCCCCAGCGACAACTTTGGCAATACCTGGGTCACCATCGCTGGACCGACGAATACGAGCGTGGGCTTCGATTTGCGCTCCCAGATCTGGTACGTCGCAAACCCCGTCGTCGGGCCCGGTCAAACTGTCACCCTGACCCTTTCTGCAGCCCAGTCGTTGGTGATGTCGATCTTTGTGGTTAAGGGCTCGAACATTTCTTCCCCCATTGATGCCGTGTCATTGATCGGCAGCGATAACGGAACTCAGACCGTAAACGTTGTCAGTCCCAACATAACTACCACGACCGCGAGCGATCTCTTGATGGCCTGGGCCAAAGTCTCTGCTGGGGCGGTCTTTACCTCCGGCCAAGGATTCACCCCGCAGCCCGGAGCGTCTTCGAATTTTCTTGATGCAGAATCTGGGACGGCAGCCGCTCCCGGTGCCTACAACGGAACCTTTACACTGAACACGGCGCAGACCTGGCAGTCCTCAATTGTAGCTGCCAACAACCATTCGAACCAGACAACGCTGACGTGGACGGCGTCTACCGAGAACGGTGGTACGATTGCGCAATACTTCGTGGAGCGTTGCCAGGGAGCTCTTTGCAATAGCTTTGTCCAGATTGGTAACACGACCACCACCAGCTACCACGACGACGGCCTCACGGCTGCGATGAGCTATAGCTATCGGGTTCGCGCCCAGGACACGAACGGGAACCTGGGGCCGTATTCTTCGGTCGTATCCATCACGACCCCTCTTACGATTCCGTCATTGCCCGGTAATTTGACGACCACGACGGCATCGACCAGCGAGATCGATCTCTCGTGGGTAGCCTCGACCGAGATCAATGGGTCCATAGCTGAGTACCTAGTAGAACGTTGCCAAGGCGCTGGTTGCAGCAACTTTGTCCAGATAGGGAGCACAACAAACACGACCTATAACGATATCGGGCTGACGGCAGGCAGCACCTACAACTACAGGACGCGAGCCCAGGATTCAGCTGGCAGCCTTAGCCCATATTCGAACCTGGCTAGCGGGGCGACTCTGACGGTTGGAAATTTCACTCTGTCAGCATCCCCGGCTTCACTCAACGTCACGCAGGGCACTCAGGGTACCAGCGCGATCACCGCGACAATAAGTGGCGGATTCAATAACTCCATCAATCTGTCCGCCGCAGGTATGCCCACTGGTACGACAGTAAGCTTCAACCCGAGCTCAATTCCAGCCCCCGGCGCTGGGAGTTCAACCATGACGATTACGGTGGGCGCTAACACTCCAGCCGGAACCTACCCTATTACTGTGACCGGAATTGGTGGAGGCATCCAGCAAAACGCCACGGTCAACCTGACGGTAACCGTGGCATCCGCAAGCATCAGCTATGTCCAAGGTAATTACGCAACCCCGCAAACGCCACAGGCCGCAGTAAGTGTTGTATTTCCTGCCGGGCAGGGTGCCGGCGACATGAACGTGGTTGTGGTGGGATGGAATGACAGCACAGCGAGCGTTGTCTCGGTCATCGATTCCAAAGGTAACCCGTACACACTTGCCGTTGGCCCCACGGTTATTAGCGGCACGTTGTCGCAATCCATCTACTACGCCAGGAACATTGCTTCTGCAGCGGCTGGAACAAACACGGTTACCGTGACGTTCTCGACCGCAGCGGCTTACCCTGACATTCGCATCCTGGAATATAGCGGTGCAGATCCAAACAGCCCCGTCGATGTAACGGCTGCCAATAGCGGCAACAGTGCCAGCAGCAGCAGCGGGTCGGCGACAACGACAAACCCGAATGATTTGATTTTTGGAGCCAACATCGTTGTCACCACGACTGTCGGTCCGGGCAGCGGGTTCACCAGTCGGTTGCTCACCGCGCCGGACGCCGACATTGCTGAAGATCAGGCAGTCTCCGTGACCGGTAGTTACAGCACCACGGCGCCACTTTCCCCGGCTGGCTCTTGGATCATGCAAATGGTGGCATTCAGGGCCAATTCGGGCAGCGGGGGTCCAGTGTTGACCGCGATTTCTGTGACGCCTGTGAATCCCTTGATCGCAGTTGGAGCACACCAGCAATTCACCGCCACCGGGACCTACAGCGACGGCAGCCACCAGGACCTTACTGGTTCCGCAGCATGGACATCGAGTATTCCATCGGTGGCAACGATCAACACCTCTGGCTTGGCCACTGGCATTGCTGCGGGGAGCGCAACGATTCAAGCCGCGGTAGGATCGATAAATGGTTCCACCGCGCTGACCGTTACCGCCGGATTCTCTATCAGTCCACGGGCCACTGTAGTGACGTTTACCCAGACGCAACAGTTCAATGCAACGTCAGGCTTCGGCACGGTGAGCTGGTCGGTGGATGGCACGGTCGGGGGCTCGCCGGCTTCTGGAACCATCACCACCAACGGTTTGTACACGCCGCCAAGCAGCACTGGAACTCACGTCGTGACTGCCACCACGAATCAGCAGCAATCAGCAAACGCAACTGTTTACGTCAGCAACTACGCTGGTACGTTCACCTATCACAATGACAACTTCCGAACCGGCCAGAATAACAGCGAGACGGTTTTGACTCTGGCCAACACAAACCAGAGCCAATTTGGAAAACTCTTCTCGTATCCGTTGGATGGCATTCCCTTCGCATCACCGTTGTACGTGGCGAGCGTGAACATCCCTGGGAAGGGCTTTCACAATGTCGTCTATGTTGCAACCGAACACGATAGCGTGTATGCGTTTGACGCTGACGGATTGAGCAACACTCCACTCTGGCAAGTGACCTTCCTCAGGTCCGGCGTGACCACGGTTCCCTGTGGCGATACCGGCGAGTGCGGTGACATTCCCACGGAAATTGGGATCACCGGCACGCCGGTTATCGATCAGGCCAGTGGAACCCTGTACGTGGTGGCCAAGACAAAAGAGAATGGGAATTACGTACAGCGGCTGCATGCTCTGGATATAACCAGCGGTGCAGAAAAGTTTGCAGGTCCAGTAGTGCTGGCGGCCAGCGTAACGGGAAACGGTTCCGGATCATCAGGCGGCGTGGTTCCTTTCGATCCCCTTCATGAAAACCAGCGCCCCGGTCTCCTTCTGAACAACGGGGTGGTTTACATGGCATTCGGTTCCCATGGTGATGTTTCGCCATGGCACGGGTGGGTCCTAGGGTACAACGCGACCACCTTACAGCAAGTGCTGGCCTATAACGCAACCCCCAACGGCAGCGGCGGAGGAATCTGGCAAAGCGGAGGAGGGCTGGCCACTGACACGGCCGGAAACATCTATTTTACGACGAGCAACGGTGACTTCGATGTGAATTCAGGCGGTATCGACTATGGAGACACGATCGAGAAGCTGTCTCCCGGTGGTACTGTCGTTGACTACTTTACGCCTCATGACCAGCTCAATATGGATGTCAATAACCTCGACTTGGGAGCCGCTGGTCCAGTTCTCTTGGTTGATCAACCTTCCGGTCCCTATCCGCACTTGCTGGTCAACGCCGGCAAGAACGGCACGATCTACGTAATCAATCGCGACAACATGGGACACTACAACCCAAACAATGATAATCAGATCGTTCAAACTCTGGTTGGGGTGTTGTCGAATTTCAATTTCAGTGTGCCCGTCTACTTCGGTGGCTATGTTTACTTCGGGTCTTCGAAGGACGCGGTGAAGGCATTCCAGTTAACCAATGGACTCCTGTCCGCAAGTCCGACTTCTCAGACTCCTGAGATTTACCCCGTGCGCGGGGCTTCTTTCGCAATCTCTTCCAATGGCGGCGCCAATGGCATGTTATGGGCGATACAAAACAATGGCGTCAGCGGAGATAATGACACCGGTGCTCCAGGTGTGCTTTTTGCCTATGATGCGACCAATCTAAGCAACGAGCTATACAATAGCGCTCAGGCCGGAAGTCGCGACACCTTGGACTATGCTGTGAAGTTCATGGTTCCGCTGGTAGCGAATGGAAAGGTCTTTGTTGCCGGCCAAACACAACTCACCGCATTTGGCCTCTTGCCATAGATGTGCGAGTGAGAGCACATTAGTGCAATACTCGCGAACCCTCAAAAATGCCATAGCGGAACACCCACTTTGTGCCAATGACGACAAGTACGAATATCTTGTAAAAAGCGCAACTCTTGCACAGTGATGGGGTTCTGGCCATCGGATTCAGAATCCTGCAATGAAGAAAGCAAGGGGCGGCCCCGTCGCGGTTTGCATCATCGTCGAGAACCTGCCGGTGCCACTTGATCGCCGTGTGTGGCAAGAGGCGCGGACGCTGGCGCAAGCCGGTTATCAGGTCTCGGTCATCTGCCCCAAGGGACCCGGATTCGAGCGGTCCCGCGAGCAGTTGGATGGGGTCCAGATTCGCCGCCACCGTGCCTGCGAAGCATCCGGAACACTCTTTGGTTACCTTCTCGAATACAGCTGGGCACTAGTTGCCGAGTTTTTCCTTGCGCTTCGCATCTATGCGCGTACTCGCTTCCGCATTCTACAGGCCTGCAATCCGCCTGACACCATCTTCTTGATTGCTCTCTTCTTCAAGCTTTTCGGAGTACGGTTCATCTTTGATCATCACGACCTGAACCCGGAGCTTTATGCTTTGAGGTTCCCGGGGAGGAGCTTTGTCTACAAGCTCGTGTGTCTCGCCGAGCGTCTGACGTTTCGGACTGCCGATGTGGTACTTGCGACCAATACGTCTTGCCGGGACATCGCGATGGATCGAGGACGCGTCTTGCCTGACCGCATCTTCGTGGTGCGGACCTGTCCCGATCTGAACGAGTTCCGTCCTGTGCCTGCGAAGCCCGAGCTGAAGAGAGGAAGAAAGTATCTTGTTGTCTATCTGGGCATGATGGGGCCGCAGGACGGACTGGACCTGCTCGTGGACTCGATTGACCTCTTCGTGAAGAAGAGGGGGTGCAACGATACCCTTTTCATTCTCATCGGCCTAGGACCAGAGCTGCCACGCTTGAAAGCTCGCGTAGCCACGAGCGGGCTCGAAGAGCACGTAATGTTTACCGGCCCGCTCTACGGCGACCAATTGTCTGCCTATCTGGCCACCGCGGACGTCGGAGTGGCGCCCGATCCTTCGAACGCATTCAACGACAAGTTGACCATGATCAAGATCTTCGAGTACATGGCCTACGGCCTCCCCGTTGTACTCTACGACCTCGTCGAAGGAAGACAGTCCGCGGATGGTGCCGCCCTTTACGCGACTGCAAACGATCCCGCTGAGTTTGCTGAACAGATCACCAGGTTGCTCGACTCGGAGTCGTTGCAGCGTAAGCTCGGAGCAATCGGCGAGAAACGAGTGCGGGACACACTGAATTGGAGTATTGAAAAGTCAAATCTGCTGAGGGCGTACCAGACCGCACTTCTAGGACACCGGGCATGCCCGCCGTGCCCAGAGCTAATGCAAGCTGGGACCAGCAAATTTGCAGACTGAAAGGGCTTTTTCCGGTTCTGACAAAACGCCTGCGCAACTCTGTCCGACGCAAGCGCAGGCTTCTCTCAGCCACAATCCCTTCATGGTTCCCGATCGCTCCCTCGGAGGCTGGGATTGCACTCCGATAAGAGATCGAGAAGGACACA